>ENA-UOOI01003128-UOOI01003128.1-fermentation-metagenome-genome-assembly--contig:-NODE-3128-length-12982-cov-44.791908_pt1 | contig 12982 bp, 12 predicted proteins | sample MGYA00245779_ERZ724027 | MGnify/ENA primary metagenome ERZ724027 (study PRJEB28704, sample SAMN03018318) | fermentation metagenome | biome: anthropogenic terrestrial biome; feature: soil... | reverse complement strand
GTTCGTTTCGGCAATGTTCTGGGCAGCAACGGCAGTGTCATTCCCCTGTTCAAGAAGCAGATTGCGGCCGGGGGGCCGGTAACAGTCACCCATCCGGAGATCAACCGGTTCTTTATGACCATTCCCGAAGCGGTGCAGCTGGTCCTGGAAGCGGGGTCCATGGCAAGAGGAGGAGAAATCTTTATTCTGGATATGGGGAAACCAATGAAGATTGCGGACCTGGCCAGGGATTTGATTCGGCTTTCCGGACTGGAGCCCGATGTGGACATTGAAATCCGATATACGGGATTGCGGCCCGGCGAGAAGCTGTACGAAGAGCTTTTAATGAAAGAAGAAGGGCTGACAGCCACCCGGCACAAAAAGATTTTTGTCGGAAAGCCGGGTACCATTGATATCGGGACTCTGAAGGGAGAGCTGGAGAAGCTGAAGTTTGTCATATCCGGTCCGGCGGATGCCCTGAAGGAATATGTAAAGGAGATTGTCCCCACTTACCACACCTCTGCGTCTGTCCACACACCTGTTCTTTCCGCGGTGGACGAGATAACCACCGGCAAGGAGGAATATCCGAAATGACAAAGACAATTGAGAAACGCAAAGTCCAGCTTTATGCGAGTATTTCCGGGAGGTGAAAAAATGAGTGAAGTTCAGACAGACCCTCAGAAGTATGAGGATGAGATCGATCTACGCGAACTTTTTCAGGTCCTGTGGGAAAACAAATACAGGATTCTTGCAGGGACTCTTCTTGTTGCCCTGTTGACGGGGCTGGTCAGCGTTTTTCTTTTAACTCCGGTATATCAGACAAAGCTGGATCTGGTGATCAGTATGCCGGAACAGTACCATACCCGATATGGCGACTATCAGCTGCCGATTTCCACGAATGAGCAGTACATCGGTCTTTTGACCAATCATACGGTTTTGGCCAATACCATAAGGGATATGAAGTATAACCCGAAGAAAGTCCGTCCGGAGGGCCTAAGGAAACAGATTGAGATAGACGACAGGGATGCCGCAGGGAGCGGAAGTAAAAACATTTTTCATATTACGGTGTCATCAGACAGTCCGCAAAAGTCCCTGAAGCTTGCCAGGACATTGTATGCGAATTACATTGAATTCGTGGACATTCTGATCAAGGAGGAGGCTGTCACCTATTATACCAATTATTTCAATACAGCGCTGCAGTCACTGGAGCTTTCCCTGAAGGATAATCAGGCACTCCTAAAGGAAAACGAGAAACTGTTGGCCGGAACGCCGCAGACCATTTCCCAGAATGACCTGATGAAAGCCATGCAGGAAGGCCGGAAAGACTCACAGGACTATATCGTGGTGGAGAATATCGTCAATGACACTTATACCAAGATACAGAATGATGTTGTCAGTATCCGGCAGACCATCTATTCGATTGAAAATTCCATCCGCTCCGATCAGGAAAAATTAAAGGAGATTGAAAAAGAAAAGAAGAAGATTTCAAAATATCATGAGACAGACGGCAAAACACCTGTCGTTTCGGATTTCATCCGTGCGGTGGAAACCGGTATCCATATGCCATCTGAGCCGGTGGCGCCGACGCGGAAGACGGCTCCGTCCAATGGCAGGAATGTTTTAATCGGTATGGTGACAGGTTTTCTGCTGAGTGCCATGGCGGTTTTTATCCGGAAATTCTGGATGGAAAAGCCTTTGACCGGGGAGATTGGAAAGGCGGGGGCCGGAGAGACTGAAAAGGCGGAGGACGGGAATTCCGTTTGCCGGAACAGCTGAAAGCTGCTGCAATGGCTCAGAACAGATTCCTTTTATGAGGCGCTTTGGATCTTTCATCCGAAGTGCTTCCATTTTTGTATGCCCGCTGCCGGACCATGGTATTGTTGAGCTGGACAGTTTCCGCTTTGTTCGATACAATCAGGATGATTTTTCTGCTCCGGGGAAAGAAAGGACTGGATTCAAACAGTATGATGGAAGAAAACAAATATCCGACAGATGGGGATTGCCGGGTTCCCCTGGGGGAGTTTGAGCGGCTGGACGATCTGCAGTATAAGGGACTCCGGATCATTCAGGATACCCGGAAGTTTTGTTTTGGGGTGGACGCGGTTCTGTTGTCCCATTTTACAGAGATCAGAAAAGGGGACAGAGCGGTGGATCTGGGGACAGGCACCGGGGTCCTTCCAATTCTGCTGGCCGGAAGAATGCCGGATGCAGAGATTTACGGGATGGAAATTCAGCCGGATATGGTGGAGATGGCAAATCGAAGTATCCGGCTGAATGGTTTGGAGTCCCATGTCCGGATTCAGACCGGGGATTTGAAAAAAGCCCCGGATGTGCTGGGCAAAAACCGGTTTACCCTGGTCGTGTCCAACCCTCCCTATCGGAAGGCAGGCAGCGGGGCGGTCAATCCCCGGGATGCCAAAGCCATAGCAAGACATGAAATATTGTGTACGCTGGATGACGTATTGGCCGCAGCCTCCGGGCTTCTGGCCCCGGGAGGACGTCTGGCCATGATCCATCGGGCCGATCGCCTGACGGACATTCTGGCAGGAATGCGGCAGCACCGGCTGGAGCCGAAACGAATTTGTACGGTTCATCCTCAGCCAGGCAAAGCGCCGAACCGGATTCTGGTGGAGGCGGAGCGTTTTGGTAAGTCTCCTCTGAGGTGGCTTCCCCCGCTGTTTATCTACCAGGAAAACGGGCAATATACAAAGGAATTGATGGGAATATACCATATTCCTGTTGCGGAAGAGAAGAAAGGAAAGATGGAGCAGGGATGAACAGGAACAAAACAGACGGTTGCGGCAAGGATCCAATGGGCCCGGGAATGCTTTATCTTTGCGGGACGCCCATTGGGAACCTGGAGGACATCACCCTGCGGGCGCTTCGGGTATTGAAGGAAGCGGACTGTATTGCGGCAGAGGACACCCGTCATACCCTGAAGCTCCTGAATCACTATGGGATCTCCAAACCCCTGATCTCCTACCATGAGCATAACCGGCGGGAAAAAGGGCCGGAGATCATTCGCAGGGTGCAGCAGGGACAGAAGGTTGTGGTGGTTTCCGATGCCGGCATGCCCGGGATATCCGATCCGGGGGCGGATCTTTCTGTTCTGGCACAGGAAGCCGATGTTCCGGTTTCGATTCTGCCTGGCCCGTCTGCTTCCCTGTCGGCTTTGGTATTGTCCGGACTTCCGGCGGAACGCTTTGTGTTTGAAGGGTTTCTGCCCAGGGAAGGGAAGGAGCGTCGGACGCGGATTCAGCTGCTTCGGGAGGAGGAACGTACCGTGATCCTTTATGAGGCGCCGCATCGGCTGATTTCCCTCCTGAACGATTTGCTGGCGGAACTGGGGGATCGCCGGATCACCATTGTAAGGGAGCTGACCAAGATCCATGAGGAAGTTTTGCCCATGACCCTGGCAAAGGCGGTGGAGTATTATAAGGGAAAGGTACCAAAAGGCGAGTTTGTCGTGATCCTGGAAGGAGTGCCCAGGGACAGCCGGATGGATTTCAGCCGGATCAGCATGGAAGATCACCTGAAGGAGTATCTCCGGACCGGAATGAATAAAAAGGAAGCCGTGAAGCAGGTGGCACGGGACAGGCATATCCCGAAAAGCGAAGTATACCCGTTCAGCATTGGGCTGGGAACTGCCTGTGAAGGAAAAGGGGAAAAATAAAAAGCAGCATAAAGCTGCTCTATACAGGAAGGATACCCTTGTGTGCATCCTTCCTGACGAAATACCTGGTGCGCGTATTCGTGTTTTTGATTATTTTCGTACTGTTCTGCCGGGTGAAGCCAGGCTTATCTTCCAAGGCTTCCATTGTTGACACTGTTGGCCATTTCCGCCAGACAGTTTTTGCAGATGTTTTTCCCCCGGTATTGGATGACATCCCGTGCATCATCGCAGAATATGCAGGCCGGTGCATACTTTTTCAGGATAATCTGTTCTCCGTCCACGTAGATTTCCAGAGCATCCTTTTCCTCAATATCGAGTGTCCTGCGGAGCTCGATGGGGATCACCACTCTGCCTAATTCGTCAACCTTCCTGACAATACCTGTAGATTTCATCTTTTCCTCCCTCTCCTCATACAAAATTCGACAATTCTTACACAAATCATTTTACCAATAATTGAAATAATAGTCAACCCAACTATGCAACATTTTTTGATTTTTTTCAAAATTGTTGACAAGTCTCCGGGAACTGGTTCTAGTGGACAAATATGCTGTCATATTTATGGAATTAGGACACGGAGGTGACGAGGGTGGTTAATGTTGTCTGGATCCTGCTGCTGCTGGGCGGATTTCTTACCGCCATGTTCAACGGAAGGGTCGAAGCCGTAACGCAGGCAGCTCTGGACAGTGCCAAATATGCCGTTGAACTTTGTTTTGGATTGATCGGGATCTATGCCCTCTGGCTCGGGCTGATGAAGGTTGCGGAAAAATCCGGCCTGGTAAGGGCCATATCCGGGAAGATCGCTCCGGTTCTGAAGTTTCTGTTTCCCGGGGTTCCGGCAAAAAGCCCTGCCATGGGGGCCATTACCATGAACATCATTGCCAATATGCTGGGCCTGGGGAATGCGGCGACTCCTCTCGGGATCAGCGCCATGAAAGAGCTGCAGCGTCTGAATCGGGACAGGGATTCTGCTTCCGATGCCATGTGCATGTTCCTGGTAATCAATACTTCCTGTGTTCAGTTGATCCCTGCCACTGTCATCGCCGTCCGGAGTGCAGCAGGATCCGCCGATCCGACGGAGATTATCGGGACGACCCTGATTGCGACCCTGTGCTCCGCCGCGACGGGGATTGCGGCGGTTTTTATCCTGAAGCGCTTTTATTGAGCGAAGGGTGTTTATCGGACGAAGCGTGTTGAATGAATCAAAATGGAGGGAAAAGGTATGATCCAGGTCACACAATGGATATCCGTTCTTGCCATACCGGTGTTCATTATTTTTGTGCTGGGTTATGGGGCGGTGAAGGGAGTGCCGGTGTATGAAACATTTGTGGAAGGAGCCGGGGAAGGCATCCGCACGGCATTTCACATCCTTCCGTATCTGGTCGCCATGTTTGTGGCCATCGGGGTGTTCCGCGCTTCGGGGGCCATGGATTTCCTGATCCGGATTCTTTCCCCGGTCACCAACCTGGCGGGGATCCCTCCTGAGATCCTGCCGCTGGCAATGATGCGCCCCATGTCCGGATCTGCCTCTGCAGGCATGCTGGCAGAGCTGTTCCGGACATACGGTCCGGATACCTTTATTGGCCGGTCCGCATCGACGATGATGGGGTCCACGGAAACCGTGTTTTACACTATTTCCGTGTATTTTGGATCCGTTGGCATCAAAAAAACCAGGTATGTCCTGGCAGCCGGGCTTCTGGCAGATCTGGCGGGATTATTGGCTTCGGTTGCAATATGCGGTTTGATTTTTGGCAGATGAAAATGCTTTGTGCTTTCCATTGTAAAATTCGACGGAATGGGCGTTCTGTGTTATAATTTAAGGAAATAAACAGATGGAGGCTATTGAATGAGGGTATATGCTACTCCTGATAATATCATTGGCAAGGAGTTAAGGGACAAGACAGTTGTTGTAGTCGACGTCCTGCGGACAGGCAGTACAATACTTACCGCACTCTGTCATGGCTGTAAAGAGGTGATTCCTGCTGCAGACACAGAGGAGGTCATCCGGATGTCAAAGAATTATGAAAAGGACTCCTTTTTGTTGTGCGGGGAGAGGAATATACAGGCGATCGAAGGATTCCACCTTTCCAATTCTCCACTGGAATATACAAGGGAGCGGGTTGCCGGGAAAACTTTGCTGATGACCACGACCAATGGGACAAAGGCAATCTGCAGGACCAATGATGCGCGGGAGGTCCTGATCTGTGGTTTGGTAAATGTGGATGCAGTGACGGAGTATCTTTCCGGACAAGACAGTGATATTGTATTTCTATGTGCGGGTACAGCCGGCCAGTTTTCACTGGAGGATATTGTAGCGGCGGGAGCAGTCCTGAACCGTCTGCATGCCAATTTGGGGATGCAGGATCCGGAGATGGGGGATCTGGCTGTTTTGGCCGCTTCCCTGTATGATCACGATAAGAGGGATCTGAACAGCCTGCTGAAGGGCTGCACACAGTACCGGAGGCTGGCGGAGGCCGGATTGGACCGGGACATTACATATTGTTTGACTCAGAACGCAGCGCCTGTGGTGGGCGTATACCGGGACGGCGTGGTCCGGATTCCCGGGCCGGTGCAGACGCAGAAGGATGAAAGCAGGGAATAAAATCTGTCATACCGGCAAATGCTGCATAGGAATCGTTGACAAGGCAATCATAGATGAATGCCCTCGCCCCCAGGATGGTGAGGGGCTTTTTATATGGAAAGGAAGAGAATTGTGTCACAGAAGAAAACCTTTTATATTACTACGCCGATTTATTATCCCAGTGCGAAACTGCACATCGGGAATTCGTATACCACCGTGGCAGCAGATGCCATGGCCCGATTCAAGAGAATGACGGGATATGATGTGATGTTCCTGACCGGCACCGATGAGCATGGTCAGAAGATCGAGAAGATTGCAAAGGCCAACGGGGTTGCTCCCAGGCAGTATGTGGATGGAATTGTCGCAGATATCAGGAAGCTGTGGAAGCTGCTGGATATCTCCTATGATGATTTTATCCGTACCACGGACGAGCGTCATGAAAAGGCAGTACAGAAGATCTTCAAAAGGCTGTATGACCAGGGGGATATTTACAAGGGAAATTACGAAGGCTGGTACTGCACTCCCTGTGAATCCTTCTGGACCAAGCGTCAGCTGAAGGACGGAAAGTGCCCGGACTGCGGCCGTGATGTGGAGCTGGTACAGGAAGAAAGCTATTTTTTCCGGCTGTCCAGGTATCAGGACCGTCTGATTCAATATATTGAAGAGCACCCGAACTTTATCCAGCCCCTGTCCCGCCGGAATGAAATGCTGAACAACTTTTTGCGGCCAGGCCTGGAGGATCTGTGCGTATCCAGAACATCCTTCCGCTGGGGCATCCCGGTACCCTTTGATCCCAAACATGTCATTTATGTATGGGTTGACGCCCTGACGAATTATATTACGGCATTGGGATATCTGTCGGATCATCCGGAGAAATTCGAGAAGTACTGGCCGGCGGATGTACACCTGGTGGGCAAGGATATCATCCGGTTCCATACCATCATTTGGCCCGCCATGCTGATGGCTCTGGATCTGCCTCTTCCGAAAAAGGTCTTCGGTCACGGGTGGCTGCTGCTGGAAGGCGGTAAGATGTCCAAGTCCAAAGGGAATGTTGTGGATCCGGCGGTCCTGGTGGAGCGGTATGGGCTGGATGCCGTCCGGTATTTCCTGCTGCGGGAGGTTCCTTTCGGCGCCGACGGGTCGTTTTCCAACGAGGAGCTGGTCACCCGGATCAACTCGGATCTGGCCAATGATCTGGGCAATTTGCTCAGCCGGACCGTAGCCATGATTGAAAAATATTTTGACGGCAGGGTTCCGGTGCGCGGGGAAGCAACGGCGCTGGACAGGGAACTGGAACAGATGGCTATGGAAGTTCCCGGGAAAGTGGAAAAGCAGATGAACGATTTCCAGTTCAGCAACGCTCTGGCGGATATCTGGAAGCTGATCGGACGGGCCAATAAATATATCGATGAAACCACTCCGTGGATTCTCGCAAAGTCGGAGAAGGACAGGCCCAGGCTCGGTACCGTATTGTATTGTCTGGCTGAAGCCCTCCGGATGATATCCGTCCTGATTCAGCCCTTTATGCCACATACGCCCGGGGAGATCCAAAAGCAGCTGGGAATCACCGGCCCCGAAAACACCACATGGGACAGCCTGAAGGAATTTGGACGTCTGAAGCCCGGTACCCGTGTGATGAGGGGAAAGGCGATCTTTCCCCGGCTGGACCCCGCTGTGGAAATTGCAGAGCTGGAGCAGATCCGGCGGAAGAATGAGGAGCGGGCGAAGGCGGCGGCATCCGTTGGGGATTCCTCCCGCGGAGGGGAATCCGGCAGGATGTCCCAACAGGAGCAAGGCCCGGACGGCCTTGAATCGGATCGTCTGCCGGAGATTGCCATAAAGGATTTTGAGAAACTGGATCTTCGGGTCGCCAAAGTCACCGCAGCGGAGCGGGTGGAGAAAACCAGGAAATTATTGAAGCTGACTCTGGACGTGGGGGGACAGGTCCGCCAGGTGGTTTCCGGCATTGCGGAGAGCTACCGGCCGGAGGACCTGCCGGGCAGAAAGGTGATCCTGGTGGCCAATCTCAAGCCGGTAAAGCTGAGGGGAATACGATCGGAAGGCATGATACTGGCAGCTTCCGACGACAGCGGGAAGCCTGTGCTGGCGACGGTTTCCGAAGAAGCGCCTTCCGGATCCCGGGTGGAATAGCGGAACAAACATTTGGAGGAACAGGAGTGAGGACGAATGCTGTTTGACAGTCATGCGCATCTGGACGATGAGCAGTTTGACGCGGACCGGGATGCCCTGATCACGGGCCTGCCGGCCAGGGGAATATCCTATGTCCTGAATGCCGGCGACAGTCTGGCTTCTTCCGGGCGTGCCGTGGAACTGGCCGAAAAATATGATTTTATCTATGCGGCAGTGGGGATTCATCCTCATGAGGCGGTTCGGATGAAGGAGGAGGATCTGAAAGCCCTTGCGGAGCTGGTGAGACATCCCAAAGTGGTCGCCATTGGGGAGATTGGGCTGGATTACCACTATGACGACTCGCCCCGGGATGTTCAGAAGAAACGGTTTGTCGATCAGCTGGAGCTTTCCTCGGAGGAAAACCTTCCCGTGATCATTCATGACAGGGAAGCCCATGGGGATATGCTGGATCTTTTGAAATCCCATCAGCCGGCCCGGGGAAAATGTGTGATGCACAGCTATTCGGGCAGTTGGGAAATGGCGAAGGTTCTGCTGGATATGGGCTGCCTTCTGTCACTCGGCGGGCCGGTTACCTTTAAAAACGCAGTGAAAGCGGCGGAGATCGCGGAAAAAATTCCTCTGGAATCTCTGCTGATTGAAACGGACAGCCCCTATCTTACCCCGCATCCGTACCGGGGACGCCGAAACGATCCGGGGATGGTGCGGCTGGTGGCAGAGCGGATTGCGCAGATCCGGGGCATGGAATATAATGAGGTGGCCCGGATTACCCTGGAGAACGCCTGCCGGTTTTTCGGGATCCGCTCGTCAGCAGAACATCAGGGTTAGGTGAAAGGGGAATGGGATGAATACTTTTGTATATGGGATCGGGAAGTCGCTGTATATCAATCTGACCAATCGATGCACCAACCGGTGTGATTTTTGCTTGCGCAGGGAAGGAGACGGAGTAGGCGGGTATTATCTCTGGCTGGATCGGGAGCCGGATGCACAGGATGTGCTGGATTTGATTCCGGATCCGTCCGTCTGGCAGGAGATCGTATTTTGCGGTTATGGAGAACCGATGCTGCGGCTGGATACGCTTCTTGCCATTGCCTCCGCCCTTCGCAAGAGGGATCCGGGCTGCAGGATCCGGATCAATACCAACGGGCAGGCCAATCTGTACTACGGCGGCAATGTTGTTCCGCGGCTTAAGGGATGGATCGATACCGTATCGATCAGTCTGAATGCCCCGGATGCGCAAAGCTACCAAAAAATGTGCCATTCTGACTTTGGTGCGAAGGCCTTTGATGGGATGCTGGACTTCACAAGGGAATGTGTAAAACTTCTTCCGGAGGTGATCCTGTCTGTTGTTGATGTCCTGAGTCCGGAGGAGATTGAAAAGTGCAGGAAGATTGCCCGGGACACCGGCGCGGAATTCAGAGTGCGCGAGTTTATTGATTCTTCTGATTCGGATAGCTGATTTTCGGAATTCAAAAGCCCTTTTGGGCTTCTTTCTTTTTTGGTGCCTTTTGGCCTCCTTTCTTTTTTTTGGTGTATAAAGGGTTGTCTCATCTGGAATAATATAGAACTGAGTCCGGCTTTTTCCTCGTAATGTCCCTAAATGTTAAAAAGGTTTGACAAAATGTTAAAATTATATTACAATACGTGACGTCAACTCCCCTGTTTCCAAAAGAGAAGGAGGTTGGATATGAACTCACACCGATGGGGCTTCTGGAGCATATTTTTTGTCATACTCCTGAGTGCCCTGATTGTTGCCGGAGGAGCGACTGCCCAGCTGGACAATTATGTGCAGGGCATCGCCAGGCACGTAACGCTGGACGATGATGGGTATCGTGTTGAGATAACCACATTTGAGAACAATGTAGCGGAATTGCTAAGCAGGTACGATATTACCCTTGGACCAGGCGATGAAATCACACCGAACCTGGGTACGCCGCTGCAAAAGTATACGAAAATCCGAATCAAAAGAGCCATGCCTGTATGGATCGAGGCGGATGGGAAGAAAAAGAATATCCATGTAACGGAAGGAACCGTACAGGATGTTCTGAATAAAGCAGAAGTAACGGTGCGGGAAAAGGATCAGGTAAATCAACCTCTCACGGATCCGGTAAAGCCATATGACAGGATCAAAGTGACCCGCATGGATGAAAATATTCTCATAGAAAAGGAACCTATTCCTTATCAGGTTCATACCAGAGAAAACAGTCAAATGAATGAAGGAGTAAGCAAGGTTGTTCAGGAAGGGAAACAGGGGGAGCGACAAAGAAAAATTCAGATCACATACCGGGATGGAGTGGAAGTTTCCCGCAGTTTGGCGGGGGAAGAGGTAACGGTTTCACCGGTGGACCATATTGTGGAAAAAGGAACGAAGAAGAAACAGGTACCGAATTCCAGAGGGGGCAGCACTCGTCCCTCCTCAGCTTCCAGAGGAAATACCACCCGTCCTTCCGCAGCTTCCGGAGGGGCAGCTTCCAGAGGGGACACCACCCGTTCTTCCACAGCTTCCAAAGGAGATGCTGCCCGCTATTCCGAACCCCAGACAATGGTGGCCACCGCGTATACCGCAGGCAGCGACGGCATTGGGATCACGGCCAGCGGCACGACTGCCCGGCCCCATCACACCATAGCCGCGCCGCCGGACGTTCCCATCGGCACGAAGGTCTATATTCCGGAGCTGGTGGCGTTCTGTGCACAACGCGGGATCACCATTGACGGTATCTTTACCGTGGAAGACCGGGGCGGCGGCATCAAGGGCGACAAGATTGATGTCTTTATGGAGGATATCAGGATGGCGCGGATATGGGGCAGGCGGAAAGTAAAAGTGCATTTTATCAAATGACAGGAATAAAACAGACGGGCAGAGGATCCTCTGCCTTTTTTCATTGAGAAGGGGGAAGAACAATGCCATCATTGACGGCTCCCGGGGAACTGAAGGAACTGCTGGCCCGGCATGGTTTTCGCTTCAGCAAAAGTCTCGGCCAGAATTTTCTCATTGATGGGAATGTACTGCATAAAATCATAGAGGGAGCGGGCGTCACGAAGCAGGACAAAATCCTCGAAATAGGCCCGGGAGTGGGCACCCTGACACAGGCGCTGGCCCGGAAGGCAGGAGAGGTAACTGCGGTGGAAATCGACCGTGCCCTGTTCCCGATTCTGGAGGAAACACTGAAAGGGTGCTCCAATGTCCGCGTTCTCCGGGGGGATATCCTGAAGCTGGACCTGAATGAACTGATCCGGGAGCAGTTTCAGGGCTCCCCGTTCAAAGTGGTCGCCAATCTGCCTTACTACATCACCACTCCCATTATTATGCGTTTTCTGGAGGAGGAACAGCCGTTTGTTTCCATAACGGTTATGATCCAGAAGGAAGTGGCAGAAAGGATGGCCGCCAGGCCGGGAACCAGGGAATATGGATCCCTCAGCACGGCGGTGCAGTTCTTTACCTGTCCCCGAATCCTTGCCAGGGTGCCTGCCAATGCCTTTCTCCCACCCCCGAAGGTGGGCTCGGTGGTAATATCCCTGGAGAGAAGGGAGAAGCCGGCCGTTGCGGTAAACAGCCGGGCAGATTTTTTCCGCGTCAGCCGGGCGGCGTTTTGCCAGAGGAGGAAAACACTGCTGAATTCCCTTTCTGCGTCCGGGCTTACGGATATGGACAAGGGCACATGGAAAAAAACGCTGCAGGAACTGGGGATTGATCCGATGCGCCGTGGGGAAACCCTGACTCTGGAGGAATTGGCCAGGCTGAGCAATTATGTTTCTCATTCATTGCGGGTAGAATAGTTCTTTTTTTATACATTTCAGAAGCCAAAAAATTATTTTGGTTTCTTTTTTTGTTTTGGCTCATATATTGGTAAGGATGAAAGCTGTAACTTGATGCATTACGAAATCCGGAAAGTAGAAAGGAGAGGAATAAGTTTGGACAATCGTCAATATCACCGGTCCTTTATCATACTGAAAACCCAGGACAGCGGATTCAGCCTGGACGATCGGAAGAAAGCCGCCGGTTACTGCAAAATGGAGATCCGGAACAACCAGGGGAAGATCATGCTCTATGTACAGGATATGAAACCCGTTTCCCCCCGGCAGGGCATTTACGATGTGATGCTGTTATCCACCCGGGACGAGGTGGCTCCGGTCAAACTGACCAGCATACAGGTGCCTGACAGCGGCAGGGGAGAATACGAAATCGCATTTGATCCGGACAGTGTCCGGGAATCAGGTACTCCCATTGATCAGTTCCATGCATTTGCAATTGTTTATCGTCCGCTGAAGGAGGGGCAGGCTCTGCAATATCCTCTGATTGGTTATTCAGACAAAAGGGTGGAGATGGATTGGTCCGGCGCGGTGACCGGGGAACTGGAACGTTTCTATGGGCAAAAGACGCCCGGAAGGTACGCAGGCCCGGGCCCGAATCCAAAAGAGACGCCTCAGGGAGGCGGATTGCTGTCCGTTCCGGGGCAGGCTCATGAAAAGAAGAAAGCAGCATCCAGGCCGGACATCGGAACGTTATCCGATGAAAGAAATACATCGGGGACAAACGGAATACCCGGCGGGGATGGACGGGAAGGTACATATTCCGGCAGTGAAAGCCCGGGCATCAGAGCATC
>ENA-UOOI01003127-UOOI01003127.1-fermentation-metagenome-genome-assembly--contig:-NODE-3127-length-12986-cov-4.780914_pt1 | contig 12986 bp, 11 predicted proteins | sample MGYA00245779_ERZ724027 | MGnify/ENA primary metagenome ERZ724027 (study PRJEB28704, sample SAMN03018318) | fermentation metagenome | biome: anthropogenic terrestrial biome; feature: soil; material... | reverse complement strand
TGGGAGCCATGATCCTTGCCGAGGTCGGCGGGAAACAGGTCCGCCCGGATCAGCCGGCAGTCCGCTCCGTTTTCCGGCGCGAGGACGGCCGCTTCCCTGTTCCGCCCGCCCGGAAAAACGATGAGGAAATCCTTCGGGCCGAGCCTTTCGCACTCTTTTCCCGCCCGGACCGCCAGCCGGCCTTCGACCGGATAAAAAGCCGAAGCGAAGGCCCCGGGGACCGTTTCCGGCCGTTCCTCCCCGCGCAGGAGAATCGCCCGGAGCTTTCCGCTCCAGCCCGACATCGTCATAAGGTTGAAGTCCGTGCACGTGCCGAAACTGGCGGTTTGCCTGCCGCCGTCAAAGGAAAACTGCTCAAACGGACCGAGGCGGATCTCCTCCCCGCCGTACTGAAGCCGGATGGAGCCCTTCAGAACCATCAGGGTCCTTTTCACGCCGCGCAGCCTGGAAAAGACCGACCGTCCGGCCGCGACCTCCGCGCTGCTCAGCCGGAACAGGAACGGCGTTTTTCCGTAAACCGCCCGCTCCGGATAAAGATACAGCTGCGTGGTCGTCCCGCCGTCCCAGGCGCTCACGGGCTGGTCGGAGGAACGGATGACGCACAGGCTCATTGCGCTTCGACTTCCGGTCCGTTCGGCTGAATATCCCGGATCAGCTTTCTGCTTTCCTCGCGGATCAGCTCGGAGGCGTGGATCCTGTATTTCAGGAACTCTTCCGTCTCTTTGACGCGGTAATCGCGGGGGCGCCTGAGATCCACGTCGATAATCTCCTTGATCCTGCCGGGCCGGGCCGTCATGACGACGATCCGGTCGGCGAGGAAGATCGCCTCGTCGACATCGTGCGTCACCATCACGATCGTCTTCGGAGATCGCTGCCACACGTCGAGCAGCAGTTCCTGCATCACTTCCCTCGTCTGCATATCGAGCGCGCCGAACGGTTCGTCGAGCAGAAGGATGTCCGGATCGTTGGCCAGCGCCCTCGCGATCGCCACACGCTGCTTCATCCCCCCGGAAAGGGATTTGGGGTGCAGGTTTTCGAATCCGTTCAGCCCGACGATTTCCACGTAGTGTTCCGCGATTTCCACGCATTCTTTCTTCGGGATCCCCTTCTGGCGCAGCCCGAACTGGATGTTCTCAGACACCGTCAGCCACGGGAAAAGCGTGTAGTTCTGGAAGACCATGCCGCGGTCCGGGCCCGGCCCTGTAATTTCCTTCTGCTTGAACAGGACCTTTCCGCTCGTCGCTTCGGTCAGGCCGCCGATGATGCGCAGAAGCGTCGATTTTCCGCAGCCGGACGTCCCGAGCAGGGCGAGAAATTCCTTGGAGCGGATATGGAGGTCTATTTTGTCGAGCGCCTGCACCGTCCGGTCCTTCGAGATAAACGTCTTTGTCACGCCGATGATGTCGACGCCGCGATGCGGCATCTTCTCCATTTCAGTCATTCCTTTCTAATCCTCATTCCACGGGAACAGAACCCGGTACAGCCACTTGAAAACAACGTCGACCACAAGCCCGATGATGCCGATGACAAGAATGCCAACAAAGATCTTGGAGATGGAAAGCATTCTCTGCGACTGCAGGATCATGTAGCCGATGCCGGAGGACGCGCCCACCATTTCCGCGACGATCACATAGGTCCAGGCCCAGCCGAGGACGATCCGGAGCGAGTCCAGAATGGACGGGAGGCTCCGGGGAAGGATGACCTTCCAGAGCACGTTGGCCTTGTTGGTGCCGAGCGTATAAGAGACCTCGATCAGCGACATATCCACGCTTTTGATGTCGTTCGCGATCATCAGCACGAGCTGGGGCAGGCTCCCGAGGATGATGATCGCGATCTTCTCATTCTCGTCGATCCCGATCCACAGGATAAACAGCGGGATAAACGCCGAAGCGGGCAGGTAGCGGACAAACGAAACCACTGGCTCGATGAAAGCCGAGATCGGGGCGTAGGTGCCGATCAGGATGCCGAGCGGGATCGCGACGATCGCCGCGACCGCGAAACCGATCATGACCCGCGAAACCGTCATGCCGATGTCCGTAAGAAAGCCGGACTCGGCAAACATCTGATAGCCTTTTTTGACCGTGTCGCCCGGCGTCGGCATGAACAGCGCGTCGACTTTGCCGGAATAACTCAGAAAAGCCCACGCGCCCAGAATCAGCAAAAACGCGAGAGTGCTCAGAATCAGGCGGTTCTGTCTGGCCATTTTCCCCTTCGGGGCAAACGAATTCGCCAGGGAGCCTTTGCGCCCGCCGCTTCTCCGGTCCCCGCTTCCGCCGTTTTCTTTCAGACGGATCTGATTCATGATTTTTTCTCCTGCCGCCATACAAAATCACCTTTCTTCATAACGGATTCGACAATGTTGACCCCCGTATGATAAACCAGGAAGCGGTAGTCCGGATACCGCAGGAACAGCAGATCCGCCTCCTTGCCCGGCTCGATGCTCCCGATGCGGCCGGCAAGCCCCAGCGCGGCCGCTCCGTTCAGGGTCAGGGCCGTCAGGGCCTCGGCCGTGCTCATGTGCATGTGGATGACGGCGAGCGCCAAAATCAGCGGCACCGAGTCGGTAAAGCAGCTTCCGGGATTATAGTCGCTGGCCAGGGCCACCGCGCAGTTCCCGCCGATCATGCCCACGGCGTCCGCGTACGGCTCGTTCAGGCAGAACGCCGTGCACGGCAGGAGCGTGGCGACCGTTCCGCTCCGCGCGATGGCCCGGATCCCGTCCTTCGACGCCATCAGAAGATGATCGGCCGAAACGGCTCCCAGCCTGCCGGCAAGCTCGGCGCCGCCCAGCGGGCTGATCTCGTCGGCGTGGATCTTCAGCCGGAATCCCATCCGCCGCGCGCCGCTCAGGAGGCGTTCCGACTGCGCGACCGAAAACACGCCCTTTTCGCAGAACACGTCGCAGAAGCGCGCCAGATTCCTTTCCCTCACGGCGGGCAGAACGCTCCGGAGCATCTCGTCGATGTAATCGCCGGCCCTCCCGGCGAACTCCGGCGGAACCGCATGGCCGCCCAGATAAGTCGAAACGAGGGTTGCCGGGTGGTTTTTCTGCAGTTCCTTCATCACCTCGAGCTGCCTGAGCTCGGTCTCAAGGTCGAGGCCGTAGCCGCTTTTCCCCTCGAGCGTGGTGACGCCCTGCCGCAGGAAGCCGTCCATCCGGCGGTAGCCCGCTTCGTAAAGCTCCCGGAAGGAAGCGCGGCGCGTGCTTTTCACCGTGCTCTGGATGCCGCCGCCCCGCTTCAGGATGCTCAGATAGGGCGTCCCGGCCAGACGGTCCACAAATTCTTCGGGGCGATAGCCCGCGAAAATGAAATGCGTATGCGAATCGACAAAGCCGGGGACCACGCATTTTCCTTCCGCGGAAATCACCTCGGCGCTCTTTTCCCTCCCGTCCAGCCCCGCGAGGACCTCTTCCGTGGCGCCAACCTTCTCGATGACCCCGTCTTCGAGGTAGACGGCCCCGTCCGGGATCAGAGCGATCCGGTCCATATCCCGGCCCGATCTGGCGCTGTGTCCGACCGGCGTTGCGATCTGCGCCGCGTGCACGATCAGTTTTGCTTTCATGACATTTCCCCCCTGTCCCGGCCTTTTCTTTCGGTTCAGCCGCGGAAAACCGCTTCGACCGCTTGATGAATCGCGCTTTCGTCCGCAAGGTACGGGATTGTGATCTGGCTTTCGCCCTCGTGCCGCCGGTTGTAGGCGACCGCCGTCTCCATGGAATGTTCGTTCCGGGCCCAGCTCCGGCGCGCGACGCCGTTCATCACGTCCCACAGCATGGCGCTTCGGATCACGCCGTCCACACGCCGGCTCCCGTCCAACACAAGCCCGAAGCCGCCGTTGACCGCCTTGCCGATCCCCGTTCCGCCGCCGTTGTGCAGCGTCGCCATGCTCATACCGCGCGCGACGTTGCCGGCGAAGCACTGAACCGCCATATCCGCCATCACGTTGCTGCCGTCCCTGATGTTGGAAGTCTCGCGGAACGGAGAATCCGTGCCGCTGACGTCGTGGTGGTCGCGGCCCAGCATGACGGGGCCGATTTCGCCCTTGCGCACCATGTCGTTGAACCGCAGCGCAATGCGGATACGGCCCTCGGCGTCCTGATAAAGGATTCTCGCCTGGGTGCCGACAACCATTTTGTGTTTTTCCGCATCGCGGATCCAGTTGTAGTTGTCGCGGTCCTGATACCGGCGGTTCGGGTCGATGCATTCCATCGCGGCATGGTCCGTTTTGATCAGGTCCTCATGCTTTCCGCTCAGGCAGACCCAGCGGAACGGCCCGTAGCCGTAATCGAAAAGCTGCGGCCCCATGATGTCTTCCACATAGGAGGGGAAGATGAATCCGTCCTTGTCGTCGACGCCGTTCTTCGAGACTTCCTTCACGCCCGCGTCGTAGACGGCTTTCAGGAACGAGTTCCCGTAATCGAAGAAATAAGTGCCCCTCTCGTGGCATTTCCGGATCAGCTCGAAATGGCGGCGCAGGCTTTTGTCGACAAGCTCCGCATATTTTTTCCGATCCTCGGCGAGGAGCCGCGTCCGCTCCTCAAAGGTGATCCCCTGCGGGCAGTAGCCGCCTTCGTAGGCCGCGTGGCAGGACGTCTGGTCGGTCATCAGGTCGACGTGGATCCGATTCGCGACGATGTATTCGAGAAGATCCACGATATTCCCGTAATACGCGATGGAAACGGACGTCCGATCGCGCAGATGCCGGTCGGCGATCCGGAAGACCTCGCCGAGGTCGTCGGAGCATTCCGAGACCCAGCCCTGGTCCAGCCTCGTTTTGATTCTGGAAAAATCCACTTCCGCGATGATCCCGACGCCGTTCGCGATTTCAATGGCCTTCGGCTGGGCGCCGCTCATGCCGCCGAGGCCGGAGCTGACGAAGAGCTTCCCCCGCAGGTCGCCGTCGTTCGGGATGCCCAGCTTCAGGCGGCCGGCGTTCAGAAGCGTGTTGTAGGTGCCGTGGACGATCCCCTGCGGGCCGATGTACATCCACCCGCCCGCCGTCATCTGGCCGTAATTGGCGACGCCCATTTCCTCCGCGATTTCCCAGTCCTTCAGATTGTCGAACGCGCCGACCATCAGGCCGTTCGTCACAATGACACGCGGCGCTTCCGGCCTCGACGGGAACAGGCCGAGCGGATGGCCGGACTCCATGACGAGCGTCGTGTCGTGCGTCAGCCGCTCCAGATATTTTTTGATGAGCCGGTACTGCATCCAGTCGTGGCAGACGCTTCCGGTTTCGCCGTAGGTGACGAGCTCGTAGGGATAAAGCGCAACGTCGAAATCGAGATTGTTGTCGATCATGACCTGAAAAGCCTTTCCCTCGAGGCATTTTCCGCGGTACTCGTCGATCGGCCTGCCGTAGATGCGGCCGGCAGGCCGGAAACGGTATCCGTAGATCCTTCCGCGCGTCCTGAGCTCCTCGAGGAACTCGGGGATCAGCCTTTCGTGATATTCCGGTCTGATATAGCGAAGCGCGTTTTTCAGCGCGATTTCCGTCTGGCGCTCCGTCAGGCGGAATCCCCGCGTCGGGGCGCGGCGGATGCCTTCCGCAAACTCCGGCATCTCGGGAAGGTCTTCGTCCAGTTGAATCAGCATTGCGGTATCCTGCTGTACCATCATCCATCAGCCTCCAAATACAAAAACATGCGGGGCAGTGGAAGCGCCTTGGCCCCTCCACCGCCCGGACCGTCAGGTTTCTGCCTATTTGCCGCCGGCCACAAACGAGCCGTTGATAATATCCTCCGGTTTCACCGCCGCATCGGTCAGTTTCTGCGACAGCCACAGGTCGGACGCCAGCTTCGCGACCTTGTAGATGTCGCCCTCAGCCTTTGCCGTGCCGAAATATTTCACGTTGCCCTCTTTGTCGTAAAACTTGACGTCCGGCATTTCGGTCTTGAAGTCCGCCGCGGTCATCCCGAGCTTGGAAGCCATGATCTGATAGGCGTCGTCCGGATTCGTCTTCATGTAGGCGAGCGCGTCGTACCACGCGTCGACGATCGCCTGAACCGTGCCCGGATATTTCGAGATGAAGTCCTGCGACAGGGCCAGCGAGTCGACGATGATGCCGGGGTCTTCCTTGCTGCTTCTGAGCGTGTGCCCAAAGGAGGTTTTGTCCGCCTTGGAAAGCCACGGCTGCCACGTCACGGCCGCGTCGACCTTGCCGGAGACAAACGCCGCGCCCGCGTCGCCCGCCGTCATCGACTGGACCTTGATTTCTTTCAGGCTGAGGTTCTCCTTTTGAAGGAGATACTGGAACCAGAAGTAGTCGGCTCCCCCGGTCGTGTCAAGCGCGACGGTCTTTCCGACAAGACTCTTGACCGTCGTGAGTTCCTTTTTCGCTATGATGCCGTCGCCGCCGTCCGAAGTGTCGAGCGCAAGCACGATCCCGACCTTCAGGCCGGCCGCCGCATTCATGACGTGCGTGTCGACCGTGGTGGAGATTCCCTGGATCCTGCCCGCGGCGAGCGCGCTCTTGCTGTCCGATTTGCTTTCAATCGACTGGATCTTCACGTCCGCGCCATGGTTCTTGAAGAACCCCTTCTGCTCTGCAAGCAGAAGCGGTGCGAACCCGATCCAGGACGACTGCCCGAGGATGGTCGTGCCGCTGTAGAACTGTCCGCCGCTTGAGGAGGCTTCCGACGACGACGCGGCCTGCCCCGAGGACGCCGGCTGAGACGACGCGGCCCCGGAGGATGAGCAGCCGGCCAGCGAAGCGCCTGAAACGACGCTCAGAGCCAGGGCGGCGGCAACGATCTTGCCCATTGCTTTTTTCATGATGATCTCTCCTTTTTTATGTAGACTCAACCGGCAGAAGGCCCGCGGGGAACGAATGCTTCCCGGTTGACCAGATCTGCCGGTTCCCGGCCGGAAAGCATGGCGGCCGCATTGTCGACCGTGCGTTTCTTCAGCTCCTGAAACGATTCCTGCGATAGATAGGAAACATGCGGCGTCACGACGATATTGCCGCAGTGGAAAATTTTTTCGTCGCCGTCGGGAGGCTCGTGCGCGATGACGTCGAGCGCCGCTCCGGAAAGCCTCCCGCTTTCCACCGCCCGCATCAGATCCTCCTCCTGAATCACCGCGCCGCGCGACGTGTTGATCAGGTAGGCGCCCGGCTTCATCCGGTCGAAATCCTTCTTCGAGATCAGGTGCCGCGTCGCGCCGCAGAGATTCACGTGCACGCTGACGTAATCCGCCTGCGCCAATCCGGACGCAAGGTCCGTTTTCTGCGCTCCGTATTTCCGCATCGTGCTTTCGTCCACAAGCGGGTCATACCCGAGGACGCGCATTCCGGAGCGAAACGCTTTCTCCGCGACCGTGCTGCCGATGCGGCCGAATCCATAGACCAGCAGCGTGCAGTTCTCGATCCGGTGCATCAGGCGGGGGACGGCCGCGGCTCCCCACCGCCCGTTCTGCAGGCCGGCACAATAGCGGTCGAGCTTTTTATTGTCGCGGTAGACCGCGGCCATGACATAGTCTGCGATGTCGGCGGCACAGTAACCCTGAACATTCGTCACCATGATCCCTTTTCCGCCGGCCGCCTCGATGTCGACGCGGTCGAATCCGCCGCCGTAAACGGCGATCCCCCTGCAGCGTTCGAGCCGGTCGATCATGCTTTTCGGGATGGAGGCATAGACCTGCGCGAGGATGATGTCCACGCGGCCGCCGAAATCCTCCAGATCCTCTTTGCAGTCATAGCCGCTGTGCCGGATGGTGCATCCCGGGAACCGCCTGGAGAGGAAGTCGGTCTCATACCGGTAGTCGGCCCATTCTTCGTCGATAATCCAGAAAAAAGGCGCCATTTACTCTCCCCCTTTCCACAGAACCGTGCCGCCGCCGGCATCCACGGTCACGCTGTCCCCGTCTTTCGCAAGCGAATAGAAGGACCGTTCGACGCCGTCCGCCAGCGGGATTTCCATGATGATCGCGCTCGCCACCAGCGTGGTGTCCGGATTTTCGATCAGCATCGCCTTCGGCTCGTTCCCCTTCATTTTCAGCTGATACATGCCGTCGGCCTGAACCACGGAGCTCCCTTTCCCGTTCGGAAAGACAAGGATCTTGCCCGCGATGCTTTTCCCGAACAGGGAGTGATTTTTTTCAATGACGACACCCGTCTTCGGGTCGACCAGATAAAAGCAGAGGGGGTCCGGGGAAAACAGGAGCTCACCGGAAGCTCTTCCCTCCGATATTTTGTGGCAGCGGAACGTTCTCATTGTGAAATTTCTCCTTCCAGCGCGGCGGCCACGCATGTCTCCAGGGGAACGATTACGAACTGCATGTTCCTGCGCTTTGTGTAATAGGCGCATTTCGGGGAATCCGTAACGCCTTTTTTACCGTAAAGGAACTTCCAGCAGGGCTGATCCATGCAGGTGTCGGAGACGATTTCGCCGCCGGCGCTGCGAATCGCATCCATATACCCCATTTTCTTCGCCAGATCCCTGGTGAGGGACGAGGTCATGATATAGAGCGGAACGGCGAGTTTTTTGTTCCCGATCATCCTCGCCACGTCGCCGACCTGGCGTATGGTAAAATGCGGGCACCCGAACAGGGCAAAATCGATTTTCCCATACGGGTCGGTGAGCCGCCGCTGCATGCCGCGCAGATCGTCCTGCGTCACGGTCACCTCGGCGGAGGGTCTTTCGCCGTGGAACGCGGCGTCGGCCGTCGGCGCCTCCGGTGTGAACCCGACGATGTGGTACATGGCGACGTTCCCACCCGTGTTCAGCTGGGCGCCGAGATTCATGAGGCTCTCGGGCGAGGGATCGGAAAGGCCCTCGAAGACGGGGATCCGGAATCCCGTTTTACCGGGGGTAAAATACCCGAGCATCTGATAGTCGAACTCGTTCTTCATGTCGGCTTCCACATGGACCAGCACCTCGCCCTTCCGGTTTTTGTCAAGCAGGTAGCCGTAGAGCGGGGCGACGCCCGTCACGGCCGCGCACAGCGCGCTCTGCGCCGATTCCCGGTTCGTCCGCGCGCCGTAGACGGAATTGACGAACGGCGTCGCGCTGGATTCCGAAAACGCCGTGATCTCGCCGAACCTCGGGACGTTCCTTTCCAGATACGGGGTACAGTCGTAGGTGAGAATCGCGCCGAGTTTCCGGTAGGCCTCGTGCGTTCTCGTCACGATTGCGGCGTCCTCCGGCGAAACATCCGTGATGCACTGAAACTGCCCGAGGTTGAAGCTCGGGTTCACCGTGGGAGGCACCCGGCACACCGCGCCGCCGGCGACGAGCTTTTCCGCGAACCAGAGGTCCGCCTCCTGGTTGCTCAGCGCCACGTGCGTCCTTGTGACCGGAACCATCCGGTCCGCATGGAACGCCTCCCCCACCGCGACCTGGATTTTCATGGCGAGCTGGACGCCGCGTCCGCATTTCCCCTCGAGCATATCCCGTTCTTCGTCTGTCAGCTTCATTTCAGTTCCCCGCCCCTTTCTGATTTTGAAAGCGTTCGATCGTCCTGCCGACCGCGTCGACAACGGAGGATTCCGTCCGCTGGACGAGCCTGCCCGCGTCGACCGTCGTCACGCCGCCGACGGTCACTCTGCGGACTGCGGAAGGCTGCATGGAATAAACGAGGTTGGGCAGCAGCTGTTCCGCTTCTCCGTCGACGGGCTGGAGGGAAAGGTCCCTCCAGTCGACCCCGACGAAATCCGCGCCGAGGCCCTCCCGAAGGCTGCCGGCCTTGACGCCCGTCAAAAGCGCGCCGTTTTCCGTGCCCATCCGAAAGGCCTGCCGGTAGTTGACGGAAAGCGCCTCCAGCGTTCTGACTTTCTGAAGCAGCGCCGTCATGCGCATTTCTTCAAACACGCTGACGCGGCTGTTCGCGCACGCCCCGTCGCTCCCGAGGGCGACTGTCACGCCGGCTTTCATCATCGCCGGGATGTCCGTGACGCCGTCCGCCAAAAACATGTTGCTGGACGGGCAGTAGACGAGGCCCGCGCCGCTTTCGCCCAGCAGCCGGATCTCGTCCGGCGTCAGCCAGACGCCGTGCACGGCGACCATCCGTCCGTCGATCACCCCCAGTGTGTGGAGGTATTCGATCGGGCGCAGTCCGCCGTGCTCCTTCTGCACCTGCCGGACCTCAAACGGCTCCTCGGCCACGTGGATGTGAAAACGCGTCCCGAGCTCCCGCGCCAGGCGGCAGCCCGCGAGGATCATCTGCGGCGATGCGGCGTGCAGGCTGTGGGGAGCCGGCAGAACGGAAACCATGCCGTCGTCCTCGTATTTGGCGAAAAGCCGCCTGGTGTTCCGGACCGCCTCTTCCACCGTTTCGACATATCCCGCCGGGGCGCCCTCCCAATCGTACATGGCCCTGGCAAGCACGAGCCGGATGCCGAGATCTTTCGCGGCCTGAATCACGGCCTCGTCGCTGTCGAGCCCGAAATTATGGAGATAGAAGAAATCGCAGACCGTCGTGACGCCGCATTTCATCATCTCGGCGAACGCGAACAGCGCGCCGTTATAAATATCCTCTTCCGTCATTCCGGGCGAATAGCGGTAAAGGGAAAGATCGCGCCATTCCAGAAACGGACGGTCGACCGCGATCCCGCGGAGAAGGCTCTGAAACGAATGATTGTGCGCGTTGACCGTCCCGGGGACCATGGCGAGGCCGGACCAGTCGGAAACCTCCGCCTGCGGATAACGTCGTTTCAATTCCGCCGAAGGAGCGACGGCAAGGATCCTGCCGCCCTCTTCCACAAGGGCGAAACGCTTCCGGAAAACGCCGTCCACGTACATGAAATCAGGCTCGTAACGCTTCATGCTCAGTCCATCTCCCGATCCAGAATCATCAGGGCTTTCAGCAGGACCCCGCCGGCCTTCGCGATTGCGTCGGGGCTTGTTTTTTCTTCCGGGCAGTGGCTCTTCCCGTCGATGCTCTGCACAAACAGCATGCCGGTCTTTGCGACACGGCTCATGTTCGCCGAGTCGTGGCCCGCCATGCTGACCAGCTCCGTCGCCGGTTCGTGCCTCAGTCGGGCGCCCCGGTTCAGGGCGTTCATGACGTCCGCGTCCATGTCGCAGGCCGCCTGGTCGAGATTGACGTCATGACGGACCGTCACGCGGCGCTTTTCCGCAATCGCCTGCGCCGCGGCGTGGAACCGCCGGACGACCTCGTTTTTCCGGCGCTCGGAGCAGGTCCTGACATCGACCGTCATGGCGACGGTGCCCGGGATGATGTTGGCCGCGTTTGGGAACGCCGCGATCTTCCCGATGGTCGCCACGACGTCGTCGCGGCCGATCTCCGCGATGATCGCCTCCAGCGCAAGATCAAGCTCCGAAGCCGCCAGAAGCGCGTCCCTTCTGTCGCGCGGCATCGTGGTGCCCGCATGGTTGGCCTCGCCGGAAACGGTGACGATCTCCCGGTAGATCCCGGTGATGCACGAGACCGTCGCGATCGAAAGTTTTCGATCGAACAGACGGCGCCCCTGCTCGATGTGGCATTCCAGAAAAGCGGCGATCCGGCCCGGCTGAATCCGCGCCTCGGCGAGCCGGCCGAGGTCCCCTCCGGCTTTTGCCAGCGCGTCGGCCAGAGCCTCCCTGTTTCCCGTCTGCCGGATGCACTTTTCGTTGAGCCTTCCGGCGACCGCCTTGCTGCCGAGCGTGGAAATACGGAACGGGTTCGGCTCTTCGCCCGTAAAAGAAACAACCCCGACGGGGTGGCGCATCGAAATGTTCTTCTCCTGAATCGTCACGAGCACTTCGGTCGCAAGGAGCACGCCCAGAGCGCCGTCGTACATGCCGCCGTTCGGCACCGTGTCGAGATGCGAGCCGAGATAGATCGGGGGCAGCGGTTCCGAACCGTCTTTCTTCACCCAGATATTCGCCGCCGGATCGACCCTCGCCTGTAGGCGGAGACACTCCTTCCAGTAACGGATCATCCAGCTTCGGGCCGACCGGTCCGCCGCCGATCCGAACGGGCGGTCGATGCCGCCGCCGGGGTTTCTTCCGATCTGCGAGAGCTCCTGAAGGGCCCCCTCGATCCTTTTCCGGTTAATGGATAATATCCTGCATGTCTTTTCCTGATACATCTCATGACTTCCTTGCGTCTGAATTCCGGGGAAACGGCGGCGAGCCGTTGATGAAAGCATTCAGCTTCAGTAAAAAATGATCATTTCATCCGCGGCAAGATAAAAAAATTCCAAAACGCCTTTCGATCGTTTTGGAACCTCTTCGCCCGCATATCAACTTTTGATGAAACCCCTTTGAACTTTGTTAAGGATCATATCACATCCGTTTTGCATCGTCAAGCATTTGATTATGCAGAATCCGCTTATCACAGGCGCATATGCAAGCTAAAATAAATTTATTGACGGGATGATATTTATATTTTTAAGCAACTCCCGATAAAATCAGTTCATACGGAAGAATTTTTGAAGATACAAAAATTCTCAGGCAAGGCTGCGAAAGCTCCGGAAGCCGCTTTCGCGAAAATCGCAGGATTCCAAAGAAAACCGCCGGCGCCCATGCCGGCCAGGCCGTCTGTCCGGCTCAGGGCCACGAGAGGCTGCCACAGATAAGAGTTGCTCATTCTTGACGGGCAACCGACCTTTTCTTCTTCCGGTGACGGCTGACGACGACCCAGACGATCAGGGCCGGCCCGGCGGCGAATAAGGCCAAAACGGCGATGCCGCCGCTCAGGTAAACTTTTTCCTCCCATATCTCCTCCGCCAATTTGGGGTCGTCGATCCTTTCCCGCGGGTCTTTCGCATTCACCTGCGGGTATTTCAGCAGCCGACCGGAATCGTCAAGGGCGCACGGTTCTTCGTTGGCATGGCCAAAAGAATCGGAGCCCCGCAGAAAATACTCATACCGGCCGGAGGAAGCCTCGTCGGGTACATCGTGGTCCGACCAGGTCGCATCCACGGCATACCATCCGCCATCGAAGCGGACCTCATTCCACAGATGATACTCTTCGTCCCTATGCGCCTCCACCCATGCGGCTCCGTGCGTCCTGGTGTCATACCGGATGGAATTTCCCTTT
>ENA-UOOI01003126-UOOI01003126.1-fermentation-metagenome-genome-assembly--contig:-NODE-3126-length-12989-cov-3.523427_pt1 | contig 12989 bp, 9 predicted proteins | sample MGYA00245779_ERZ724027 | MGnify/ENA primary metagenome ERZ724027 (study PRJEB28704, sample SAMN03018318) | fermentation metagenome | biome: anthropogenic terrestrial biome; feature: soil; material... | reverse complement strand
AATTTTATCCATAAACGTGTCCCTCATCTCTATACGCCAGTTTTTCGATTGATTTCACTCTTTATTGTAGCGGGAACTGCGCTGAGAGGCAAGAGTGAAAGTGCCAAAAAAGGCCATTTCAAAAAAAGCGACGACTGAATTTGGAATCAGTCGCCGTTCTGTGTGAGGTTACTGCTTAAGATAGTTGTTCTGACATTCGTGGAGCAGTTCCCGGAAACGAGTTGCGTGCATCGCCTCATCCTCTGCGAATTCGGCAAACACCTTGGATACCTTCTCGTTGTCCTTGATCTCCTGCTTGTAATCCTGGTAATCCAGAACCAATTCCATTGAGTTTTCCCAAGCCCGCAGCAGCCGGTCACGGGTGTTGATTTTGATGGCGTCTCCGCCTAAACGTTCACGATTCATAATCCGTCCTCCCGTCTATAAAGTGGTACAAACCTAGTATGGACGGGAGCGAATGGGGTTATGCAGGTCAGAGCACGGATGCGGCAGCCCTACGTTTCGCCATAGCTTTGCCGTTGGCCAGCATAAGCTTGATCCGATTTTCCTGATTGATTTTGGTGGCGCTGGGATCGTAGTCGATGGCCACGATGTTGGAGTCAGGATAGTCGTCCTTGAGACGGCGCACCATGCCTTTGCCGACGATGTGGTTGGGGAGACAGCCGAAGGGCTGCGCGCAGACGATGTTGGGGGTACCGGAGTGGATCAACTCCAGCATTTCTGCGGTGAGCAGCCATCCTTCTCCCATCTTGCACCCTTCGCCCAGATAACCCTGCACCAGACGGTGGAGATCGGCGAAGGTGCCGGGCGCCTGAAAGTAGTTGGACTGCTCCAGGGCGTGGATCATATCCTGCTGGCAGTGCTCCACATAGCCCTTAAAGAACTGGCAGACCTTCTTTTTTGCCCAGTAGCCACCGTAGATGTTTACATCCACTTCGCGGTTAAAAATCTTAAAGATAATAAAGTCGGTCAGGCCGGGAACCACAGGTTCGATCCCTTCGCTGAGGAGGAATTTTTCCAGCTGGTTGTTGCCCAGAGAGGAGAACTTCACATAAATTTCACCAACGACCCCCACACGCACCTTGGAGCCAAAGTTTTCTACGGGAACGGCCTTAAAATCGTTGCAGATTTCCGCAAAGCCTGCCTGCATCTGCTTTCGGTTCATGCCCTTGCCCTGCTGGAAGCGATCGATCATGCGATCCTTCCAGAGTTCCACCAATGCATCGGTGTCCCCAGCGTTGATCTCATAGGGACGCACCTGATTGGCTACGTTCATGATGAGATCACCATACATCATGGCGTAAACCAGCTTACGCACCAGAGGGATGGAGAGCTGAAAGCCGGGGTTTGCCTCCAGACCGAAGCTGATGGAGATCACGGGAATGTATGCCATATCGGCCTTTTGAAGGGCCTTCCGGAGCAGGTGGATGTAGTTAGAGGCACGGCAGCCGCCGCCGGTCTGGGTGATAAACAGTGCTACCTTGTGGGGATCATAGCCGCCTTTTTTGATGGCGTCGATGAACTGACCGATGACCAGCAGGGCGGGATAGCAGGTGTCGTTGTGGACATATTTCAACCCTTCGTCCACAACGGACTGCCCCTCATTGTTCAGCTGCACCACATTGTACCCCTCCAGCTGGAGCATTTTTTGGAACATGCCAAAGTGGATGGGAAGCATTTGGGGCATGAGGATGGTATATTCTTTCTTCATCTCCTTGGTGAACAGGAGACGACCGGTTTTATCATAGACTAACTCTGCCATAAATATCATTCCTTTCCAGGAATCCGATTGTTACGGAGTTATTTTGGGTTCTTTCCGGGCTTTTCGCGATTCAATGGCGGCCATGAGGCTGCGCACCCGGATTTTTACGGCACCCAGGTTGCTAATGTCGTCGATTTTCAGCTGAGTGTATAACTTGCCGCCATCCTCCAGGATGGTGCGCATTTCATCGCCGGCAATGGCGTCCACACCGCAGCCGAAGCTGACCAGCTGAATCAGTTCCATGTCAGGCTGTGTACAGACGTAGCGAGCAGCGTTGTACATTCTGGCGTGGTAAGTCCACTGGTTGAGGACGGTGAGGGGATGGTGACCCATGCGCTGGGACACGCTGTCCTCCGTGATGAGGACGAAGCCGAAGCCGGAAATCAATTCGTTGATGCCGTGGTTGACCTCGGGATCTATGTGGTAGGGGCGACCCGCTACTACCATAATGGGGAGATCGTGCTCCCGCGCATAGGAGATGTACTGTTCCGCTGTATGCTCCACATCGGTCTTATATGCCTCGTAGGCACGGTAGGCAGCCTTGACGGCGGCGACGGTCTCCTGTTTGGGGACGTCAAATTCCTGCTGGAAGTAGGCGGCAGCCCGCTTCCTGAAATCCCGAGGACGATGAAGACCGAAATAGGGATGGAGGTAGCGGGTTCCCTTGAGCTGAGGCAGGTTGGCTGCGATCAGATCGGGGTAGTAAGCCACCACGGGACAGTTGTAGCAGTTGTCGCTGATGTGTTCGTCAAAGCTGTAGCTCATGCAGGGGTAGAAGATAGCATCCACATTCTGCTCCAGCAGGCTGAGCACATGACCGTGAAGGAGCTTTGCCGGGTAGCAGACGGTATCGGAGGGGATGGTACGCTGCCCCTTGATATACAGCTTCCGGCTGGACTCCGGGGAGAGTACCACCTCAAAGTTAAGCTTGGTGAAGAACTCGAACCAGAAGGGCAGGTTGTCGTAGAGGTTCAGTCCGAAGGGGATGCCAATTTTTCCGCGGATTCCGGTACCTGTTCCCTTGCCCTCCATAGCGCGGAGCCGGTCACACTTGTACTTCATCAGGTCGGGGAGAGGGTGCTTTTTCCCGCCTAACGGCTTGGAGCACCGGTTGCCGGAAATGAAGCGGCGGCCGCCGTCAAAGGAGTTAACTGTGAGGCTGCAATGGTTGGTGCAGCCGTTGCAGGTCAGAGGACGGGCACTATGCTGGAAAGCAGCCAGTTCTTTGGCAGTGAGGAGGGTGCTGCGCTCCAACTGGAGGTTTTTGGCCGCCAGGGCTGCGCCGAAGGCCCCCATGATTCCGGCAATGGTGGGACGGATGACGTTCCGTTGCAGTTCCTGCTCAAAGGCACGGAGTACCGCATCGTTGTGGAAGGTACCGCCCTGAACCACAATGTGCTGACCCAAATCGTCGGCGGAAGCCACCCGCAATACCTTATAGATGGCATTTTTCACGATGGAGATGGACAGTCCGGCAGAAATGTCCTCGACACTGGCGCCATCCTTCTGAGCTTGCTTCACGGAGGAGTTCATAAAGACCGTACAACGGCTGCCTAAATTTACCGGCCTTTTGACAAACAGACCGATTTTAGCGAAATCAGCAATGTCGTAGCCCAGCGCACGGGCAAAGGTTTCAATAAAACTGCCGCAGCCCGAGGAGCAGGCTTCGTTAAGCATAATAGAGTCCACGGCACCGTTGCGGATCTTGAAGCACTTCATATCCTGCCCGCCGATGTCGATGATAAAATCTACTTCGGGGTTAAAGTGAGCGGCGGCGTTGTAGTGCGCCACCGTCTCCACCAGACCCAGGTCACAGCGGAACGCATTTTTAATCAGATCCTCGCCGTAACCGGTAACTGCGCTGCCTTTGATGGCAATGCGGTCACCGCAGAGCTGGTAGATTTTCTCCAGCTGTTCCCTGACGATGGACACCGGGTTGCCCTGGTTGGAGTGGTAGTAGGTGTAGAGCAGGCCACCGTCGGGGGCGATGAGCGCCAGCTTGGTGGTGGTAGAACCGGCGTCAATACCCAGGTAAGCGTCACCTGAATAGGTGGCAATGTCCATCACAGGGGGATGCTGACTGTTGTGCCGGGCGCAGAAGGCGTCATAGTCCGCTTGGCTCTCGAAGAGTGGAGGGGCCGTATCCACACTGGTGATGCTGCTCCGACTTTCCTCCAGCTTTTTCAGCTGATCGTCAAAAAGAACTGCGTCATAGTCCGAGGCGCAGAGAGCTGCGCCAATGGCGGCAAAGCAGTCGCCGTCCTGAGGGAAGATGGCGTGTTCCGCATCCAACTGGAGGGTGTCCACAAAGCGCTCCCGCAGCCCCATCAGAAAGTGGAGGGGGCCGCCCAGAAAGACAATCGTCCCCTTTAGATCCCGTCCCTGGGTGAGGCCGGCGATGGTCTGATCCACAACGGCCTGAAAAATCGAGGCGGCAACGTCTTCTTTCCGACCACCCTGATTCAGGATGGGCTGGATGTCGCTTTTGGCGAATACGCCGCAGCGGCTGGCAATGGGGTAGATTTTCTCGTGCTTGAGGGCTAACTTGTCCAGTTCGTCACCGGTGACGTTCATTAAGGTAGCCATCTGGTCAATAAACGCACCAGTACCACCGGCACAGCTGCCGTTCATCCGCTCTTCTAGAGCACCGCCGAAGAAGATGATCTTAGCGTCTTCACCACCCAGCTCAATCACTGCGTCGGTGCCGGGGATAAAGGTATCCACGGCGGCAGCGGTAGCGTAGACCTCTTGGACGAAATCCACGCCGCTGACCTTGGAGACCCCCAGGCCGGCGGAACCGGTGATCACCATTTTCACTGCGCGGCCTGTGAGCTGATCCTGAATGCGCGCCAAAATCTCACAGGTTTTCTCCCGGACCTTGGAAAAATGCCGCTCATAGGAGCGGAACAGTAATTTGTTTGTCTCATCCAGCACCACAACCTTAACGGTGGTGGAGCCAATATCAATACCAATACGAAGGTTCATACATATTCACCTGAATTACTTATCATTCGTAACAGAGGGGGATTCCTCAGTTAGGAACCATTCTAGCTTAATTCAAGAGGAATAGCAAGAGTGTGAGAGGCGGGAAGGGACGGTAAAACCGGAAAGAAACGGTGAAAAATGAAGGAAAAGTATCGCTTATGTGGAAAAAGCAGCCGGCCAAAAGGCAGACTGCTTTCGTAAAAGTGTATGTCTGTTTATGGGGCAATTGTCTCCGTCTGACGAAGGATCAGCGCGGAGACGAGACCGATTCCGATGCCGGCAAGGGTACCAGTGAGGCAGAGGAACGGGAAATACCAGACGATCTGCCATGTGTTGGTGACAAAGATAGCGGCGACAATTTGACCTGCATTGTGGGCGACGCCGCCTGCCACGCTGACCAGAATCTTTCCGCATGTTTCGGATCGGCTCAGGGGGAACATCACGGCCAGACTCAATGCGGCGCCGGCGGCGCTGAAGATCAGACTAAAGATGTTTCCGAAGAGGATACCTGACAGCATTACCCGGATCAGGGAGATGGCGCAGGCGCCCTTAAAGCTCAGACGATACAGAGCGAAGATGGTCACGATATTTGCAAGACCCAGCTTCAGCCCTGGCACCGCGATAGACAGAGGGACCAGGGATTCTAAGTAACTAAATATCATGGCCAGGGCGATAAGAATGCCGTAGGTTGCAACTTTTTTTGCCTTCATGGTTCCGATTCTCCTATTGATCGACGACATCCTAAGGTGGTGTACCGACCTGAATGCCATGCAGTGGGTTGGGAAGTAAGGTATGGTTTTCTGGCCTGTTTGCCATGGAAGTTTCGTGGCAAACGGGGGTAGAAATTGTTTAAAAACACAAGAACGGGAAGTAAGGCCGGGATATATTTGGATTATATCAATAAATTTTACAGAATACAAGGAATTGCCAGGAGAAAACCCTGGTGCTTGCTATTTTTTAGCTGTGGCGACGCTAGATTGGGGGGTGAAAGAAAAATGTTGGGTTTGACAGATCTGCGTTGCAGAGGATGGAATCCTTGTGTTACAATGGGAAAAAAGAAAAAGGAGTGGTTCGGGAAAATGGACGTGTTTGAGGGCAGGCCCGTCAATCCAGAGGGGCGTTTGGAAAAGGAAGTGGAGGCCTACGATCTGCTGGACAAGTTGGGGATTGCGTACCAGCGCGCCGATCACGAGCCTGCGGCCACCATGAAGGTGTGCAAGGAGATTGATGCGGTACTGGGACTGATGATCTGCAAAAATCTCTTTCTGTGCAACCGACAGAAGACCAAGTTTTATCTGCTGCTGATGCCGGCAGACAAACCCTTTCGAACCAAGGAACTATCCGCTCAAATCGGCAGCAGTCGTCTGTCCTTCGGCGGCCCGGAGGATATGGAACGTCTGCTGAACGTAACTCCAGGTTCGGTCAGTATCTTGGGGCTTATGTACGACCGGGAGCATCAGGTGGAGCTGCTCATTGACAGCGATGTGCTGAAGGAGCGCTACTTTGGCTGCCATCCCTGTATCAATACCTCCAGCGTGAAGATGTCCACAAGTGATTTTACCCGGCGTCTGCTGCCTGCCCTACATCACGAGTCGATGATTGTCCATCTCTGACGATTTAGCAGGTTAAATGGGATTGACAAAACGACCAGGCGTTGGCATAATTAAAAATTGATAACAATCTACGGCCTGTGCAGAAAAAGGAAAAAAGGATGGTACCGTTATGAGTGACTATAAGATCAATACCAAATGCGTACAGAGCGGCTACACCCCTGGCAATGGGGAGCCTCGGCAGATTCCCATTATCCAGTCCACTACGTTTAAGTATGCGACCAGTGAGGATATGGGAAAGCTCTTCGATCTGGAGGCAGAGGGATATTTCTACACCCGGCTCCAGAATCCCACCAACGATATGGTGGCGGCGAAGATTGCAGATATGGAGGGCGGCACCGCAGGCATGCTGACCTCGTCCGGCCAGGCAGCGAATTTCTTTGCCCTGTTTAATGTGGCGCAGTGCGGCGACCATTTGGTATCCTCCTCCAGCATTTATGGCGGTACCTTTAACCTGATTGCAGTGACCATGGCTAAAATGGGCATCGAAACCACCTTTGTCTCCCCGGACTGCACCGAGGAAGAGCTGGACGCAGCCTTCCGACCCAATACTAAGGCAGTCTTTGGGGAAACCATTGCCAATCCTGCCCTGACAGTGTTGGATATCGAGAAGTTTGCCAAGGCAGCTCACGCCCACGGGGTACCGATGATCGTGGACAACACCTTCCCGACTCCGGTGAACTGCCGTCCCATCGAGTGGGGTGTGGATATTGTTACCCACTCCACCACCAAGTACATGGACGGTCACGGTGCCGGCGTTGGCGGCTGCATTGTGGACTCCGGCAACTTTGACTGGATGGCTCATGCGGACAAGTTCCCTGGTCTGTGTACGCCGGACGACAGCTATCACGGAATTACTTATGCAACCCAGTTCGGCAAGGAGGGCGCTTTCATTACGAAATGTACAGCCCAGCTCATGCGGGACTTCGGTTCCATCCAGTCTCCCCAGAATGCATTTCTGCTGAACCTGGGTCTGGAATCCCTCCACGTTCGTATCAAGCGCCACTGTGAAAACGGTCAGGCGGTAGCAGAATTTCTTCAGAGTCATCCCAAGGTGGACTATGTAGTCTATTCCGGCCTACCCGGAGATAAGTACTACGATCTGGCGCAGAAGTACCTGCCTAACGGCGGCTGCGGCGTGGTTTCCTTCGGCTTGAAGGGGGGACGAGAAGCGGCATCCACCTTCATGAAGAGTCTAAAGCTGGCTGCCATCGAGACCCATGTGGCAGATGCCCGTACCTGCTGCCTAAATCCGGCTTCCTCTACCCATCGCCAGCTCACCGACCAGCAGCTGATTGAAGCTGGTATTCCGGCAGAGCTGATCCGGTTCTCCTGCGGCATTGAGGATGCAGAGGATCTGATTGCGGATCTAAGTCAGGCACTGGACGCAATCTAAAAACAGGATAACAAAAAGTCCCGGTTTCGAAGTAGGAACCGGGATTTTTTTCATTTATAGGTGCAGCCCGTAGAGGGCAAATTTGATCAGCATCAGTACGGCAATGTGAAGGGGGTAGTAGAGGTAAAATGCATACTGCATGGCTCTGCCGCCCAGCAGAGTACCTCTCTGACCATTGTAGAGCAGGATTGGGATCATAGCAATCATTGCATAAATCTCAATGAAGCCAATAAAGAACACCAGAGAGATCAAGACAGCTATGGATAGCCGTACCGGTTTTTGGCGGAAGAAGTAGAAGGAGAGGATCAGCAGAATGCCGCCGCAGCCGTAGTCTGCCATGGTGACCTCGGACAGGCAAAGCCCCAGAAAGCAGACCAGCAGCTTCAACGCCCAGAGAATCGTACTTCGCCCCCGACCGGTCAATTCACCGCCGACTTTAGAGAGAAAGCCATCCATGGCATCCACCAGCCAGATGGTGCCCAAACCGATGGTGAGGGTGAGCAGAATGTTTTGATTCCACCAGTAGGGGAGGGCGTTGTTCAGCGTCAGGTCGTAGAAGGGTTCAGAGACCAGGAACAGGAGAAAAATGCGGAGCAGATATTTTTTCCGGTTTTCAGTGTGGAAGAACCCCTCCACCAATAGAAAGCAGTAAATGGGAAAGGCGATGCGTCCAATGCAGCGCATGGGGAGGTACCAGGCGCCGCAGACAAGGGCGGCGGCAGTGTGGTCGATGGTCATGGTGACCAGAGCGATGAGTTTCAGCCAGAAGCTGTTGACCACCTGACAGTTTTTCAGGGCAGCGTTCAAATAGAATCCTCCTCAGGCAGGGGTATGAACGGGAACCTTCCCCACGTCCTTCATGGAGAGGGAGATGCGCTTTTTCGTCACATCCACGTCGGTGACTACCACTCGTACTACGTCGCCTACTGAGAGCACCTCTCGGGGATGCTTAATGTAGCGGTCACTGATCTGGGAGATGTGTACCAGACCGTCATGGTGAACGCCGATGTCCACGAAGGCACCGAAATCTACCACGTTGCGAACAGTCCCCATGAGTTCCATACCAGGTTTCAAATCCTTCATGTCCAGCACGTCGGTGCGAAGCATGGGGGGCGGCAGTTCATCCCGAGGATCTCGTCCCGGTTTCAGCAGCTCCACCACAATATCCTGTAAAGTGGCTCTGCCGATGCCGGATTCCGTCCCCACCTGTTCCAGATTCAGCGTCCGTAGTTTTAGAGGCAGGGCGGTGATGCTGCCCTCCACCAGATCCTGGAGGGTGTAGCCGCACCGGCGCAGGAGGTGAACGATGGCATCATAGGATTCCGGGTGCACACCGGTATTGTCCAAAATCAGATCGCTTTCAGGGATGCGCAGAAAACCGGCGCACTGCTGAAATGCCTTGGGGCCCAGTTTGGGCACGTTCAAGAGTTCCTTTCGCGAGGAGAAGGCACCATGTTCCTCCCGGTATGTGACGATATTCTTAGCGGTGGTAGCGTTGAGTCCGGCCACACGGGTCAGAAGAGCGGGGGAGGCGGTGTTTGCATCCACGCCTACGGTGTTGACGCAGTCCTCTACCACGCCTACCAAAGCAGCATCCAAACGGGAAGCTGGCATGTCGTGCTGATACTGGCCGACGCCGATAGACTTGGGGTCGATTTTCACCAGTTCCGCCAGAGGATCTTGGAGTCTGCGGGCGATGGAGACGGCAGAACGCAGGTTTATGTCGTATTCTCCAAGCTCGTCCGAGGCCAGCTTGGAGACGGAATACACCGAAGCACCGGCCTCACTGACCACCATATAGGATAGGGAAACGCCAGTGTTTTGGATCAGATCCATGACCAACTGTTCCGCTTCCCGTCCGCCGGTGCCGTTACCGATAGCAGCGTGCTCAATGTGGTGCTTGTCCACCAGCTCCTTAAGGGTATCCAGTGCTTCCTGACGGCGGCGCTTGCCAGAGCTGGGATACAGGACTGCGGTGTCCAGAACCTTTCCGGTGCCATCTATGACTGCGGCTTTGCAGCCGTTGACAAAGCCGGGGTCCAGACCCAGGGTGACGTGACCTTTCACCGGTGGCTGCATCAGCAGAGGTTTCAGGTTGGCGGCAAAGGTTTGGATAGCGCCCTCGCAGGCATTGTCGGTGAGCTGACTGCGCACCTCCCGACAGAGCGCGGGAAAGATGAGACGATGATAGGCATCCTCTCCAGCTGCTTGTACCAGAGCGGAGCAGGGCGTGTTGGAGTGTACCCACTTTTTCTGGAGGATGGCCAGAGCGGGCTCCGGTTCCAGTTCTACAGAGACTTTCAAAAAGCCATCCTTTTCCCCCCGGTTGATGGCCAGCACCTGATGCCCCTGAACCCGGGAAAACGGCCGACTAAATTCGTAGTAGGTGCGGTAGACAGAGTCTTCCTCCGAGGCGGCTTGGGCGGAGAGCGTACCGTGTTGGGATACCAGTTTCCGCAGGAGATTCCGGGTATCGGCATCGTCGGAGATGGTTTCCGCGATGATGTCGGAGGCACCGGACAGAGCAGCCTTTGGAGTGCCCACCTCCTTCTCCGGGTTCACAAATTCAGCAGCCAGGGTTTCTGGGTTGGTACCGGGCAACTGAGCCAGGATTGCCTCCGCCAACGGTTCCAGACCTCGTTCCTTTGCCATGGTAGCTCGGGTGCGGCGTTTGGGGCGATAGGGGCGGTATAAGTCCTCTAGTTTCGCTAAGGTATCGGCTCGGCTGAGCTTAGCAGATAGGGCAGGAGTCAGCTTGTCCTGTCCCTTGATGGCTTTCTTGATCTCAGCCCGCCGGGTGGCCAGATTCCGCAGGTAGGTCAGACGGTCATAGAGGGTGCGGAGAGCAGTATCATCCATGCAGCCGTGAAGCTCCTTGCGGTAGCGGGCGATAAAGGGGATGGTGTTTCCCTCGTCCAGAAGCTGGACGACGTTTGCGGTGTAAGTAGCGTTGAGGTTGAGTTCCTGTGCCAGTGCATTTATGATGGAATCCATGGAATAGTCTCCTTTGGAGTAGTTTAATCACAAAATTATTATATAGTATATCACATCTAGAAGAAAAGAGAAAGCAGGGTGCAGGTTTCCATCGAAGGCAGTATAAAGGAGAGAAGAAATCAGAAAGGGGGATGGTTATGATCCAGGAAATTGCACCCTAGGTGTACTATCTGGACTAACGTGGGAAGGCACTTTTACCTACGGATTAACCCGGTGGTTGATCGTAGCGATTCACGATGGAGCGCAACTGCTGATGACGCGGTACGCCAAGCGTTCGATTCCGTGGTTTGTGCTGCTGGCAGGTTTTATGGAGATTGGTGGGACGGCGGAGTAGTGCGTGGCTCGGGAGGTTCGGGAGGAAGTGGGGGTGCAGGTGAAAAACAGCCGCCCAAAAGAAAAGGACGGCTGTTGCCAAACCAGAATAGAAACGTATGAAGTTATACGCTGTCAATAAACTCAGAGATAAAGTGGAGGGCCACTCCGACGCAGGTGGACCAGGAGCGGTAGCGGGAGAGCTTTAGATAGCTGCTGGAGCACTGAAAGGGATTGATGGCGCAGAGCCGTGCCTGCAAGTCACGGAGATAGGGTTCCATGAACTGTACCAGTACGCCACCCAATACAATGTTGCAATCCAGTACCATGCGGATGTTGTTGATGCCGATGGCCAGATGGTAGAGGTATTTGTCCCAGCGCTTTTGGTATTCTGGGTTGCCAGCCTCCAAACCAGCGAAAAATTCCTCTCGTGTGATGCCTAGATCAGTGCTGATCCGGGCGGTAGAGCAGTAGGCTTCCAGACAGCCGTGCATCCCGCACAGACATTTTTCTCCGTTGGGGACGATGCACATATGACCGAACTCCCCACTGTGATGGTGATGCCCCATGTAGCGCACACCGTCCAGGAGAACGGCTCCGCCGACGCCGCGCTGCACGGAGAGGTAGACCATATTTTCGTGATCTTTGTGGTTCCACCATTCTGCGATTCCGCCGGCGTTGGCATCGTTTTCGATAAAGCAGGGGTAGGGGATGTACTGGGTCAGCCGATCCACGGGAAATTCTCGAATCTCTACGAAGCGGGAGAGAACTACCACGTTCCGATCCTCGTCTACAATGCCGGGGAGGGCGACGCCGACGCCCAGGAGATGGGCACGGTCGATGTGGTTTTCATCCAGGAAATGCTCCAGCTCTGTAGCCATATTGTGAAAGTACTCGTCGGAATCAGTAAAGTCACAGATGATGGAGGTCTGGCAGAGGAGATTGGCGCGCAGGTCAATACAGACCATGTGAATGTGGTAGACAGAGATCATAATACCAACAGCACAGCGGATCCCAGCTGCGATACCGATGGCCCGGGGCTTTCGGCCACCGGTCGAGTTGAAGGTGCCCTGGGTTTCCAGCAGGCCACATTCCTGTAGCTCCTTCAGATTCTGGCCCACAGTGGGCAGACTGAGGGAGAGGGAGTGGGCAATGTCCTGCTTAGTCACCGGAGTTTGAGAGGCGAAAATATACTGGAAAACACGGCTTCGATTCTGTCTGCGCAGTTCAGCTGTGTTATACGTGCTCATACAATTCAACTCCTTGATGGTTTCATGATTCCGCAAATGGAGAAGGAAAAACGATACGAATACCATTTTACCATGAACAGAATTATTCTTATTTATTTTACCATACAACCTGCAAAAATCAAGGGTAAACTGGCAAAAAATTGCGGAATATGACCAGATAGAAGTGGGAACCCTGCAAAATGTGTGCTAGAATAAGGTTCATGAACCGGAAGGAGGGAAATGAATGGGGATCGAGCTAGAGACGCCGGTACAGGGGCTGCCGGGAATCGGAACGGTGCGGAGCCGGCGGCTGGAAAAGCTGGGGCTTGCCCGGGCGCAAGATCTGCTGTACTGGTTTCCGCGGGACTATGAGGATCGGCAGCGGCTGTGGATCATTGCACAGGCGCCCCAGGGAGAGAAGGGCTGCATTGCGGCAATGGTAGCGGAGCCCCCTCGCACTACCTATGTGCGGAAGGGCTTGGAGCTGACCCGGCTCCGGGCGGTAGATGATACCGGCAGCCTGGTGATCACCTTTTTTGGCCAGAGCTATGTGCGCAGTGCCCTGCATCTGGGGGAACGCTACGTGTTTTACGGAACCATAGAGGGAACGCAGCGCAGGAAAACCATGACCAATGCGGTTTTTGAGCGGGAAGGTGTAGGACGGGTCACTGGCTGTATTATGCCTGTCTACCCGCTGACAG
>ENA-UOOI01003125-UOOI01003125.1-fermentation-metagenome-genome-assembly--contig:-NODE-3125-length-12991-cov-4.099103_pt1 | contig 12991 bp, 9 predicted proteins | sample MGYA00245779_ERZ724027 | MGnify/ENA primary metagenome ERZ724027 (study PRJEB28704, sample SAMN03018318) | fermentation metagenome | biome: anthropogenic terrestrial biome; feature: soil; material... | reverse complement strand
AAGACAGGATATTCTATACCTTGACGCCAGTCTATTCAGGCTGCAGTGCAGTTTATACCCCGACGGACAATGAAAAGATGATTATGCGTCCGGTGCTTTCCAGGGAGGAAGCATGGAAGTTAATAGAAAACATTGCAGAGATTGGAATCTATGAGGAACCGGACAATAAACGCAGAGATATGATCTTTAAAGAAGCTTTAAAAACCTGTGACTGCAAAGAGTGGGTTAAAATAATTAATACACTTTATCTGAAGAAAAAAAACAGAATTGCACAGGGAAAGAAAGAGATCACAAGTGACGAAAAGTACCTGCAGGCAGCGGAGGAGAATCTTTACGGAGAATTATCGATACCCCTTAGGATGCCAAAAGAAAAGGTGGAGAGTTTTATCAGCGAAAAAGTTGATGCCTTAATCGAGGATGAGGCATTCGCCTGACTGATAATCAAACAGGAATAAGTATCTGCACAAAAGACAAAGATATGGATAGCGAAAGAATTAGAGGGAAATGACTGTGATTAAGGAACAAGATACACTTCGCACCCAGTTGGAAAGTCGGGGGATGAGCACACAAGAGCAAAAGACAAAGAAGACAGACGAAGAGATCAGTGAGGAAAGCGTATTATCAGAAGAAAATTTGCCTGAAGAAGATGATCTGGACGATTCAGCGCTCCCTTTGGATGATTCGGTAAAGGCATATCTGATTGAGATTGGAAACATCCCCTTGCTGACCAGGGAAGAAGAGATAATTCTTGCAAAGCGGATAGAGTCCGGTGACGACTCCGCCCGGGAGAGGATGATTAATTCGAACCTGAGACTCGTTGTAAATGTTGCAAAAAAGCATGTGCGTGGAAGTAATATGGGGTTTCTCGATTTGATTCAGGAAGGGAACATCGGTCTGATGAGGGCTGTCGAAAAGTACGATTACTCCAAGGGATATAAGTTCAGTACTTATGCCATGTGGTGGATCAGGCAGGCGGTAACCAGAGCAATTGCCGATCAGTCGAGGACGATAAGAATCCCGGTGCATATGAAAGAACAGATGTCGAAGGTTAATAAGGCGTCAAGAAAGTTTCTCACTGATATGGGGCGTGAACCGACGGTCGATGAACTGGCGGACATTATGGATATGCCGGAGGATCGAGTCAGGGATATCGTGAAATTATATGGTGATACGATTTCTCTTGATACCCCGGTGGGTGATGATGATGACTGTAAACTTCAGGACTTTGTCGCAGATGACAATATTTCCGATCAGTTTACGAGTGTTGAACATGTGATGTTGGGAGATGAACTGGATCAGCTCCTTTCAGGATTAAGTGAACGGGAACAGCGAATTATCAGGCTGCGTTTTGGCTTTGTGGACGGACGGATCTGGACATTGGAACAGGTGGGAGAAGAATATCACGTGACGAGAGAGCGGATTCGCCAGATTGAAGTGAAAGCTTTGCACAGATTAAAACACCGAAAAGATATAAAGAATTTAAAATCTTATCTTGAAGCTTAAAGTATCAGGACTGCACCGATAAGCCGCTGTAAGGCTTGCGGTACAGTCTGGATTACTGTTACACGAGGATGTTACATATGAAGAATCAGACAGATTTGAAAAATTTACTAAATAAGATAGATCACTGTGGGTATCCTGCATACAAAGAGCTTAAAGGCTCGTATCAGTTTGATCAATACATGCTGTGTGTTGACCACGTACAAGGAGATCCCTTTGCATCACCTTCTAAGATCAGTATTCATATCAGGGGAGGGGAAGCGGCATTTCCGACTAGATTATATGACAGAAAAGTGAAAAGAATTGCGCTGCAGGATCACCTTTTACGACTGTTTTTTACACAAATTGAACCCTTTAGTTTCAAGGCAAAGGGATCGGGGAAAAGTGGATTACTGTCGGTGAGCAGGTGCGGGCAGGAGATTTTGGAGCGAAGCGGCTGTGCCTTGGATGAAAAAAATGGTGATCTGGTGCTTAGAATGGAGGTTGGATTTCCGGCAAATGGCAGGAAAATCAATGCCCGGGAACTTCAGAAGATATTCTTTGAATATCTCCCGATTTGTGTCAAAAAAACATGCTTTTACCAGTCTTTAGATCCGGACATGCTGGATGATACGGCGAAACTTGCAGAGGATCAGCAGTATATCCGCGACCAGCTGCCAAAGCTTGGCCTGGTGGCTTTTGTCGCTTGTGGCTCTATTCTTCCGCGTGCATCGGGAATATCGCAAAAACCCATGAAACATGCTGTGGAATTTCAGTCACCGAAGTCTATGGAAGTCACTTTGCAGCTTCCAAATCACGGAACAATCAAGGGGATGGGGCTGAAAAAGGGAATTAACCTGATTGTCGGCGGCGGATATCATGGAAAATCAACGCTGCTGAAAGCTCTTGAACTTGGTGTTTACAATCATATCGCAGGGGACAAAAGAGAATATGTGATTACCGATCAAACGGCGATGAAGATCCGTTCTGAAGATGGACGCAGCGTTAAAAACGTTGATATTTCTATGTTTATCAATGATCTTCCGAATAAAAAAGACACCACATCATTTTATACAGAAGATGCCAGCGGAAGTACCTCACAGGCGGCGAACGTGATCGAAAGCATGGAAGCCGGTGCAGGACTTTTGCTGATGGATGAAGATACCAGTGCTACGAACTTTATGATTCGGGATGAACTGATGAAAAAAGTAGTGCACCGTGAGTCTGAACCCATCACTCCATTGATTGACAGAATACGCAGTCTGTATGAAAAACACGGCATATCGTCGATTATTGTAGCCGGAAGTTCGGGATCTTATTTTCAGGCGGCGGACTGTATCATTCAGATGGATCACTATGTGCCGCGGGAAATCACAGAGTTTGCCAAATCAGAAGCAGATAAATTTTACGCAGTTCATGACGCGGCACCCAAATATCAATATCCTGTATTTGAAAGAAAGGTTAAGGAAGATCGTTCATTCAAAAATAACAATAGAATTAAGATAAAGACTATGGGACGGGATTTGGTTTCCATCAATCATGACACCGTGGATCTGCGATCTGTGGAGCAGCTGATTGATGGAGAACAGCTGCTTACTCTGGGCTATATGATACAATTTGCAAACCTTCATCTGTTTGATGGAAAGAAATCTATGCGTGAGGTAGTGGAGATTCTGGATGCTTCTATTGACCAGAGAGGGTTTGCTGCGATCTGTGAGGGACACAATATCCCATCAGATCTTGCCAGACCACGAAAACAGGAGATATTTGCGTGCCTGAATCGATATCGCTCATTGAATATGTAATCAGCCGGGTTTTACTCTGTCAGTCTTGAGTAAAACCCGGCTGCCACTGTTTAATTACCGCCCGGGCCGTCTCTTCGGGGACGTTCTGATTCCGGAAGAGGTTCAACATTTGGAACTTCCATTCCGTGTTTACTTTTTTGGGGCAAATCAATTTCAGGGATATCCCCATCTCCATATGAGTTTTTATGTCTGGGAGGATCACCGATAAAATCCTTTTTCATTGATACAACCACCTTTCCAGATATTTGTTAAAAGGTACATCCATAGTCTGTCCGGGATATCACAAGATTATCCGTGTCAACTATGTGCAATGATGTTGGAGTCAAAATGACCAAAGGAGGGCTTTGCTGTGGAACAGATGTCTTTATTTGACAATCGGGAGGATTTTTCTCCCCTAGCGACAAGACTGCGTCCGGAATCTCTGGAGTCTTTTGTCGGGCAGAAACATTTGCTCGGCAAGGGGAAGATGCTGAGAAATTTGATAGAACAAGATCAGATTTCATCAATGATTTTCTGGGGTCCTCCGGGTGTTGGTAAAACAACGCTGGCAAGAATTATAGCCACACAAACGCAGGCTGATTTTACAGATTTTAGTGCTGTCACTTCTGGAATCCGTGAGATTCGGGAGGTGATGGCGCAGGCTGAGACCAGCAGGCGTATGGGGCGGAAAACACTGTTGTTTATCGATGAGATTCACAGATTTAATAAAGCACAGCAGGATGCTTTTCTGCCATACGTGGAAAAGGGCAGCATTGTTTTAATTGGAGCGACAACCGAGAATCCTTCTTTTGAGATCAATGCCGCGCTGCTGTCAAGGTGTAAGGTGTTTGTCCTGAAGATGCTCGAAGAAGACGATCTGCTTGAGTTACTTCATCATGCACTTACCAGCCCCAAAGGATACGGAAATCAAAAAATCGGAATCAGTGAGAGACAGCTTCGGGCGATTGCACAGTTTGCAAATGGTGATGCCAGAACGGCTCTGAATACGTTCGAGATGGCAGTGCTCAATGGAGAGATCGATGAGAAGCAGATTACCGTGACGGATGAAGCACTGGAACAATGTATTACCAGAAAGTCGCTGTTGTATGATAAAAAAGGAGAGGAACACTATAATATCATATCGGCGCTGCACAAGTCCATGCGAAACAGTGATCCGGACGCCGCTCTTTATTGGATGACGCGAATGCTTGAAGGCGGAGAGGATCCTCTTTATATTGCCAGAAGGCTGATTCGCTTTGCAAGTGAGGATGTCGGAACTGCCGATCCTGCGGCACTTCAAGTGGCCGTTGCGGCTTATCAGGCATCTCACTTTATCGGAATGCCGGAATGCAATGTAAACCTGGCAGAGGCAGTGGTTTATCTGTCCATGGCACCGAAGTCGAATGCTTTGTATCTCGCCTGTGAAGAATGTAAAAGTGACGTGAAACATTGCCCCGATGAACCGGTGCCCTTAGCGATACGGAATGCGCCGACAAGCCTGATGAAGGATCTGCATTATGGAGAAGGCTATCAGTATGCCCATAATCTGAAGGAAAAAGTTGCCAGGATGCAGTGCCTGCCGGATGCACTTGCCGGACGGAGGTATTATCATCCGACCTGTGAGGGGCAGGAAGAAGAGATCTCAGGGAAACTGGAAGCCATCCGTAAGTGGAAAGAAGAGACCACCAGACCGAAGGCAGATTAGATCAGCTTATTAAAACTTAATGAAAAGTTCACTGATTTTTCAACACTTTCTGCGTGAAATCCGTTATAATGAGAATGAGTGAAAACTCATAAGATTATTAGAGATGGGGATAGGAGCAGATATATGAATATTTTATTTTTTATCACACCAAAAAGCGAGGTCGCATTTATTACGGAAGATTTTACTTTAAGACAGGCGATCGAGAAGATGGAACATCATAAATATACAGCGATTCCACTGCTTAGCAGACAGGGCTTTTATATTGGAACTATTACAGAAGGTGATATTCTACGCTGCGTCAAAGAAAGATGCGATTTGAATTTTCATGATGCGGAAGATATACCGATTGTCGACGTAAAACGCCGTTGGCACAATGAACCCGTGAACATCAACTGTAATATAGAAGATTTGGTCACCGTATCCATGAGACAGAATTTTGTTCCGGTGGTGGATGACGAGGGTGTTTTTATCGGCATTATCAGAAGAAAAGACATCATTCAATATTGCTATGAGAAATCAGGACTCAAAGACATAGAGCACAGGAGTAAACAGACGATAGGCGCCTGATCCTGTTTTAAGAGGATAAATAATAGAAAAAGTAATTGTAATGTCTAACTGTCCATGCTATCATTATTTGGTGACAGATTATACATGAGGTGGACATTTTTATGAAAAAACTTGTAGATTTAATAACAGATGAAATTCAGCAGTCGTTTGAAATGGCTGGCTATGATGCATCGTATGGCATCGTTGGCTTGTCAAATCGGCCGGATCTATGTGAATATCAGTGTAATGGAGCATTGGCGGCTGCAAAAACATATAAAAAGGCACCCTTTTTGATTGCGGATGACGTGGCAGCAAAACTTGCAGGGTCCGCGCTTCTGGAAAAGGTGGAGGTCGTAAAGCCGGGATTTATCAATATAAAGATAAACGGCAGATTTCTTTCAGATTACCTCAACCAGATTCAAAACGACAAGGATTTGTCAATTGAGAAGGTGAAAGAGCCGAAAACAATTATTATCGATTACGGCGGACCGAATGTGGCAAAACCCCTTCACGTCGGGCATCTTCGCTCGGCGATTATCGGTGAGAGCTTAAAACGCATCGGCAGATATATGGGTAACAAAGTGATCGGGGACGTGCATCTGGGTGACTGGGGTCTTCAGATGGGACTGATTATCGCTGAACTTCGGGAACGTCAGCCGGATTTGGTGTATTTCGATCCGGAATATACAGATGAATATCCGAACGAGGCACCATTTACCATCAATGAATTGGAGCAGATTTATCCGGCAGCCAGCGCGAAGTCGAAAGATGATGACCAATTTAAGGAAAAGGCCATGGAGGCGACGCATCAGCTTCAGCAGGGAAACAAAGGGTATATGGCTCTCTGGAATCATATTCTGACTGTTTCCGTGACAGACCTGAAGCGAAATTATAAGAAATTGGATGTTGAGTTTGACCTCTGGAAAAAAGAATCCGATGCACAGCCTTATATTCCGGATATGGTGAAATACTTAAAAGATAACGGTTATGCCCATCTGGATCAGGGAGCACTGGTGGTAGATGTCAAAGAAGATACAGATACAAAAGAGATTCCGCCTTGTATGATCTTAAAATCAGATGGAGCATCTCTTTATAATACCACGGATCTGGCCACGATCGTCGAGAGAATGAAGCTGTTTCATCCGGATGAGATCGTCTACGTGGTTGACAAGAGACAGGAACTCTATTTCACACAGGTATTCCGTTGTGCGAAAAAGACGAAACTGGTGGATGAAGATACAAAACTGACTTTCCAGGGATTCGGAACGATGAATGGAAAAGACGGAAAACCTTTTAAAACCCGCGAGGGTGGTGTCATGCGTCTGGAAAGCCTGATTCGAGACATCGATGAAGAGATGTATAAGAAGATCGTGGATAACCGCAGCGTGAAGGCTGATGATGCAAGAAAAACTGCCAGGATTGTCGGACTTTCCGCAATCAAATACGGAGATCTGTCAAATGTGGCTGCCAAAGACTACGTGTTTGACGTCGATCGCTTTACCTCATTTGAGGGGAACACCGGTCCCTATATCTTATACACGATTGTGAGAATCAAATCGATTTTAAACCGCTATGAAGAGGAAGGCAAAACCATCGAAAAGGGAACCATCCTTCCGGCTGCAGGTGAGAGTGAAAAAGATTTGATGTTGGAGACATCGAAATTTAATGGAATTGTAGAACAGGCATATGAAGAAAGAGCACCACATAAGATATGCTCTTACATCTATGAACTGTCAAATTCTTTTAATCATTTTTATCATGAGACAAAAATCTTAAGCGAAAAAGACGAGAGACAAAAACAGTCTTGGATTGCTCTGTTGGACCTTGTACGTGAAATTCTTGAGACCAGCATCGATATGCTCGGATTTTCAGCACCGGATAAGATGTAAAAACAGGAGGAACATCGCACTTGATGTTCCTCCTGTTCATTGTTATGTAACAACTATTTGTAGAAAAAAATAATTGCTATTTCGCCACAAAAATGATAGACTATATCTATATAAAGATTCTTTCGCGGAATAATCTTTCCGGGGTCTTTGTTTGATTTTCCAGGGGTGTTTCACCCGCAATTTCATTAAATTATTAAGAACTTTCTGTCAAACCTTTTTTTGCTTTTTTATGCGGAGGTGATTTCAATTGCAGGATATAAAAGAGTGATTGGAAACAAATATCTATTAATAGAAATCATAGGGAAAGGCGGATTCGGAGAAGTCTGTCTCGCTGTGGATCTCAATCTGGGAAAAGAGTGGGCGATTAAGCGTCTGTTAAACAGGGACGACGACGGTATCCATGAAGCAGCTATGATGAAAGAACTGGACTATCCAACCCTTCCCAGAGTCGTGGATCTGATTAGAGAAGAAGATGGTGTCTATCTGGTCATGGATTACCTCAGAGGGAGAAGTCTTGGGGATATCTTGCGATCCGGACGGAAATTTAGTCAAAAAGAGAATCTGGAAATAGGGATAGAACTGGCAAAGACGCTGGAATATCTGCATAGCAAGGAACCGCCTGTGCTTTACCAGGACATGAAACCGGATAATATCTTGCTTACCCCTGAAGGACAGATTAAGTTAGTTGACTTTGGTCTGGCCTCTTGGATGAAACTCGATTCTCCCGGGGAAAATCCAAAAGGGGGAACAAGGGGCTATGCAGCACCGGAGCAGTACGGCGGTATCTGCGATCAGACGACAGATTTGTTCGGACTTGGAAGGACTTTACAATTAGTGTCAGGAGGAAAAGGTTCTGCTGCGTTCAGACGCATGCTGCGTAAATCGACGCGGCATAAGAAAAGCAGACGATTCCAGTCTGCCCGCGAGGTTCGTATCATACTGGAGAAAATCTATGAGAATAAACGTCAGAATCAGAAAGTGACAACATGGATTCTAGGGGCATTATCGGTACTTTTGGCCGCTGGTATCAGCTTTGCGTTGCTCACAGAATCTGAACAGCAGCGATATTATCAGCTGATAAACGAGGCATCACAGGCAGAACAAGAGGATTCGGCCGTTTCCCTCGACAAGACTGTCGGGATCTATAAGAAGGCATCCAGGCTTTGCCCCGATAAGCAGGAGAGCTACTTAAAGCTTCTTGAGTTTTCCGAAGAAAATGGACAGACGCAGCCAGCTGTCGACTGGATCTTGTCGATGTGGGTATCTTATCCGAAGGAAACCAAGAATCACACAGAGGTAAAGAAAGAACTTGGTTTTTTGTATTTTTGCGGTAATTCTTTAGATCCGAAGTTTAACAAAGATTATAATATGGCAGCGAAAATATTTGATGATGTTGCCAAAAAGGAGAAAGATCCGGATGGATGGAAAAAGTTAGGAGAGCTTTCGAAAAGTCTGGAACAGTTTGGAACGGATATCGACTGGAAGAAGATTCAGGAATCTCTTGAATATTTTAAACAATATGGAGAACGAATGCTTCATCGACAGGATCTGGATTATATTTGTGAATTATATCTGGTTTGCGGGAGTACCTATTTGTCCGAGGCCTCCTTTTTAAAAAATGAGAATATCAATCCATATCAGGAAGGGATCTCTTGTTACGAGAAAGCATACGATACGGCTATGCTTCTGCGGGAAGATATGAGAATGAGACAGGAAACTCTGGAAAGTCTCGCATCTGCCTGTTATATGACTGGGATACTAAAGGAGAATATGGACCAGGGGTTCTCGAATCCAGATAGTTTGTTACAAGAAGATACATATCTTGAAAAAAGCATCTATTACGGCAAGCAGCTGCTAAAAATTGCAGATCGCAGGGAATTAAAACAGAGAATTCTGCTAAGAGAAGCCACAGCAAGAAATTTTCAGGGAAATATAGAAGAAGCGCAAAAATGTTATGAGAATTTTTGTCAGCAATATCCACATCATATGGAAGGAATCTGTTCCTATACAGAATTTCTTATAGAAACCCGGCAACCCGACCGTGCCCGTGAAATGATACAACAGGCGGCATCCATTCCCGGTGCCGATGAGAACAGGAATTATCAGATCCTTAAAGAACGATTGGAGGTTTTATCATGAATTACAAGATAGTATGTTGCCTGCTGACAGCGGTGTTGGTATCACATCCTCTAAGTACAATGGCAGAAGAGGAACCGACAGATACAGACTCAATTATACAGGCGGCGCAGGAAGATCAGAAACCAGCAGATGATTTTGTGAATGGGGAGGAGATTCAGGAAGATATTTTGAAAAGAAAAGATGAGGATCAGCAAACCGATCAAGTTGAAACTCCTGTTGAAGCGGTATCATGTGATAACGCGAAACAAGCAGAAGTTACAGATGAACCAGAAATTATAGGTGAACCACAAGATATAGGTGGACAAGAAACCATAGAAGAATCAGAACTTGTGGAAGAAACAGAGACTACGAAAGAAACAGAAACTACGGAAGAAGCTAAGACTATGGATGAAGCAAAATTTATAGATGAGGAGGAATCGGGGAAAAAACAGGAGAAAAAGACGGAAGTAGATTTGAAAGAAGAGGATCAGGCGGAAAAGACTTCGAGCAGAAAACCAGAGCAAGAAGATCACATGGTTTTGAAAGAACAAGAAGAGAAAAAAATCAGGGACAACCAAGACGAAAGAAAGGAGAAAGAACAAAAGCAAAGAGAAGAGCAAAAGCAAAGAGCAGAGACAAAATTAAACGATGAGCAGAAACAACAATTCAAAAAAGAAAAAATCGTAAAAGAACAAGAGAAGGAGAATAAGAACGGGAAGTTGCAGCAGCCTGTGTTTCCCGCACGCAAAGTATTCTTCAAGAATATCAGAAACCTCTCCTCGAATCCAAAGCAGGTGAAACCAGAGGTTATCATAGAGAACCCGATTTTAGACGATGAACAGCTTGAAATTATTCTTGAGAGTAAATCTCAAGGTGTGATACCGAAGTCAGTTCAGGTCCATAAAGAGAATGGAAAAGTGCGTTATTCCATACCAGATATTGATAAAGACGATCAGTATATCCTTAAGTTGAAAAACAAAAGAACGGATTCTCCTTACGAGGAAGCGGTTGCATTCTCTGTGAATCGCAGAGGAACCACATTTACCTATGATCAGGAAAAAGCGAATGTAAAGCTGGATCAATCTTTTTCGCCTGTTATCCATCTGCAGAATGTTGACGCAACACAGGTAATTACCTGTATGGTCAATGGAAAAGAGTGTTCTTACGAAGAAAAGGGAGATGAACTTCTCATCTCAGAAGATAATCTGAAGTACGGAAAAAATCAGATTATCGTAGCAGTAAAGGATCAGGCGGGGAATATTTCGGTTATGTCCCCATGGGAATTTATGATTTCCAGTGAGAAGAAGCAGGATAAAAAAGCTGAAATCCATCAGGGCGTTAAAGAAAATCAAAATATCGTCGAAAGTCTGACGTTTCTGCTTCGCAATGTGGTAAAAATGATTGCAAGAATTCTTGGTTCATCAATATAAAGTGCTGGTACTCTGGGGCAGATTTTGAGGGATCCGCTGCTGTAAAAAGGAACGCTTTTATTGAACTTAGGTGTGAATCTGTGCTATACTAATGATCATGATGAAAGTGTCAAAAGGTTATGTGAGAAGAATTGATAAGGGGATACGAAAGAATATGTCAGACGTAATATTATTTGATCTTGATGGAACATTGACAGATTCAGGTCCGGGGATCATAAAGTGTGTTCAGTATGCATTGAACTACATGGGAAAACCGGAGAAAGATGCCGATAGGCTCCGATGCTTTGTGGGGCCGCCGCTTCATGAAGAATTTATGGAGTTTGCCGGGTTTACCAGCGAAGAGGCTGATCAGGCTATAGAGCAGTACAGGGAGCGTTACAGCACAATTGGAATATATGAGAATGAGGTATATAAGAACATTCCGGAGCTGCTTTCATTTTTAAAACAACAGGGAAAAACGCTTGCAGTGGCTTCGTCAAAGCCTGGTGTTTTCGTAGAGGAAGTTCTAAGACACTTTGATCTGAGAAAATACTTTGACGTTGTTGTCGGCAGTGAGTTGGATGGCAGCAGAACAGCCAAAGAAGATGTAATCGAAGAAGTATTAAAAAGACTTAAAATTTCCAAAAGCAGGGAAAGGGTTCTTATGGTAGGCGATCGTTCCTATGATGTAGAGGGAGCCAGAGCATGCGGCCTGTTGTGTGTGGGAGTGGCCTATGGGTATGGAAGCAAAGAGGAACTTCAAAATGCCGGGGCAGTCTTTGTTGCAGATACGGTAGAGGACTTGAAAGTACTGGCAAAGAAGGATGAAGAGGAAACTGAAAAGACATCCTTTTACAAATCCCATCCCGAGAATCACAGGAAGCAGCAGAAAGCCCGCAAGACCAGAGGAAAGGTCTCCTGGCAGAGGATGATCTGGGATATTTTATCTCCCATGGTTGTTCACTTTGTCTGTATGTTGGTGATCAGTACTTTGGGAGTGACAATCGCGGGATTGTTTTACGACGGAAACGGTCAGGGTTATATGGAGGTAATTACAAGATTTCCCTGGCTTAGCAGTATTTTATCTGCGATTACCGCTCTCCTGGTTATCTTTTTGCTGAGAAGTTCTTATATTGTTGAAAAAGAGAAGTTTCATATTAAGGTAAAAAGATGGAATCCGATGATGGCGGCTGCGTGCATGGCAGCTTCCATCGGATTGGGATTAGTCTGCACGAGATTGATTGATGCCTCAGGTATCCGCAAAATATTCGAACGTTATACAGAGATTGCTGATCATTCCTATGAAAATCAAAACTGGGTTTTGCTGGTGATCTGTATTGGTATCCTGGCCTCTTTGGGCGAGGAACTGGTTTTTCGCGGATTGATCTATCAGAGGGCCAAAACGTATTTCGACACCGGATGGGCAGTTGGGATCTCTGCAGCCTTGTTTGGCATATATCATGGAAATATGGTACAGTTTTTATATGCGACAGGTCTTGGAATTCTATTCGCCGTGCTCTATGAAAAAACAGGGACTCTTGCAGCACCTGTCATAGCACATATGGCGATCAATATATTCAGTATCTTTTATGAGCGTATGGTAGACGCACTGATCAAGAGAGTGAGGTTTGGTGAACCGCTGCTGACTGTTATTGTGATACTGCTGGCAGCGGCAGGCTGTTATTATCTGTTTTTTTATCAACCCGATCTGTCAGAAAGATCTGAGAAATCTCATGTTGGATAGAGATACTTCAAAATAACCCTGAAAATTGTTCTTGAAAATGTAAATTCTGTATGATATACTATTAGCGTTGCGATAAAACACGTATGCGGATTCCGAGGATGGTGCCCATCTGCTATAGTGGGTTCTGAGGATATTAAACATGCGGAAGATATTAACCAAAAGGAGACAAATATTATGAGTATTCTTTCAATGAAACAGTTATTGGAGGCAGGTGTTCATTTCGGACATCAGACAAGAAGATGGAACCCTAAGATGGCTCCATACATTTACACAGAGCGTAATGGCATCTATATTATCGATCTGCAGAAATCAGTAGG
>ENA-UOOI01003124-UOOI01003124.1-fermentation-metagenome-genome-assembly--contig:-NODE-3124-length-12992-cov-6.614903_pt1 | contig 12992 bp, 10 predicted proteins | sample MGYA00245779_ERZ724027 | MGnify/ENA primary metagenome ERZ724027 (study PRJEB28704, sample SAMN03018318) | fermentation metagenome | biome: anthropogenic terrestrial biome; feature: soil; material... | reverse complement strand
TATCCATTGAAAAACCTCCTTACGCACTTAAGTCTGAGGCTATAAAATCTTTATATCCATTCTCATTTATCCGATTAATTAAGGATCGATCTCCTGACTTTACGATCTTACCATCTATCAGAATATGAACATAGTCAACGGGTAAGAATTCCAGAATCTTTGTATTATGGGTAATTATTAATAAGGAGTTGCTATTATTCTTAAATGCTTCTACTCCCTTTGAAACCAAACGAACAGCATCTACATCCAGTCCAGAATCAGTTTCATCAAGGATTGCTAGTTTTGGTTTAAGCATAAGCATTTGTAAGATTTCTGATTTTTTCTTTTCTCCACCTGAAAATCCTACATTCAAATATCTGTTTGCATATTCCTTATCCATGTCCAAAGTTTCCATTACGCTATAAAGTTCTTTTCGGAATGTCATAAAGCGGGCTTGTTCACCGGTCACATTATTCTTTGATGTTCTTGCAAAGTTTTCAAGATTAACTCCAGATAACTCTTCCGGATTCTGAAAGGATAGAAAGATTCCTTTCTTTGCTCTCACATCAGTTTTGCAATTGGTAATATCTTCACCTTCAAATATTATATTACCCTTATCTGCCACATATCTGGGATGTCCCATTATACTGTAACCTAAAGTGGATTTACCGGCACCGTTAGGTCCCATAATAACGTGAACTTCTCCTTCTTTTATATTCAGGTCTAAATCCTTTAATATTACTTTATCTTCTACACGAACTTGCAGATTGTTAATGTCCAATAAATTGCGAGACATAGCAACACCTCAAACTTTCTTTTGATTTTTAATATATTTACAGTTCATTTTCATTGTCATCATTAGTAGGAACAGAGCTATTTATTTATATTATATCCTACTATTTTATTTCCCACTAATTTAATTCCTATTATATTACTCGGATATATAAAATGCAAGAGTTAATTTTTATTTTAGTGTCAAAAGTCTAAATATAGTTTATCGAATGAATAGTAACGTATATATATATGCTATTTTGCTGCCGCAGATGCCTTGCATCTGATACCCTCGCATGTCATTGCTACGAAAGCATGTCATTGCTATGAAAGCATGTCATTGCTACGAAGGCATGTCATTGCTATGAAAGCATGTCATTGCTACGAAGGCATGTCATTGCTATGAAAGCATGTCATTCTGAGCAAAAATTCAACGAAGTTGAATTTGCGAAGAATCCAGGTTATAGCTGTGGGAGTTCTTAGTATAATTTATTAGACACCTCGGAAAATATATGTTATAATTGTCCAACAGACATACTAAAAAGAAAGGATACAAGAAAATGGCAACGAAAAATCCTATTGTAACGATGGAAATGGAGAATGGAAGTATTATTAAAATTGAATTATACCCTGACATTGCTCCTAACACAGTGAAAAACTTTATTTCTCTAGTACAGAAAAATTTCTATGATGGTCTTATTTTTCACAGAGTCATTCGCGGTTTCATGATCCAAGGCGGAGACCCAGAAGGAACAGGAATGGGCGGTCCTGGATATAGTATAAAAGGTGAATTTTCCTACAATCATTTTGAAAATAATATAAAACATACTCCTGGCGTTATCTCCATGGCAAGATCGCAGATGCCTGACTCTGCAGGTTCTCAGTTCTTTATTATGCATAAAGACTCACCACATCTGGATGGTTCTTATGCTGCATTTGGTAAAGTTATAGAAGGCATGGAAGTGGTAAATCAGATTGCAGATGTTAAAACCGATTATTCTGATCGTCCATTGGAACCACAAGTAATGAAGAAAGTTACTGTAGAATTATTTGGAGAAGTTTACGACGAGCCTGAGAAAATGCAATAGCAGGGTAAAGCTTATAGCAGTTCTATAGCTTAATGACAATGAAACTAATCGAAAAATTCAAGACTATTATTGGATAAAGCTTATAGTAATTTTATAGCTTAATGAATAGCACTATAACTTCTTCTATTATTATGGATTCATAAATAAAAGGACATTTGCGACATATGAGCCGAGCCACATAATGCCATATGCCGCATTTTTTAATTTGATATGAAGAACTTAAAGAGGAATATAAATCATTGAAATACCACTAACGAAATAAGTATGAATATTAGGAGGTGAATGTTTTGTATGGGTTTTGGCTTTTTATGCTTGTAATGGATTTACTAATTCCAGCAACTATGATTTATATTGGAAGAAGATATCAAAGAAAACCGCCAAAAGAGATAAATTCTCTATCTGGTTATAGAACATCAATGTCCATGAAAAATCAAGATACTTGGAAATTTGCTCACAATTATGTAGGAAAAATATGGTTTACATCCGGTATTGTTGTAATCATACCTACCATATTTATTTTTATGTATTTGTTTGGAAAAAGAGCAGATACAATTGGCTATATTGGTGGTGCTATTTGCTTTATAGAGATGATACCTATGATTGGTTCCATTTTACCAACAGAAAAAGCTTTGCATAAAACCTTTGATATAAATGGTTACAGAAAATAATAAATTTCAATTTTTAGAGGAAAGGAGAATGTAGTGGCATTATTATTGTATTAAGAAGTAACGAATTCAATATAAGTAATATGATACTTGTTATACAGTACACTACTAAACGTAATACATGATAAAAGAAAGAGTGCATCATTTAAGAGCTTTAATGGCAGAAAATCATATAGATGCCTATATCATACCTACATCCGATTTTCATGAATCCGAATATGTAGGTGATTATTTCAAAGCCAGAAAATATATGTCCGGATTCACAGGTTCTGCTGGAACTTTGGTGGTTACACTTACCGAAGCTGGTTTATGGACTGACGGAAGATATTTTATTCAGGCTGCAAGACAACTAGACGGCAGCGATATTACTTTATTCAAAATGGGTGAGGAAGGAGTTCCAACCATAGAAGAATTCCTGGTAGACAAGATGCCTGAAAATGGTGTTCTGGGATTTGATGGGCGCGTCGTTAATACTAAGTTTGGTTTAAAATTAAAAGAAAAATTAGCAGATAAAACTGTTACCGTTGCTTATGAAAAGGATTTGGTAGATTCCATATGGACTGACAGACCAAATCTTCCAAAGGAACAAGCCTTCTTACTGGATGTGAAATATGCCGGTAAATCCTCTGCTGATAAACTTTCCGAATTAAGAGCAGAAATGAAGAAACAAGATGCCACTGTCCACATTATTACTTCTTTAGATGATATTGCATGGCTCTTTAATATGAGAGGAAATGACGTTAAATACAATCCGGTTGTGTTATCTTATGCTATTATCACTTTAGATAAGGCTTATTTATTTGTTGATAAGGATAAATTAACTGCCCCTATTCAAAAGCAATTGACGGCTGACAATGTGGAAGTGAAAGGCTATAACGATATTTATGAATTTGTTAAAACATTTACTACAAAAGAAACAATTTTACTGGATACGAATAAAGTAAATTATGCTATCTATCATAATTTAAATGCTGATATTAAGATTATTGATACCAAAAACCCTGCTGTTCTTATGAAAGCGATTAAGAATCCGGTTGAAATCGAGAATCTGAAGAAATCTCATATTAAAGATGGTGTTGCATTTACCAAATTCATGTATTGGCTAAAGACCAACATAGGCAAAACAGAAATTACAGAAATTAGTGCCAGTGATTACTTGGAAGACCGCCGTAGAGACCAGGAAGGCTTTATTGAATTAAGCTTCGATACCATCTGTGCTTATAAAGCTAATGCAGCTATGATGCACTACTCTGCCAATGCAGACAGTAATGCAGTATTAAAACCAGAAGGTTTATTATTAGTGGATTCCGGCGGACAATATTATGAGGGAACTACGGATATTACAAGAACTATGGCACTTGGAGAAGTACCTAAGGAACAAAAAATGCATTTTACAGCTGTATTAAGAAGTATGTTAAATCTATCCAATGCCAGATTCTTACATGGTTGTATCGGTCAAAATCTTGATATTCTGGCAAGAGGACCAATCTGGGATATGGACTTAGATTATAAATGCGGTACCGGTCACGGTGTAGGCTATCTGTTAAATGTTCATGAAGCTCCAAATGGTTTTCGATGGAAGAAAGTTCCTGAGCGTGATGATGGATGTATCCTGGAGGAAGGTATGGTTACAACCAACGAGCCAGGTGTTTATATTGAAGGCAGCCATGGCATCCGTACAGAAAATGAATTGGTATGTTTAAAAGGTGAGAAGAATGAATATGGTCAGTTTATGCATTTTGAACCAATTACATTTGCACCAATTGATTTGGATGCCATTGATGCAGACTACTTATCTCCAATTGATAAGAAAAGATTGAATGAATACCATGCTAAAGTGTATGAAAAAATATCTCCATATCTGACTCCAGAGGAACTGGCTTGGTTGAAAGAATATACACGTGAGATTTAAATCTCTAGTAATTTGGGAATTAGAAAAAAGTGATTCTATTCATAGGATTCTATGAATAGGATTCTATAAATGAGATTCTATAAATAGTATTCTATAAATAGTATTCTATAAATGGCGTTGCAAAATAAAAAATTTGTCATTCTGAGAGCAAATTCAGCTTGCTGAATTATGCTCGAAGAATCTCACTTTAAAATGGGATTCTTCGAGCTGCTGCTCTCAGAATGACAGTTTTGTATCAACTTGGTTTGCAAAATTAAGGGTCACTTATCATATCATGCTCTTGGAATGACAGTTTTGTATTAATCCCTTTTGTTACTTTCTTGCACTTACAAGTGCATTCATAATATCTTCCCGCATATCTATTACAGCCTGTCTGGAAGCATCTACATAGGCAGTCGGACCAAATTTAGCATAAGCTTCTTGTTTATAAGCGGCAATAATACCCCTTGAGGAATTAACGATTGCCCCTAATCCATCTTTATTGAAATAATGTACCAGGTCTTTTGCTTTTCCTCCCTGTGCACCATATCCTGGAACTAAAATATAAGTTTTTGGCATAATTTTTCTTAATACCTTACCCATCTCAGGATACGTAGCTCCAACAACAGCACCAATATAGCTGTAATTACTTCCCATATGGAGTTCACCCCACTGTGCTACTTTCTCTCCTACTAATTCATATAGTGGTCTTCCATCAACTAATTGGTCCTGGAATTCTCCACTGGATGGATTGGAGGTTTTTACAAGGATGAATAAGCCCTTTTTCTCTTCTTTGCAAACATCTATAAATGGCAAAACACCATCGGAGCCTAAATATGGATTGACTGTTGCAAAATCTTCATCAAATCCGTAGAAAGAATTACTTCCAACCTGTACCTTACCTAAGTGACCTGTTGCATATGCTGCTGATGTTGAGCCAATATCGCCCCTTTTGATATCACCGATTACTACTAAGTCTTTTTCTTTACAGTAGTCAACAGTCTTTTTAAATGCAATTAAACCTTCTATTCCAAATTGCTCGTACATAGCAATCTGTGGTTTTACAGCAGGTATTAAATCATAGGTGGCATCTACAATAGCCTTATTAAATTGCCAGATTGCTTCTGCTGCTCCTGCTAAAGTTTCTCCCTTTTCCTTATAAGCTGCTTCTTTTACATAGTCTGGTATATAGGATAACATAGGGTCTAATCCTACCACTATAGGTGCTTTACTGTCTTCAATTTTTTTAATTAGCTTATCGATCATAATTCCTCCGTAAATATTTTATATTATAAATTTGTCATTGATTACATTTACTGCCAAATAACTTTTACATATGCCATTACAAATATTTATAAATCTTCATAAACAATTTTACCTGCTACAATAGTTGCTTTAACTCTTCCAATTACTTTTCTTCCATGGAAGGGTGAATTTTTACCCTTTGAAGCAAATTCATGTACATCAATGCTATATTCTTCATTGGGATTGGCAATTGTAATATCTGCAGCTTTACCAACTGCAAGACTTCCTTTATCAATTCCCAATATTCTTGCAGGATTTGTGCTTAATTTTTCAACCATTTGCATTGGAGTTAAATATCCGGTACTCACAAGTTCGCTCATAGTTAATGCAAAAGCAGTTTCTAGTCCTACAATTCCAAAAGGCGATTCTAACATGGATTTTTCTTTTTCTGCTTCACTATGAGGTGCATGGTCTGTTGCAATGACATCCATAATGTTATCCCTCAAAGCTTCCTTTAAAGCTTGTACGTCTTCTTTACTTCTTAAAGGTGGATTCATTTTATAATTGCTGTCATCCTTTGGTATATCTTCATCAGATAAAGTAAAATGATGAGGACAAACTTCTCCCGTTACAGGCAGTCCTGCTTCCTTTGCAAGTTTCACAAAAGTAACGCTGTCTTTTGTGGAACAATGGCATAAGTGCAATTGTGCCCCTGCTTCTTTTGCCATAATAATATCTCTTGCTGCAATAACATCTTCTACAGCATTACTAATGCCCGGTAAATTTAGTTCTTGGGACTTTGTTCCATCATTCATAACGCCACCCTGAACCAAATCTTTATCTTCACAGTGGGCAAATATTGGTATGCCAGCCGCTTTAGCTTGTTTCATGCCCTCTAAATAAAGAGCTGTATTCATAACTGATTTTCCATCTTCACTTAATGCAACTGCTCCTGCCTTTGCCATACCTTCAATATCTGCCAAATCATGTCCCTGCTGACCCTTTGTAATAGCACCGATTGGAAGAATATTTACACTGGCTTCTTTTTTCGCTTTTAAAAGCAAATATTCAATCATTTGGTGGTTATCAATGGTTGGATTGGTATTAGGCATAGGACATATGGAGGTAAAACCGCCTCTTGCAGCTGCCATAGAACCGGTTGCTATCGTTTCTTTATATTCATACCCAGGCTCTCTTAGATGTACATGTAAATCGATAAATCCCGGCATTACATACATACCTTCTGCATCAATAACCTGTTCTGCATCTTCACTAATGTCAGCAGCTACTTCCTTTATAATACCTCTCTTTATGAATATATCCCTTTTACCTTCAAACCCTGATGACGGGTCTAAAACATACCCATTTTTAATTAATATTGACAAAATGGAACCATCCTTTCATTTTAATCCGAAAACACAGCTTCTGTGGAAAGCGGATATTCTCAATCCCCTTATGCTACTTGCTTATAACCTCTTTAAAAGTCAGAAAGCATTATTCAGAAATTCTGAGCTAATTTTATTATTAAAATCAGCTCAGAATATGCTTCACTATTAGAAATCATCTTATAATTCTGCTCTTTCAATATCCTCCAGAATTGCTTTGTTTTCTATGTATTCATTAAATTCGTCTTTTGTAACCCATTTATAATCATTTAAATTCTCGGAAAGAACTACTACATCAGAACCAGATATACATAGATAACTTATGCCTATATTGCAGACATCCCCTACCATAAATGACCAGGTATATAGTATTCTATTAATTTGAACAGATAATCCTGTATCTTCAAAAATTAGACGAACTACACCTTTATCAGGGATTTCGCCAAATTCTATTTTACCGTCTACAAATTCCCATTGAAAAGGATTTCCTATTCTATCATCATACCACTTCTTTACGATTAGATACTTGTCCTCATATTGTACAATCCCTTTAACCATTATTTTATATTTTTCCATGTGATAACCTCCTCTAAACATATCCACTCACATAATCTAAAGCTGTTCTTAGTCAAAGCAAATATTCCACTTGCCGATAGGCAAGTTTTGCCGACAGGCAAGTTTTGTCCACAAACAAGTTATCCGCTAACGCTACTTGCTCATAATATTATTAACCACTTGGCTCCATTTAAGCGGGAGCTTAAACTTCTGCCTAAACAGGCAAATCTATTCCCCAATTAAAGGATCGGGGATTTTCCTTATAAGGTTAAAATTATTATAATCGAACTGTTTTATGAATACAACTGATTATTATAAAGTTATGAGATATCAAAGAATACTTATTCTTTCTTTGTATAAGAGAATTGAATCTTCCCTTTACCTTATAAGATGGAGGGAATTCTTATAATAAGGAAGTTTGGTATTACTTATAGATTTTTTAAAAAGAGGGAATTGCAAAACATGGTGATAATTCTGAGAGCAAATTCACATAGCTGAATTTTGCTTGGAGTATCTCACCTTTATAATGAGATTCTTCACTTATAATTCAACTATGTTGAATTTACGTCCAGAATTATAATGGTAAATAGTGCCACTATAAACGGAAGGGATTCTTCGCGTAAATTCAACTTCGTTGAATTTTTGCTCAGAATGACACGCTTTCACTGCAATGGCATGCTTTCACTGCAATGGCATGCTTTCATAGGAATGACGGTTTGCAATTCATGTTTGAATATTAGTAATTGAACAGCTTGGAGGAATTACACCCCCTGTAGTATAAGGAATGGTAAAGGTACGTATTCCACTGGCATATGGAGCTATATCGTACTGTCCATAATATATGACCACGCCTTCATTATCCAGATAAAAGCTATCTTGATTAAAGTTTTCTGCCACTAAGGCTTTATAATCTTCAAAGTATGGATTATCTCCACTGCTAATTTCTTTCTCAATTTGATTTATTATATATCCAATAATAAATTCTTGTACATGATTCATTTGGAAGAAATCCATTAGACTGGCTTTTTTATTATTTATTAAATCCCAAGTTTCCGCTTTACGAACTGTGTTTCCGTGTGCACCGCCAGTATATTCATAAAAGTCAGTATATAAGCTTAAAAAACAATTCTGATTATATGTTACATGATATTCTGTAACCACTTCATAGGGATGAAATGGAAACTTATTTTCTTCTGCATAATCATATTGTTCTTTCGCCATATCATACAGCGTTTGTATATGATTATTTATATAAATCATAGTTCTTGTACGATAATACCAATTTATTTCTATTAAAAATATTTGAAACATATTGGATATAAATCTAGGATAACGTATGGTAAAGTTTAGAACAGCAGTATTCTTATAATATAAAGTACCTTTTATTACATTTTCTTCTACCTTAATTTCATAACTTTGCATAAGTTTCCCCCATAATCTATTTAGGTTAACTTATGCAAAATACATATGTAATGTGACACCATCTAAATCAATTTCTGTTGCAGTTCTGCCTATGGAATGCCGCAGACTCAACGGCAGCCAATTTTCAAAAGAAAAATTCAATCAGACTGGCAAACTGCAAATGCCATAGGCTGAACAGTAGCCAATTTCCTTTATATAAACTAACTCCAAATCAACCAAGTTAGAATATATCCGGTTACTACAGCAGACAAAGTAAATGGCACACTTATTTTCATAAATTCTTTCGTACTAACTTCATAACCTTCTTTTCGTAAAATACCAATTCCGGTTATGTTAGCAGAAGCTCCAATAGGAGTAATGTTACCACCAAGTGTAGCTCCAATTAATAAGCCAAAGTATAAAATATAAGGATCAATGTTCATTGCAACTGCAATTCCTTGAGTTACCGGTAACATAGTTGCAACATATGGAATATTATCAATAAAGGCTGATATTAAAACAGAAGCCCATACCAGTAAGGTAAATATAATAAATACATTATCTTTACTTGCTTTAATAAATAGTTTACTAATGTCTTCAATAACACCAGCTTCTTTAATGCCACCAATAACGATAAACAAACCTGCTAATAAAAGAATCGTTGTATAGTCAATTTCTTTTAATACATCTCCAAATACTTTTGCATCTTTTTCTACTATAAATTTACGAACAACGCCAATTATCATAATAGTTACACAGATTAAACCATTAATAATATCTGGTTTATAAGCCGCAGGAATAAAAGAGGCAATAATTAATAAGATAACAATTCCTACTAAAAGCACAGTAGGAAAATAATCTGTAACTACAGTTCTTTCCATTGCTTTCACAGGTTGTTTTTCTTTTCTAAACACAAATAATAAAACTAAAGTGGATACTAAGGCTCCAGCTTCTACAATCCAGAATAAACTTGGTTTTCCTCTAAAGAAAAAGAAATCTAAGAAGTTCATGTTAGCATGACCACCAAGTAAAATGGAAGTAGTATCGCCTACTAAAGTAGCAGCACCTTGCAGATTAGATGATATTGCAATGGCAATAATGCTTTTTACAGGTGACATTTTAAGTTTCTTTGCGATTGTTAAAGCTACTGGAGCTACCATTAGTACTGTAGCAACATTATCAACAAAAGCAGAAATAACACCTGCAAATAAGGCTAATGAAACAATTGCCCATTTTACATTTGGGGTCTTTTCTATAATAAAATCTGCCAATAAGGATGGCATTTTAGATTCAATGAATAAAGATACAACACCCATAGTACCGGCAATCATTAAGATTACATTCCAGTCCACTGCATTAAGTACTTGATTTACAGGTAATATTCCTAAAATTACAAATATTGCTGCGGATGCTAAGGCTATGTAAGCTCTTATTTTAGGAAATATCATTAAAGCTAAATAAGTTAGAGCAAATAGTATTATTGCTATCGTTTTTGTTTCCATGTTTTTCTCCTTATGTACAGTAATTATTAAGTGCAAATAATATGAATATATGAGCTTTTACACCTTTTCATCTAAAATCGGTTCAATTTTAAATTATATCATAGAATTAACAATTGTTCAATCCTAGGATTAAACTTCAAGTCGTGTAGCTGAATTCTGTACTTTATAGTAATGCAGGATTTAACGCTTTCTGCAGCCCATGCTAATAAGGGATTGCTGACACCGAAACTAATTCTGAGTATAATTTTACTAATAGAGATATCTGAAAATAACTTGAAAACAGAAAATTGTTTTTCCAATTAGCTCTAAAAATTTAACTAATGAGAAAAAACATATTTTTTTACTATATAGAACATACAAATGTGCATTTAAAAAGAAATAATACAATAATTATTATTTATTGTTGACAAATCATGCATAATAATGGACAATTTAAGTTAGTCCATAGGCAGTGCCTTAAGACATCAGACTCTGCTGATATCATGCCATAGGATAATCTTTTATTGGATGTGTAAATATTAACTGTATAGCTGGAATAGGATGGGAGGAATCCCTCATAGATGTCTCCTACCTCTATACCATAAAAAAGAATAAGTCTATAACCGGTTTTACTTGACTATAAACTTATACGAGGAGAAATAAAATGGGAAATAAAAATGTTATAAAAATAGGGATTGGTTTTGCAACTGGACGGAAGAGTTTCCGAAAAGTGTTAAAAACATATGTATATAATTGGCTAGAATCCGGACTGGTAGATAAAGATAACGTAAAATTAAAACTTTTCGTGGCATATGACTTAAAGTATTCTAATACAAAGTTGTCAGATTATACGAATTTAGATAAGGAAACCCTTGAACTGATTGATGATGCCTACTTTATAGGAGGTACTGCATTAAAAAGTGCTGTAGATGAACTGATTCGTAAAGGAATCATTAATGAGAAAGAAGGCAGACTGTTTTTTGGAAGTGGCTATGCAGCCAAAAGAAACTCTATTCTGTATGCTGCTTTAAAGAATGATATCGATTATCTGGTGTTTTTGGATGATGATGAATATCCACTAGCGGTTACTAACACAAAACCAAATATTGTATGGGGCGGGCAGCATGTAATCTCTACTCATCTAAAGAACATTAAGAATGCGGATATCACCAATGGCTACCACTGCGGTTACATTTCCCCTATACCATATATAAAATATAATGAAACCATGACAGAGGCAGATTTCAGACTATTTATCGAGGCAATCAGTAATGACATTATAAATTGGGATAATTTAACCAAGGTAATGAACAACGGTGGAGTTACATATGCGGATACGAAAGTATTAACCAGTGACGCAGCGGAAGAAGTAAAGGAAGTGAATCATGCAAAATTTATATCCGGTTCTAATCTATGTATTAACTTAACCGCCCCTGACAGGGTAAGCCCTTTTTACAATCCACCAGGTGCACGTGGAGAGGATACTTTTTTAAGTACCTGTCTGGCACAACGTAAGGTTCTTCGTGTGCCATGTTACACATTCCATGATGGATTCTCAACTTATCGTCATATAATGAATGGAGTACTTCCTATTCGATTAAAGTATATTCAGGCAGATTCAGAACAAATCATACAACGTTTCTATAAGGCATGTATTGGCTGGATTCGATACAAACCTTTATTGATTTATATTACCCAGAGAGAAAATTATAATGAGAAGATTGCAGAAATGAGAGCAAATCTGGAGATAACTCTGCCTAAGATATGTGCTTATTTTGGTAATGATGATTTTAACAACATATTAAAAGAACTGGAAAGTTATAATCGGAATGTAAGCAAACATTATAAACAATTTATGGAAGTTCAGAACATATGGAAAAGAATAAGCGATTATATTCAAAATGAGCACTAAACGGAAATTATTAGTTACACATCTTTTCTCTGATTAAAGTGATGTAAGTACTTGAAAAAGCAAGTAAAATATCTTTACGTGACCAGCTTTTGCTCATTTTAAGGCAAAAAAGCTTTTGCTCCATAGATTGATTACTTATCTATGGAGCAAAAGCTTCTTTTCTAATACTAGATAAACTACCTTAACCTTCCTTCTTGCCTAGTAGAATCCTAAAGATGATGTTTGATAAAACCATTGAAATTAAAGCAACAAAAAACACACTTGTAAACATCTTTGTTTTAAATATAAAACTAAGTATAAAGCTACCACTAAAATATATCGCAAGCATAATAATTAGGTTTTTGAGCTCTCTTTTCATTCTTTTTTTCATATTAATCTCCATTCTAACGCCTTCATAAGGGGTACAATTAGTGATGAAAAACATTTTCTTTACATATCAAAGGGGCAGTTGTAAAACTGTTATTCTCAGATGTTATTCTGAGATGTTATTCTGAACTATCATTCTATACTGTCATTCTGAGATGCCATTCTGAACTGTCATTCTGAGATGTCATTCTATACTGCCATTCTGAGATGTCATTCTGAACTGTCATTCTAAACCGTCATTCTGAGATGTCAT
>ENA-UOOI01003123-UOOI01003123.1-fermentation-metagenome-genome-assembly--contig:-NODE-3123-length-12994-cov-5.549965_pt1 | contig 12994 bp, 10 predicted proteins | sample MGYA00245779_ERZ724027 | MGnify/ENA primary metagenome ERZ724027 (study PRJEB28704, sample SAMN03018318) | fermentation metagenome | biome: anthropogenic terrestrial biome; feature: soil; material... | reverse complement strand
CAATGGGGTACTCCGGATGACGTTCAGCTTCCAAATCTCTCAGCCTCCCCGCTGCGAATGGTGGTAGTGAAGGAGTCGGGTGGGTTGTGGTTAAACAAGCATACTCTATTTTGAATTATATACCATAACACCGTCATTTTTGGACGGGAACGTGTGTTTGGTACGCTTCGATGTATGCAGTAAGCGTGGCGAGCGCAGAGGCGTAGATTCATTCGAGTGGATCAACCCCGCCAACCAAATAAAAGGGCCTCCCGTGATGGAAGGCTGCAAAATTATTGGTACTTCATCTTTCCCGGAATAACTCCCCTGACCCCGCCTTTCGGATCATCAACATCCCCATTCCTTCTGGGGATCAGATGAATGTGTGCATGCATCACTGTCTGACCGGCAGCCTGTCCGCAGTTCATTCCGACATTAAATCCTGTAACCGTTTTGTCTCTCTCTTTAATTCCACTCTGCAAAACACGCAACAATTCTTCGGCATCACGGCGTTCGTGCGTAGTCATTTTGAAGTAGTCTGGTGTGTGGCGCTTTGGGATAATAAGCAGATGTCCGGCAGTCACTGGGAACTGATCCTCAATGGCAAAGACGGAATCATTCTCATCGATAATTCTGCGCTCAGGATAGCAGAATGGGCAACCATATTCAAGAGCATCTTCAGAGGCTACCGCCAGCTCACGAAAGTCAGTATTGTCCCTGTTGCTCTTGGCTAGATTGCACTTTTCACATAGGATCTGAAGGTTATCTATGGTGTTCTGTCCCCCGCGAGAACGGGGAATAATGTGATCAACATGCAACGGGCGATCATTCTTTGTGGCACCACATAACGCACAACGTCCACCACCATTCCGCAAAACATCATATCGCAAGCTATCTGGCACCGGATCGGTCTCAAGCATCCGGTAATCCCAAGTTGCCAGCCCTCTAGACTCAAGGAATTCTTGTATTTTCTGCTCACACAGAACTCTAATGCGAGCTTTTTCTTTATAGGTAAGGCGATCAACATTCAGAGTGACAATTTTGCCTTTCCGGTTCAGGATTCCATGCCTTTTAAGCACGGGTATCGGCATTCTTTTCAGACGATCCTCGTAGTATAAAAGCTGGCTTTCATCTTGAATAACAAAGGAAACGGCTAGCTGGCGCAACGTGGCCGTACCGTCCGCTTCTACCAGAGAGCGGATCAACAGCGGTTGATAAATGTGGCTCATACGCATACGGTTTTCGAGAAAGTCAACGAGTTCCTGGTAGGTCATGGGGCACCTCCCGCTGGAATCTCCCAAAGTTTGCATTAAGACCATTTTTTATTGTAGGGATCGACCTATCTCTTCCTGATGCTATGAATTTCCAATCATTCTCTATACTATTTCAAAAAAACAACATCATTGTGGTATTCAATAAACTCACTGCTCGGAAGGAATTTGTCTGGCCTTTCTATCTTCCTTCCGCTAAGAGATTTTAGCCATTCGTGACAGAATCTATTATCAAAATAGGTTTCGACCTGTGGTGAGATAATTATCTCAAACTCGGTACTGATTGTGATATAACCGAGATCAAATGCTTTATCATGAAACGCATTTAGCAATAAGCCATTTCGTGGATTTGTTTTTTCGGCGTCATTGCACACTCTCCATGGCTTAATATGACTCGCAATAAGTAAGTTAGGCACCTGTATCTTGGTCACGCAACATGTACTGTTAAATGAAGACAATAATGCTCTGCGGAAAAAAGTCTGATTAATGCGTGCTCTTACAGTTATACTTCTGGTATCGCCTAATGGGATCTCAGACAGAACCGCCTTATCCACAAAGGACTCTATTGCTTGCTTTTTGAGCGTAGATAAGATGGCCGTTGCTTCATAAGATAATAGACTGAAATCTGAAGAAAACTCCTTCCAAATTTCTTCATCTAGATGAGACCCATTTGGCAGGCCAAAAACACCCCTTCTACGCAACTCTGGATCGAAACGCGCAAAATTGCACATTTTCATTGACAGTGCAGCAGGTGTTCTACCAATTAACCCAGCCATCTCTATAATCTGTTTGTTTCCGGCGTGAATTTGCCCAAAAGGCGTCTGGCAATACAAAAACAGCGCCAGAATGATTTGTTCTCTTGTCCAATTATTTATTCTTTCCACAATTTATCCCTCCTGCGGCAATTAGATGGTCAGGAGCAAACACCGTCCAAATATTTATAAATATGATCCGCAACAGCTCTTGCCAGCATCGGCGGGACTGCATTACCTACCTGCTGGTATTGCGAATTCTTATTTCCACAAAAGACGAAGCTATCTGGAAAAGTCTGCAGACGTGCTGCTTCGCGTATGCTAAGCGCGCGATTTTTCACGGGATGAATCCACATAGATTTCCGAACATTGACTACTGTTCCGGACGGTTCGTCGTATTTCAGGCGCAGATAAATGGTGTTCTGAGTACGCTCCGCATCAAAGTAAGTGGTCTTCAATTCAGACGGCAAGCTGTGAAAGTTCTCCCCTTGTCTTATTGCCATAAACCTTTCCAGTGCTTCCGGAGTTGTGGCTGTAGAAACATGATTGCAGAGGTTTTTGGAATCGCGTAGTAATCTTCCAAGCTCACTTATATCCTTTGGGGCATCAGGTAACTCAAACCCATTGTCGCCATCAGATAATTCTGTTGCAGTTTCTATTTCCTCTAGATCTTTAATTGCGTCTTCCACTGTTCGGTAATTTGCGTCCGTAAATGTACCTGTCGGAAGCTTAACATCATCGCATATGGAGCTTTTTATACCGATAAGGACAAAGCGCATCCGCTTCTGAGGCGCGCCGAAGTCTGTAGCTGATAAAACACCGCTAGTTATACTGTATCCGTTGCTGGAAGCTTCTAAAATGGACTTTATATAGTCTATCACAGTCATAGAAGTGACATGCGCTACAAGACCATTTTCAGATGAATAGCGTTCAACCTTAATATGGTTATCCAATATTTCTTTTGCCTTTGAAAACATGCGTTGCATCATTATTGCCGGCATAATCGAGGCACATAGTTCTCTAGCGGCCTTATCTGTTTCAACGGCACTAAAGTACTTCTTAATTGCGATTCCTGCCGAATAATCATTTATCAAGACAGGATCATTCTCATCCAAGAATGCAATGAGCTTATTCGCAAGAACAAGAAGTCTTTTCTTGTGTTTTGTTAACGAAGCGCATAGCTTTTTGGGGTTATTGCGGGTTTTGAAAACCACATTAAGCGATAAGTAATCATCCTCTTTCCAAAGATATTCCGAAATCCGGGTTATATCTTTTGCGATATCGTCAACCCCCGGAAACAAAAAATCTGCGTCAAGAAGTGGAATCTCTGATGAACTAGTTTTGATTCCGTATTTACTTATGGTTTCCAAATCCGTTTCGTCTACATAAAAACGATGAACCTCTGATTGGAGCATGCTTACATTCTCCATCACAAAAGCCATCGGATTCAGATGGAGCACGACCTGAACATATTTTTTTACGAGTGAATTGTTCTGACTTATGGCATGATTCTTCTGACGGTTTGCATTAGAGAATCCTTGACATGGTGGTCCTCCAATGACAACGTCAACCTTACCAATTTTCGCTTGAATTTCATCGCTAAGCGCATCGCCAACATCATTATAGATTTCAACATTTCTATGATTGCGCCTGTAAGTTTTCTGCGCATTGAGATTGTTTTCGAAGGCAGCCTTTATATAAAATCTACCTGTTTGAAGAAAACCGTAGCTAAAACCGCCCGCGCCGGAAAACAAGTCAACAACGCTAAACTTTGACTCTGCGTCAGAACTCATAATTTAAATCCCTCCGCCTCTATCCTTTCCAGCACAGCAATTAATTTTTTGCATTGACCCGGGGTCGGCATTTTTTGGGGCATTTGGCATGCTATTCGCATGGCAGTAAGTTCTTCAGGCGTAATCATCCGCCCGGCTGTGGCGAAGTCTAAGACATTCTGCCATTGCTCCTGAGAAATACCAATAATTTTGGTCATGGTTTCTGTTTCCGAATCTATCCGTTGGTCATATTTGGCTTCTCTTTCAGCGGCTCTTAACTCGTCCCTTCCGATAAGGCACGCATGAATGTCAGATGGTAATCTATACTCGATACTATGGACGCTTTTCCAGCATGCTTCCTGCTTACACCACTGGGTTACGTTTTCTACCCCTCTTTTCGGATCAGTCAGTTTGTCATAAACGCGTTCTGATAGACCGATCAAAGCTTTGATAACAGCATCTGGGACGTTTTGGCGTATCCAGATGTTCATTAAATCCAAGTCTCTCCCGAAAAACTGTTTCTGTATAAGTGTGTGTAAAATGGCAATAGTATAAGTCACTATATTAGCGCGATAACCTTGAGAATACCATCTCTGTTGCGTCACCATTGCCTCGCAATATCTAAACATTAGAACCAAAGCAACGCTCTCTTGGAAATACTTTTCATTAAAGACCAGACCGTCATCTGATGCTTCCCATTCCTCGCTTGTGGTTTTCGCAAACTCAGAAAAGTTCTTTTGAGCACCGCGGCTTACAATATGAGGTAGCCCCTTCCAAGAGTTTCGAACCTTTGCTAGATCAGTTTTTGTGATTAGTTGGTTTTTCGGATTCTGGAGCATGAACTTTTTTTTCTCACCAGCAGTCATTCGCATCTGTTTCTGCAAATACTGCCCGCGCGCCCGCTCATAAAACCACTTGGTTTCATGCTGAAGTCCGCCAGTTGCTCTTGCGTATAAACGCTGTGAGAATCTCTCCATACGGACATGGAACGGGTGTGTTGAGAAAAAATCGGCGTCACTTACTTTGTTCTGGCTATTGGAGGAACGTGAAATGTTTTGAACAAGTTCGGTAGCCTCCTCCTCCAGCGAGCTTTCAATTACTGTTAGTTTCATTTGTACATAAATGGTTCCTAGATCGGCTTTGTCGCGAAATCTCGCGTTTGATAGCGATGCAGTAGTCTGCCCACCATTAATTATCTGAAAATCCTTTGCGAAAACGAGAAACCGTCCATATGGAGTTGAGTCTATTTTGATGCTCATTGCGGTAGCTGAAATGCCGTTATTGTAAGCAAAAAATCTTTCAGGGCATTGAAGTATGGTGGTGCGTATTTTTTTATTTACGGCAACCTTGGTTGAAAGAAAAGACCGTACATTTCCCTCTAGCAGTCTGCTACCATATTTATCATAAATATCTGCCAAAAGGGTACCAGGAATAATGCATAGGTAACTCTTAAAATCTCTTGTCTCAGTGCCGCTTGCCTCCATGCAAGGAATTCCGTGTTCGGAATGTTCTTTAAAATCGATCTCGATAATGGGTCTTCCCGTATCTGATCCGCACACCTTAAATAAGCGGTTAATGTCCCAAATTTGACATTCAGACGGAACCCCATCAATGTCAGAAGACTCAAGTTTGGATATTTTTGCACTGATGGTGGCGGTGGTAAAAATCAAAAGCTGATATTTGCGGATTTCATTGCGTTTTTCTAGCAACAAATCGACTAAATCGGAGCAAGGTCTACTCATCTCAACTTCAAGATGCAGGGTAGAATTCAACGCATGGTCTACAAAAGCTCTTAGCCTCTCCTGTAGTAGTCCAACTTGAGTTCTGACAAGCACGCGTTCCTTTTCAACCACGTCATAGTCAGCGATTATTAAACTCATGGTTTTATCAAACTCATCGTATGCATATCCGTCAACGCGTAGCTTTCTGTTACGCTTTCCCACCCCCTCAAAGTAAGCCGCGTTAAAATCCATTAAGAATTCTGTCTCCTGCAAATACTGAGCGAAATCACTTACAAAAGACGCGCTGGAACCCTCGCCAGTAGTTGCCGCATTAGCTTTAACCCCTTCTATAAAGTCTTTTCGGAATTCCTGTGCATCCATTTTGATCACCCTTTCAGCCAGTCCTCTAGCGAGGAAAGACTTAATTCATAGTGCAGGGATTCAACTTGTGGCGGAACGTTTTGTCTCGTGAGTGCAGGAAACATATCATTTACATAATACCGCTGTAAACCGGAGCAGTAATATTTCTGCTCTGAATACTCCTGTAAATCGATGTAACCATAGGCCCTTAGTTTTGATCGAAACAAATCTAGCGCATCTGGGGCGCCAGTTAGCATGTTGCTGATTCGCCTTACTGCATCGTTAAGAGACAATGCCCCAGTCTTTTCCGGGGCGGCCTTATCAATACGCATTATCACAAGTTCACCTTCACCAACACAGTCAAGTTGCTCAAGTGAGGAAATCGTCACGTTCGAAGCAGAAACACCAACGCTCTTTATCTCATACCAGCTATCTTCATATACAAAGTCCTGATCAGCGCCATCCGTGCCCACCCAGCCCTGAATTGCACTCAAAACCGAATTTCCCGCTTCAATACGTCCCTGCAAAAACAATAGTTCTCCAAGCAATCCTTTACGACTATTCTCATCCATCAGCCCGCTTCTTTGAATTTCTAGCAACCGACTCCATTGTTTATATCGGCTAATAACAAGAGCCAATGCATCTTTTTCATTTGTTGCAGGACGCGAATGTTCGATGATATCGCAACAAAGTATGGCAAATACGCCTTGTTGCTCATTCCGAAGTAGCTCGAACGACAACGTCCAGCGATTATCAGATTCACGCCTGCGGCGGCTTACGATCATCGACTTTGAGGACTCAATTGCGCTGATTTCGGTGTCGCTGACCAACAGTAACGTCAGTTGACTAATAGATTGGTAGCCTATATGCCATTGCAGAGGATGCTGTGTGTCAATCTGCAGAAAGCCTCCACTCGTATATTTGATACTATTCCACTGCTGTTCGAGGATTTCAGGTGTTATCGTCATTCGTCCTCATCCTCCTCGGCATCGAAGTAATTCTTAAGCTCAACCATGTTGACCATGTAGTAAGCTATTTTCTCGCTTCCCATTTCGGGGATACCAATTCCCAATGCATAAAGATAGTCTGGAACTACACAACCAGCATCAATCTGCGTTTTCGGGTTTCCTTTTTCATCAGTCTTTATCCGGTCAACAGCGATGATATGAAGCATGAGGATTGGGCTACGATCTATTTTTAGGTATGCGCTGTCAGGAACGTGCTTCTTTGAGCTTTCACGCCGGAATTTAGCCTCCGCCTCATCACGTTGCTGCTCAGTCAACCCTAGCCTGGCAACACCTCCAGCACCTACACGTACCTTTGTCCCGCTGATGCTGATCTGCTCCTCTGTTGCTTTTACAATTCGACTCTCCGATGAAATACTTAACACATTGTTACCGCAATTTAGTTCTATTACGCCACCATCGCCTTCTGGAATGACCACATCCCAGTTATCCATATCAGTACAATCTCTGATGAAATCAGCGAGCGCTACTCCTTGGAAAGACAAATGCCAGGGATGTGTTTTAAAATCACGGATAAGCTGCTCAACTTCATCCTTACTGACGCCTTCCCAAAAATGACGCGTTCCTTCTCTTTGAACGGCGCGTCCAATTTCGGGCAATCGATTTATAAAATCCTTAAATACTTCATTGTTTTGCTTAAGTGAAGCACTATCCGCTCTCAGGCGTGGAGTTTCGAGCAAACGACCGGACACTGTTATCGGACGTCTCACAGAAGTGGCAGACCTCATTTTATTACGTGCAGTTACGATTAGCGAAGCTGGGTCCTGTCGTACTTTCAAGCCAAACTCCATTGGGGTTTGATTCGCGTCCTTCATTCGCGCAATTTCTAATTTCAATTCTTCCGCGGCAGCTGTAATATATCCATACCAGTCAATAACCTCAATGCTAATCCAAATTTTGAACAAATCTTCATATGCCGGACGATATCCAAACCAACGCCCCATTTGCAGAAGGGTGTCGTACATTTGCGATCTGCGATAAAAGTAACTAACGCATAATCCTTCAAGTGTAAGGCCCCTTGACAAGCTATTGCCGCCTACTGCTATTACACGAAGTCCTTCTTTCTTATGACTATAATAATCCAACCCCGTTGAGCTACTCTTCTGGTTCACTGACCTAACAGCAACGGGAGCGATAGCCTTAAATAGATACTTAGATAAAAATGTGTGCCACAGCATGGGAATACCATTGGCTCCTGCTTTCTCCGAGAGTCTGTATTTTTTCCATACCGTCTTCAGAAAAGCAATACTCATAATGGCATCGCTTTCCTGTTCGGATAGTGAAGCGAAGTTACGGACATCCGATTGAACATCCTCAACCCAATTATGTGCCAGATCACTGATCTGATTTTGGACGTCCGTAAATCGGCTGACATGGATCATCATTGAACGATGCTCTCGATTATCTCCTCGGACATCGCGGATTCCATTAACAAGCAAGAAATACGCAATAGCCTCTTTCATACTCGGAGGCAGATCATCAACGACAAGATCCTTCTTATGATTAAACGGAAAAAATGCATCCATCTCCTGCGGATGGAGTTCCACCAAAGAATCAGCAAACTGAGACTGTTCCCCGAATATATTATCGGCACCAATGTAATTCGTCGGTGGAGCCAATGAATAAATGAAATCTCTGGGGAATAGATCGTCTCCCTGCATTTCTGTTTCCGTTTCAGGGTTTATAAAGATATTCGCATACGGTGTGGCCGTAATTCCCAAGTATGAGGCTTGCCTGAATAACTTCAATAATCTACGGATAGCATCGTTAATTGCTGTCGGATCTTCATCTTCCTTTTTTGTGTTGACTGAAGCATTATCTGCTTCATCATCAATCAATAGCATAGGAAGATTGATGGCTCCTCTTGCGTCCAGATTGTTGCTTTTTAGCCACCTTATAAGATTGTTGAGAATGCTTTTGTTCTTCTTAATAACGAAAAGCACAGTGGTGTTGACATTGTGAAGTGATAACTTCAGCGCACGAAGAATGTTCTTGTCAAAGTCTTTTGTGACAGAAGTAAACGTCGCTACTTGCTTTTCTTGACCATATTTGCCCACGCCGACAGGCACATTCTCAATTTCCTGTTTGGGATCGAGTAGGTATTGGCTCATTCTGCCTGAGAATTCCGCATCTAGTCGTTCCTGGGTCTGTTGCCGTAGGTTTTCCATCATTCCGGCAAGGACAATAATTACGCGATATCCTGCGTCAGCTGCCTTATTGCAAATAGCAGTGTAGTTCGCTGTTTTGCCAGACTGCACATCGCCAAGCACAAGACCGCGTCGCTGAAACGGTGCATCGCTTGCAGGATCGCCAAGATAATCCACAATTTCATCTGAAACTCGTCCCATATTCCCTATAACGCGAGGATTCCATTTCTTTACCTGATCCAAGTATGTCTTATATCGATTCCAAAAAAAGAAGTCCATCGACTCACGTCTTGCAGAAAGCCACGGCAGATGTTGTCGTCGATCTTTTATAAGGACGCCTAGATCCATCTGAACAACAATGTTTGCTTTTAACTTGCGTTTAATTTCTGCAAACTCTTCGTCGCTAACAGGATATAAATTTGCTAACAGCTGCCGCAACGCTTCCACTTTCTCGTCAAAGACCGTTTCGGAAGGAGGAACGTCTGGATATTCTGAGTTAATCGCAGTAGAAATAAGGCCTTCCAGTATTTCAGCTTTAGTTCCCGCCATTTGTGTTTCCTCCTGTCTTGTACTTTTCTATAAGTTGAGGGTAGTTGACAAATGGCTCCGAAACAGCAAGCCTATCCATCAATTCCTCTTTTCCGGCACTTGTGGTTACTTGGGCAAGTAAGTCTTGTAGCAGTCTTTCAACTTCTGGCAAGGCTATATCTGAGTCGTTTTCGACGGGCTTGTCTGAGTTCATGTCCAAATAGAGCGAACTTAATGGAAGGCCTGTCTCAATCGCGTTCAATAAGTTTTCAATGTTTCTCTTTATTTGTGAAGATGCGTCATTGAAAACTTCAACTAGCGGATGATCTCTGTTAATGGCGTAATACGATCCCCCTTGCCTCCCTTTGAACCGAAGCCAAACATGTACGATCGACTCGTGTGTTTCTTTCTTCCCACGAAATACCCAAGTGCGTTTGCTGTGTTCCGCAATCCTCTCAATAACTGAACCGAGATTGTTCCTGACAGTCTCAGGGGGAACCGCCGTTGACTTCTTAATGTCGAGCGTCCAAAGACTGTCCAAATCATTTGGTATGTCAATCTGAATCCGAGCCAGCTTTGAAAGCTCGCCCTGCCGCATCATTCGAAACCATGTCCCCCAAACCAAAAGGCGTTTATTCCTGTACACGTAAAATCCTTGACTCTTGCGCAGTCCTTCTCTGCCGCCAAGTTCTTTAATCTCATCCGCAGACAAGTTTGAAATGTGAGGGAGTATATATGGACGAACAACAACCCTTGCACCCTCAACTAGTAACTCTTCATCAGCCATTATTTGTGTGTTTTTACGCGTCAGAAACGGATCTGCGGGATTAATGGCAATCCCGTTCATCTTGATCTGCAATTTTCCCAACCCAGATTCTCCGCTGAGATATCTATGGAACACCAGTGAGAGATGGGTGCGGACATCATCCATCTTCCTGGCCATAGAACGGCCAAAATCCAATTCACCGGTTCTAAGCCTATCAAGATTTTGCCAAACAACCAGCGTACCACTTTCTAACTCTCTCAGGCTATCAATGCGGGGTATTGCGTTAATCTCATCCACGGCATCAAGTACTATGAGTGACCAGCCTCCAGTCTTGATTACATGATCTATGTCCCATCGGCGGACTTCAATGATGCCCCTTTTTTTGCTGGCAACTGTTAATGTGCGACACTGTGACAGAGAAGCAGTTTTTAACCCCAGCCCGAAACGGCCCAAATCTGTAGCAACCCGCTTATCATTCGGATTTTGACTACCATAGCGCATGGCATTTTCGAGTTCAATAGAATTCATCCCGTAACCGTTATCAAGCATTGCTATATATGAATCCCCAATCGGGAAGAAGGAGATTTCAATAGACGAAGCTACTGCCGAGACACTATTATCTACAACGTCGGCTATTGCCGATTCTAGCGTATATCCGATAGCGCGTGTAGATTCAATGAGTATCGGTGCATACGGTGGCAGTGAAATAGACCTCATATAACTGACACTCCATTTCATCCATTCTCATTTGAGGTTGTGACTTCTCTACAAGAACATAAACATGGTGTTGCATTGTCACTATGCAATAATTGGATGCACAACCCTATTTCCCCTGCTATCTCTGTGAATCTGCGCAATGCGCTTTCCTTCAATATTAGAGTCTACCATTCTAATCCGTCATTTGCCGTCGGAAACATCCGTTCGCTCCGTCGTTGTGCGGGGCAACCCCTTCTCTGCTATGTCAAAACCAGCAACGCCAATCGTAAAAGGCCTCCCCTGAAGGAAGGCCCTGCCCTGGAAGAGTTTTCACCCAACTCAGCGATATTGGGACTGATATTGCGATAACATCTATTTCGCGTTCATACCTCAAGGCTCTTCCGATTTAGCCCATGGATCCACATTCCATTTGCCCGCCTTTACTCGCTCCCAAGATGTCAGGTGACTTGTATGGACATCAATGTAGGCGTTGTAAGCTGTCTGTACAGTGACACCAAAGTCCAGGATCAAGTCTTCATTTTCGGATAAGAGAGCTTTCCCCCTATCCGAAAAATCACCGACTGCACAAAACCCAAGCAGCCACAGGAGTGATTGAATGTCCCGATTCGTTGAAAACTCCGCCTCATATTTGTCTAGACGTTCCTCATGCAACTGTTTGGTCATCTCATAAGAAGATACATACTTATTATCTTCGAAAGTAAAGGCGACCAAAAAAGCAGGTTCGTATATCCCTGACATGTGAGTATACGTCGCTATCCCACAAAGCTCATCCATTCAATCGCTGTCTAAATCCCGGAATTCCAAAAAGCCAAGTGGTGCCCGCAGCAAAACCTGATATCTGTTTTCGAGATATTCAATGATAACTACACATTCCGAGTCGCAGTTTCCATTCCACTCAGTGAAGTGCAATTCGGGGGTTTCATTGTTGTTGCGGTTTTCCACCCTGAACAACGCTTTGTCTTTCTCCGAAAGGTCCCCACAAAAATACCGCATTAGGTCATGTTCGCTTGAATCAAATACTCTCTTCCACTCATCTGTTTTCTTTGAAGCCCTTTTGTCAATCAAAATGCGATCAGGCTGCTTACCCCAAATATGCTTAAAAAGAAAACCGTGACAAAGCTAATGGGAATTACGACTCTCCATTTAGTTTTCATGGTTGCCTTCAACCCCAACATCAATCAACAACACCCACGTTTTCCCCAGATCCGCCCGCTTTAACAAATCTTCCAGCATGAATTTGCTGTAGCTTGGGGATGTAAGGCCTTGCTTGGCGGAAATGTGCCGATCATATAACAGAACCTGATCATTACCGACTTTATCCCTGGAATCCATCAAAACACAGGCGGTAAATTCGGCTTTGTCTTTCTCCTCATAGTGCTTCGTACTCAGAACATATATGCTTGCTGTTTCATCGCTCACCAAATAAATACTGGTTTCGGATGACCCCTTGGCACTATCTGCGTTCTCTGAATTGGATTTATTTAAGTCAACTACATAAAGCCCCATTGTCTCCCGATGCGTAATCGCCGAGATCTCACCAACAACAGTCAATTCCTGGCCTCTGATTTTGGTATTTCTTTCGATGATGTCTTTGATCTTCATCGAGTCCGCCAGAACCAAACCTGCGCCTAGCACCAGACATAAACAGCAAGTGAGCAACAGAGCTTGTCTCCACTTATTCATTGATAAACCCACCCTCTCATCATTCCGATCGATACACTCAAATAAGGATCGCACCTTATCAAGAATGCCATTTCGTCTTTCTGGATATGTTTTCCTCTATTGCTCGCCCATAAAGCTCCCGGATCAGGCATTATCCATTTTTGCTCTCTCCTCTGCCCAATCTCACTCCAATAAAAAAAGACCTTCCTTCCAGAAGGTCCAGTAATTCTGCCCAATCGTTTTATGCCCCACACTCTGCCATAAACCTCTCCACCGCCGCCATCTCAGGCATCG
>ENA-UOOI01003122-UOOI01003122.1-fermentation-metagenome-genome-assembly--contig:-NODE-3122-length-12998-cov-3.371166_pt1 | contig 12998 bp, 11 predicted proteins | sample MGYA00245779_ERZ724027 | MGnify/ENA primary metagenome ERZ724027 (study PRJEB28704, sample SAMN03018318) | fermentation metagenome | biome: anthropogenic terrestrial biome; feature: soil; material... | reverse complement strand
CCGCCGATGAGATGTTACGCTGATTTCCATCATCTTATCCACCCGGTAGTGTTTAATTTGCTCTGTTCCGCTGTCATAGGCAGTTAAGTAGTAGTTTTCATCGCTGCGGAGCAAAGCATAGGGACTGGTTTGATAGATAGCACCGTTGTGGCGGAAAACCTTCTCTAGTTTTTGATTGTAGTCGAAGTAGCGAAAGGTAATCTGTCGGTTTTCAGCAATGGCATTGTAGATAGCATCAATATTGTAGTAAACACTCTCATTCATGCTTTTCACTCGCCCTGCCACATACACCTGCCGCTGAAGATCTTGGGCACCGTAAATCGAGGTTTGGCACTCCAACTTTTCAATTAGTTCATTGCTTTTTTTTGCGGTGATAAACCGGCTGGACTGGACTGCATCCACCAACAGCTTTAGCTCTGCCAGTTGAAAGTCCCGCTCCCCAAGATAATACCCCTTCCCACGCAGAAGCACAATGTCGTACCCGTGGCGGCGAAGGGTTTCCACATCGTCGTAAATACTTTTTCGCTCTGCGGTAATCCCTCTCAGCTGGAGCTTCTCGATCAGACGGGGCACCGTCAACGGATGGGTTTCATCGCTTTCCAGTCGGAAAATCTGGAGCAGCATTAGCAGCTTATCCTTCTGATGGTTTAATTTTGACATAACAGCCATCCCTCCCTGTCCCCTATTTTCTCACATTCAGTGTACCATAAACAGGACTTTCCCGCAACAAAATGGAAAAAGTGTAAAAAAGCAGGAATCCAACACTCTATGTATTGGATTCCTGTTTTCCTTGGGGGAAAGGGATGTAAAAGCAAACACTTTAAATCGCAAAGGATTTTTTATGCCAGGGCAGCGGTGATAATAGCCATGGAATATACTTCATCTGCGTTACAGCCACGGGACAGATCGTTGACCGGTGCGTTCAGACCCAGCAGGATGGGGCCGTAAGCGTTGAAGTTGCCCAGACGCTGCGCGATTTTATAGCCAATGTTGCCGGCGTTAATGTCGGGGAAGATGAAGGTGTTGACGTAACCAGCAATTTCAGAGTTGGGGCACTTAACCTTTGCCACACGGGGGGCTACGGCAGCGTCAAACTGGACTTCGCCATCGATGGGCAGATCAGGATAAGCCGCCTTTGCCTTCAGGGTGGCGTTGCGCATCTTATCTACACAGGTACCGGCACCGGAACCATGGGTAGAGTAACTCAGGAATGCAATTTTGGGGTCTACGCCAAAGGTACGGGCACAGTTAGCGGTCTCCACAGCGATTTCCACCAGATCATCCTCGTCGGGGTTGATGTTGATGGCGCAGTCGCCCATGGCCAGCACTTCCTCAGCGCCGCTTGCAGCGCCACGAACCATGATAAAGCAAGAGGATACGATGTTATTACTAGGCCTTGTCTTAATGATCTGCAGAGCGGGACGGACGGTGTCCGCAGTAGAATAGGTAGCGCCGCCCAGCAGTGCGTCGGCCTTACCCATCTTCACCAGCATGGTACCAAAGTAGTTCCCATGCCGTAGGGTTTTCAATGCTTCTTCCGAAGTCATGCCTTTGCTCTTCCGCAGTTCGCAGAGTTCTGCTACCATTTCATCCATTTCTTCGTAGTTGTTGGGATCCACGATCTTTGCGCCGCGGATATTGTACCCTGCCTCTTCGGAGGCCTTCTGGATCTCCTCCGGATTTCCGATCAGGATTGGTTCCAGAAAATAACCCGCCAGTAAACGGGAAGAAGCTTCTAGAATGCGGGGGTCAGTTCCTTCCGTAAAAACAATCTTTTTCGGTTTCGCCTTCAGACGACCAATCATATCACCAAACACCATTTTGGTTCCCTCCTCAAAAAAGTTGAACATTTGTGCGCTGTACCTGCAAAGGGTTTCCGCAGGGCGCATTGGGATAAAATATACCTTTACAGGCTGTTTAAAAGCATCCCATAAGTTATCCAGTAGGTTTAATTTATCACTTTTCCCATTGTAGTGCAAGGGTTAACGTCTCTTTTTGCCTCGGTATCTGCGACAAAAATAGACAATGCTTTTTGTGAATTTTTTTACCCTCTCTTCTTTCCATTCTAAAGGGCTTTTTTCTTTACAATTTCTTTTTTTTAAGGTAGTATTACACTAGTATTATTTTCCCTTCCGCGGCCTTCGGCATTGAAAATTGCCCTTTCCCTGCCGCGCAACTACCTCACCTGATGATTAGGAGGCCGATTCGTTTGACCAACCAGAACAATATCCGTAACTTCTCTATTATTGCCCATATCGACCACGGAAAGTCTACTCTGTCTGACCGCCTCATTGAAGCCTGCGGTGCAGTGTCCGCCCGGGATATGGAAAACCAAATCCTGGATTCCATGGATCTGGAACGGGAACGGGGAATTACCATCAAAGCCCGCGCCATCACGCTGAACTATCGAGGAGATGATGGGGAGAACTATGTGCTGAACCTGATTGACACGCCGGGTCATGTGGACTTTAACTACGAGGTCAGCCGCAGTCTGGCCGCCTGCGAAGGAGCTGTTCTGGTGGTAGATGCCAGCCAGGGGGTCGAGGCTCAGACCTTAGCGAACACCTATCTGGCCATTGAGCACGACCTGGAGGTTTTACCGGTCCTGAACAAAATAGACCTGCCCTCCGCTGACCCTCCTCGTGTCAAGGAAGAGATTGAAAACATCATCGGCCTCCCAGCCATGGACGCACCGGAAATCTCTGCTAAGGCGGGGATCAATATCCACGCAGTGCTGGAGGACGTGGTTCAGCATATTCCAGCTCCCTCTGGAGATCCCGACGCTCCCCTGAAGGCCCTTATTTTTGACTCCCAGTACGACTCTTATCGTGGCGTCATCGTATTTCTTCGGGTGATGGAGGGCAGTCTCCGCACCGGTATGGATATTAAGATGATGGCCAGTGGCGTCTCCTATAAAATTGTAGAGTGCGGTCACATGCTCCCCATCGGTTTGGACCCCTGTGGCGCCCTGTCTGCCGGAGAAGTAGGCTACTTTACCGCCTCTATCAAAAACGTCCGGGATACCAGTGTCGGCGATACCGTCACCGGCGTAGAAAGAACTGCTACGAAACCTCTTCCCGGATACCGTCCAGCCCAGCCCATGGTCTACTGCGGCATCTACACTGAGGATGGCAGTAAGTATCCCGATCTCCGGGATGCACTGGAAAAGCTCCAGCTCAACGACGCTTCCCTGAGCTTTGAACCGGAATCCTCTGTGGCCTTAGGCTTCGGGTTCCGAGTGGGCTTCCTGGGAATGCTCCACATGGAGATCATTCAAGAGCGATTGGAACGGGAATTTGACCTGGATCTGGTCACCACTCTGCCCAGCGTTATCTATGAGGTGATCAAAACCGATGGCACTACCGTCCATGTTGACAATCCCCATAACTACCCTGATCCCGCCTTCATCTCCCAGGCCCGGGAGCCCTTTGTCAACGTGTCTGTGATCTCCCCTCAGGAATTTGTCGGCAACATTATGCCCCTGTGCCAGGATCGCCGGGGACAATTTATCGATATGCAGTATCTGGACACCAATCTGGTAGAAATCCACTATAAGGTGCCTCTGAATGAGATTATTTACGACTTTTTCGATACGTTAAAGGCACATACCAAAGGCTATGCCTCTCTGGACTACGAGCTGGCAGACTACCAAGTCAGTAATTTGGTCAAAGTTGACCTGCTCCTGAACGGGGATCAGGTAGACGCCCTGTCCTTTATCGCCCACAAGGACAAGGCATATCAGCGAGCCCGCCGCATCTGCGAAAAGCTCCGGGATAACATTCCACGTCAGCTTTTTGAGGTGCCGGTTCAGGCCGCTATCGGCGGGAAGATTATTGCCCGGGAAACGGTACGGGCAATGCGAAAGGACGTGTTAGCCAAGTGCTACGGCGGCGACATCTCCCGAAAGAAAAAGCTGCTGGAAAAACAGAAAGAAGGCAAAAAAAAGATGCGGAATCTGGGTACTGTACAGGTTCCCACAGAAGCGTTTATGGCCGTCCTCAAACTGGACGAATAGTTTTAAATATCTTAAAGTTAAAACCACCAGTTGAACTGGAGGTACATGCAGGCTCTATAAGAGCCAAATACGTGTGGTTGCCCTCTTAAGAGGGCATCGAAAGGCCTGCCAATCACATTATTATTACTGCGGCCCCCTACTCGGGGGCTGTTTCCCTGTTCTATAAGATTTTTTTATTGCCCACCAGCTCAGCTGGTGGTTGTTTCATTCCTATTCGGCGCCAAAACATAAAAGAGCTGGCATATGCCAGCTCTTTTTTACTTGTTATGATCCTATGAGAACCCAGCGCTTACATTAGGCCTCCTCGGGAATTTTACACACGTCAATCCACTCTTTGAAGTGGTCGGAATTTTCCTCCAACTCGGGAATGGTCAACTCAATGGCGCTGTTGGCGCTGCCACAGGCAGGGAACACCGTTTCGAACCGTTTCAGGCTCTCGTCCAGATACACATCCACCCCTTCATTCACCGCAAAGGGACAGACGCCACCCACTCCATGACCAATCAGTGTCTCGGCCTCCTCGTGCGTAAGCATTTTCGCCTTTGTGTGGAACTGCCCCTTGTACTTGGGATTGGCCACCTTTGCGTCTCCGGCTGCCACAATCAGCACCACCCGATCCTCCACATGGAAGGACAGCGTCTTTGCAATTCGCTGCCCCTTTACGTGGAGCGCCTGGGCTGCCAGCTCTACGGTGGCGCTGGAAACGTCAAATTCCTGCACTCGGTCTTCCATATTTCTCGCCCGGAAGTAGGCTCTTACCTTTTCGATGGACATGGTATTCCTTCCTCTTTTCTTTCTCTAATGGGAGTTATTTCTCCACTTTCGGCGCATTATTCTGGTTGCCGCCATGGTTGCGGGAGCGATGATGACGACGGCGGCTGGGACGGTTCCCCGTTCCGTGTTCGCCATGAGGCTGTCCGTCAGCAGTGGAGTTATTTCCCTGGGCAACCGGCTGAACAGATCCCGATCCACTCTGCTTTTTATGGTTAGCATGAGTATGCTGAGGATGGTTTTGTTTCTGTTCTGCCGTCCCTCGTACCTGCTGCACGACTGGTCGCTCTTTTCGCTGATTTTCTCCCTTTCCACCGCTGCGGCGGCTGCGGTGATGGAACCGATTATCTGTTCTCTCCCACTGCTCTGCTGGAACAGAACGCTGTTCTTTCTCTGTCGGCTCAGAGATCGGATTGGTCGTTTCCGGCACCGTTTTTTTCTGTGAAACAGCTGGGAATTCGTAGCCGGGAGGCCGCTTCCCCTTGCCGTTGCGGATAATCTCAATGTCCTTTTTATGATACAGCTTCGGAGTGTCCGGATCTCGATCCAGTACAATCTTTACCTGCTCCCGTAACAGCTGTATTTGATTGACCACGCCGATCCCGTCTGGCGTTTCCACCAGGGATTCTAGCTTAGGAGTATCTTTAAGCAAATCCTCATAGGCATCCTGCTCATATTTTAGACAGCACATGAGCCGACCGCAAACACCGGAAATTTTCGTAGGATTCAAAGAAATATTCTGAGTTTTGGCCATTTTGATGGAGACGGGCTGGAAATCGTTCAACATCTGTGAACAGCAGAAGGGTCTCCCACAGATCCCCAACCCACCCATAATCTTGGCTTCGTCTCGGACGCCAATCTGCCGCAGCTCAATCCGGGTACGGAACACTGCTGCTAAATCCTTCACCAGATGACGGAAGTCCACACGGCCATCGGCAGTGAAGAAAAACAAGATCTTACTGCCGTCAAAGCTGTATTTGACCTCTACCAGCTTCATTTCCAGTTTGTGCTCCAGGATCTTCTCCTGACAGATGTCAAATGCCTTCTGCTCACTGCGGTGATTGGCCTCCACCTGCTGAAGATCCGCTTCAGTGGCGATGCGCAGCATGGGGCGCAGGGCTGTAATCAGCTCCATCTCATCCACCATGGTGTTGCTCAGGGTGCACTCTCCGAACTCGATGCCTTTCGAGGTCTCGATGATCACATGCTGACCTGCCTGAACGGAAACACCATTTGGATTAAAGTAATATAGTTTGCCTCCGTCTTTAAAACGGACGCCAATAACTTCGGTCATTCCATACCTCCTACCATTGGGTATTGATTCTGTGTCGGAACATGATTTGGTTCGCCTAACAGGATCTGCCAGCTTCTGACGGCAAACCATCCGGCACTATGTCCGACCGACACGTTACGCTGGCATTGGTTCCGACCGTCCTCTGCCAGTTGGATCAACTGTATCAGTCTATCTCGGGGCAAGGCGGCCAACTGCTCACGAAAGGGATGTCTTCTCCGCGCCGCTGTCAGCCCTTCAACCAACAGTTGCCGCAACGAACTGTAGACTCGTTCCAAGGTTTCCCGCGGCACTTTTTCTTGCTGCAACTCCACAGCGCACTCCATCAACGGCGGCTCTGCACCAGAGCAGAGGGCTTTTACCCAACGCTGCACCCAACGGACTTCTGATTCCCCCTGAAGCTCTGATTCTTCTTCGGGCGGCGCAGTCTGGAACAGAACGCACCGGGATCGTACCGTCTCCAGCAGGGAAGCAGGGTTATCGGTAAGGATCAGGAAGGCGGCGTAGTCCGGGCCATCCTCCAACAGCTTCAGCAGTGCGTTTTGCGCATTGACGTTCATGGGACGGTCGATGAGATAAACCTTTCGTCTTGCCTCGTTGGGGCGGATATAAGCATCCTGTCGAAGGGCACGGGCAGCTGCAATTTTCACCTCGACACCCTTGTCCTCAGAGCCGGTGAACTGCTCCACCCACATCACATCAGGGTGAATTCCCTCCACCACTTTTTGACAGCTTCGACACAGGCCACAGGGTCGCGCTTCCAGTCCTTCCTGGGTACATACCATGGTCTGAGCCAGCAACCGAGCCAACGTATGCCTTCCCGATCCCTCTGGCCCCGCGATCACGCAGGCGTGGGGCAGATCCACAGGTCCTTCCAGCTGACGCTTTAGGCTGCGGTTGCCCTTCAACTCGTCTAGCCGCACAGAATTCCGGCCTCCCACTGTAACAGATGTCGGATTTCCTTTTTGTTCGCCTTTTTCGCCATGGTAACTCCTTTTTACGGAAGGAACCTGCTCTATTACTTTATTTTCGTTCCTTCAGCACAATGATATCACTTTTATTATAGCCCACCTGCGCTAAATAAGCCAGCACTTTTTCATCAATTACCTCTCCTGGTGCAGCCACCGGAACCCCCGGCGGATAGGGCGCCAGCTGCTGTGCCGCAATCCGTCCCAAAGCGTCTGCCAGATGCACCGATTCGCGGGGGGAAAAGAGGGCATCCCGGGGAGTGCAGCGCTGACAGGGCATGGGGGGCACAGAAAGGGAAGATGCGATTCTTTTTTCCCCCTGGAGATGCAAGGCAGACAGTCCTTCTTCCAACCTGGCAATATCCTCTGCCCTGTCGGACCCAGTAAGGATCAATACCACATGACCACTGTCCGCCATCTCCGGCCAAATATTCTGCCGCTGTAGCCCTTGTTCCACCTGATATCCGTCCTTCACGCAGAGGGTTAGGCGAGTGGGATCTAAGGGGGCGTCCTGCTCCGTCAGGGACGGGTAACAGCTGCGCAGGGTTTGTACGGCTTCCGCCGTGCGCCGATAAGCCGATTTGCCCTCCTGTTCCAGCCAGGGACGCAGAAGATCCAGCGCCGCCATCATGGGGTAGGAAGGGGATGAGGTGGCAAAAATCTGGCTGGCGTTCCGCAGCGCGTCCATAGAAATTCCCTGTCCAAAGAGAAGGGCAGACTGTCCCGGCGCAGCCAACGTCTTATGTGTACTGACAGTCACCAGATCTGCCCCCATATAAGCATTTTCCCCCAGCAAAAACAGATGGGCACCATGGGCGCCGTCCACCAACAACTTTGCACCGTAGCGGTGGCAAACTGCGCTGATGGCCTGGACGTTGGACAGCACACCGTAATAGGTGGGGGAAGTTATACACACCGCCTTGCATTCCGGATGAATCTGAAGCAGTTCCTCCACCTGTCCCGGCACTATGGGACCGGTAACCCCAGGCCCTGACAACCAGGGGCGAGGCAACCACACAGGTTCTTTTCCCAGCAAAGCAAAACCGGTGTGAATACTGCGATGACTGACCCGATCCACCAAAATCGTCTCACTGTCGCTGAGCATCAACATAGTGTGGATGCCCTGGGTAGAGCCACCAGTGAGGAACAAACAGCTGTCTGCACCCCAAAATTTGGCCCACTCCAACTCTGCCTCTTCGATCACATTGCCGCCTTCGTAGAGGTTCCCCGTAGGGGGATGTTCGGTAGCATCTAGTTCTGCCAATCCCCGCGGAAAACCGGGAATTTCTCTGCCCTTGTGGCCAGGCATCGCCATACGCAGGGGATCTGAGGCCGCAAACCTCACTAAGGCGCTCCAAAGGGGAGTAGACATAATTCTTCATACCTCCTGTCCTTTCTCCGCCTACACAGAGAAAAAGACCCGCACAGGAACCATTTCAGCCCAGGTGCAGGTCTTTGTTTCGTTATACGTTCCGGTCAAACACTACCACAATCCGGCGATTGGGTTCGGCGCCGGTAGAGTAGGTGGATATGGCGGAGTCGTAATCCTGAAGTGCCGCGTGGATCACATGGCGCTCGTAGGCGTTCATGGGTTCCAGCATCATGTTACGGCGATACTTCAGAGCTTTGCCAGCGGTCTTTCGAGCCAAACGCTGAAGGGATTCTTCCCGCTTTGCCCGGTAGTTTTCCGCATCAATGTGAATGCGAACCCGCTTGGACTGACCCCGGTTGACGGCGTAGTTGGTCAGCTGCTGGATAGCATCTAACGTTTCTCCTCGGCGTCCGATCAGGTTGCCCAGGTTCTGACCCACCAGTTCTACCTGATAGATACCGGCTTCATTGCGTTGCATTTTCATCTCGGCAGGACAGTCCAGTCGCTTCAGCAGTCCGGAGAGGAACTCTTCAATCCGCTCACTCCGTTCCGGAAGCGGTTCTTCACTCTGTTCTTTTACAACAGGAGCCTTGTCCTCTGCAACTTCTACTGGCAGTTCTTCTGCCGGTTCCGGCTGAATCTCTTCTTCCGGTTCGTCAGGTACTTCATAGGCAACCCGGACTTTGGCAGGACAGCTGCCAATTCCCAGAAAACCTGTTTTCCCACGGGTGATCACTTCAATAGATACGCTGTCGTCGTCCAGGCCCAGTTGTTCCAGCGCGGTGTTAATGGCATCTCTCTCTGTTTTGCCTGTGGTTTCAATCCACTTTAACATAGAAACCTGTCATTCCTTTCTGTTAACGAACAGGGACGCACACCAAAAAAGAAACGGTTTACGCCCTGAATCAGCGTTTTACTCTTCTTCCTTTTTTTCCTCAGTTTCTCCCCGGATTTCTGCAAAGAGCTCATCAGCTGATTTTGCCTCTTCCAATTCCGGCTCAGATGCTTCCAGGGGCGCAGTTTTCTCTGCTTCAGAGGGTTCTACCACTTCCGAAATCTCTGCCTGCACCATGGACTCCTCCGGAGCAGTGACGGTATCCAATGCCTCTACGACGGTTCCTTCACCGGAAACCTCTTCCGGTTCCAGTTCTCCATTTCGAGCCAGCGCTTCCTCAATGGCCGCCTCATCAACTACTCCGTTGGGATCATGATAGGGCGTCACAGCGTAACGGCTGGGATCGTAGGCACGGCCACGGGCGTAGGTACGCATTCCCACGCGGCTTTCCTTCGGAGCAGCAGCCTTTTTCTGCTTCTGGCTAGGCTTACGCTTTCCGGCATTTTTCTTCCGTTCCTCCGCTTCCGCGGCACGTCGGGCAGCAATCTCTTCTTTTCGCTGTTTTTCCTTGGCTTTTTCTTCCCCAATTCGCTTCTGTCTGGCTTCCTCCATTTCAGCATACTTACCTCGCAGCATCCTGGCGCAGATCACTTCCTGGATCGCCATGAAGATGGCGTTGAATGCCATGTAGACGCACATGCCGGCGGGCATGATGAAGCCGAACCACAAATACATCAAAGGCATGACAAACATCATAACCTTAGTGGTCTGGTCTGCGGTGGGGTTGCCGGAACCCTTCTGAGTCTTGTTGAAGTTGTTGGTTCGCTGAGACAGCTTAGTATAGGCCAGGTTCAGGACAGTGACTAGGATGGGGATTAAGAACAGGCCCAAACTAGACCAGGTGATCCCGCCTTCCCAAAACTTCAGTTTGGGGATTTGGGACAGATCCAGACCCAGACAGTTAAAGTTGATAATCTCCAGCTTATCAATGCCACTGCCTACCGCGTTCTGAACGGCGGTGAGGACGTCGGCATGACCGTACATCAGTCCAGAGACCTGCATTTCCTGATAAGCGACATTGCCGCTGAGGGAATAGGTACCCAGCGTATTGACCGCCTTGATGGCAGCGGTAATCTGATCTTCGGTCAGACACATCATGTACAGCATGGGCCTACGGATGATGTAGTACAGACCCATCAGGATAGGTAGGGGCAGGAAGGACCAGAGGCAGCCGCTCATAGGGTTTACGCCCTCACGCTGATACAGCTTCTGAACTTCCTCGTTGTACTTTGCCTTATTGTTGCCGTATTGCTTTTGCAGCCGTGCCGTTTCCCCCTGCATGGTGTTCATCTGCATCATGCCCTTTTTGCCCTTATAGGACAGTGGGAACAGAACCAGCTTCGTCAACAGGGTGAACACGATCAGTGCCAGGGCGTAGCTGTTGCAAAATTTGTAAAGCCACAATAAGAACGTGCCGAATACTTGTAAAATTGCAGTCATAGTTTTTTGTGTGCCTCCTTGGGCGTGGGTCTTGAATGGTCAAGTCCGCCTTACGCCCCGCCCTCTGACAGAAGGAGAGGAACGGCGGAACGCTTCCGCTTCAGGGAACAGGATCGTATTCAATATACTTTTGCCGATGGAAAGGCTGACACTTGGCCAAACGCTTGGCCGCCAACAGGGATCCCCGGGCAGCGCCGTACTTTTCCACTGCCTCCCGAGCGTACTCGGAACAGGTGGGTACGAAGCGGCAACGGGGAGGAAGACCGGGGGAAATCTGGGTCTGGTAAAACCTGAGCAGCATTAAAAGGAAACGCTTCATTGCTGGATTCACCCCTTCTTTGCTCCACCCTTCAGCACAAGGATTTCCATTGGGTTCGTTTACACCTATAAAAGCAGGAAAAAGCACCCATTATGGGCTGTTTTCTACTTTAAGTAAACCTAATTTACGAGCGAGCTTCATGAAATCCCGATCCAGCGTCCAATAGCTCACATGGGCACCCCGAACCCGGGCTACAATTACCATATCCCGACCGGGGAGAAATTCCTCCTCGTGGAGACGGTAAATTTCCCGAATGCGGCGACGCACCTTGTTGCGGATGACGGCATTGCCCAGCTTTTTGCTGACGGTAATACCCAGCCGGTTCTGATCCAGCCGGTTTTTCCGGAAGTAGAGCACCATAGTGGGCTCTACCGCCTGTTTGCCCCGGCTGTAGAGCCGGCGGAAATCCCGGTTCGATTTGAGGGAGACGGAGTATTTCACGAAACAATCTCCTTTGCCGAAAGTTTATTGTAGTGACAGCACAGCAGACAGCTTGTCCGCTGAATACTTATCAGGGGTGGAAGATTGTTCATCGTCCACCCCTCAAGATGCAGTATTTACGATCTGTTCCCATCGTCAATTAGTAAGACAGTTTGGCGCGGCCTTTGGCGCGGCGGCGGGCAAGAAGTTTACGACCATTTTTAGTGGACATTCTCTTGCGGAAGCCGTGTACTTTCTGACCATGAAGCTTTTTGGGCTGATAGGTACGTTTGGTAGCCATGAATTACACCTCCGATATTTCTTGCTCAACAAGCCGGGAACAGATAGACCCGACCGTAGCTAACGTAATTTAAGCGCCATGCCTATATTTATATAAAAATAAAGCTGATAGCGTATTTGTCATTATAGACCATAGGTTTTGCCCCTGTCAACAGAAAGTTCATGGTTCTCTGGGACACTTTTCTGCACAATACCGTGAAAGCCCCATATCTTGGGTTATTTCTTTCCATCAGACACCATTTTCCTTATCTTACCTTTTATTATCACCCCTTTTTCTGACCATTGTGTTTCCCGAGTTATGCACTTTTTGCACATTCGCCCGGATTGTTTCTATTTTTCATATGTATACGATGTAAAATACGTTGTAAAAACCAGTGATTTGTGTTATACTAAACGTTGTATTTTCATACTTTTTTCTGTCGCCTTTTTCCACAAAATGCGGCTTTGAAACGAGGTTTTTTACTTATGAACTCTGCCAACGAAATTTGGCTCAGCATTACTCCGGTCCTACAACAAAAATTTACTGAAATTGCGTTTAAAACCTGGTTCGGTGAGGTAGAGGTGCTGGACTTCCAATTGGATAAGCTCATCCTCTCCTGTCCCTCTGACTTTAAGGCGAAAATGATCAACGACCGCTTCCGCCCCGACATTATGCAGATCCTCAACGATCTCTTTGCCGCAGAAATCAATGTGATCATCCTAGGCCCCACTGAGGCTGCCACCTACCGAACCCCTTCTGACACAGAGGAGTCCTCTATTAATCAGAACATCCTCATGGGCAGCGAGGAGTACACCTTTGACCGTTTTATCGTCGGTTCCTCCAACCGCTTCGCTTACAACGCAGCTCTTGCGGTAGCCGATGATCCCGGAAAAAGTTATAACCCTCTTTTCCTTTACGGCGAGTCCGGTCTTGGGAAAACCCATCTGCTCTACTCCATCTACCACACCATCAAACAGAACCATCCCACCTATCAGGTCATCTACATAAAAGGGGATGAGTTCACCAACGAGCTATCAGAAGCCATCCGGCTCCGGAACACCGACGCCTTCCGTCAGAAATACCGGGACAAAGATTTGCTTCTGGTGGACGACATCCATTTTATCGCCGGCAAGGAACAGACCCAGGAGGAGTTTTTTAACACCTTCAATAATTTGTACGAGGCCGGAAAACAAATCGTCCTCACCTCAGACCGTCCACCATCCGATA
>ENA-UOOI01003121-UOOI01003121.1-fermentation-metagenome-genome-assembly--contig:-NODE-3121-length-13002-cov-31.124430_pt1 | contig 13002 bp, 10 predicted proteins | sample MGYA00245779_ERZ724027 | MGnify/ENA primary metagenome ERZ724027 (study PRJEB28704, sample SAMN03018318) | fermentation metagenome | biome: anthropogenic terrestrial biome; feature: soil... | reverse complement strand
AGCTTCCCTGCTCGTGGTCTGCATCCACACCTCGCCATTGTCCTCTTTTGGCGGCAGCGCAGATTTTCTTTTAACCAGGGTAATCGCCAGAATTGCCGTGCCTTTTTTCCTAATGGTGACAGGGTGCTTTATATTGCCGCAATATTTGTTTGAAAAAGGCAGCGACTTTAGCAGCCTGCTAGGCTTTATAGAAAAAGCCACACTTTTGTATGCCATAGCTACCGCGATTTACATACCAGTCAATCTCTACGCAGGGCACTTCAATGGGCTTGGAGTTGCAGGCATTCTCCGCATGATACTGTTTGACGGAACGTTTTATCATCTGTGGTATCTGCCGGCATGCATACTTGGAATCCTGCTCGTATACCTTTTAAGCCGGAAGCTGCCTTTTAAAGGGGTTTTAAAAACAGCGCTGCTTCTGTATGGCGTCGGCCTTTTGGGCGACAGTTATTTTGGAGTTGTTTCAGGGGTGCCGGTCATTTCCTCTATTTATGATGCAATGTTTAATGTATTCTCCTATACGCGCAACGGATTTTTTTATGCACCTGTTTTTCTTGTGATGGGGGCATGGTTTGGACATTCAGCGCGGCTTAATACGGTGAGAGTAAACGCTGCCGGATTTATCTTTTCAATGATTATCATGTCTGCCGAAGGATTTGTACTGCACCATTTTGGATTGCAGCGCCATGACAGCATGTACATTGCGCTGCTTCCATGCATGTATTTCCTCTACCCGCTTGTATTGTCATGGAATCGAAAACCCGAAAAATCTTTTCGGACAGTTTCAACGTGGATATATCTCATGCATCCATTATTCATCATCATCGTGCGCGGAGCAGCCAGGAAGGCGGGGATGGAGGATGTGCTGGTACAAAACAGCCTGATTCATTATCTTTCGGTATCTGCGCTGTCCGTGCTGTTTGCCGTATCGATGGCAAAGTTGCCTATACTTAAAAGCAACAAGGACTTTAAGAGAGGGCGGGCGTGGATTGAGCTTGATAGGGCGGCACTGCACCACAATGTCAATGTGCTTTGCTCTTTGCTTCCCCATGGCTGCCAGTTGATGCCTGTGGTCAAGGCCGATGCTTATGGCCACGGAGCAGTTTTGATTTCGCAGGAGCTAAACAAAATGGGTGTTAGAGCCTTTTGTGTTGCTTCCGTTTTGGAGGGCGTTGAGCTGCGCAAAAATAAGATCAAGGGGGAGATACTGATTTTAGGCTATACACACCCTTGGCAGTTCCATTATCTTTGCCGCTATCACCTGACGCAGACCGTTATAGACTGCAAGTATGCCGAGACTTTGAACCAGTACGGCAAAAAAATCAAGGTGCATATCGCGATTGACACGGGAATGCACCGCCTGGGGGAACGCTGCGATAATATAAACGATATAAGCAAGATATTCGGGTACCGTAATTTGAAAATTGAAGGCATCTATACTCATATGTGTGCCGATGACACGGCTGCTCCAGAGTATAGAGACTTTACCTTAAAGCAGGGACGGGCTTTTTATAATGTTGTCTCGCAGCTTAAAGAGCAAGGCTTTGTTTGTCCAAAAATTCATTTGCAGGCAAGCTATGGGGTATTGAATTACCCGGAGCTGGCCGGTGATTATGCTCGGGTCGGGATTGCGCTCTATGGAATGCTAAGCACCAGCGCCGATACAGAAAATTGTGCCGCCTCCTTAAAACCTGTATTGTCTGTCAAAGCAAGAGTGGCATTGGTCAAGGATATATTCAAAGGTGAGGCTGCCGGATACGGCCTGCAGTTTGTGGCTAAGCAGGATACCAGGATCGCTGTATTAGCCATCGGTTATGCGGACGGCATACCCCGCTCCTTGTCCTGCGGCGTTGGAAAGGTTTTAATACACGGTCATGAGGCTCCGATCATAGGACGCATCTGTATGGATCAAACGCTGGTGGATGTTTCCGGCATTTTAAACGTTCAGGCTGGAGACATTGCCGTGGTTATCGGCAAATCCGGGAATATTGAAATCACAGCCTGCGATATCGCAAAAGAGGCCGGAACAATCTCAAACGAGATATTGAGCCGTTTAGGCAAACGGTTGGAAAGGCAAATGATTTAGATAAAAATGAACTTTCTAAAAGGAAAAAAATTGATAATCTATAGGAGGATATTTTTATGCATCTTATGTTTTTGGAAATGAAACGTGTTATCAAGTCGCGTATGACATGGATTTTGCTTTTGATCGCCATTGGTTTGTCTGTGATGATTTCTTATCAGGTAATCTCTGAGGCCCAATACAGTTATGTGGACGAAAATGGAAGGCAGGCGAGGATAACCGGCATAGATGCCATCCATGCATACAAAGAACAGATGCGGCCTTATGAGGGAGCGGTAACGCAAGCAAAGCTGAGAAATGCGCTTGAAGTCTTTCAGGATATCTGCAAAGAATATGGAAAAGGAAACGAGGAGAATATCCCTCTGGATGTATACTATAATAAGCTGGTTCCCAATGCGCACTTCCTGAATATGATAAGCTTGGTTTACCCAAGAAGCGGGGATGAATATGAAGCCTTAAGCAAAGTAAATCCTGATGATACCGCTGACTTTTATCAGGATCGGTCTGAAGCTTTGAAAAGTTATCTGGAAGTAAAATATCCGGGAGACAAAAATGTTTTGCAACAAGTTCAGAGATTAAATGAAAAAGTAAGGACGCCTTTTGTTTTCAAGGAAGGATATACGAACGACAATTCGATAAACTTGTGTATTCTGATGTTTCTTCTTGTGCTGATCTGTGCAATGATCGTTTCACCAATTTTTTCAGCGGAATATCAAAATGGCTCAGATGATATTCTAAGGTGCACGAAAAATGGCCATGCAAAATTTGCAATAGTTAAGCTGTGTTCTTCGCTCATAATTATTTTCGCAATGTTTGCTTTATGCATGCTCATATTTGTATTGACCGTCAATAATGCATATGGATGGGACAGCATGCAGTCCTCTGCACAGATGATGTCTGTGTTTAGTTTTGTTCCCCTTACAGTGGGTCAGGAACAATGGATTACGATTTTGACAGGCTTGCTGACGCTGCTGGCGGCAGCTTGCTGCACCCTCTTTTTTTCTGCAAAATGCCATAATTCCACGACAGCATTGATTATCGCAATTGCATTTTGCATACTTCCAGCAATCATTCATTCGGTATGGCACGGGAATATTGCTAATTTTTTGACTTGCGTACTTCCAACCGGTGGCGCGGGTATATCACATAACTTTTTTAACCAGCTGAATGAGTCCACGTTTATTCATATAGGTTCATCCGATATTTGGGCTCCATATCTTACGATTGGAGCAGCGATCATTGAAATCCCGCTGTTTTTTATTCTATCAATACATGCATATTGCAAGCATCAATCCGCATAACCTAAGGCCAAATAAAGGCATATTAAACATCCATTTCTCATGGAATTTCTGTTTTTCTTTTGATCACCAATTTTGTCTTTCCGGTCACAGGATCAGGAGCGATACGGTCAACAAATTCAATACAATATTTCACATTCATCATGGCTTTTTTGCGCAGCATCCCGTCGATCTGCCGCCGGATTTCCTTTTCCAGTTCTGCTTTGTTACCTGCAAAGGTCATGCATCTTATGATAAAGTCCGATGCCCCGGTTTGCTCGAACTGGTATTTTTCGATTCCCTTTACATCAAGATCGTCAAGAAACAGGGGATGCAAAAAATCCTTTTTTCCTTTTTCATTTTCAAACCATAAAAGTTCCTCGGTCCTGCCGGCGATTTTGTCGATGTGGGTAAACGGAAGCGGCGGAACAAAGTCCTTGGTGAAGCCTTCCACAATGTCGTTCAAACGATAGCGTATCAAAGGGAAAGCATGGTTTGTAAGCGGAGTTATGATAAGCCTGTTATAGCTGTCGGTTTCCAGAAAATTTAAGTCGTCAAAAAGATATAATCCATCATGCCAGCTTGCACCGGCACCGATTAAAATCGATTCGGTACAGCCGTAATAATTGATAACATCGGAACCAAACAGCTCTGAAAACCGCCGCATCTCTTCTTTTCCTATAGGTTCGCCGCCCGTGATGATTTTTTTGGGATGGATATTGAGTTTTCCGTCCCGCTGCATTTCAGATAAAATATTGATGCAGGATGGATATCCAGACAAGTAATTTGGAGCGAAATTGCCTATTTTATCCGGCCATTCATCCAAGGGAGTGGAGGCGTCAACGATGACGCTTTGCGCGTGATAGCTTTTGAGGCCGTTTTGAGCAAGCAGCATGCTGGCATAGCCTCTGCCGACCGAGGAGATGTAAAGGCTTTTTATCGGGAAATCATGAAATGTGATCTGGTTTTGTCCTCCGGCAATGCTCAACCTTACAAAATTTGCTTCCAGAGCCGTAACTGCGCTTTGGGAATACAGAAAACTGCATGGTTTCCCAGTGCTGCCTGATGTGTGAACAAGATACCCTATGCCGGGCAGCAGGCGAAAATATTCAGGGCCTTTTGATAGCGCTTTTTTAGGAATCGCAATATTAGCTATGCGGTCGAAATTGCACCTTACGGTTTCCTTATCGATTATAGGGAGATCCGATGGATCCAAATGAGATAGGTCCTTGTATCTGATGCCCAGGGAAGCATAAAATTCCCGGTAAAAAGGGCTCCGAAGATACGCCGATTTTACCGTTTTGCGGAATAGACGCATGCTCAGAGCCAAAATATCTGCTCTTGACCAATGACAATGCCTGTTATATTTTAGTCCGTTATATGCTATCCCGATCATAAGTTCATCCCCGTTCAATGCGCTTCACATCTACAATTATACCCATTTTCATCGTAAAAATAAAGGATCGGCTGATGCTTATAGAGTATATCACTCAATTAAAACCTAGACAATGAGGGAAACCATTTCAATGCAAAAATCAAAATTCTTTCCTGCCGCCATAAACTGCCCGCAATAGAATTTTTAATACGAAAGGTGCATATATTCTAATGTGGACAGGTAAAAACTGCACGGCAATGTGAGGATTAGCACTCACAATGTGAATATGGACTCTTTTTATGGTTTCCATTGAATCAGAAGCTCGCAGTTCATTTGAGGATGAAGTTTTTTATAAGAAAATTATTTTTGTCAATAATAATATAAGGCTTTGTTTAACAAAGATGTTGATTTTTTGAGTATCCCGCTCGCCTGTTCACTTGGATCGCTCAAAAAATCAATATTATACTTTACAACATAGCCTAATATAAAAGTGATATCAGGAGGCGATGATATGAGTAAATTGTTTGAACCCATAAAAATTGGGAAACTAGAGATTAAAAACAGAATTGCAATGGCCCCGATGGCAAACCTTGGCCATGTGACACCGAATGGTTCATTGACTAAAAGAGCTATAGATTATTATGTTGAAAGGGCAAAAGGCGGTACCGGACTGATAATAACCGGTGCTGTAAAAGTTGAAAATGAAATCGAAAAGCTCAAAATGCCGAGTTTTCCGTGCATAACAACAAACCCTACCCAATTTATTGAAACGGCATCCGAACTTGTAGAGCATGTACACGCATATGATGCAAAGATATTTGTACAGGTGACCCTAGGGCTTGGAAGAAGCGGTGCACCGGGATTTTTAGATTGTGAGCCGGTTGCTCCTTCCGCAATACCGAATTACTGGGATCCATCCGTAACCTGCAGGGAGCTTACGACAAAAGAAGTGGAGAGGATGGTAAAAAGATTTGGAGAGGCTGCGCATATTGCGATTGCCGCAGGATTTGACGGTATGGAGATACATGCCGTACACGAGGGCTATCTTTTAGACCAGTTTACAATTGCAATGTTTAACAGGAGGACTGACAAATACGGAGGAGATTTAAAGGGTAGGTTGACTCTTCCTATTGAAATCGTCAAAGAAATAAAAGATAAGGCTGGAAAGGAATTCCCGGTATGCCTGAGATATAGCATAAAAAGTTATGTCAAGGACTGGAGACAGGGAGGTCTGCCGGGGGAGAAGTTCCAGGAAATGGGAAGAGATTTAAATGAAGGGCTTGAAGCGGCAAAAATATTGGAGCAAGCCGGATATGATGCGTTTAATGCTGATGCCGGTACATATGATGCTTGGTACTGGGCGCATCCGCCGCTTTACCAGGAACATGGATGTTATCTTCCTTTAACTGAAAAATTAAAACAAGTGGTAAGCGTACCCGTGATTGTAGCGGGGAGGATGGATATACCGGAACTTGCCGAAAAATCACTCCAAGAAGGAAAACTGGATATGGTCTGCATAGGGAGAGGTTTATTGACTGATCCTTATTGGCCGCAGAAAGTGCTTGGAGGCAAAACCGAGAGCATCAGGCCTTGTATCGGATGTCATACAGGGTGCATGGGAAGGATGTTTATAGCAAAGCCTGAATGCTGCACCGTAAATCCTGCTGTGTGCCGTGAAAAGGAATATGAGATAACTTTGGCAAACAAAAAAAAGAAAGTTATGATAATCGGCGGCGGAATTGCAGGCATGGAAGCTGCAAGAGTATGTTCACTTCGAGGGCATGACGTTGCGCTGTATGAAAAAGCAAACAGGCTTGGAGGACATCTAAATGAAGGCTCAAAGCCTGATTTCAAGAAGGATGATAAGAGGCTCCTTGAGTGGTACAAATACGAACTTAAAGAGCAAAACATTAAAATAAATATGGAAACCGAAGTCGATGTTGATCTTATAGAAAGGGAAAAACCGGATGCGGTTATTGTGGCTACCGGCTCCAATCCATTGAAAATAGACTTCCCAGGATCAGATAAAGACAGCGTGGCATATGCGGCAGAAATATTGGAAGGCACTAAAAGGCCGGGAAAAGATGTGCTGGTGGTCGGAGGAGGGCTTGTAGGCTGCGAGACGGCTCTTTACTTGGCTAAACAAGGCAGCCGCGTTACGATCGTTGAGATGATGGGCGAGCTTATGGCAGCAGGAGAACCTGTTCCCCACATGAACAAGACAATGCTGATTGACCTTTTGAAATTTTACAAAGTCGACGTGATTTTAAACGCACATCTTATGGAAGTTTTAGATGGCAATGCAATAATCTCAGAAGGGCCGGCAAAAAAGAGAAACATTAAGGCAGATACTGTGGTCCTGTCGGTTGGATACACTCCTGAAGACAAGTTGTTTAAAAACCTCAATGGAAAGTTCAAAGAGCTCTACCATATTGGAGATTCAAGAAAAGTCGCGGATTTTAAAAACGCCATATGGGACGCATATGACATTGCCAGAACGATATAGAACAATTTAATTTATAGAGCTAAACTTTTTTACGCTTGAACAAATCAGCCGAAAGCGAATGAAAATTTCTCATTCGCCTTCGGCTGATCTCATGTTTGAAAATATATTTTTACCTTATCAAGTGAGTATTAAAAATCGGCTTTCCAAAGACCGTGAAGGTTGCAATACTCGTAAACAGTTCCGGATTTGACTTCGGCAAATTCGGCTTTAGGTTCTTGACCGGGCTTTAAGAATTTAAATTCCACCTTGTCGCCGGAAACGAGTGCGATCCATTCAATATGATGTTCCGGAATCATTGGATGTAAAACTGAACCGACTGCGACTTTTATTTTGCCGCCTTCCTTTGTAACGACCGGCACATGTTTTTCTTTTGCGCCGTCAGTTGAATTGGCTTTCAGCTTGGTCATTTCCTGGTCACAGCAGGTGAGGGTTCCGCCGCCTTTTTTAATCAGAGCGACAATGTTGCCGCACCTTTCACAACGATAGAAATCGACAAGAGACATTTTAACAGCTCCCTTCAAAAACTTTTTATTTGACATCATGTATCAAAGACAGATTATGTTTAATGAAGATGTTGATTTTGAGCATCCAGCTCGCCTGTTTGCACTTTTTAAGTTCTAAGGCTCTATTTCCTCGTTCATCAAGAACTTTTGCAACTCACTTCGTTCGGACAAGCAAAAGTTCTAGGATTCACTTCGGAAATTTCGCCAAGAACTTAGCAAAAGTGTTCACATCGCTCGCTTGGATTGCTCAAAAAATCAACACTATGTTTTAACATAGTCCAAAGATATTATTTTATGTTATTCGAAAACAACAATAGCCTGTTTCTGCTTAATGCGTAGCAAAACAGTTTCAAGTACGCGCAGGCTGTGATTGAGTTCTTTTTGCTCTAAATAAGCAGCTGCCATATCCTGGCCGATAACAAGGTCCATATTTTTTTCATCAGAGCCTATAAGCACTGCTTTGCCGTTTCCAAGAACAGGTGATTGATAGATATGTCCGCCTACCAATTTAGCAACGCGGTCGATCTCCAAAAGCCCGGTTCCGGGTTGCAGCCTCTGCATCTGCATATAGAGGTCAGGACTTAGAGCAAGTGCATAAGGGCCATAAATACTTTTTTCTGTAAGATAAGCGATCCCGGCAGCAATATCTGTAAAGGCTCCTTCACCTATGCTCCAATCCTTCTTTGCTATTTTTTTAGCACCGGAGACGGTGAGCAGGCCGTCGTATCCGAGTTCTTTGTCTCCAAAGAAGATAAGCTTATCTTCTTTGAGAGCGCATTTTTCAGCAGCTATTTCAGCTTTGGAAAGATCTACAGGGAAGCCGGATTTTTTAGCGCCTTCCAGATCCTTTGCAAGCAGCGTAAAATCATCATAAACCATAGGAATCTCTGTGAGTTTCCTACCCTGAGTTATGATCAGACCATTTTTTTCAACTTCTTTTACCCCATCTGCGTCGTCAATGGCAATAGTTTCAACACCAATGCCGAGAGGCCCGAAAATGTGCAGAAAGCGCCTTCCAATCAAAACATTCCGTGCTGCTTTCACAATAGCGGAATCGATTTGCTCCCAAAGTCCTTCAGAAAGACTAGAAGATTCTCTGGATAAATAACTCATATTTAAAACCTCCTTTTTACTTTGATACTTGTGATTTGTCGATCAAGCTTCCCACGGTTGCGGGTTCTGAAGCACTGCCGGAAGGATTTTCCGCCGGAGCGGCAACCCCGAGTTCATCCAGCATTTCACGTACTTCAGCTTCACCTGATGCAAACAGTTCGGCTTCTTTAGGGTCGAGCGTCCTAAGCAGTGTCATCAATTCGCCGATGTGAGCCTTTTCTTCGTCGCGGATATCTGCGAGCACATTTTTCGCGATATCGTTATCTGTTGCTTGAACGTGGGCGTCATATAGATAGATCGCTTCCAACTCGCCTGCGATATCTAGACGGACTGCCTGGATAAGTTCTTCTTTAGTTAGTTTGCGGTCAACATTTCCTTGAAATGGATTTGCAAAAGCTGGCATATTTTCATCCTCCAATCGATTGATTTTATTTATTGAATAAATTTTGTGCACAAAGGCAGAAGACAAGATTATAAAAAGAGTAATAAGCAGACCAGAGTCAAAACTTTATTAAAAATTTTCTGCTCTGCTTTCTCTTTTGTTGTTTTCATTATAGAACAGATATTAATGAAAAACAACGTTCTTCATTAATTTTATCTATCTAAAGGAAGCACATGATAGTATATGCACTTGACGAGGAATTCATTAAAAATTATAATGGAAAATAATAAAGAAAGGGAAAAAATAACATTTCAAATGAGTAATGAGTGTTGTTTTTAAACCCTAAAATTTTTAAAACAAGTGTGCAAAGTATATGGAGGTGTTGATCATGAGCAATAAAAGAGCCGGAGTTTTTGTGGGAAGTCTGCGGAGGGGATCTTATTGCAAATCCATTGCTAAGTTTGTTTCATCTTTGGCGCCCAATAATTTTAAAATGGACATGATTGATCTGTCTAAACTGGCAATGTACAATCAAGATCTTGATGATGACGGCAATCCTCCGAAAGAGTGGACAGAATTCCGTGCAAAAGTAAAACCGCTGGATGGCTGCCTTTTTGTGACTCCGGAATACAACCGGTCAGTTCCGGCTGTACTGAAAAATGCATTGGATGTTGGTTCAAGACCTTATGGAAAGAATGCGTGGGATGGAAAAGCAGGCGGAATCATCAGCGTATCGCCAGGCAGTCTTGGCGCTTTCGGCGCCAATCATCATTTGCGCCAGCCAATGGCTTTTCTGAACATTTTGATGCTGCAGCAGCCGGAAGCTTATATTGGAAACGTGGCTTCTATTTTAAATGAGAAGGGCGAGATTACAAGCGAATCGACAAGGCAGTTCCTGAAAAATTATATGGATGCCTTTGTAAAATGGGTCGATACTATTTCCGATATGAAATGAGTGTGACAGCATAAAATATTTAAATCCTTTTATATTAAACATCCCCTCAGCTTATTGCTGAGGGGATGTTTAATATTTGAGACTGTGATTATCGTTTTGGGTCACAGTCTTTGCAAAATCCATATATCTCTAAATTGTGTCCGATTATATGAAAGTCATCATCTTCGAGTTTTGGTGTAAATTTATCCATAGGACAATTATACATTTCTATGATTTTATGGCATTTTATGCAAACAGCATAATGTTTATGTTTAAAACGATTGAGTTCATATATGGACATATCGTTGTTCATTACATTGGTTTTGATTACCAAGCCTTTTTTTACAAAGAGCTCCAGCACCCTGTAAACGGTAGACAGCCAGATCGAATCATCGTTTTTTTCTACTTCAGAGCATATTTCCATTGCGCTTAATGGTTTCTTTGCATGTTCAAGCACCGATAGCACACTTTCACGCTGTTTAGTCTTTTTTATACCAGCAGGCCAGTTATCTTGTGACTCTTTCATGGTATATTCACCTCATTTATTAACTTATTATAGAAGAGTTTTGCAGCTGTTTTTGAACCTGGCACGCTTGCCGTAAATGTTGCATTTAATGGAGCCTGCAATTTGCGGGGCTATTTCTTATAAAGCTTTATCAAATTCTTCTTATAACATGCGGATGTGTACAGTTAACATTTGTATTTATTGTAGAATGCCAATTTGTATAAGTCAAGTTTTTTGGCATATCAGCATATTTGAGCTTTATTGCGGATCATGTTTATGATTGCATGTATTTTTTTTATTACTAGAACCAAAACGAGGACAGCTACTGAAATAAGGGCGGTAAATCCTCCGGGTGCCACATTGAGATAATATGAAATAAACAATCCCAGCATTATGTCTGTTATGCTGAAAACAATGGAGTATATAAGCGTTGGTTTGAATCCTTTCCCAAGCTGCAATGCCGTGGCTACGGGAAGAGCGATCATTGAACTGAGCACCAGCACGCCTACTATTCTTATTGATACTGATATTGCGGAAGCAACGAGAATAGAAAAAACATAATTGATAAGTCCTACCTTTACGCCTGCCACTTTAGCGGCTTCCTCATCATATGCAATATAGACCAGCTGATGGTACAGGAGTATAAGAGTCAATACCGAAATTGCGCTGAGTATCAGTACCATTATCATATCAAATTTGGTCACAGTCAGTATACTTCCGAACATAAAGGAGTCTGCATTTGCATGGAGCTTCCCTGAACTTATGATTGTAATAGCAGTACCCACACTCAAAGAAAGAACGATGGTGAGGATCAAATCAGTATATTTTTTGAAATAGCTGCGCAAAAATTCGATCAGCGCTCCGCATATAGATGTAAAAATAAATGCTCCAAGCACAGGATTCTGATTAAGCATCAGCCCGATTGTGATACCGGCAAGCGAGGCATGGGACAGCGTATCTCCTATCATTGAATAGCGGCGAAGAACCAGGAATATGCCTATGCATGGACATAAGATTGAAATAAATATTGAAACGAAAATAGCATTTTGCATAAAGCTGTAATTAAACAATATTATCACCCTTTCCATTGCCTTTTAGATATTCGTCAGCATATCTTTTGGGAGTGCAGAGATGTCCATGCCCACCTAACATATGATAAATCAATGTTGAATTTGAAATGGCTGCGTCCAGATTGTGTTCAACAGACACTATGGTAATGCCGCTTTCTTTATTTATTTTTTTCAAAAATCCATATATCTCTTTTTGACTGTTAATATCCACTCCGGTAGAAGGTTCGTCTAAAATCAATAGGTCGGGATTTCCTATCAATGCTCTTGCAATCAGTATTTTTTGGCTCTGACCGCCGGAGAGGGTACCCATCAATGCATCTGTAAAATCATACATTCCAACCCGTTTAAGGTTTTCAGCCATAATGCCTTTATTTTTGATTTTCAGAAGTCTTCGATAAGAATTCAGCACTTCATAAACCGTAATTGGGAAATTGGAATTGGAAAAATCGTTTTTTTGCGGCACATATCCGGTTCTTTTTGCATGTGATACGATTATCCCGCTTGTTGGCTTTATGAATTTTAGTATCAATCTCATAAGCGTGCTTTTTCCGCAGCCATTTTCACCTAGTACGGACACATACTCTCCATTGTGTATTTCCAAATCGATACCGTCAAGAACATATGGTGGGGAACCGGTATAGGAAAAAAATAATTTTTTTGCTTCAATCATTATCAAAATAATCAAACGTCCTTTCCTGTATATCATTCATACTCGACAAAATTATATTCATTAACTATTATATACTATATACGCAGATAGGAATCGTTTGCAAGTAAATTTTTTTGAAGGATAAAATAGGATTGCGAGGATGATTTCTTCCTTTGGCCTTGTGGAGAAATATGAGTATTCGAATTTGGATAAATCAAATTATTTATGAACAGGCTGGCTTGATTACTTGCAAATATGCTTTCTTTTTATAAGAAGCTTTAAATCAATCAATATTGTAATATCCCTATCAGGAACAAACAGCATAAGCGGCAAAAAAAATTAAAACAATTTTATTGACATTTATTTTTACATAGTGCATAATATATTTATTATTTATTCATGGTAACGAAGCCATGGATTATATAAATGGCATTTTAATGTAAATATTGCATATATGAAGAAGGTATCAGGCAATGGGGTCTGGTGTTATATCACCTGACTCTATTTTTTTAATGTAAATTTATTCTATTAAATGTTTTCTGACTATAAAAAGGATGGGGGAATTAAAAATGAAAAGAAAAATAACAACTGCTATTTCAATTTTG
>ENA-UOOI01003120-UOOI01003120.1-fermentation-metagenome-genome-assembly--contig:-NODE-3120-length-13006-cov-83.539263_pt1 | contig 13006 bp, 7 predicted proteins | sample MGYA00245779_ERZ724027 | MGnify/ENA primary metagenome ERZ724027 (study PRJEB28704, sample SAMN03018318) | fermentation metagenome | biome: anthropogenic terrestrial biome; feature: soil; material... | reverse complement strand
CTTTAAAGCCGGCGTTCGTTTGAATTCGGATTTTAATATGCTTGAATTAAATATTTCCTTTGATGAAGTTCCAAAGGATGAATTGAAAAATTTGTTCCACTCCTTTCAGATTAAGAAAAAATATTACCGTTTAAAGAACGGCAGCTTTATCAATCTGGAAGATCAGAATCTAAATGACGTATCCAGAATCATAGAAATGCTTGATTTAAATGACAAAAGCAAAAGCGGGGATGCGATTCTCTTAGAGAAGCAGCACGCGCTATACCTTGAAAAAGCATTTACCGATACAGAATTTGAATTTTCTTGTGACAGAGATTTTAAAGCGCTCACGGAGAAGATACTGAATCCGACAACAACGGATTACCAGGTGCCCAAAGGCATCTTAGCTAATCTCAGACCGTATCAGGTGACGGGATATAAATGGCTGAAGACTTTGGCGGAGAACGACTTGGGAGGAATTCTGGCGGATGACATGGGCTTAGGAAAGACGCTTCAGTCCATCGTGTATATCGCATCCGGATTCGACACCGTTAAAAGCGACAAGAATCCTGCCTCGAGGAAACACTATCTGGTCGTCTGTCCGACCTCATTGATATATAACTGGCTGGATGAAATTGAGAACTTTGCACCATTTATTAAAGCCGCGGTAGTAAGCGGAACCCCGCCGGAACGGCAGGAGACCATAGAAAGTTATGAAAAGTATGATGTATTGATTACCTCATATCCATTGATCCGCAGGGATATCGTATTTTATGAAAAAATAGAATTCGATACGGTATTTATCGACGAAGCACAGTTTATAAAAAATGATGCTTCCTTAAATTCAAAATCAGTAAAGAGACTTAGGGCAAGCCACCGGTTTGCGCTTACCGGAACACCGATCGAAAATAGCTTGTCGGAGCTTTGGTCCATCTTTGATTTTATCATGCCTGGGTATCTTAACAGCCATGCAAAATTCGTCGAAATTTTCGAAAAACCGATTCTTAAGGAGGATACGAAAGCATTAAATGATCTTCATATGCATATTTCGCCCTTCATCCTTCGTCGTATGAAGAAGGATGTCCTAACAGAACTTCCGGATAAGTATGAGACAAAGATGCTAACGGATCTGTCGGAAGATCAGAAGAAGGTTTACCTGGCATATCTGGAGAATATCCGTAGTGAGATTAATTCGGAAATTAAGGAGAATAGTCTGGAGAAGAACCGGATAAAGATTTTAGCCGCGCTTACCAGGCTGCGTCAGATCTGCTGCCATCCAGCTACCTTTATTGAAAATTATCAGGGCGGAAGCGGTAAGCTTGATTTACTGATGGAAGTTATTCCGGATGCCATTGCCAATGACCATCGAATTCTGGTATTTTCTCAATTTACGAGTATGCTGAAAATCATTGAAAATGAACTAAAAGATCTGGAAATTCCGTATTTCTATCTGGAAGGCAATACCCCTACCGTAGAACGAAATGATTATGTAAAACGGTTTAATAACGGCGAGGGGAAAGTGTTCCTAATTTCCTTAAAAGCCGGCGGTACCGGGCTTAACCTTACCGGAGCCGATACGGTAATTCATTACGATCCCTGGTGGAATCCGGCAGTGGAAGAGCAGGCAACCGACCGTGCATACCGCATAGGTCAGCAGAATAAGGTACATGTGATGAAGCTGATTACGAAGGGAACCATTGAAGAGAAGATCTATCGGCTTCAAAAGAAGAAGAAGGAGCTATCCGATACGGTGATCAACTCTAAGCAGGTATTTATTAACACCTTAACAAAGGAGGAGCTGGAAGAGCTTTTTGCTCCCGGTCCGGCCCGGTAAGCTTATTAAAGGATTAACTTGCTGAGTGCTTTTTTTATGACCACACTGGCGGATAGGGCAAGTATGATTTTAAGAAGATCAAATGGTATAAAGGGAAAAACACATAGGGTCAACGCATAGCGGAAGCTGGTGTCGGATACAAAAGCAAACCAGAGCGTTCCGATGAAATAGCAAAGGATAAGCGATAGCACCATTCCTATTGCTAAGGACAGCAGCTTCCACTTCTTGAAATGGTTTGCTAGGAAGGAGGTAAGAAATGACATAAACGGATATGCCATAAGGTATCCGCCTGTCATTCCGGTCAGAACATGAATTCCTCCCTTAAACCCAGCAAAAACGGGAAGGCCGAAAGCGCCTAACAGCAGATAGACGAAGACGGACAGAAATGCAGCGCGGGGCGGCAGAAGAGCACCAGTAAGGAAGATCGCAAATAGTGCCAGGGTAAAGGGAATCGGCTGTGTTGGTATCGATATCTGTGACAGGACGCAGATAACTGCGGTAAACATTCCCGTCAGAACAAGGTTTTTTACACTGGTACTTTCTTCCTTTGCTATATTATCTTTTGTTACATTGTAATTACAGGATGTTTGTTTCATATTATTTGTCCTTTCAAAGCTGTTTTAAACAAAAGGATATTCTAAAATTAATATCCAGGCAATGTCAGTGGATCGGTCGAATGCTGACCTCCCCGGAGGAAAGGGCTTCGCGGGTGTGATTTTCATATTCCACGACTATCCGCGCCTTCTCATCAATGGAAATTGCTTTTGCCGATATTGCCTGTCCGCCCTTTAGAACTAGGATGTTTTTCCCGATCAGGAAGGAACGGCGACGATATTCCTCGAGATACTTTGCATCCGTTAAGGAATCCTTGATATCGGCAATGTTATTCAGAATTTCCGCAAGCAGGATGGAAGAGATCGGGTTATTTTCGGGCTTCTCCTTAAATATGGATCCGGCAATGGTCCCCAATTCCTTTGGAAAGTCTTGTGTCGCAATATTCAGACCGATACCCACTACTGCATATTCCAGACCGCCATTTTCAAAGTTAAGAGATGCCTCCGTTAGTATTCCACAGACTTTTTTATCCTCGACGAAGATATCATTTACCCATTTGATTCCTGCATCAACACCGGCAACGCTTTCAATCGCTTCCGCAACAGCAACGGCGGTAGCCGTAGTAATTCGAAGAGAATCCTCTATACTAAGCTTCGGCCTTAGGATGATGGAAAAATAAATTCCGGTAGATTCCGGAGAGTAGAAGCTTCGTCCCATCCGGCCGCGGCCCTCTGTCTGCTCCCTTGCGATAATGACAGTGCCTTCGGGAGAACCTTTTGCTGCAAGCTCTTTGGCTATGGTATTCGTGGAAGTAACCGTTTGATGGACCTCGAGATGAAAGTTATGTGCCCTCCCCTTAAGATAAGGGGTAATGCTTTCTGCGGATACAATATCATTATGGGGAGCCATACAATATCCCTTATTGGTTACCGCTGTGATACAATAGCCTTCCTTTTGCAAGGATTTTATGGCTTTCCAGATAGCACTCCGGGTAACCGAGAGCTCTTTTGCCAACTTGGTGCCACTGATGCTGATGCCTCTGTTTTCCTCCAGTATTCTTAATATCTGTTGTTTTAACTCCATATATTTCTCCTCGTTCCATATGATGTTTCAGTATAACATAAAGAAATAATATGTCAACTACAAATTGATATTTGGTTGACAATATAAATGAATGTTTGGTTGACAATTATGTAATTCGGAAAAGCAATACCTGATTCTGTGCCCATGAAATTAATATCAGAAAGTTCTACTAGCTTAGATTCTCTAACACCGGATACCCTTTTCGTAACAGTATCCGCTTTCGATATTAATCTTATTGATGCTGTGAATAATGGTACAGCTATTCAGTTAGAAAAAAGACATGTCGATTATAAGACATATCGATTATTCAACATTTAGTGTAAACCGAAAGGAACTATCAAGTGGTATGAATTAAGGCTTATCAGCGTTGAATGGTTCTTTGACTACCCAACCCATTATTTCATATTGTCCTGCCTGCTTCGGAGCATCCAGGTTTGCTATACCTCGGACTAATTCACCATTGTCAACTTCGCATAAGATGTAGTCTTGATTGTTAATGTCAACTTGCTCCGATCCAACGGTAATAATAACAGCTACTTCCTTGCAATCTTCATAACCACCAACTTGATACTGTAAAGAAAACTCTTCACCTGAAGATAGCTTTAATTCTCTATCGGGCATTGTTCTTTTGTAATCTTCAATGTCAGTATTCAGCAGTAGTCCAGTGGCTTGATATCCTGTGACGGTTTCTGTCTTTTCAATGTTATACTCCGGTTGTACCATTGGATTATCCTGTCCAAAAGACAGCACATGATCAATTGCAATAGAATAATTATTCGAAAGTTTGTAATTTACTTCATTTGTTAATACATCAGTACCTGCAGTGAGTATCGCTATCAATGAATGATTGTAATTTGTGTCAATAGGTTCAGTTAACTGAAACGTAAAATTATGTCCGAAATTTTCAGGAGCATCTATAAAAAAAGTATCATATTCTGTACCGTCAATCTTAATTGGTACTTGCCTGCAATCTATGAAAACCTGTACCGAAAATTGTCGTTGCTGTCCTTCGTTTTCAACTCTGAAAAATATATCATCATTATATTCCTGCAATTCTATAATGCCATTTCGTTCTTGATCTTTTGATTTAGTTGTATATAAATCAAAGTAATATCCGTAAGTGTTCTCATTCACTAAATGTTGTATTCCATCATCTTTTCTCTGAATTCCAGTATTATTGCATCCAGTTAAAATTATTATTTGCATTAAGGAAATCATAAGAATGCAGAATTGAGAAATACGTATTTTTGTGCTCATTAATATTGCGCCTCCAAACAATTTATGACTTTTTATTCCATCTTATCATAAGAAATTTATAAAAACAATGCAAATAGCAAAGAGGCTGTTGTCACAAATGTTTAATATAATGAACCATGCGACTGTATATGCTGCCAAAATTATGAAATGACGTTTTCGACTGTCTACCCTGAAGTTGTACAGATTTTGCATAGATTTGGTATTCCACTCAGACGTCCATTAGAAGACCCTTTACCGTCCTGACACCAATGCACATATTTACAGCAATACGGGAATGGAAAGTCCCCATATTATCCTTGCTATTTCTAATATTGAATTGCCATGGGTGATGTCTGAAAGCCCGAATGATTGATTATCTAAATTCCAATTGAACATTATCACCCCTAAGAGCAGCCGAATCTAATTCGACTGCTCTATTTTTATGCCATCCGGCAGAAAGGAAAGTCATATTCCCGGTGTGGTGTGGTTTAGCGGAGCCGGTGACATGCCGCCACCAAAAGAATACAAGATAAAAGGAATACTGCGAATACTGCATTACGGCATGTGATCGAAAGTACGATTATAGTAATCGTCAAGCAAACGATCCAAATAAGCATTGTTTTGCGGTCCGAATTTCTTAATCAGCATTTCATGGATCGTTTCACTGGCCCGCATGTAGTTTAATTCCGGTGAAATGGAATCGATATGGATCGAGGAGAGAAATTCTTCGGTAATATTGGCAGACAGCCACTGGTTAATTTCTTCGGTCAATTTATTTTCTGCTTCGATTTCTGCCTGAACCTTTCTCGCTTTGTGATGGGTGCTAAGCGCAACATACAGGAAAAAGATAAATAAAGCTCCCATGACGATGTTTGAGATGGCACCGTTAATAAAGTCAAAAATACCGGCAAGGTTTAGTACTAATATAAGAATTCCTGCGATACCAAAGATGAGAAAGATCCAAAATGTAGCATTAAGATCCTTATATTGTTCCGATTTCAGCATGTAGGTTACCGGTCCCTCCTCCTCATCGGGATTGTATTCCGGCGGTACCTCATCGACAGAAGAGAAGTTATCGGTTTCTTCTTCCGTGGTATCCTCAAAAACCGCACCTACTGTATCCTCTGTGCCGGTATCTGCCGGAATCGCATCCTCCGTATTCTCTGTGCCGGTATCCTCCGGAACCGCATCCTCCGTATTCTCTGTGCCGGTATCCTCCGAAACCGCATCTGCCGTATCCTCTGTGCTGATATTTTCCGGAACCACTGTTTCTTTGATTGCTGCTTTCATTGGAATGCCGGTATCCTTAGCGTCAGCTTGCTCTTTAGTATCGTTTTCTTCTGCCGGTATATGAAGTTTACTATTGTCAATTGAACTGTCATCCATCTTGTCATTTTCGGCTTTTTCCCTTTCCACAAAGTAGAAGGCCTGGTACAGTTTCTTTGCCTCCGCCTGCTTTTTGGCAGGGACGGATACTACATAGATCTGATTATCCTCGTAATACCTGATATCGGATGGTAACCCAGAGTACTCGAAATAGCGGACTAATTTATCAGCGATACGTTTTTCTTCTGCCTGAAAAAAAGGGATCATTTCCTCGTCAACCAATTTCTCTACCAGTGGGGTATTACAGTCAGAACAGGTGGTAAAACCTTTCCGATATTCTGTTTTGCATTTTGGACACCAAGGCATAGTTTCAACTCCATTCTTTTTTACTTATATATAATCACATCTTTCAAGTGAAGCTTAGCAAGCGCATTTTATAAGTACTAATCGAAGTTGCATAGAAGAATTTATTCAGTTTCTCTAACTAAAAATATTATATATGAATTAATTGGATATTTCAATGATAATGAATTAGGATAAATAATAGTGCCAACGACTTCAAACAGTTGCACATCAAAATATGTTTTCTATTACTCCCCATTTTCCTTTGATTAGTGCAAATTGAAGAAGACGATTTGTTGGGAAGGCTTTTGATCCTCAAATCGGTATTTCATAATGAATGAATTAGGGAAAATGGAGTATATTTGATAATGCAATAGGTGATTGCTGGATAAATGAAAAAGTGATATATTTATATTGTATTTTTATCCTGTCTAGATTTACGCATTGAGTGCTTAAAATTTGCCATAATAAAGGAACTAAAGGTATCATAAAAAGCTGTGCAGCAAATGAGAAGAATAGTATAATATCCACGATGGATTGCGTTTATCGAAAGCAGATTCCATCCGCAATTTATGGCGTGCATACTAAATTATGGCATGCATACTAATTTACGGCACACACACTAGTTTATATAAAAAAGGAGACTGCAGGGCGACTTGCAGGTAGAGAGAATGAATCATTCACAGGAAATTAGGAATAAGATAGGTAATTCGGATCCGTTTGCTGATCCATTTGAGAAAAGGAAAGTGAAAGAGCAGGGGCGGCTGAAGATTTTCTTTGGTTATGCCGCAGGGGTAGGCAAGACCTATGCGATGCTGGATGAGGCCCAGACACTTTATAAGAACGGATACGATGTATGGATCGGATATCTGGATCCGAACGTAGGTCCTGAGACAAAACAGCTGATGAGGGGTCTGCCTGTATTACCCCTAAAAGTCATGAAAACGGCGGATATTTCATCGGCTTTAACGGAGCATGGGAATCGGGAGGATACCGGAACCGCCGGCGGGAAGACCAAAAACACAGAATTTGATCTGGATGCCGCCCTGGAACGAAAGCCAAAGCTGATTCTTGTGGATGAACTTGCCCATACGAATGCGGCCGGCGGCCGGAATAAGAAAAGGTATCAGGATATTGAAGAATTACTGAATGCGGGCATTGATGTTTTTACGACGGTCAACATTCAACATTTGGAAAGTCTTAAGGACATCGTTCAGGATATTACCAAGGTCTATGAGAAGGAAACTATTCCGGACTATATATTTGATCAGGCAGATAAGGTCAAATTGATTGATATTGAGCCGGATGAGCTGATCCGGCGATTGGAAGCCAATGGTATCATGCCGTCGAATGCAGAGGAAGCAGCGGACGGGAATTTCTTTACCAAAGAAAATCTAAAATTACTCCGTGAAATTACGATGCGGAAAGCGGCTGACCGGATCAGCCACAACAATCAGAATGAGAATCTGACCTCCGATAAGGCGGCTAATATTAAGCTAATGGTCTGCATCAGCGGTTCTCCTTCTTCCGCAAGATGCATCCGCTGGACAGCCAGAACGGCGGAGGCGTTTCATGCTCCATGGGTAGCAGTGTATGTGGAGAATACACATAGGGATAAGATGTCAGAGGAGGAAAAGGGGCATCTTCAAGATAATCTGGAGCTGGCGGAGCAGCTGGGAGCGGAAACGGTTACTTTAAATGGATATGATATTGCAGCAACGATAGCCCATTACGCAAAATTGACCGGAATCACCAATATTGTCGTAGGAAAAAGCCGGAACAAAAGGACGGTTCGAAGCAGGTTCGAGCCGGATTTGGAAGATATGCTTATTTCTTTGCTCCATAATGTGGAAATTCATATTATACCGGATAGTGATCATATAAAATTCTATCGGCAGCCGAAGAAAAAGAAACCGATCAACAGCTTTTACCTATCCTGGATCGATACTTTTAAGACGATTGTATTATTAGTCCTGGCTACCATATTATCGCTTGGACTAAAATACATGAATATTGAGAATACCAGTATTATGTATATTTTATCGGTAGTCGTAATTTCAAGAGTTACCTCCGGGTATATTTACGGAACGGTGGCTTCCTTTCTTAGCGTATTACTTTTTAGTTATATATTTACGCAGCCCTATTATGCTTTTGACTTTTTCAATCATGACAATCTGATTACTTTGATTGTTATGCTTCTTACGGCATTGATCACCAGTGCGCTGACAACTCGTATCAAGGCACAGGCAGAATATGCGGTTGAGAGAGAGCAGCAAACCGAGGTGCTGTATGAAATTAATAAAAAGCTTCTGGTAACCAGAGGATTGGAGAATATTATAGCAATTTCAAATGAATACCTGACGAAGATATTTCGGGCATCCGTAATCTTCTATGCGAAGGATCCGATTACCGGCGCAAGGGGAATCTTAGAGCAGGTTGACGAGGATACGGAGGCACCGTTATTACAGTCCCCGAAGGAAAGCAAAGTTGCGCATTGGGTATTTCTGAATCAGAAGGTGGCCGGTGCCGGTACGGATACCTTTTCCGATGCGAAAGCCTACTATATGCCGATCATATTCCAGGGAAATGTGCTTGGTGTACTAGGAATCTCCTATTTTAATGAGGCTTTAAAAAATCAGAACAACCGCGCTCTTCTTCGAAGAATTGCATCGCAGATCGCCATCGCATTAGAGCGTCAGCGTCTATCCGATAAGCAGAGATTAATTCTTGTAGAAACGGAGAAGGAGAAGATGAGGAGCAATCTGCTGCGGGCGATCTCCCATGATCTACGAACGCCGCTTACCGGGATCCTCGGAGCCAGTCAGACGATTCTGGAAAATGACGATACCCTAAGCCCGGATATCAAGAAACAGTTAATTACGAATATCCGGGAGGATTCGCAGTGGCTGATCCGCGTGGTGGAGAATCTTCTGTCTGTTACCCGTATCAATGAGGATACCGCAAATGTAACTAAAACTCCGGAGGCTGCGGAGGAAATCGTAGCGACTGCAATACGCAGGATAAGGAAACGTTTTCCAGACAGTAAAATTAATGTGTCCGTACCGGAGGAACTTTTGATGGTTCCGATGGATGGGACTTTGATCGAGCAGGTAATTATTAATCTGGTCGAGAATGCGATCAAGCATTCCGGCAATGATTCCGCGACGGATGTGACCTTGAAAAAGGAAGGCAGCAATGCGGTTTTTGAGGTGAAAGATTATGGAGAAGGCATTGCAAAGCAGGATTTTCCCTATTTGTTTGAATCCTATGTTCCAAATGGCAAGAAATCCTCGGATTCTTCCAGGGGAATGGGGATTGGCTTGTCCATTTGTAAGTCAATTATTAAGGCGCATCACGGCAAGATCGAAGCTGCCAATCATAAAGAGGGCGGCGCAGTTTTTCGTTTTACATTACCACTGTAGGAGGAGCCTGCAGTCCAAAGTTTGCAGGTAGTCAAGAAAGGTATGGAGATTATCATGAAACATAAGCTTTTAATTTTGTTAGTTGAGGATGAAGCGGGGATCAGCAATTTTATTTCGACCGTACTTACATCCAATGACTATAATGTAATACAGGCAGAGAAAGGAAAGGATGCCATAGCATTGGCGGCCTCCCGCAGTCCGGATTTGATCCTTTTAGACCTTGGCTTGCCCGATATGGATGGAATACAGGTGCTGGAGAAGATTCGCTCCTGGAGTAATATCCCGATCATCGTGGTTTCTGCAAGGGGACACGAGCGTGAGAAAGTAGAAGCCCTGGATTTGGGAGCGGATGACTATATTACAAAACCATTTGGCATATCGGAACTGTTGGCAAGAATTCGGACGGAGGTCCGGCACAGCCAGAATCTTCAGGATGAGAACCATGCAGCGGACGGAAAAGTCATAGTCGGCGGCCTTGACATAGACTATGACAAGCGTATTGTAAAGGTAGATAATAAGGAGGTTCATCTGACTCCGATCGAATACAAGATTATCGTTCTGCTCTCGAAGAACATTGGAAAGGTTCTGACCCATGATTATATAATTAAGGAAATATGGGGTCCGTTTATCAATGAGAACCAGACGCTTCGTGTGAACATGGCGAACATCCGGCGTAAGATCGAAGCAAATCCGGCTGAGCCGAAGTATATCGTAACGGAGGTAGGTGTCGGATATCGGATGATGGATGAAGTGTAATTATTCGCCGTTGATAAAGGAATACCGATAGGAATGTCATAAATCATATAACAATGAGCATGAATAGGAGCAATATATATTTAGGTTAGCTAAGACCAGCTAGCAGCAGAAGAGGTAAAGAGGTAGTAATATTTAAAAAAGAAGTGCAATATAATGAAATGAATAAACAAGCATATTGTAATGATTTCCAGGTTGTGCAGTTGCAGTCCAATCAATTGGAGAGGAGGTACTCTATGGATTCTAACTTCGAAGATAAAATAATTAATCAGATTGAAACAGGTTTATCCAATCAAATGAATGAAAGCTTATTTACAACAGGATTAGAGAAGATCAATAACAGCGATACACAGGAGAATGCGGAATATGCAGACAGGAATTATGATTATACAGGGAATCAGATGCCGCCGCTGTCAAGAGCGGAATATATACGCCAGGCGAGAGCCGCATGTCTGCGCCAGTTAAATAATATCCAGGATCGGACCGGAAGTTATGAGGATTATAGTCTGGATACAGATACCTTTGCGCAGGAGAAACCGAATAAGAAAAAGGCAAGAGGACTTGGTTTGTTTCAGGAGGGCAGTAGTCCGGTCCAAGCTATGTCGGCAGGAAGCAGAGGCTATGAAGAAGATTTACCGAAGGAAATTGCATCCTACCGGGCTCTGATTATAAGAACCGTATGTGCGATCCTGATTTTTCTGCTAATCTTTGCATTCGATCGATTTGATCTTGCAATCGGTCAATTTACAAGTGAATCCGTTCGTGAGTATGTGACATCGAATGACACCTTGAAAAAACTTGAGGAACTGGTGGTTATCTGGTTGAAGTAAAGGACAGGTTTTGTTCATTGAATTTTATCGTTTTTTCAGTTATAATATCGGTTAGATAAAATGGGACCGTATGAAATGCTTACTTTGGGAATCATAGCTATAGCGGAAATACGTATTTTGAAGGAAAGGATTTTTTGAATGAGAAAATTAGCACTTTCCGATGAAGTTTTATTATCGGTAGAAAAGCCGGCCCGCTATATTGGCGGAGAGGTTAATATGCAGGTGAAAAATCCGAATGAGGTAGATATTCGGTTTTGTATGTGCTTTCCGGATGTTTATGAGATCGGAATGTCACATTTGGGAATACAGATATTATATGATATATTGAATCGCAGAAACGATACGTATTGTGAGAGGGTTTATTCTCCCTGGGTGGATTTGGACAAGATTATGCGGGAGAAGAAGATCCCCCTCTTTGCGTTAGAAAGCCAGGATCCGATCAAGAACTTTGATTTTCTGGGAATTACCCTGCAATATGAGATGTGCTATACCAATGTATTGCAGATACTGGAGCTGTCCCAGATTCCGATCTATGCCAGGGACCGCACCGAGGAAGATCCTATCGTGATCGGGGGCGGTCCCTGTACTTATAATCCGGAGCCGATTGCTGATTTCTTTGACTTTTTCTATATCGGGGAAGGAGAGACTTCCTATAATGAGATACTGGATACCTATAAGGAGGGTAAGAAGCAGGGGAAATCAAAAAAAGAAATCCTGGAGCAGATCGCCGGTATTGAAGGAATGTATGTGCCGGCATTTTATGATGTGAGCTATCATGCAGACGGAACCGTTGCAAGCATGGTATCGAATAATCCCAATGCACCGGATAAGGTGAAGCGACAGGTGGAGATGAACTTAAGCGAGACATATTATCCTACAACGCCGCTGGTGCCTTATATTAAAGCGACGCAGGACCGGGTGGTTCTGGAGATACAAAGAGGCTGTATCCGTGGCTGCAGATTCTGCCAGGCCGGAATGATCTATCGCCCAAACAGGGAACGAAGCTTGGAGTATCTGAAAAAATGTGCTTACGAAATGCTTGCATCCACCGGTCATGAGGAAATCTCCTTAAGCTCCTTAAGTTCCAGCGACTATTCCCAGCTGCAGGAGCTGGTTTGTTTTTTGATCAATGAGTTTGGCTCAAAGAAGGTGAATATCTCCTTTCCCTCCTTAAGAATTGATGCCTTTTCCTTAGATGTTATGAGTAAGGTGCAGGATATACGAAAGAGCAGTCTTACCTTTGCACCGGAGGCAGGAAGCCAGAGGCTTCGGAATGTGATCAATAAGGGGCTTACCGAGGAGGATATCCTGAATGGATCCGGGAAGGCCTTTCAGAGCGGCTGGAATCGTGTAAAGCTGTACTTCATGATGGGACTTCCGACGGAAAAGGAGGATGACATTGAAGGAATTGCCATCCTGTCAGACCAGATTGCAAGAAAATATTATGAGATACCGAAGGAACAGCGCAGCGGCAAGGTAAGCATTGTTACCAGTACCTCTTTCTTTGTTCCAAAGCCATTTACCCCTTTCCAATGGGCAAGAATGAATACGAGCGAAGAGTATCTAACTAAGCAGCATTATCTGCGTGATAAGATCAGGGAGCAGCTAAATCGAAAAAGTATCAAATATAACTGGCATGAAGCGGA
>ENA-UOOI01003119-UOOI01003119.1-fermentation-metagenome-genome-assembly--contig:-NODE-3119-length-13009-cov-69.733750_pt1 | contig 13009 bp, 14 predicted proteins | sample MGYA00245779_ERZ724027 | MGnify/ENA primary metagenome ERZ724027 (study PRJEB28704, sample SAMN03018318) | fermentation metagenome | biome: anthropogenic terrestrial biome; feature: soil... | reverse complement strand
GAAAATCGGAATGTTATGTAATGGATAAAGGATATGATTCCGAAGAAATTCATGCCCTGATAAGAGAAGAAATCAAAGCAGAGTCAATTATACCTTTAAGAGTAAGAAAAAGAAAGAGAATAAACGGAAAATATAGAAAGCAATTACATATAGAGTTTGACAAGATCACATACAATAGAAGGAATATAGTAGAGACAATAATCTCTGTCATAAAAAGGAAATTTGGAGAAACATTAAGAGCAAGAAAGCTTAGAAATCAAGTAAAGGAAGTAAAAGTTAAACTGATAGTCTATAACATAAACAAAAAAGTAATAGAGATTATTTACATCAAATTAAGGATTTCTACAGAGCCGTTATTTTATAATATTTTATTGTTAACTTACAACGTTTTTTATTTTCTTTCAGCTTCTTTATAAGCCTTAATAAACCCACGTACAGACATATAAATTAATATTAAAATTCCGATATTAATTAAAAGGCCAAAAATAAGATAATTACCTTCAATAGATATGCTCTTTCCACTTAATTCAGAATAGTAAATAAATATAATAAAAATCATTCCCAATATTGCCGAGATTAAAATAACTGTTTTCGCTATTTTTTCAATGGTATTTATCTCCAATTTATTCATTATAACAGCACTTTATTATTAATTTTGAAGATAAGCTCTTAATTTTTCAACATAAGATCACAGTAAATTGCTTTAAAAATTGTAATTTTTATTTCAAATTATATTTCTTTACAATCTCTTCATCTCCCTAGTCTTCCTAAAGTTTGCAAAAATTTCAGAGCACCATAGGGTTCAAATTTAATCTGAGAATTCAAACCTTGCATTACTTTTTCCTGAGCTTCCATCCCCTATAAAACAGGTCAAACTACCCAATAATCCGAAAGATAGAGTAACGCAACTATTAAATTGGTTCTAAAGTTTCTATTTAGAACCATAACTACTCCTTAATCAATTAACTGGGAAAGGGCTCTGTAGAAATCCTCTGAAATAATGAATTTCCATAAATTTAAACTGAGCAGCAAGATCTGAATATACTTATCTTTTTTCAGCCTCTTTCATCTGATGTAGATAGGTTTTCTACAGAGCCTGGGAAAGCAAAGCAACTCCCCGATACTTTAAATGTTAATGCTTTCTCATTTCTCAACAGAACATAGTTTAAATGAGTTTTGGGAAAGCAACTTAAAGTCTATAAACTACCTTAAACCCTATAAACTACTTGTATTTGATTGATTATAAATTTATCCACATAGTATCTAATAATCAAAATGAAGGACTAATTTTGATTTCTCTTTTTCAATCATATTATGTAATGAATTTCCATAAATTTGAACTGAGTAACAAGATCTGAATATACTTATCTTTTTTCAGCCTCTTTCATCTGATGTAGACAGGTTTTCTACAGAGCCGAATTTTATTACATCGGGAGCGCGGAAGGTCACGAATACTCCGTTCTTTAGGGTAGGGTGGCCGCCCGCAATTTGATCTCAGAAGATTTCTGCAGAGCCTAAAAGGAAAGCGTTTTTGGTCAGACAGATGAACTTGTAGTTTTGCAATGGAATTTAGTGAAAAATATTAGTTTTTAACAAGAGCTTATACTTCGAAAATATTACTTGGAAAATGCTTATTAAATTAGGATTTTGATTTTCGAAGTTATATTAAGAAAATTCCTTTATTTTTGAAGCATTTAGTAACACTCTTATAGATTTAGATAATAACACTTACATGTCGTTAATATTTTTATTCATATTATCGAGTGATTAACAGAATAATTGCAAAAATAAGGTGTTCTGTAATGGAGAGAAAAAAGTTATTAATGCTATTTTCTGCTTTCCTGGCAGCCCTGATTCTGATGATATCAGGCTGCATTGGTCCGGACAGAACTCAGACCGAGCAATTGGCTGAGGAGACATTGGCTGAGAATACTGCTGAAGGATCACAGCATGCGGATATTGTTTATCTAAGCGGCGAAGATTATGGCTATCCACAGCCTTTTACGATATATCCGAGAGGTCCTGGATCATCAAAGGTTAGAATGATTTTTGACAGCCTGGTAGAAAGAGATGAAATAGGTATAATTCCCTGGCTGGCTGAAAGCTGGGATGTCAGTCCGAATGGAACAGAATATACATTTCATCTCCGTGAAGGTGTAATATGGAGCGATGGAGCACCTTTTACAGCAAGCGATGTTAAATTTACTTTCGATTATGAGCAGGAAAATATACCTGTCTCAGGGGGAATTGAGGCTGGAGTTATAGATAATGTCCAGGTCGTGGATGCCAGTACAGTTAAATTCGTACTGAGTCAGCCGGTTTCAACCTTCCTTTACAAGCTCACGGGTTTTAAGATCATACCTGAGCATATTTACAAAGATGTCTCGGACCCTGTCAGTTTCCTTGATCCAAAGGCAGTCATCGGGACTGGTCCGTTCCTCCTTGAAGAGTACAATAAAGAGCATGGATCATATCGGTTTGTAACAAACGAAAAATTCTGGGGGCCGGAGACCGCCGTTAAAGCCGTTGAATTCATTCCGGTCAGCGACTCATTAATAGCTTTTGAACAGGGGAAAATAGATTTCACAGGGGTATCTCCTGATACTCTTGACCGGTTCACATCAGACCCTGATATAAGAATAGTCCAGCAGCCGGCTTTCTGGGGTTACCAGTTTTATTTCAACATGAAAAAATGTCCGGAGCTTAATGACAGTAAAGTAAGGCAGGCCTTTGCTTATGCTATTAATCGCGATGAACTGGTGGAAAAGATTGCAAGAGGTGCAGGAAAAGCCGGTAAAATGGGCATACTCCCCGAAGACCATATCTGGTATAATCCTGGACAGCCGGAATACAGCTACGATCCGGATAAGGCCGGGGCTTTGCTTGATGAAGCCGGATGGACTGATACGGACGGGGATGGAATACGCGATAAAAACGGGGAAAAGCTGTCATATGTATTGTCTCTTGGAAGTGGCAATCAGGGAAACACCGAAATCCGTATCGGTGAGCTTATTAAAGAGAGGCTGAGTGAGGTAGGAATTGACGTTCAGGTAAAGGCCCTGGAGAGCAAATCCCGCGATACCAACCTGAAGAACGGAGACTTCGAACTCCTGATCAGTGGTTATGGGGGTTGGGGAACAGATGCAGATTATCTCCGTACGAGATACTGTGATACAGCACAGTCAGGAAGTGTATCATCAGGTGCAGCAGTATATGGTTACCACAATGATACCCTGAACGCTCTTGGTGCCCGGGAATTGCAGGAATTGGACGATGATAAGCGGAAAGAAATACTATACGATATGCAGACCGTTCTTGCGAATGATGTCCCCGCAATTCCGCTCTATTATACTACACAACATGACGCCTGGCGCATTTCAAAGTATGATGGCTGGATGAATATGTATGACCACCATGCAAGAACACACAGTATTCTTTCATATCTTGAGAGGGATGGAATTGCAGAAAAAAGATGATATTAATAACCTGATAGAATGCTGGAAAAAAGCTACGGGTAATGGTCTGAATATTCTGGATGAGGGCAGGATGGCAGAGTTCTGGAACAAACGCTCTGAGAACTATGCCAATAACATTGAAAAAGACAAAAGAAAGAAGAGAACCGATGAAATTCTCGAATTTCTTGAGGAATCCGGTTTTAACCCTGAGGGTTCCAGAGTCCTGGATATCGGGTGTGGACCTGGTACCCTCTCTCTTCCTCTTTCAAGGCTCGGAGCAGATGTGACAGCACTTGATATCTCGTCCGGAATGCTCAACAGACTAAAAGATGCTGTAAAAAATGAGTCTCTTCCGATAGATGTCATTGAATGCTCATGGTGGACGGCAGACATAGATGAGCTTGGATTCAGGAACAAATTTGACCTTGTAATTGCTTCCATGACTCCCGGAATAAGGGATGTTGGAAACTTTGATATGATGATGGCCTGCTCAAAAAACCTCTGTTATTACAGTAACTTTCTGAGAAGAGGGGAGGACAGTGCATATCGTGATATCCGGAGTTCAATACTCGGCGAAAAATCCGAGAATAACATGAACGGCATAATTTACCCATTCATGTATCTTTACCTCTCAGGCTACAGGCCCTCGCTCAGGATCAACCATTCCGAATGGAAGGAAGAGATAAACTGGAAAGAAGCGGCAGAACAGGCAATAGAGTTCATTGGGCGGGGCCGTGATTTTGATGATGAAACAAAGGAAAAAATAATGGGTTATTATCAAAATGCCTCTCCAGATGGAATCTACCGTTCCGAGTCGGATGTATATACCGGCATGATGGTCTGGGAAGTTGACGGCAGATAATCAGGCGGTAAAGGGGCAGATGATTTGATGGTAAAGGACAGGAATTCGTTTATTTTCAGGTTGTTATCGACCCTTTTTGTAATTCTTGCCATTAATTTTTTCCTTCCCAGGATGATGCCCGGCGACCCGTTCTCAACCACTTCCGCAGATGAGGTGGGAGAAGATATTATCGTAATGACAGAGGAGCAGCGGCTTTATTATCTGAACTATTACGGACTTGACAGGCCGCTTCATGAACAGTTTTTAGTGTATATGAAAAATCTGATGAAAGGCGACCTTGGCAGGAGCATTTATTACAAAATGCCGGTCAGGGATGTAATAATGCTCCATCTTCCCTGGACCATGTTGGTCGTCTTTGGTGCTACGGTAATCAGCACAGTCTCCGGTGTGGTTCTCGGAACACTTTCGGCAAAGAACCGGAAAAAAGGGAGTGACAAAATAATGATGACGGGTATGATCGCCTTTGCAGAAATTCCCTCATTTCTGCTCGGCCTGATCCTCCTTCTAATTTTTAGCGTATATCTCAGGCTTTTCCCGCTTGCAGGTGCTGTTACTCCCTTCGCGGATTACAATGGTCCGGCAGAACAGGCATGGGATATACTGTACCATGCCTTTCTGCCTGTTGTGACTCTATCACTTTCACAGTTAACCGGCGTGTACCTGCTTACCAGAAATACCCTGATCACAGTGACCACAAAGGATTACATCAGGACTGCCCGGGCCAAAGGACTGGGTGAAAAAACCGTATGGGTCCGGCATGCACTCAGAAATGCACTGCTTCCTGTAGTGACAAGGACAGGTTTTATGATCGGCATAATGATGGGTGGTGTTGTACTTGTTGAGAGCGTGTTTTCTTATCCTGGTTTAGGGATGACACTCAGAAGTGCTGTAGTCGGCAGGGATTATCCTCTTATCCAGGGCATTCTCCTGATAATTGCAGTCTCCATACTTATCTGCAATCTGCTGGTTGACAAAATATACGGGAAACTTGATCCGAGAGTTGGAATATGATAAAGGATATTGCTGCCTCTAAAAATGCCGGAATACTCTCTTTTATTCAGGCTTTGAATATTAACAGAATTAACAGAATTGTATGCAGTATAGCTAAGCCGCTCTCCAGGTTCAGTACTGAAGGTAAAATTGGTATCCTTGGCATTATCGGTATCATTTTAATGGCAGTTTTTGCTCCTATGATAACAATTTATCCTCCTCAGAAGATCACAGGTGATTCCCTTGAGCCTCCGGGTCCCGGACACATACTTGGAACCGATGAACTTGGCATGGATATCTGGTCACAGATATGTTATGGTGCAAGAATGAGCCTTACAATAGGGCTGGCAGTAGCTTTTACGGCAGGTTTTGGAGGAGGAGCTCTAGGAATACTGGCTGGATATATGGGAGGACATATTGACCAGGCACTGATGAGAGTAATCGATGTGACAATGGCTCTTCCGAGTTTTCCTCTTCTGATAGTAATATCTGCTTTTCTCGGACCGAGTATCTTCAACGTAATCCTTATACTCGTGCTTTTCAGCTGGGCAAAACCTGCACGTATTGCACGTTCCCAGACGCTGTCATTAAAAGAGAACAACTATATTATTGCCGCCAGGAATTACGGTGCAAAGCCATTTTACCTGCTCCGGAAGCATATATTCCCTGAAGTTATGCCTGTTTTGCTTGTGCTTGTCATTGGCATATCCTCCCATGCAATCATAGCTGAAGCAGGACTTGCCTTTCTGGGCCTTGGGGACCCTACCTCCAAGAGCTGGGGGATGATGCTTAATCATGCAACCGGTTTTCGCTCGATATATTTTACACCCTACTGGCAGTGGTGGCTATTGCCTCCGCTGTTCATGCTCATTTTCCTCCTGCTCTGTCTCGCGTTCATAAGCAGAGATATGGAAAGGATACTTGATCCGAAATTAAAGATGAAAAAAGGGTTCTGATTATGAGTCTGCTTAAAATCAATGATCTTAAATGTCACTATCTGACTGACATTGATACTGTTAAGGCTGTTGACGGCATTTCTTTTGAAATCGAAGACGGAGAAATTCTGGGCATTGTCGGAGAGTCCGGGAGTGGCAAGACCACCGTTGCTCTCGGGATTATGGGGCTTTTGCCGGAAAATACAGCCATTTCCGGTGAAATTCTTTACAGAGATGAGCTAATCTCTTCTTTGCCTGAAGCCGGGATGGACAGATTCAGATGGAAGGATATTACAATAGTTTTTCAGAACGGCCTGGAAGTGATGAACCCTGTTATGAAAGTAGGCGTTCAGGTAACAGAACCAATGATAAAGCATCTTGATATCAGCCCAGAAAAAGTCCGGAGTAAATGTGCTGATCTGTTCCGGACGGTAGGCCTTGATCCTAAATGGATGGATTCATATCCGCACCAGCTCTCAGGGGGCATGAGGCAGAGGGTTCTTCTGGCAATGGCTCTTTCATGCGATCCTAAATTACTGATTCTTGATGAAGTTACTTCTGCCCTTGACGCGTTTACCCGAAAGGAGATCAGGGACCTGCTGGTTGACCTTCAGAAAAAGAACGGTTATACGATGTTAATGATCTCTCATGATATCACTTTTGTGTCTTCTGTGGCTTCCAGGATTACTGTTATGTATTCCGGAAAGGTTGTGGAAACAGGCCCTGTAAGGGAGATTCTTGTATCTCCCCGGCACCCTTATACGAGGGGGCTTGTCCATTCGACTCCGGATATTTTCGTTTATAAAGATTTATGGGGGATTCCCGGGGACGTGCCGGCAGGGGATGAGTTTAAGGGATGTCCTTTCAGCCCGAGATGTACGCAAAAAATCGATATTTGCAGTAAAGCTTCTCCGGTCCTGATGCCTGTAGGAGGCCGACGGGAAATTGCATGCCATAGAGGGGGCATAGCAAACCTTCTGGAAGCAAAGAACCTGAATTTCAGCTATCGTCTTCCAGATGGAGAATATATTCAGGCAGTTGATAATGTCAGTCTGGAAGTGACTGAAGGAGAGGTCCTTGCAATTGTCGGTCAGACCGGTTCGGGCAAGTCAACCCTTGCACACATCCTTGCAAACGTAATAAGACCCGAATCCGGAGAGGTATTGTTTATGGACGGTAATGTCAGCAGGGGTAACTATGGAAACAGGTTCAATGGCATTCAGATAGTATTCCAGGACCCGTTCAGTTCGACCAGCAACAGGTTTACCGTGCTTGACGCAGTCAAAGAGCCTCTTTATATCAATAAAATCGGGTCCAATGGGGATAGACTGCAAATGGTTAAAAATGCCCTTGAACTTGTTCATCTTCCCAGTACTGATAATTTCCTCAGAAAATATTGCGGGGAACTCAGCGGCGGACAGAGACAGAGGGTCGCACTTGCCAGAGCAATGGTTATGCAGCCAAAACTCCTTATTGCCGATGAGATAACTTCGGCTCTGGATGTTTCAACCTCCGCGAATGTATTGCGTCTTTTAAAGGGCCTTCAGAACAGGAGAGGGTTTGCAATGATATATATTTCACACGATCTCTCCCTGACCCTGAAGATTGCTGACAGAATAGCCGTTATGAATTCCGGAAAAATTGTAGAGATGGGTAATTCCCACGATGTGATGCTTTCACCTTCTGATGAGTATACAAAGAGGCTTGTGGATTCAAGAATAGGGCTGTGCTGTCATAATTAAGCATTATATTGAATTCACCCACATACACTGTATCAATTTTCTCAATCTTTCCCAGTCTTTGCATGACTTCCATCACAGAATGGTTTATTTTTGGATTCTCCACGCCTGCAGAGAATGACCCTATTCCTGATCTCATACTGTTTGCCATCTGCGGATTTATCGGGATCTCGCCGCGTACTCAGAGAGGACCATGCTCGCCACGATGAGGCCTTCCTCGATGACAATCGACTTTTCAAGTTCAGGCTCAATTGTCTTTCCTGTAACATTATCAATAATTATCAACCTACCTAAGGGCAGTTGCAGGCTTCCTCAATAGCAATGTCTCAAGCTTCCGGATTTTCGGATTGTTCGACAAGGTTTCATATTCTCCCTGCCTGTGTGCAGAATCCTGCGTGGACACATAGTGTTGTTGTCAATAAGAGTCAAAAAAGCGCCAAGGATAAGCGTTTGAACTGCCCAAAAGGGTTTAAAGTCTCCTGATTCGGTTCCATCAAAGTGAACCTTTTAATATGTCCCGTCACAGAATGGTTTTGTTCTCTGAGTGACCACATAGGCATAGGGCATACCGCTTTTTTATGGGATATTTCTCAATCTCACGCTACCATATCAGACGGTCAGCCCCTTTATCTTTGCAAATCTCCCAGGCTATAAGGGGAACTTTACCGATCACTATATGAACTATTCGTAAGCACAGTGATCTTCATGGAGCCATCCGACACATTGATTTTCTTTCCTTTTCTTCCTTCATGGTCATCTGCAACTTCCTCTATGTTTTAGTTTCTCAAAGTTTTTTTACTTATCAAAGTTTTTATGACAGAGCCGCCCACCAATTCTGTCATACAATTTCTCTTCCAGTAGCATGTGTCCTGGCAGTCTTCTCGTCCGAGAAAGAGCGTAAAGATTTTTCATTTTCAGGGAAGAAAAAATTATAAATTTATACTAAACTTATTTATTAGCTAACTTATGAATTAAGCTTTGAACGGGATCAAAGCAGTTTCTCTCCGGGCTCTGTTCCGTCCCCGGGCTTGCACCCATAAATTTCAGTAATTTTCATAACTACAAGGGCTTTTGCAGGGAACCAGCCTCCCATGTTCTTGACCGCCTTATACCTTTTCCCGTAATCTTCCCCTTTGTGCTTGACCTTTAGGTTCCCTTTTATCTGATTGTATTAGATTTTCGACTGCATATACGACATCTGTTCAAACAACAGCAACCATAGTTGCTTCTTTCCCTCCTTGGGCAGGCACCTTTATTCCTCCTTCGGACATGTTTTTGTGAATTAAATCTTCAAAATTCATTGTAACTACTTCTGCTCCTTCAGGTACATCAAATACGAATTCGGTATCTGAAATGTCAGTGTTTATTTTTAAATCTTGAATTTCGATTTCCATTCTCTGTGATCCCTGGTGGATCTCATATTTTAGGGGTGTCCAGGTTTCCTTATCAACCCAGATTTTTATCTCGTCAAGTAAATTGCTTTCTTCCCTTCCTTCTTTAGGTTTTGCTTCAAGCAGATATGCAGTTCTCCCGTCAATAGTATCATTTCCAAGCACAGAAACATCGTATTCATCTAAAATATCGTTAAAGAGCTTGAAGTAGTCGAGATCCGATTCTTGATATTCTTCAGGAACTATTATTTTCTGGACAGCATTTGTCCCGGGATCGTATAACCATTCAATTTTCCCATCATAAATCATTACAGTCTCATTCTCTGTTCCTTTTGTAATTGTTTTCTTCATATTCGGTTTTTTCCAGACGATATCAAACTCACTTTCCTGAACTTTCTCTCCTTCAAGAAACGTTGTTATACAAAGGGTATACGAAGAATCCTCGATATTGTTTTCTTTTTCCTGCATCTTTGCTGCAATTTCTTCTGCAATTAGTTCAGTATTTTCTGCAATCAGTTCAGTATCTTCTGCCTCTAGTTCATTCACGCAGCCCGATGTAAAAATGGCACAACTTATCAAAAAGAGTGCAAATGCAATTTTCTTCGTTAGCGTCTCTCTCACCTCAAATGTTTAATTAACAAAATAATGCACTTTGTTCAATGTGATTAAATCGAGTTTTGTTTACGCTGCGACCATTTTATTCCTAAAACCAAAAATATCAGTAATATTCCAAGAATTATACTTCCTTTTAAAACAGGAAGAATAGGATAATCAAGTACAAGGTAACGTACAAAAATAAAAACGCATGCGATTACATAGAAAAACAGCAATCTCACAGGATTGTTTTGATCTTCTTTCCTTTCACCATATATGATTTTTGATAGCGTGCCCCCAACAAATAATAGAACTAAGATCCAGAAGATCTGATCTATGTGATAAGTTAGAGATGCGTAGAGGTAAGCAATATACAGGAACAGCGTAATAATTAGAAGACCCACATTTTTTCGAAGCGAGGAAAAGATGCTGATTTCTTTATCATGGGATTTTGCAGTTTTTTCTTCATAAAACCTTGAGCTCAAAATATGGTCAATTATATAAAAGATAGAATTCTTATCAATCTGTTCCTTTTTTCTATACCAGACCATAAAAAAGAAATGGACAGCTGTAACAAAGAGGGCAAGAATAAATACCCTTGACATCTCTAACGGAATATATCCTTCCCTAATCAGTAGCCCGATTATTAAAAAACTAACAAATAGTACTGGAAGTGAACGTAATAATTCTTCTTTAACGATATGGTCTATATTCATATATTAATCACCTCAGTACCTTCTGGAGGTTTAAATTCAAATTCAGTATCTTTTATGCCTGAATTTATAGAATAATTCTCATATTCTAGTGTCATCAGAAGTTTGTCACCGTTATAACTTTGGATCTTTAACGGCATCCAGATTTTGGGATCAATCCATAGAATATGATGACTATATGTTTCATTTTATTTATTAGAAATGACTTCATGTTTGTAAGTTCGAACTTTATTGTTCGAAATGCGATATTATCCCAAAGACTCTGCTATTTTTATAAGCTCTTGTTCACTTACTGGACCTGAAATTATAATATATGTATTCCCATAGTTATATTTGATAATTGTATTGTCAAATATTTCGATTGTTTTCCCTTTTAAATTTTCGATTGTAATATTTCCTACATTTGATACTGAACTCTTGGATGGAGTTTGAAAAATAGTTAACACGTTTCCTTCTTTAGAATAGGTTAAATAAGCACTATTTCCATATTCAAGTACTGTCACCCCTGCGAATTGGTACCCAGCACAATAAGAAGGTTTCAATATTGTAAAATTTACGCTCTTCTGAGCTTCTTCTATACTGACTTGGTTGGGAAGTGTTGTGCTCGGTTCTATAATTTTTGCGCCTTCTGGTAGAGTAAACTCAAATTCATTGTCGTTAACATCAGTGCTTACGAATATATTTGTGTATTCTACCCTTGATTTATAATCTCCATAATTTGTATCGATTCTAACTGGAATCAAGCTTTCTTTATCTACCCACATGTCTTGAGATATTATAGAAGTTTTATTTTTTGGTATAGCTTCAATTATATAACATGATTTTCCAAATAGTTCCTTTTCTCCAATTAATTTCACATTATTAGTTTTAAGTAAGTCTTTAAGAAGAGTGCCATAATCAAAATCTGGTGTTCCTTTATAGCCTTCTAAATGTTTTACTGTTACTTCACCTTTAGTTAAATCGTATATCCAGGTAACTGTTCCATTAGAAACTGTAGTTAAGTTCTTTGATTGATAAATGCACTTATACTTGTTTGGCTTCTTAAACAAAAAATCTATTTTTTGAGTTACTTCTTCTCCTTGAAACTCTGTTGTGGAAATTACTGTATACTTAAATACGTCAATAGATCCGTATCTTTCCTGAGAATTATTTATTATTTTTTCAGCGTTTAATAAATTGTTTGTCTCTTCTAAACATCCGCCTACAACTATAAAGAAGAAAAGAATAATTATGATTCTTTTTAACATTTTAGAATCTCCTACGTAATTGATTATATTTTTGGCATATTTCCAAAATAGGATCCTAAAAATGATGATACAAAAACCAAAATAGTAAACCCAATTTGGATCCTTTTCTTCGTCTTTGGGCTATAATTAGGGGGAAGTGAGAGATATTTCATAAATATGAAAGGGATTGAAAATGCAAAACCTATAGCAATCAAAAACGAAGAAAGTACGTGCGCAAAATAGGTATATTGTGGATAATAAGACATTATTGTGATACGAATAACTGATGACATTATTAAAAAAAGAAAAAAAGTAATAATAGAAGTAATAATAGGCTTCACTAGCACAACCCCACTTCTTGACAAACTGTAGTTGCGCTCCAACTGCATGCATAATTTTCTAGAACGAAGTCACATATTACCCAGCAAAAAGCCGCTGAAACAGCCATCCAAGCTGGATGCGGAATCTTTGTAGCTAGTTGCGCACATGCATAAGCGCATCCTCCCTCTGCGAGGTAACCACATATTTTATCAACAGCCCACATACAGAAGTCACAATCCACCGAACTTACTTGGAAGGTACCCTTAACAGAATCGTACTCTAGTAATGTGACCTCACTGTTATTTCGCATAGCTGCTATGGCAGCACTTCCATGTTCATTGGAAGTAAATACTGCGACAGCAGATTCATTTTTACGCCCGTTGTCAAATGGCATTATTACAATCGAACTTGTGACTGTTTCGTTTGTCGTTGTTGTAGTTAGCATCGATGCATTGAATTCACTAGTAGAAGGAGTGTAGCCTAGTTTTTTAAGCTCACTGTTTAACTTTGAGATTCTTTCATCAGATAATGCTTCTGCTATAATTTTTTTTTCTTTTTCTTTTGATATCTCTATCATGTTCACTTCAGCATCTGATTTTGGAGCACTTAAATATCCGCACGCTGGGCAGTTTTGAGATACATTAGGGCAATCTTTCCCAGCCGGACACGCCATCGCAGGCGTAACCAGTATCATACCTACAACGAGCATTATCATGAAAAGCCCGCTAATTTTTCTAACTTTGTCATTTAACCTCAATTTATTTCACCTCTTTACTTTAATTC
>ENA-UOOI01003118-UOOI01003118.1-fermentation-metagenome-genome-assembly--contig:-NODE-3118-length-13010-cov-18.121420_pt1 | contig 13010 bp, 16 predicted proteins | sample MGYA00245779_ERZ724027 | MGnify/ENA primary metagenome ERZ724027 (study PRJEB28704, sample SAMN03018318) | fermentation metagenome | biome: anthropogenic terrestrial biome; feature: soil... | reverse complement strand
CGGTCAAAAAGTAACATTATAGCCACCTCTCCGTAAATTCCACCATTCCAGATCCGCTGGATAAAGTAATTTCAAAATCACCTTTTGGAATCATAAAAAAATCTGATTCCAAGTAGACGTCTTTACTGATAGACAATCCATTTTTGTAAACCATCTCGGTTTCCAAGTCTATGGCCACGGTATCACCGGATACAAAATTATGCTCGATATACACGTATTCTCCGGTACTTTTAAGAGTAACTTTTAAAAAGTCAGCTGCCCCCATGGTTACGGTGATGATCCCGGTTGTAGGATAAGTGCCGCCATTTCTTAAAGTTTCGCCCAGGCTTAGAGTCTTGACTCCTCCATATAGCAGCGGATCACACAAAAACGTTAATGTAATGTCTCCAAAAATGCTGGATTCTTCAATACCTGTTTCACCATCGATTTTCGCCATATAAAAGACATTTTCGTCTGTAAATTGTAGCTTTTTCTTTTCATCAGTATAAAGGAGGCCGGCCAGCTCCCTTATTTTCTGCCGCAGCTCCGGCCGGCTGTTTACTTCTATTCTTACATCGACTTCCAATAAACGATCTTTTATATTTGTTTTCGCAACTACGCTTCCCGGACGTCCAGGTATATCCTGTGCTTCGCTTTCCATCGGTGGAATGAGGTCACGCCTGATATCTTTGACCCGTACGTATTGTGTTATATCTTTACCGTCAAAAATCATTTTTGTCATGTAGGCATCGCCCCCACTCCTCTGTATTTCCTTATTTTGTACCTTTCAATTGCCTGTGCTATCTTGTCTATATCACTTTCATTCCGGACATAAAAATTATTTCCGGTTACCAAAGTGCTGTAATCATTTGGCACTGATTCTACGCCAGTAATGGCCGGCTGCAGTCTACGTCTAGGATTATTAACGTGAGGATTGATGTCCGTATCAAAATCTGTCGGGATAGCTGCCGCCATATCGTCAGCAACTCCTTTCATATTTTTGGTAAAACCTTCTTCAACCCCTAAGGCAAGATTTTTCCCAACCTGATCCCTAAATACCGTAGACGGGCTATGGATCCCAAGCTTCTTTTTCAACCCGTCCAATAGATCTTGTCCAAAACCTCCGAGCTTTCTCATGATCCATGGGCAAAGATTTTTAATTCCGTTCCACAGCCCTCTCACGATGTCACCGCCGATTTTGCCCCAGTCCTGTCTCCTAATCCCGTCCCACAAGGCTTTTAAAATCATAGGCGCCATTTTTAACAGCAACGGTATGGCAACCGTCATACCATCTATCAGGGCTTTTATGATTTGCGGTGCAGCTTTAATCAATGTTGGCAAAGCATTTACGATACCCATAATAATACTGGTTATTATCCTGGGCGCAGCCTTGATCAATACAGGCAAGGCATTTACAATGCCGTTGATGACAGTAGTTATAATCTTGGGCGCCTGTGCTAACAATTGGGGCAACGCTTTAACCAGTCCATCAATCACGGCCATTATTATCTGTATGGCAGCTTTGATAATCTCCGGCAAGTTTTTGATTAAGGTATTAGCGATGGTCAAAATAGCATTTACAGCAGCCGGTATTAATTTTGGCAGCTGTTTGCTCAAAGAGTTAACTAACGATAGGATTATGGTTATAGCCGCCTGTACAATGTTTGGCAATGCCTGTATCAAGCCGTTGACTAAGGATGATATTGCCTGCATGCCGGCATTTATCAGCTGCGGCAAATTTTCGATAATTGAGTTAACAATGGTCATCACTGCTTCGACGGCGACCGGTATCAGCTGGGGCAATAATCCCACTATCGTGGTCAGCATCTCACTAAAAAGATTAGATACCGTATCCAAAAGTACTGGCAAAAGCTCCACTACAGCTTCCAGCAAGGCGTTTACCGCATCAGGCAATGCTTTTACAATGTTACCAAGTATTGGAGTGATATTTTTCACGACATTTTTGAAAGATCCTACTAAGTTATCTGTAAGTTGGGATATATTAGCGTTTGAGTCTCCCAAGCCGGTAATAAAGTTGCTAAATGCCGATTTGAGACTGCTAATGGATCCACTTATAGTTTCTGTGGCTTCTTTTGCCGTTGTGCCGGTTATACCCATATTAGTTTGTATTACATGGATAGCTTCTGCCACATCGGAGTAATTTTTTATATCGTAATGTACCCCGGAAAACTTTTCGGCGTCAGCAAGGAGACGTTCCATCTCTTTCTTTGTCCCCCCATAGCCAAGCTTTAAGTTATCCAACATCGTATAATTTTGCTTTGCAAATCCCTGATACGCGTTTTGTATGGAGGACATGTCAGTACCCATTTTGTTAGCATTATCGGACATATCGGTTATAGCCATATCGGCAACTTTGGCTGCTTTTGCAGTATCTCCATGCAGCGAGCTTATAAGACTCGCCGAAAAGCTCGTGACTGTGTCCATATATTGGTTAGCACTTAGCCCTGCTGTTTTATAAGCATTACTAGCGTAGTTTTGCACCGTCTTAGATGATTTTTTAAAAAGGGTATCTACACCACCAACCAGCTGCTCATAATCTGCGTAGGATTTTACAACCTCTTTGCCTAATTTGGCAGCGGCTCCGGCAGCAGCGGCAGCCATTGCGGCCCCTGCCACGGCTACGCCCTTGGCGACTTTAACCGCTCCCTCACCGACTTTTTTTAGTCCGTCCTTAAATCCATCAAACGTTATCTTTTTTGACCCTTTATCCAGATTGTCAAGCTCTTCGGTAAATTCCTTCGTTTCGGCTTTTGTTTTGTTCATCTCTGTGCAAGTATCGTTGATTTTTACCGATAAGTCTTTGGCAGAGGACGAGTTCGCCCCCTCCTGGTCAACGACATCCGCATAGGCCTTCGTTAATTCGTCAAGCTTCTTGTTCTGCACATCGTGAGTCTCATTCAGGTTTTGGAGTTTGGCCTTTAAGCCATCCGAGCTATTCCTCCAGTCGTCCATCCCGGATGTAGCTGCCCTAAACTTACTATTGGATACTTCAATATCCTGATTCATGCTGCTAATTTTGTCTTGCAATCCGGCAGTGGGGCTTTGCGTTTCATTTAATCTATTTTTATAGTTATTTAATTGCTTTTCTGTGCTGCCTATGCTTCTTTCTGTCGAGTACATTTGATTAGCCAAGCTCTGTGCAGCACTGCTATTAGCTCCTTGCTCCTTTACAGTCTTTTGATACTCATCATTCAATATGCTAAGCTTTTGCTTTTGCAAATCTAACTTTTGATTTAGAGAGTCTATCCGGCTTGTAAGCCCCCCGGATGTACTTGACCAGTCGTCCATCACAGCAGCAGAGGCTCTAAAACCAGTCTCTATTGACCTAACCTGCGCATTTAACTCTGTAATTCCTTTTTTAAAGCCTGTGGTATCAAGCCCCACTTTTCCAGATAAATCATTCTCCCCTGGCATTCGTCCACCCCCCTTTTGGGTATAAAAAAAGCAGCCATCTGTTGACAGCTGCTGCCTTCTATTTAGTTTTTAACTTTCCACGTATGCCCACATGCCTGACACAAGGCCATCGTTTTGTTCTTGTACTTTATCTTTCCTGATCCTTTGCTCCTACCCACAAGCAACCATAGCCCGGCGGTACAGATTATTAAAAACCATCTCCCCATATGCCATAAAAGTCCCCTATGATGCCCTCTCATCTTGCCCTCTGTTTGCTGTATAGACAGCGTTACGTTTTCCGACCCACATTTTGGACATTTCAACGACGTCTCCCCCTTTTTTACTCCATTATATCACATTTTCATGCCAGATCTAACCATTTTACGTCTTTTGGATTAACTTTTTTGTAAGGTTTTCCATTGCGATAAACCACACTGGATTTTTCTTCCCGTTTGGATCCCTTACGCCAAAAGTACCACGGGAGGAGGGTTTCGATGTCTGTTTCATCCAGATCTTTTAGAGTGGTTCCGGGCATCAGGCTCATGCAGTCTGTTTCAAAAAAATAAATCCAGTCATGCGGGGCTCCGCTTTCTTTATTTGACGCTGCCCCGCTTACTGGTTTTTTGGCATAACTTCCTTTGCTTTGTTGGTAATGGCATTTAAGACAGTCACGGTCTCTGCGATATCTGCCCCGTTGTTCACGTCTTCAATAGTAAATTGGTTGCCATAGACTTCACAGACGAGTCCGGCCATTTCGTCCATCAGTTCTTCACTAATTCCGCCTTCGTCCATTTTGTCAGACAGTTTCATAGCCTTTTTTAAGATTCCCCACGGGACAATTGACCGCTGATATTCCTTTTTGACTTCGTCGTTTTCGCTATATAGTGTAAAAAGTATTGGTGAGCTCATGTCGTCCTCCTTATACCCCGGCAACTACATATGCAGGTTTTTGCACTTCCGTAAACCATCCGGCCGCACCTGTAAAATTAGTGTCTGTAGTATCTCCCTTAACGCCTTTAATGCTAGTCCCGTTCGGATATGCTTCGGCATCCACATCAAACTTTGAGCAAATGGTGTTTATTGCCGTATAGGTCAGTTCAGTAGTGTTGACCGTAATGTCGTCCTCTTTGGTATGGGCGGTTTCAGCACCTATACTAAACATACCTTTCAAATATTGGAAATACCTATATCCTCCATCACCGAGATTCATTCTCCCGGACAAAGCAAAATAGGGTGCACGGGAAACGTCTCCGGTGTCGATCAGCTGTCCATTTTTATAAGGCTTGCCGGTCAGTTTGGCAGCTAATTCAACAGGTATCCCTGATACGGCAATGGTAACCTCTGTTGCAGCTTCAGATGCTGTACTAAACATAGGCTTGTTATCATAATCTCTTGTATTTACTGCTACGGCCGCTTCGTGCGTTATTTCAGCAGTAGGTGCCAGGTATTCCGGTGCAGCCGCTTCGTACGTTTCTGCAGTGTCACTATTTACTTCCGCAAAGTGCATTTCTTCGCAGCCTATAAGCTCTCCGTATTTGCTGCCGGTATTTTCTTCGCTCATTTAATCATTCCTCTCATAATATCTAAAATCGCATCGCCAACCATAGTGCCTTGTATCTTTTTGATATGGGATTGTTCCGCTTCCGATCCGCATAAACCCTTCTGCTTTAAAGGCCTTTTCTATCTCAGGAGGAGCTGTTATCATCATTCGCTTATCCCTAAAAAGCAGGCTCACCTGTACACGGACTGTGCGAGACGTTTCTTCTCCGTCATAGTGAGTCTTGGGAGGATCGTCCACTAAAAAATATACCATGTAGGTATCGGGTAACTGATCTTCCGGGCTTTCGTTCCGCTCATAATCGTAAGGGATGCTAAGAATATGAGACAGATCCTGCATCGCACTTTCGGCCTTATCAATCCAGCTCAATCTATCGGTACCCCTCTTTCCTTTAGTTTCTTCCGCATGACGGCTTTAACTTCTTTTTTGTTATTATCTACTGCCGGACGGATAAACGGATCAGGAAACCCAGGGCTATGGCCATCTCCAAACTCCTGGTAAACACCATGTATTGCTTCCGGATGCTTTTTTATGTCAATTCCGACGTGGCCATAGATATAATTTCCTTCCTGCTTAGCAGGGACAATTTCTATAGCGTCTTCAACTTTCCCAGTTTTCCTGTGGCGGTGCGCCCCCGACTTCATTTCTTCCCCAATTATTGGGGTAGCAGAGTCTATAGCATATCTACAGGCATCGTCAATATCGTTTCCGGCATCACGTATCTTCGCAAGATATTTTTCAAAGTTTGGCACGGTAAGATTCGCCTGCAGGGATGTTCCACCAGCTTTTCTTGCCATTAGCCGTTCACCTCTGCTTTTACCTTCAGCTCCATTTCCCTGTGTTCTCGTCGGATATCATCAATACTTGCAATTTCAAATACAATTCCGGCATCGTCAATTACTCGGCATTTCCTGGTAATTTCCGAGCTATACCATACAGAGACGGTTGCAGCAGAATTTGCCTGTACGGACTCTGCAATCCACGCTTCTGACCCGTGGACATTCTCCCACTTTGCCCATATCCAGTTAGGAGGATCGTTTTCAGATTCATTTCCAATATCGACCCATTCTGTATGCTTGTTTATTCCATCTCCAACAGCAACCGGCTTCTGAACTCGGATTCTCGCCAACATCTCTCCCGGGTTTTTTATCATACAGGGATCACCCTTTCTTTGCTTAAAAGGGCATAAAATGCAGGTGGTATGGTCAAATCTCCCCCACGGTGCATCCATCCCCATGTGGCATACAGGAGGATGGCTTGTTTAGCTTTTTCCGGTATCTCTTCGCAGCCCGCTGTGTAAATAACGGTTACTTTTCCCGCTTCCCCGTGTAATTCCGCTAATAGCTTCGTATCATCAACTTCATATCTTTCCGTTACATCATTACCGGACTCATCGATGACACTTTTCAGCTCCCTAAAAGGTGGGCGGGGTAAAACAACCGTAGATAAATCAGATACTACTTGCAAAGTCTGTTCGCATAAGGCTCTATTTGTATACCGTTCGGCTTCTTCTCTCCCTGCTTGCAGCAGAGATAAAACCATTGGTTCTTGTTCCGCTGTAATTGGGAGCCCTTGCATCCAAGCTTTAAAGTCATTTACGCTTACTGGCTCTTTTCCCGGTGGGTTTAGCACTTTTACCATGTTCCACCTCCGCATGTCCGGCTTGTATTAGATCCTCCGCAACCGGGGCAGGCGCATCAACCACCTGCCCGGAAACAAAGGAAAATTTCTCCCCGGCACAACTTCTTAAGATCTTAATCTTCATTACGCTCCGGCTTTCATCGTCAGGGTTTTAATAGCTTCCGGCACAACCAATTTTCCATCGGTTCTTTCGTAACCTTTGTATCCCACCTGGCCATGCTCTGCATACAATTCGGTTAAAGGCTGCATTCCCATTCCGACAGTATCTTTGATAGTGTACTGGCTAAAGTCACCAAACGCAATGGGCTTTTTCCCAGCAGCTACGTCAGGCATATAATCAGAGATCACAACAGGACGTCCTAAAACAACATTGGGCTGACCAGCAGTCAATCCGGGCTGCCAGATATAGTTCCCATTTCCATCCTTAAACTTCCTAATGGCTTTTTCTGCGCCATTGGACATCATGAAAGTAGCGTTCGTGCGATACCCTGCTTTAAGAGAGTAAAACAGGTCAAGCACTTCATCGTCGGTGACTGCAGTGCTCGCAGCGGCAGTAACGCCATTCTGCGCAGCTGTCAAAACGCCAGTGGGCTGACCGGTTCCCGTACCGGATACAAAGGCCTGCTCTTCGCCGGATGCAAAGGCTCTGGCAAAGCTGGTAGCAATTAAGTTGGCAAGATTAAATTCGGAGTCATTCAGGAGCTCTTCAGATACCTGGATGATCTTACCTAACTTGTGGCTTCCAACCGTCACGGTGTCATAGCTGTCGTCAACCTTCGGATAAGCGCCGTTTTCAGCGATCCATTCTGCCGCGCCATAATTTGCAGCAAGCACGATCTTTCTATCAGCGGTCAAGGAGATTACACTAGCGAGTCTCCGCATAGCAACCTGATCTGCCAGTAAGGCTCTTACGGCAGATTCAAGCTCTTCCGGCATAACGAGCATCCCGCCGCTGTCGGCCCCTGTGGACATAACGTTATTAAGGGTATGCCTTTCATCACCACTCAGAGATCCAAGGCCATGACGGATCGCATTGTAAAATGCGTGCTTGTATTCATCAGTAGCAACAGGCTTCTTTTCCGGCTTTACATTTGCGGGGTTCGGCTTCGCAGTAGGTTCCGGGATACTGTCAAGCAGCGTCTCCCTCTTGTTCTGCTTTTCAGCTGCATTAATTTTAGCTTGCAGCTTATCAATTTCAGAGTCGATGTTGTTATAGCCTTCCATGTCCCCTGCGTCCAGCTTTGCCCTTGCTTCTTTTACCAGCTTAGCAAGGTTCTGTTTCATTTCTGTAATGTTCATTGATTAGTTTCCCCCTCAAATTATCGTTTTTTCAATTAAGTTTAATTTGGCTTTTGCCAAGTCAATCTGCTTAGTATCTTTCTTTTCATTCAGCATTTTCAACGTCTTGTCTACAACAGCCTTGGGTATCATTCCCGGGCCGACGGCGTTCACAAATCCTTCTGGATTTCCCTCAAACATGACTTCGTCAATCAAACCTTTTTCCTTGGCCTGCTGAGCGGTCAGCCACGTTTCATTGTCCATCATCTTCAAGGCTTCGTTTTCACTCATACCTGATTTATGACTATAAGCTGCCGCCATAGCCTTATTGCAATTAATCAATGTACTTTTTTCCGTCCCCATGACATGATAATCGCCTTCTACATGGCTTGATACATTATGGGCCATCAACATTGCCGTCGGGGCCATGCTCAAATGGTTGATATACATTGCCAATACACTAGCAGCCGAAGCGGCCAACCCCATAATCTTTCCAGTAGATCCTTTCTCACAAGCCGCTATTTCGGATCCAATTTCAGATCCTGCAAAGATATCTCCGCCATAGCAAGTACCGATTGTAATATCAAGTGGTTCACCTGGTGCCTGATCTTTTGCGATCTTAATATCGTTTGGGCAGCAGGATTCCATGCCGAACCAGTCATAAACTTGCTTATAGTTGTTTGGGATGATATACCCGTTTATATTTACTTTCAATCCTTTGTTACACCTCCCTTAGCAGATTCTGCCGACGCGTTCATCAATTCTTTTAAGCTTCTCAAGTTGCCATTTGCAAGGTATGCATCCCCACCTTCCTCTGCCGGTATACTATCCGCATCCTCTAATTCTCGTATGTCATTAGCATTCATCCAACCGTTCTGCCTGGCAACAGCATAACCATCCATTCTGGATTTATAGTCACCTCTCAAAAGGCCTTCAACATTAAATTTCGGGAAGTAAACTATCCTTTCCGGAGTAGTTAAAAGCTGGGTGACTATCGCCTTTTCAATTCTCACAAGGTACGGCCTTAAAGTGTAGATCACAAAGTTCAACGACATCTGCTCAATGTTGCTAAAAGTTGCGTGTTCCAAGTCACCTATCATATGGAGCGGGACATTATAAAACCGAGCGACTTCTTCAACCTGGAATTTTCGGGTCTCAAGCATCTGGGACTCTTGCGGGGAATTGCTTATTTTTTGAAAAGCGCTCCCCTGTTCTAAAAACAGTAGTCTAGCTGTGTTGGATAGTCCGGTATAAGCTTCCCTCATGTCTTTGCGATATTGCTCAAACTGATCGTCACTTGTGATATCCGGATAAGTGATTACCCCGGAGACATTAGCGCCATTTTTAAAGTAGTCGCTTGCATATTCTTCAGACGCGATTCCCAATCCTATGGCATTTTGAGCTAATTTTAACGGTTGATAGGCATTCAACGCATCCATGCTAAACCAGTCTACTCTAAAAACCTGATCTTTTCGGAGTATAATTTGTTTCTCCCCGGGGGGGCTGACCACATATTCCAGTTCTTTTGTGTCCTCGTTTCTATGCGGCTGGATATATGGAGTAGTAATATTCCACAATTCCCTTACCTGCCCCGCACCATCCCTTACAACTTCCGCATATCCTCTGCCATAAATTAGCATATTAGCAACAAATGCTTGCCAAAACTGGAAACTGTCTGTTTCTGGGTTTGGCACATCGTGCAGTACGTTATAAAGGGACTGATCGACTGCCTTCTCCTTTCCCTTGTCGGTTTTACGATATAAAAATAGTGGCAGTGATGCAATGTTCTCCGACAAGAGACGGACACATGCAAAAACAGCCGTTGTCTGTAAGGCGTTTTTATCATTGACTCTTATCCCGGTTTTTGAGGATGCACTCATCAAAGCTTCTCTTAATTCCGGAGACGGTCTTGCCAGCGTAGACAAGTTCTTAAAAATTATTCTTACTCGGTCAACTACCCTCAAATTACCCTCACCCCATGTTCTCTATAAGCGTTTCTCTTTGCCATATGCGGCATTGTTCTGACCATTGCGTCCACCATTGCAACAAATATATCGATTCTTTCCGTCCTGCTGTCTTTTATAGGCATGTAGTTTTCCTTGCCGTCCATTGAGATATTGACGTTTCCAAAGCACCATCTCGCGGCTGGATTCGCTTCGTGAGTTATCAACGGAGGCCTTCCCTCACTGACAAGTCTTTCGCTATCCTTAAACATGACTTCAAGTTCCTTCATCGCCGAGCTCATGCAAAGGATTGTCTGTGGCACGTCTACCATCTTTAACCCTTCTGCCGTCAGCATTAAAACAGTTTCTGTAGCATTGTACTTGTCAAACCCGATTTCTTTAATGCGATACATCTTTCTATACTCCATGATTCTTTTACGGATTGCAGAGTAGTCAGTTACGTTTCCTTCGGTGGACTGCATATACCCCATGCTAATCCATTCATTGTACGGTACATGGTCACGTTTAACCCTCTCCTGCATGTTCTCTTCTGGGATCCAGGCATCAAAGATCATTCGATAATCTTTCCAATTTCTTTGCGGAGGAAATATCAGTGCAAAGCCGTTCATATCCCAAGTTGTGGCAAGGTCTAATCCTCCATAGCAGATACATCCCTTTAAATCTTCTCTAGTCCAGTCTCCTGTAGTGGCATCCCAGGACGTAAGTGGTAACCAGCCCCTTTTCTTGTTCTTATTCCACTGGTTTAGACGCAGCCACCTAAACAATCTTTCTTGAGACGGATTGTTCTTTACTGCAATGATTTCTTCGCGTAGCTTGTCAATGCTGATCACACTGCCCAATGATGGATTAGCCGCATACCATACGCTTTCATCGTAGATATCCGCATTTTCTGGCGCACCATATATCTTTACGTACCAGTACGGATCATCAATTTCTCCATCTTTGATTCTTTGTGCGTAACTATGGACTTCCCACCCGATGGATGTTCTATCCGGATCATCCCCCGCTGTGGTAATAACCCAATATAGAGTCTCTTTACGTGCGGATCCTGTTCCAAACGTCATTACGTCCCATAAATCACGGTTTGGCTGCGCATGCAATTCATCAAATATAACGACCGTCGGGTTTAACCCGTGCTTTTGAGCGACTTCGGACGACAGGACTCTTAAAAATGTTCTCGTTTCTGTATTTTCGATATATTTGCTACTGTCTCTAATCTTTAACGTTTCTTGTAAGGCTTCATCCTGATATATCATATTCAACATCGCATTATAGACAATGGATGCCTGGCTTCTGTCGGCGGCGCAACAGTATATCTGCCCTCCTGGATTATCGCACATTAAATGATACAGCCCCAAACCAGCTACCATGGTAGTTTTACCGTTCTTTTTCGGTATTTCCAAGTAAGAGTATCGATATTGCCGATATCCTTTTTCGTTCAAAGTCCCGTATACGTTCTTTATGACTTCTTTTTCCCATGACTGTAAAATAAAAGGCTGACCGGAAAAATCATCTACCAGGTGCAGCAGCTGCATGAACTCAATCGGTTCCCGTGCTTTCTCGGCGTCAAAATGCATGGTCAATCACTCTTCGCTTTGTGTTCCATAAATGCCGCCATACCTGACTTTTTCTTCTTTTCCGGTTTCTTCGGTATACTTCGTAAAGCGGACTGCACTGTCAGGACATTTTCTTTATCGATGTCAAGTATCATCTTCCGCTTCTGCATCAGCTGCCTATCACAGTTAATAACACTTTTCGATAGTTCAGCAAGGAGCTTATAATATTCTGTTGCTTTCATTCCATCAGCTTCGGGATCTCCGGTTCTATCTTTTTCATAGTCCTTTTGCAATTCAGCTTTCGAATCGGTAAACTGATTTCTAGTTTCCTGTATCTGCTCACATTCTTCCACCAGGAGACAATGCATGTTAATAGCTTGCTCATATAAGGCATCGTCTTTCCCAATTTTCGCTAGTAAAGACTTTATACGCTCAAATTCTTTGGCGGCTGTTTTATGAGACTTTTTTATAAACTGGGCTTGCATCGGGACATGGGTTAATAATGCTGATTCTTCTTCGCGCCGTAATTCTAATTCGTCTTTTGTCCGGTGCCCTTCTACCAGGGCGACCGGTTTGCTGGGCCGTGCCATATTCTGGGCACCTCCTTGTATAGTATTGGGAGTTTTTTGCGCACAGACTTTCACCGCGGTCTCTGGAAGCTTCTCCCATAGCGATTTTACTACCCCCTAGGGGCTACTCTCCCCTAGCCGTACGCATGCTGTGATGTCTTTTACACAATCCCCTTAAGTTACTGTTCTTGTATTTTAGATCTGGAAAATCTCTTAATTTTTTGACATGGTGTATCTCTGTTGCCGGCTGAGGCGGCAGGCCTGGCAAAGGATCCTCGAGACAGTCAGCACACAGTGGGTGCTCCCTTAGATACCTCGTCCTGAATCTATCCCACCTGCCGTTATATCCTCTGCTGTATGCGCTCCCTCTGCGCTCCCTTGCTAGTCCTTGGTGCTCGTCACAATAGCCGCTCTTGTTGCTTGTGGTGTTAGGGCACATGTACGCCTTACACGGTCGCTCTATCCTGTAAGGCATTACGCCGTTAGCTCTCTCAGCGTATTGACAAACTCTGCTATCTGCTTTGCAACATCGCTGTTGTTTTCACCATCTACGTATATGCACCCTCTTTTAAGCAGATCTAGTAATATGTCTTTGATTAACTCGTCACTCATGTTATCGCCTCCCCTCTTTATACCGTCACCGCTACCAGATAGCACCCTATCGCCCATAGCATCTGGTAGTTATCTCGATCTACCACGGACGCTAGGGCAAAGCATGTCGCTGATAGCTTAAGTAATATCCTTACTAACCACATAATGCTACCTCCTTAAATCACAACTTCCATTTTCTTTTCCCCGCCGTATAAAGTAATCGGCGCAGATCCTTTGGCCCCTGGCAAAAGCATCTTACGTGCAGCGTACCCACCAAAGCTTAACCAGGAGGATGATATAACAAAAAGTCTCTCGGTTTGGATTATGTTGCTATTGTGTAGGTCGGGTACTCTTATACTGCGTTTAAATCCGACTTTGTTGTGGGTGTGGCCCACTACGTAGATATCTGCTATAACGCTCAATCCTAATAGCTCCAGATTGTTTACCGCACTGCCGATCC
>ENA-UOOI01003117-UOOI01003117.1-fermentation-metagenome-genome-assembly--contig:-NODE-3117-length-13013-cov-6.540361_pt1 | contig 13013 bp, 12 predicted proteins | sample MGYA00245779_ERZ724027 | MGnify/ENA primary metagenome ERZ724027 (study PRJEB28704, sample SAMN03018318) | fermentation metagenome | biome: anthropogenic terrestrial biome; feature: soil; material... | reverse complement strand
CAAGGGCGCGCTGCTGGTGGGCCCTCCGGGCACAGGCAAGACCCTTCTGGCGCGCGCGGTTGCCGGCGAAGCGGGAGTTCCTTTTTTCTCAATTTCAGGCTCCGATTTTGTCGAAATGTTTGTCGGTGTCGGCGCATCCCGTGTCCGTGATTTGTTTGAGCAGGCAAAGAAAAATTCCCCCTGCATCATCTTTATTGATGAAATCGATGCAGTTGGCCGGCAGCGCGGAGCGGGTCTCGGCGGCGGTCATGATGAACGCGAACAAACTTTGAACCAATTGCTGGTTGAAATGGACGGCTTCGGCGCGAACGAGGGAGTCATTATGATCGCGGCGACGAACCGGCCGGATATTCTGGATCCGGCTTTGATGCGCCCCGGCCGTTTTGACAGACAGATTATGGTCGGATATCCGGATATCAAAGGACGCGAGGCGATCTTAAAAGTCCATGCCCGCGGCAAGCCGCTTGCTCCGGACGTCGATTTGAAGACCATCGCAAAATCGACCGCCGGTTTTACAGGCGCGGATTTGGAAAATCTGCTTAACGAGTCTGCTCTGCTTGCCGCCAGAAGAGACTTGAAATCAATCACCATGGATGAAATTGAGGAGGCCACGATTAAGGTCGTGGTTGGAACTGAGAAAAAGAGCCATGTGATGACCGACAAGGAAAAGAAAATTACAGCTTATCATGAGGCGGGACATGCGGTCGCGACTTTTTACTGCCCGACGCAGGACCCCGTCCATCAGATTTCAATTATCCCGCGCGGAATGGCCGGCGGTTATACCATGCAGATCCCCACAGAAGACCGTGCCTACCGTTCCCGCAAAGAAATGGAAGAGGATTTGGTTGTCATGCTCGGCGGCCGTGTTTCAGAGGCGCTTACCATGGACGATATTTCGACCGGCGCTTCCAACGATATTGAACGGGCTACCAAGCTCGCTAGAAGCATGGTGACGAAATATGGGATGTCGGACGAACTTGGCCCAATTACTTACGGCCAGGATGAGGGAGAACCGTTTTTGGGCCGTGATATGGGCCACATCCGGAATTATTCCGAGGCGACTTCCAGCGCAATCGACCGTGAGATCAAACGCCTGATGACGAATGCTTATCAGAAAACGGAGTCGATTCTGAAGGCACACATGGAAAAACTTCATGAGGTTGCAAAATATCTGTTCGAAAATGAGAAAATGAGCGGAGAAGAGTTTGCAAAAGTCATGGAGGACAAAGGCCCGGCACCGGAATCTCCGCAAGATGGGCAGAACAGCCTGACGCCCGGCACTTCGGCCGGACATATGGTGGGAGAGGCCGGTTGAAAAGGGTCAATAAAAACAAAACCAAAAGGGGAATGTAGTTACATTCCCCTTTTGACTGCTTTTTTAGACCGTAGAAAATATAAGTTTTAGGGAGGCCCTGAATGGCACGGAAACAGGCATATGGAAACGAAAGCATTTCTTCCCTGAAAGGGGCAGACCGCGTGCGGCGCAGGCCGGCCGTTATTTTCGGTTCCGATGGGATTGAAGGATGTGAACATTCCATCTTTGAAATATTGTCTAACGCGATTGACGAAGCGCGCGAGGGCTATGGAAGGCAGATTACGGTGACAAGGTACCGCGATCATTCGGTGGAAGTGGAGGATCTCGGCCGCGGGTGCCCGGTCGACTATAATCCCATTGAAAAATGTTATAACTGGGAGCTGGCTTTCTGCGAGCTTTATGCGGGAGGAAAATACAACAACAGCGCGGACGAGAGCTATGAGTATTCACTGGGCCTCAACGGCCTGGGGCTTTGCGCTACACAATATGCTTCCGAATACATGGATGCGAAAATCAAACGCGATGGTTTTCGCTATTCTTTGCACTTTGAGCACGGCGAAAATGTCGGCGGACTCAAAAAAGAGAAGTACGAAGGAAAAGACACCGGTTCCCGCTTTCACTGGAAACCGGATCTTGAGGTCTTTACGGATATTGATGTACCGGTTGAATACTATTTGGACATGCTGAAGCGCCAGGCCATTGTCAATGCCGGGATCACATTTCTGCTCCGAAATGAAACCGACGGCGGCTTTGAGACATCCACATTTCTCTATGAGAATGGGATTGCGGACTATGCAAAAGAAATCGCCGGGGACGATGCTTTGACACCGGTTCAGTTCTGGCAGTCGGAGCACATGGTGCGCGACCGGGTGGACAAGCCGGAGTATAAAGTGAAGATCAATGTGGCCGTCGCGTTTTCCAACCGGAACCGGCTGGTGGAATATTATCATAATTCCAGTTGGCTGGAACACGGCGGTTCCCCGGACAAGGCGGCGCGCAACGCATTTGTCTATCAGATCGACTCCTACCTGAAGCAAAATAATAAATACAATAAAAATGAAAGCCGGATCAACTTTGCGGATGTGGAAGACTGTTTGATCCTGGTCATTTCATCGTTTTCCAACCGGACGTCTTATGAGAACCAGACAAAGAAGGCCATTACCAATAAGGGGATTCAGGAAGCGATGACGGAGATGCTCCGTCATCAGCTGGAGGTCTATTTTATTGAAAACCCCGCCGATGCGGAAAAAATTGCAGCGCAGGTGCTGATCAATAAGCGCAGCCGGGAAGATGCGGAAAAAACGCGGCGGAACCTGAAAAAGAAGCTGACTACCAGTTTGGACCTGACCAACAGGGTAGCCAAGTTTGTCGACTGCCGCAGCAAAGATGTCTCCGAACGGGAAATATTCATTGTAGAAGGAGACTCTGCACTCGGTGCGTGCAAGCAGGCGCGCGATCCGAACTTTCAGGCGATCATGCCGATCCGCGGCAAAATTCTGAATTGCCTGAAGGCGGATTATGACAAAATTTTCAAAAGCGATGTCATTACCGACTTGCTGAAAGTTCTGGGCTGCGGGGTGCAGGTCAAATCAAAGGCCAGCCGCGAACTGTCTTCGTTTAATATCAAGCTGCTGCGCTGGAATAAAATTATTCTGTGCACCGATGCCGATGTGGACGGATACCAGATTCGGACTCTGCTGCTGACGATGCTGTACCGGCTGACGCCGGCGCTGATCCAGGAGGGGAAAGTTTTTATTGCAGAATCTCCACTCTATGAAATTCAGACGAAAAATGAGACCTATTTTGCTTTTACGGAACGAGAAAAAGAAGAGTTTACCCAAAAGCTGAAAGGGCAAAAGATGATGGTTCAGCGTTCAAAAGGGCTGGGTGAAAACGAACCGGATATGATGAATCTGACTACGATGAATCCGGCGACCCGGCGACTGATCCGCGTTCTTCCCGACGATGCGGAACAGACTGCCCGGATGTTTGACCTCCTGTTGGGCGACAATCTGGAGGGCAGAAAGGTCTTTATTGCCCAGAATGGTTCCCGCTATGTCGATACGTCCGATTTGAGCTGAATGCCTTTTGAATTTATTAACGAATGAGGTGCGGCAGAATTCATGCCAAAAAAAAGGAAAGAACCTCCCCGCAGAACGGCGGGCGCCCATGGCGTCATCAACAGAGCGGGTAAGGTAGTTGAAGAAAAAATAACGGATACGCTTGAAAAAAATTATATGCCCTATGCCGTGAGTGTGATCCTTTCCAGAGCAATTCCGGAAATTGACGGTTTTAAGCCGTCTCACAGAAAACTGCTTTACACCATGTATAAAATGGGTTTGCTTGGCTCCGGCCGGACTAAAAGTGCCAACATCGTCGGCCAGACCATGCGTCTGAACCCGCACGGAGATGCGGCCATTTATGACACGATGGTTCGCCTGAGCCGCGGCTACGAGGCGCTGTTACATCCCTATGTGGATTCCAAAGGAAATTTCGGCAAGTTTTATTCCCGGGATATGGCTTACGCCGCCTCTCGCTACACGGAGGCACGCCTCGACAATATCTGTGAGGAACTGTTCCGCGATATTGACATGGATACCGTCGATTTTGTAAACAACTACGATAACACCATGAAAGAGCCGACCCTGCTGCCGGCGACTTTCCCAACCGTGCTGGTCAATGCCAATACGGGGATCGCCGTCGGGATGGCAAGCTCTATCTGCTCATTCAATCTGGCGGAAGTTTGCAAAACGACTGTGGCATTGCTGAAAAATCAACAGCATGATCTTTTTTCTACTCTGCCTGCCCCGGATTTTCCGGGCGGAGGGCAGATCCTGTTCAACCGGGACACCATGCGCAAGATTTATGAAACGGGGCGCGGTTCCGTGCGAGTCCGTTCCAAATATCGCTATGATCCAAGTGCCAACTGCATCGATATTCTTGAAATTCCGCCTACCACGACGGTGGAAGTTATCGTCGAGAAGGTTGTGGATCTGGTGCGGAAAGGAAAAATCAAAGAAATTTCCGATATCCGCGACGAAACGGGACTGGACGGCCTGAAAATCACAATTGACCTCAAGCGCGGAGCGGACCCGGAAAAGCTGATGCTGCGGCTGTTTAAAATGACCCCGCTGGAAGACAGCTTTTCCTGTAATTTCAATGTCCTTGTTAACGGTGCCCCGCATGTCCTGGGAATCCGGGAGCTGCTGAACGAGTGGATCACATTTCGGGCGGAATGTGTCCGCCGCAGGACAGCGTTCGACCTGAAAAAGAAGCAGGAAAAATTCCACTTGCTCAAAGGCCTTGAAGCAATTCTGCTCGATATTGACAAAGCGGTGGCCATTATCCGCTCCACAGAAGAAGAAGCGGAAGTTGTCCCAAACCTGATGATTGGGTTCGGTATTGACCAGATGCAGGCCGAGTATGTGGCGGAGATTAAGCTGCGCCATTTGAACAGGGAATATATTTTAAAGCGCACCGAAGAGACGAGAGGACTGGAGCAGGAAATCAAACGTCTTCAGACAGTCCTCGGCAGCGAAGCGGAAATCCGAAAAATTATGATCCGGGAACTGAACCAGGTTGCCGCAAAGTATGGGAAACCCCGCCGCTCTGAAGTGGTTTATCCGGGAGAGATCCGGGAATACTCCGAAGAGGATATCCCGGATTACCCGGTCAATCTGTTCCTGACCAAAGACGGCTATTTTAAAAAGATTACGCCGCTGTCGCTGAGAATGAGCGGAGAGCAGAAGCGGAAAGAAGGGGACGAAATCTGGCAGCATTTGGAAAGCGAGAATTCTTCCGAACTGCTGTTCTTTACAGATCGGTGTGCTGTCTATAAAGCAAAAACTGCGGATTTTCCAGACACCAAAGCAAGCGTGCTGGGGGAGTATATCCCGGCAAAGCTTGGAATGGAAGACGGCGAGTCCCCGGTTTACATGGTCGCCACAACGGATTACTCTGGATTTATGATGTTTTTCTATGAAAACGGAAAAGTGGCAAAGGTTGATCTTGCCTCTTATGAAACGAAGACGAACCGCCGCAGGCTGGTCAACGCTTACAGCGACAAAAGCCCGCTGGTTTCCTGCGCTCAGATTGGGGAGGATCGGGAGTTTCTTCTGGTTTCTTCGCAGGGCCGGATGCTTTTGCTAAACACAAATGCGATTCAAAACAAGTCCACACGGTCCGCACAGGGCGCCGCAGTGATGACACTTCGGAAAAATGCAAAGATGCTTTGCGCAAAGCCGTTTGAGGATGGAACCCTGAAAAAACCAAGCCGTTACCGAAAGCCGATTCCGTCGATCGGTGCTCTTCCCACAGCGGAGGATGCCCGGAATGAACAGCTTACCTTTGAAACGGCAACAAAAACGCCGCTGAAAAACCAATAGCTTTTCAGCGGCGGGACAGTTGAAGCGGCAAACGCAAAACGAGCGAAATCGCTTTTCTCTGTCCATGGGATAGAGTTCCCAGCGCTTTGTGCGATTATTCAGCTTTCAAACTGGATTCGGAAATATATCGGCTTATCCCCTTGCAAACGGTTTGTATTTGTGGTACTCTAAGAAAAGTGGATCTGTAAAAATTGTGGAGGTAGTTTATGTCTGCGGTTGAAATTATATTAGGAATTGTTCTTATCATTTTTTCTGTTGCGATTACAATTATTGTGTTGCTTCAGGAAGGGCATGAGCAGAATGTCGGTGTGGTTACGGGAGGCGCAGATACATTCCTGGCGAAGAACAGAGCGCGTTCGGTGGATGCGTTTCTCTCCCGATGGACCAAAATTATAGCGATCGGCTTTTTTGTGCTGGTGATGGCAATCAATGTTTATCTGTTCTTTGGAACCTGAAATAAAATGCGATTCCGCCCCGCTTGGCAAAGCGGGGCATTTTCTTATACTGCTTCGCCGTTGTTCGTTCAGTGGGGCATGATGTTGGCAGAGACGATTCAAGGACCGTCTAAAATCGTTAGTTTTGGGAAATCTATCATAATGCCTTGAGGGGAAAAAAAGCACACAGCCGAGGGGAGAAAATAAATTGGAAGAAATCAAGGAAAAAATTTTACGGTATTTAAACAAAACACCGCAGGGAATTTCATCACATGATTTGCTGAAACGGTTGAAATTAAATCAAAAAGATTATGACAGGGTGCTGCGGGAGATGCAGGGAGAGGGAAAAATATCAGTCAGTAAGCGCCGGAGAATTCACGGGGTGAAGCAAGAACCTACCATTGAGGCCACGATTGTTTCTCTTTCCAAAGGGTTTGCTTTTGCGCGACCGGACAGCGGCGGAGAAGATATTTTTATTCATGCCGATCACCTGAACGGCGCTTTTATTAACGATCGGGTGCGTCTCTCCCATGTCAGACAGAGCCCGAAAGGCCCGAGCGCAGAAGTGGATTCCGTTTCAGAAAAGAGCAGCCGCGTGATTACCGGAACGTTGCACCGGGAAAACGGAAGCTATGAAATGACCCCGGATGATGCCATCCGATACCCGATCCGGGTTGTCAAACGTCTTCCGAACGGCGTAAAAACGGGGGATAAAATCCAGGCGAAGATCAGCCGAGAAAAAAAGACGGACAGGCTTCAAGCGGAAATCGTCAAAGTCTACGGCAAGTCAAACAGCGCGAAGATTTGTGCCGATGCCATTTTAGACCAGTATGGGATTCGGACAAAATTCAGACCGGATGCGCTGGAAGAGGCGCAGCTTGTCTCTTCCGCCGCTTTGTCGGAAGAAGACAGAAGGGGCCGGCTGGATCTGCGGAAACTCGCTATCTGCACCATTGATGGGGCCGGAGCCAAAGATCTGGACGACGCCATATCCGTCAGCAGAACAAGGAAAGGATATCGGCTTGGCGTGCATATTGCGGATGTGTCTCATTATGTGCGGGAAGGCGGATCGTTGGATCAGGAAGCGTTTGAGCGGGGGACCTCCGTGTATTTTGCCGACCGGGTTGTACCGATGCTTCCGGAAGCACTTTCCAACGGAGTGTGTTCTTTAAATGCCGGAGAGGACAAGCTTACGTTTTCTGCACTGATCGAATTAGATCATGAAGGGGAGATCCTGTCCTACAAGTTTCGGAAAAGCGTAATCCGCTCCCGCGTGCGCGGCGTTTATTCGGAAGTGAATCAGATCTTTTCCGGAAAAGCGGACCGCGCTCTCAAAAAAAAGTATTTCCCGGTGATCCGTTCTCTCAATGCCGCGCGTGAGTTAGCCAAAATTCTGAAAAAGCGTTCTCAGAAAAATGGCTCTTTTGACATTGACAGCTCCGAGCCGGAATTTACGCTGGATGAACATGGAGTCTGCGTGGCCGTTCAGCCTCGCAAGAGCGGGGAAGCAGAGCAAATGATCGAGCAGCTGATGATCACCGCCAACCAGGCCGCGGCAAAACTTGCCAGGGGAAACGAGATTCCGTTTGTCTACCGGGTACATGAACAGCCAGACCCGGAACGGGTTCAGAACCTGATTCAGCTGGTGGATGCGCTCGGCCTGAATTCCCGGACGCTGAAGAAACCGGGAGAACTTTCAGCCGCCGATTTTGCGGCCATCCTCAGCCAGGCGGCCAACACGCCGATTCAGAAAGTAGTTTCGCATCAGCTGCTTCGGACCATGGCAAAAGCCCGTTATTCCCCTGAGCCGCTTGGGCATTTTGGACTTGCTCTGGAAGATTACTGCCATTTTACCTCTCCAATCCGCCGGTATCCGGATCTTGCAATCCATCGCATTTTAACGGCCCTTCTCGCGAAAAGCGGAAGCGAGAAAGTCGGACGTTTTCAGGACTTTGCCGCCCGTGCCGCCAAATCTTCCTCCAGTGCAGAGGTTCGCGCCATGGCTGCGGAGAGAGATGCGGAAGACTGTTATATGGCAGAGTACATCGGTCATCACATTAGTGAAGTCTATGACGGGGTCATCAGCGGGGTAACTCAAAAAGGCGTTTTTGTAGAGCTTGCCAATACGGTCGAAGGCTTTGTGCCGGTTGCCAGCTTCAAGGGAGCACATTACCAGTTTGATGGTATGATTACTCAGGTTGACCGGGAGTCAGGGGAAAAACTCACCATTGGTCGTCCGTTGCGGATTCAGGTGGTTTCTGCAGATGTTGCGGGAGGCCGTATCGATTTTATTCCTGCCGAAAATCCATGATTATTTTTCCTGATTTTCCATATCCTGCATAAAAATTGGAATAACAGCCTATCCTACTGACATAAGTATAACCGGAAGGCGGAATTGTTGGTATGGAATCTGTATTAAAACTCTTGCAACGCGCGGCCACTGACTGTGAAGAGGTAAAAGATGGTCTTGATCGGCAGCAGATCATCGATGCAATCCGGGACGTATCCCGTCGGCTTGCCTATAACGAGTGTTGGTTTCAGCTTGAATCCGATGAAAATCTGGTCGATGCCTGCATTTATCAGCGGGAAGAGCTGAAATCGCGTTACCGTTATTTGCTAAAGCTGGCGAAACAGCAAGGGGTTCACTGCGCTTCCTTCCAAGAAGAGTAAGGAGCGGAGGTGTAAAGTTGCAGAATATGACGGCTATCGCGTGTACACTCGGGGTCTTTGCGCTGCTGGTGATTCTCCAGGTCATTGTCAAAGCGGAGCGACCGGTCCGAAGGGCGATCGGAGGAATTTTGACAGGACTTTGTGCATTAGCCGTGGTTAATCTAACAGGATGTTTTACCGGTGTGACGCTTCCCATCAGCCTGCTGACTCTCGGCGTTTCGGGTGTGGCCGGAATTTCTGGAGTTACAATGCTGCTTTTGCTGAATCTCATTTTATAATAGGCTGCAGGGAGGAAATCTCTCAAAAACAGACGGTCCGGAACAAATTCCGGACCGTCTGTTTTTGAGAGATTGGATAAAATCCATTTCACGTTGTATTCTGACGTTTTATTTTTCCGATGAAATCTGGTCAATGGCGATATCGTTCCGGCCGGTAACAAGAGCCAGTAACATTCGGTAAACCGTTTCAGGAGAACGATAAAAATTTCTTTTTACCATGTTGGCCTGATAGAGATCCGGCACATAAAGGGAGATGTTCATCAAATCCATATCTCCTCCAGAAATATGGCAGGTTACCTGATATCCATGTTCTCCTTTGGTAAATTCAACGTGGTTTTCGCGTTCCCGTTTTGCTTCGGCCAGCATTCGGATGGCCGCGCCAACAGCTTTATCACGGACGGAAGGCGGCAGTGCAGTGTCCAGTTGCTTTGCAATCATTTTTCCGTTTTTGCTTAAAATAAAAGTTTCGGGATTGTCCTTACTGGGAAGAAGGATTCCCTTTTCAGACATTTCCGCGATGGCATCAGCCAACTCGAAGTAGTTTGCCAGTGCGTTGTCCTGCAAAATTCCGATGATGTCATCTTTTGCAAGCGGTGCGTCAACGCTGTTAAGCAGGTAACAGATTAGAATCCGGATTTCATTTTTGGTTCTCAGTCCGCCTGGGTCGACTCCGGCGGTAAAAGCATCAAAAGCCACTCTGAAACGCCCCCAGTCTTTTTTCTTATTTTACCACAGATTACAAATCGTGCAAGATGAAAAGCGGGGGCCAAAAGAAAAAGCCCGCTGCAAACTTAAAGATGCAGCGGAGCAACAGTCACCGTTTTGCGCCAATAAAGGCTTCTATATTTTCTTTTACATCGGAAAGCAGTTTCGCCTTTTGGTTTTCGGGGCAGGCACGGAAAAATCCAACCAGCTCTTTTTCCTGTGAGGATAATTCGTAAATGTGACTGGAATTTTTTTTGCCGTGAATGTAATCTAGTTTGGAGCCGCTGTCGGCTACATGAGGAGGGGTCGATTCATCTGCCAGCAGTTCACTGATCGAGATATTGAATACTTTTGCCAGCGTGACGAGGGCGGAGACATCCGGAGTGGTTTTTCCCAGTTCATAATAGGAATAGGTGGAGCGGTCAATATTTAAAATTTTTGCAATTTGATTTTGTGTGTAGCCGCTTTTGATGCGTAATTCGCGTAACCTTTCGTTAATGTAAATTTTCATCAGCTGCTGTTCCGCCTCTTTTTACATTTTGTCCCACAAAAGTATAAATTTATTACTAATTATTTTTATTATATATTCATTCCAGGAGGAAATATAAATTTGGTGATTATTATTCACAATTTTGCGGGAATTACCAAATTCTTGCGGAAAAGTCTTGACGTTCCTAGAATTGTTTAGTATAATACTTAGGTCAGCAAAAATTGCTACTGTGGCTCAGTTGGTAGAGCAGCGCATTCGTAATGCGCAGGTCGTCAGTTCGAGTCTGACCAGTAGCTCCAAAAAAAGCCAGGAACCATGCGAGGGTTCTTGGCTCTTTCTTTTATCTAAATATATTCTAGAATTTAATAATGGGGTTTATTCCTCCAAAAAGACAGATGGCGTTTTATCCCTCTCCACTTTTTTGCGGCCCAGTAGTCTGCTCGAACATCGTATTGAACTTGTCTGCCATCGCCTTGTCTGCAGATTCCAAAGCATGGAGATAGCGGTTTGTGGTGTTGAGTTGTGAGTGGCTGAGATGTGCAGCCACGGATTTGATGTTTGCGCCGCTCTGTAGAGCCAATGTAGCCGAACTATGCCTTAGAGCGTGAAAATTAACGTACGGAAGTTTATGACGCCTGAGGAGCGCAGAGAACCATTGAGAGACGGTATCCGAATTCATCACTTTGCCATTCCACTGCGTAAACACAAAATCGTTGTTTTCCCAAAGAGTTCCCAGCTTGATTCGTTTGGCGGTTTGTTCGGCGTGATAGGCAGTCAGTGCCCCTGCGGAAAGACCCAGCATTACGCAGACGCAAAGTATTGTACGAATTGCGGCAGAAAAATCGAAAAGCCGCAGCGGTGTCAGCGGTGATTGCAACCCACAGCTCATAAGCGTAGTGGTGCAGGGATGTGTCAGACGTTCCCTTTTTGACAAGAGAGTTTTTGATACGTTCGGAGTACTCACATCAGCGGGTATCCAGCGGCGGTATATCCGGATAGTCGGAAACAGCCGTGATGAAATAGAAATAATACGCGAATACTGGCTTTTAAATGGGAACAACAAAAAAGATGTTCCAGCCAGTATCCTTCATAAGCTTACTTTTATAAGTGTTTCCAATGCTGAAAATCCCGATAAGATTACCGATAACGTCGATGAAACTACTGATAACCCACAAAGTAAAATAATGTATGTCCGGAGATGAAGCTCCAGACAGCCCAACCGCCATAGAACTTATCTTGAATGATAAGTCTTTGTTTTCTGTAACGAAAGCACAGGTCAATGAATGGTCAGAACTTGCAGGCCGGACTGATCAAGCCGACCAAGAAGCCGGACTGCGGTAATATCATCAAAATTATCTGCGATGCCCTGAACGGGATCGCCTACCGGGATGACGCACAGGTCATCCTCACCCAGGCGGCCAAAGAGCACGGCGATGACCCGCGCACGGACGTCAGAATGTGGAAAATATAAAAAAACCGTCCCTTTGTGAGACGGTGAATAATTAAGCAGAAGAATTGCTGCTCTCCTCTTTATTTTGAATTGGTTCATTGGATTTTTCCTTTTTGAGTCTCTCTTGCCATTCGTCAGCAAGTGCTTTTTGAATTTGTTCAAAATCAGGTTGTTTGTTTTTACTGCCTTTACTTTTCAAAGAGGTACCTCCTGTTGGGAATGACACAAAAATACGCTCCGAAGAGCGCATTTCATAATTGTAAGAATTACCGTTGCTTTGAAAAGCAATCGCTGCAATATACAGGACGGCCTTCGGTCGGTTTAAAAGGCACTTTGCATGGCTTTCCACAAGAAGCACAAACAGCGTCAAACATTTCGCGCGTTGAGCCTCTGGAGTTTTTACGGGCATCTCGGCAGGATTTACACCTTTGTGGTTCGTTCATAAATCCTTTTTCCTCATAGAAATCCTGCTCGTTTGCGGTAAATACAAATTCCTGCCCACAATCTTTGCAAATCAATGTTTTGTCTTGATGATTCAATTAACATTCCTCATTTTAATAAAATATGCCTGACCGTACGGTCAGGCACTTACTGTAAGTATAAATGCAATGATGGCAATTGTCAAATGCTTTTTTAAAGCGCATGCTGAAAAGAATGACGGTTCATGACGGTCGACAAAGTGAAAAAGCTGCTGAAAATCTGCTATGACATCCCGGCCATGATCGACGAGGAGTGGGCCACCATCCGCCACTGCGAAGAAGAGAAAAATAAGATTGCGCTGCCGTCCGTCAACCTTCCCGGGCTGCCGGGCGGCAGCCATGCCGCTCTCTGACAAGGCAAAGTATTATGACGATGAAGTCACGCGATGTCACAAGAGAATCGCCCATCTGCGGGACGCAAAGAACTGGCTGGGCGTCGCCCTCGGGAAGCTGGACCCGGCCGACCGGTATATATTGGCTCTGAGATACATGGGGGACCCGAAGAAGCGCGGATACCGCCGCCGGCCGACGTGGAAAGAGATCGCGGACAAGGTGGAGCTAAGCGAGGGGCGCGTTCGGGAACGGGTGCGGATCTCTTTGCTCCAGTTGGCCATGAGGTCGGATCAAATTGTCTTTCCGGGCATGGCGCGCTGAAAAGCCGGACACTTCCGGAACTTTCATTGTGCTACAATATAATCAGGAAATTTCGGAAAGACGTTCGGCGAGGGCCGGGCGCTTTTCTTATGCCTTAGACCGTGCGGGGCCGACAGAAAGGAGCCGCATGGAAAACTACATCAATCACATTTT
>ENA-UOOI01003115-UOOI01003115.1-fermentation-metagenome-genome-assembly--contig:-NODE-3115-length-13030-cov-18.171407_pt1 | contig 13030 bp, 8 predicted proteins | sample MGYA00245779_ERZ724027 | MGnify/ENA primary metagenome ERZ724027 (study PRJEB28704, sample SAMN03018318) | fermentation metagenome | biome: anthropogenic terrestrial biome; feature: soil; material... | reverse complement strand
AATTATTGGTATAATACATAGGGATTATACATCGCAGTCTATAACATTGCAAAAACACCAGGGATTGAAGAAGCAGCAGACATGCACTGAATGCAGAGGAAGAAACAGCAGACATGCACTGAATGCAGAGGAAGAAGCAGCTGAATAAACAGCCGCATGAATTGGAAGGGGATCCTATAATTGTTCAAAGAAAGCGGCAATGTATCTCCCATAAAGACCGGAAGATACATTGCCACTTAATCACAAAAAATTTGTTTCACAGGAATTTAACCAAACCTAACAGGAACTCGTCCGGATGGATATCTGCGCAGCAGGAAGGGAATCGGATACCACTGCTATGTGAATGTCTCCGGGTGTCCGGGCCGCACGGACTGCCAGCAAGGCCTTGCCGTTAAAGGCCCAGCGCCGACCTGTGCCGTAATCCTCCGTTGTCTTTGGGTTGCCCGAGCCAAAGCCCACCAGCCTGCCAGCTCCGGATACGGATGCAGTAAGCTCAAAAGGCCGGGAAACAACCAATACCCCATTGTCATCCAGAAGTTCCGCTTTGATAAAACAGAGATCCATTCCATCTGCACGGAGAACTTCCCGGTCCGCTGTCAACCGGATTTCGGCAGCGGAACCCGCTGTTGCAATCCCATCCCGTGCGATTGCCCTGCCGCCCTTCCAGGCCACTGCTTCCAGTTTGCCCGGCGTATACGGCACTTCCATAAAAGCTTTGAGCTTTTCCACCTTTGTCCTTCCAAAGCTTTTTCCGTTTACCAGGAATTCCACCTCATCACAGTCGGCATAGGCCTCCGCCTTCACTGGCTTGCCGATATACTGCGCATCAAATGTCCAGTTCCTCTTCACGTCCGCCCATTGCCAGCCCATGCCGTAGCATGGCTTCCCTGTATGGGAAGGATGTGTCGTGAATAGATGAACGCCGTCATCAAGATGCCACATAATCTTACGAAAATAGGACTGGGGCCTACGATTGCCATCCAGATCAAAGTCCCCCTGATAGCAGCTGAGCCAGGGATACTGTCCCACCAGTCCTTCCAAAGGCTCATTGAGATCCCAAATGACACGTCCCGCACCGGCTTCCCCCAAATTGTCATATGCCGTCCAGATGAAATCCCCGATAACATGGTCGTTTTTTTCCACGGCTTTCCAGAAGTCATAGGTATCAAACGCAGTGGTTTCCGTAGCCTGTATCACACGGCCGGGAAACTTCTTTCCATCGTTTTCATAACGAGGATAAAGATAATTGTAACCTACTATATCCAGCGTATCGGCAGCTGCCTTCGTCTGATCTCCCCATAGGTCCTCTGCTTTGGGGTCAAAAGCGGGTTTCCCGTTCTCAGCAATCCATTTCAGAACTTTACGTCTGTCTATTTCAATGGGTGGCCTTTCTTCCAGGGTATCCAGCGGGATATCCTCGGCTCCACGATGAATAGCAGAGGTAACTGGGCGGGTCGGATCCAGGAAGCGAACCAAATCCGCCTGCCTTTTGGCCCAGAGGGCGCCGCTGCTTTTGCCCGTGATTTCCGGGATCTCATTGCCGATGGACCAGCAGTAAACCGACGGATGGTTCCGGTCCCGCTTTACCATGGAAGTGGTATCGTATTTCCACCATTGCTCAAAGTAAAGATGATAATCCAGCGGATTCTTGCCCATGGTCCACATATCAAAGCTTTCATCCAGCACCAGCATGCCCAGGCGGTCACAAGCGTCCAGCAGTGCTGTGGATGGTGGATTATGTGCCGTGCGGACTGCATTGTAGCCGGCATCCTTCAAGAGCTGAATCTTGCGCTCCTCCGCACGGGGATAAGCACAGGAGCCAAGCAGAGTATTATCATGATGAATACACCCGCCACGCAGCTTCATTTTCCGGCCGTTTAACCGAAAACCTTCCTTTGCATCGATTTCAATCCTGCGGATACCAAACCAGCTTTCACAGGTATCGAGCTCTTTCCCGCCCGCTGAAATGCTGCTCTTGATGACATACCGATTCGGATGGTCCACATCCCAAAGATTCGGGTTCGGAACAGTCAGATCAACATCCGCATGGGTATTCGCCTTTTCCGCCAGTGAAACCACCTTTTCCTCTGTGGCGACCTCGGTCCCTTTTTCATCAAATATATGGACATGCAATCTGGCATCCATGCTGCAGTCCGTGTTGGTAACCGAAACAGAAGCATGGATCGTTGCTTCATCCCGACGGACCTGTGGAGTTGTAACAAAAACTTCCCACGGATGGATATAAACCCTGCCGCCGAGATACAGGCTGACATCCCGGAACAATCCGCCGCCACTGTACCAGCGAGTACCCGGAAGCCGGCACTGGGTCTCGACCTTCAGATAGTTTTTCTTACCCGGCTCCCGCAAACTTTTTGTCAGATCCACAAAAAATGCAGTATACCCATAAGGGTGGTGAAACAGCTTCTGACGGTTCAAGGTCACTTCGGCATTCATATAGGCGCCGTCGAAGCCGATCAGCAGAGTCTTGCCCTGGCTGTCTTCGGGCAGCACAAACTCCCTTTTATAAACAGCTTTCCCGCCGGGGAAGAAACCAGTGGATGCCCTACCCGGGCTATCCGGAGTGCGGTGCAGCGAAAGAATGAAATCATCCGGAAGGTCCACAGGCACGAAGTCATTCTGTGCCCAGCCTTCCTTTTCGGTAACGGCACGCTTCCAGTCAAAATTCAGGGGAATTCGTTTCATAATTCCAGTCCTTCCTTTCGTCTATTCGTTTTATAAAGTGCATCCATCCCATAAAAATTCCGTATCAAACGGATATTCCTCATCCTTTAACGCTTCCGATCATGATTCCCTGAACGAAATAGCGCTGCAGGAATGGATATACCACCAGTATCGGGATGGTGGCGACCATGATGGTACAGTATTTCACCAGCAAACGGTAGCTTTCCTGCTGGGTCTGCCCCACGGTGCCGAGCTGCGTCATACTTTTGGTATCATTCTTGATCAGGATTTCGCGCAGCAGCAGCTGCAGGGGATATTTTGATTTGCTGGAAATGAAAAGGGATGGATTGAACCATTGATTCCACAGACCTACCGCATAAAACAGGGTGATGACAGCCACGGTTGCCTGTGCCATGGGCACCATAATGACCCAGCAGGTCCGCCAGTCACTGGCACCATCCAGTTTTGCAGACTCCACAATGCTCACCGGCACGGCAGCAAAGGCAGTACGCATGACAATCAGATTCCAGGTGTTGACTGCGATGGGCAGGATGATGGACATACGGGTATCCAGCATGTGAAGGTTCTTTACCAACAGATAAAAGGGAATCAGTCCTCCCTGAAAATACATGGTAACGATGATGAGCTTCATAATCAGTTTGTTCCAGTATGGACCTTTGCGGGATAAGGCATAGGCTCCCAGAATGGTCAGGAACATACTGAGAGCAGTACCCACTCCGACATAGAACAGGGTATTCAGAAATCCGGATGAAATATTGGGATTTTGCATCACCAGCTTATATCCCTGTAAATTGAGCTTTCCCAGCGGCCAAAGATAAAATCCCCGATGGCTGTAAACCTGTACCGGATCGCTGACCGATGCCATTGCAACATGCCAGAGGGGATACAGACAGATCACGCAGACGACGAACAGCAAAAGATAGTTGAAAACAGAGAAAATTTTTTCTCCGGCGGTTTGTTTGATCACAGATATCCCTCCTTTACCAGAGACTGGTTTCCGTAAGTCTGGCACTGATACGGTTGGCGCCAATGACCAAAATACAATTGATGACAGAATTGAACAGCCCCACCGCAGTGGAAAAACTGAAGTTGTTTTCCTCAATCCCCTTACGATAAACATAACTTGAAATAACGTCCGCGGTTTCATATGTCAGGCCATTGTACAGCAAAATGATTTTTTCAAATCCCAGACTCATCATGGATCCAACGCGGAGAATCAAAAGAATGGCCATAGTGGGCAAAATGCCGGGAATGCTCACATGAACTGCCCTTTTGAATGCTCCGCATCCATCAATAGTTGCTGCTTCATACAGTTCTGGATTAATGGACGTTAAAGCAGATAAGAATATGATACTATCCCACCCCAGCTTCTGCCAAACATCCGAACCAACATAAATGGGACGGAAGTATTCCGGCCTGGAAAGCAAATTCGTCGGATTTCCTCCCATCATTTTGGTTATCACACCAAAGATGCCGTCGGACGCGGTAAAATCGATCAGCATCCCGCACAGGATCACCGTGGAAATAAAGTGAGGCATATAAGTGATGGTCTGCACGGTCCTTTTGTATCCGGTACTCCGCACCTCATTGAGCAGCAAGGCAAAAACAATGGGCAGCGGAAATCCGATCACCAGATTCCAGAAGTTGATCATAATTGTATTGCGGACCACCCGGAACGCATAAGGGCTTTTGAAAAACTCCACAAAATACCTGATACCGGCCCAGGAGCTGCCGATTATTCCCTTTCGGGGTGCATAGTCTTTAAAAGCCAGCAATATCCCATACATGGGTCCATAACACCATAGAATGTAAAAAGCCAATACCGGAAGGATCATCAGGTATACCGGCCAGAATCGGTGCCAGTCCCGGACCACCATGGCACGCCAGCTGTCATTTGATGAGGCAATTGCCCTTTCCGTTCCTGCGTTCGATGTTTTCATATCCTGGTCCCCCTTTCAACGGGTATAAGGAGGGCACCATGCGGGAAAACAATCCCGCATCATGCCCGTCCCTTCATTCACAGACATACTGCCAATCACAGGTGTACGGTTCCTCAACGTGCCAGATAGCGGTCCAGCGCATCCTGTTTCAGCCTAATGGCGCGGTCAATATCCATGCCTTTGACGGTCTCCACAAATCTGTCAAAATGATCCAGCGGTTCCTGTCCCGTAATGAACTTCAATGTCATTTCATCCCGAAACGTATTGATTTCCGTCATAATTCCGGCCAGTTCCTTTTCTTCCTCCGGCGTCTGGCTGATATTATCCGGAATCAGCCAGCTGGAATCCTGACTGTCCCATACCTTGATACTTTCGAACACTTCCGGCTCAAATTCATAGGCAGCGGAATTCCGTAAATAACCCCAGTTATGCAGCTTAAACAAGGGATACAATGTCCAGAAATCCAATCCTTCGTCGTTTTTAAGCCGGGGATAGATCCATTTTACTTCTCCATTGTCATCCCATTCATAGGAAACTCCCTCGGGTCCGTAGGAGCATAGATCCCCGCCATCCTGGCTGTACCAATAGTCCTGCCATTTGACAGCAACTTCATCCAGGCCGTCTTCCGCCAGCTGGGTGGTAAAGAAAGTACGATCCCCACGAACCGTTGCATTGTCCTGATGCAGATGAATTTCCTGTCCATCATAGGAAGTGGGCATCGCCACCGGCGTCAGTTTATAGTTGGGATCCTGCTGCGTTCCACTCAGCTTGGCTTGCCCCATTTCCCCATAGTTCAGCCCGCAGGCGCCATACTGCCCGTTTGCCAGATTGGCATTGTAGGAATCCCCGTCGCGGGTGGTAAAATCGGGATCGAGCAGCCCGTCCTTGTACCATTTGTTCAGGAGCATCAGAAAGTCCTTATATCCCGGCTCCAGAGGCCCATAAGCGACTTTACCATTCTTGTTGATGAAATCATATCCGGTATCATAGGAAGCTGCAAAGGCATAGTTATTGGATACCCCATAGGAATCATTGATCTTCAGTCCCAGGGGAGCAATTCCCTTTGCTTTCTTCATGGCCCGGAGCATGGCATCCCAGTCCTCAATGGTTTTTGGCAGTTCCAGACCCAGTTCCTTTATCCAGTCCTCGCGGACCCAAAGGCCGCTCCAGGGGTCCGTTGGAACGATATCGATCATAGGAAAGAAAAACATCTTGCCGTCATCATCCACAATGTCACGGTCAATGTCCTCATTATTCTCCCGCAGCCATTTGATGTTCGGCATCAGCCCTTTGTCATAGTATTCGGTGAGCTCCAGGTAAATGCCGTCCTCCACGGCTTTATGGTACCCGCCGGTGTAGCCGGGAGGCGTTACAAAGACGTCCGGCAGATCCAGGGAAGAAACCTTCAGATTATAATTATCGGTTTCCTGTCCCACTGGAGGATAAATCCACTTGATTTTTACATTTGTACGCTTTTCCAGCTCCTTGAAAGCCTCGCATTCATCCCATCCCTGCATCACCGTGGAATTCAATCCTCTCCAGACCGTCAGGGTTACCGGCTCCTCCACGATGGGAAGACTGGTGGCATTGATGCCGTACAAATATTTATCCGCGCGTTTGTCATACTTAACAGGGCTCAGATTGTAAGGCCGGCCATTGTTGGTATCCGAACCTTCCTCCGGCATCTTCTCCCCACCGGAAGATTTGGAAGTCTTTATCTCCTCTTTCGGTTTGCCGGAAGAGGATTTGCCGGACGCATCTTTTTCCCCGCCAGAGCTGCAGCCCATTGGCAGAATCAAGACAGAGATCAGCAAGAGAATTGTGGTGAGTAAAGTGACAAACTTTTTACCTTTCATTGAAATAATTCCCCCTTAAAATTAAGTTTTTGAGCAGTTTACCTATTTTCTATAATCTGAAAAATCTTTTGTTTTCCATTTTTATCACCTCGATATTGATCTGAATTTTGATAGATGGGCCCATGGATCATATTTTTGTTCCAATCCCAAATACCCTATTTCGTTGAACCGGTAATTGTTAGGCCTATACTGCGCCTATTTCCACGTCCTGCATCTTTCTCATTGAAAACATGTACTCAAGCATAAAAACAACAGTAACAGATACAGTAATTTATATGCGAACAAGCTTTGGTACATGTTTTATGCCAATTTTCATTATATGCGAATATTGCATAAAAGTCAATATGCAGTATTCGCATATTATACAGTTTACATGAGGTGATGTTTTTGTACTCCAGAATACGAAACTTAAGAGAAGACGAGGATATGAGTCAAACAGAGATCGCAAAACTTCTAAATGTAAGCCAGGCAACCTATTCCCGCTATGAAAGTGGTACCCTGGACATTCCAAGTCAAATCCTGATTAAGCTGGCAATATTCCATAATACGAGTATTGATTATCTTTTAGGCCTGACAGACGAAATCCGGCCTTATAAAAGAAAAATACAGTTTTAAATGGAACATCAGCCATACTGCAGGGCACGGGCCGGATCACATCCTCAAGGAATGCTATCCGGCCCGGTCTGTCATTCATCCCTGACAGTCAGGAAACCGCCGGGCTTATTTCGTTCAGGGTCTGACGGGAAATTTCCTGCAGCGGATGAAAATGATCCCCCGCCATGTAATTGACGATACTTTGCATCAGTGCGCGTACCTCCGGATACCGGGCGGATTCCATCAGTCCCATACTGCTCAGGATCAATTTCCCCTTTCCGACGCGGCACTCGATCAGCATCCCCATCCTTCTCATGCGTGTACAGCAGTCCAATGCGGTAATCAGCGGATCTACGGACTTCGGAAGGAGCATGGCACGCCCCCTGCACATGGGCCACCACTGCCAGTTGGAATGAAATTCGGTGGGGAACCCGTTGAAAACCGGATGCTGTGGATCCATAAAGCAGCCCATAAATCCCGACTGGGCTCCAAAAGTCTCTACGGACCAGAAATCCGTCGTAAACTGCGCAGGGATCGAATGGGGAAAGTATTCCGGTGTAGCGGGCGGATTCAAAAATACGCTCTTCCCTTCCTCCAGTGCTGCTGCCGCTTCCCCTGGGGATTGCGTCATAAAAACAGAATCCGGGCAGGAAAAGGGCTTATCCGGATAGATCCAAACCGGATAGCTGTTTGTAGAACCCCCGACAGAAGCGGTAACCGTCAATTTCCCTGCATTCGGGATACATTCCGCCGGGAACGATATCGCCCCAACAACAGACAGGGATCCACACGGATAAACCTGTGAAGGCAAAACCTGCTCTTTTATGATCTTGTCGCCGTCCCTCCACCGGATCCGGCAGGTTCCGGATATCTCCCGCCTGCCATAGTTCGCTATCCGGACTTCGGCAGTGATGGTCTCCGTATTGAGATAGGTATATCTGTCAAGCAGAATAAGCGGAAGCACATCCGCAAAAAACTTCCGGAATCGTTTCGGATCCGCAAAGGAAAATGGTTTGGGCTGCATATGGGAATTCAGCATTCCCACCAAAGCGGTGCCCTGTCCGGGGAAATCCTGCAGGGAAAGAAGGGAAATCCCCGATAGTTCCTTCGTCCGCATCACTGCCTCCACTTCCTCCCGATAGGCAAGCAGGGACAATTCCCCGGTGGCTTCCACTCTTTTTTTCCAGTCCGGCAGCCAGCCCTGCCGTTCCGCCTTTTCCCTTACGCTGAAATAATTGTCCGGCCGGGTTACTCCATGAAACAGCTGCAGTTCATCAAAATCAGGCAGCACCTCATACTGTCCGACTTCAAAGCTGAAAACAGGTCTGGAATACTCCTGGCGCAGCTGCTTCATCTCCATGTCGTAATTTGTTTTTGCATTGGGATATTGCTGATTGATGAACCCCCGCATGGGAGAGGAAGTGCCGCGAAGCAGTTTCTCATAGAAATTCGAGGATGTATAGAAATTGCTGTTCCGGTCCGGACCGATGCCGCCATAATGACAGTTGGAGGCAATGGCATACAGCCGGGTGGGGTCCAGCTCTTCCGCCATCTTTTGCAGCAAATCCATACGCTTGTGTCCCAATGCGCCGGCGCACAGTTCATTGCCAAATGTCAGCATCACAAAAGAAGGGTGGTTGGCATAGGCAAACAGGATCTGCCGCAGTTCCAGCTGATAATAATCCCAGCTTTTTTCCGACTCAAACGCTGTCCCTGGATTCCAGTGGGAAAGTTCCGGCTGCATCATCATACCAATTTCATCTGCAGCAGTAAAAGCCGCATCCGGCGGACAATGGGAATGAAAACGGATACAGTTGACCCCATAGGACTGATAAGTGGTCAAAACGGTCTTCCACTCAGCAGATGTCATCGGCATATGGCCTGTTTCCGGAAACACGCAGCAGTTGGCCTCCCCGCGAAGCAGGATGAGGCGGCCGTTCAATGCCAGTCTTCCGTTTTGGCCGGCAAAGGTCCGGATACCAAAATCCACAGCTTTCTCCTCCATGCCGTCTGCTGAAACGGTAAGGGAATACAGGACACCGTCGCCATCCTCCCAGACGGATGCGGATTCAGACAGAGGAATTTTCTCAACACGGATGCTGTTCCTGCCTGCCGGTACGGCAATCTTCCGGACCAGCTCATGGGCAAACGCCTTGCTTCGCAGGGATAGCAAGCCGGTATAAGCATTGGCACAATCCAGCTCCACAATGGCATCAGCAGTTTTGCTATGCGGATAGACCCGTATGGAGGAAATGAAATTGCCCTTTTCAAACCGCAGCCGCAGATATCCAAGCAGTCCGTTCCAATTGGTCTGGGTTTCGTCCGTTGCGGCGGAAGAGTTTACGATGGCATCCCTGGGCCAGGAAGGATAGGAATTGTCACAGCAAAGAGTACAGACATTTTCCCCTTCCTTCACCTCACTGGTGACTTCAAACACATAGGGAGTGGAAACCGTCCCCTGCCGGCAGGGAATGATATCCTTCCCATTAAAGGCCAGCGTCAGTTCCCTGCTGCGCTCCACTTCAAGGAAAACCCTTTGCCCTCCTGCCTCTTCCACGGAAATGGTTTTTGTAAACCAGGCAGGCCCTTCGTAAGTATATTTTCTGGTCAGCCTGGTTAGAATCCGGGCATCTCCCTCCGGTCCGGGATCCTTTCCCGAATCCGTATCAGAATTCCGCCATCTGCTGCCGCTGTCGCGGCCGCCGATCCTGTTTTCATCCAGGGTACCGGGCAAAACTGCTTCCCCGGCGTGCCCGTTTTGAAGGGACACGGACCAGGCACCGCTTAAATCCACATATTTCATACTTTACCCTCTCCTCCTTCTTCGTCATCCTGCCTGTGTTCCAGAGCGCCCTGATGATCCGGCTGCTGTTTCAGGATGTCCGAAAAAATCCCGGCAGCTTCCTCCTTCTGCCCCAGGCCCAGCTTTCCCAAAGCCCGGAGATACTGGCAATACAGCACATTGTTCCGGGCAATGTCCTCCTGATATGCCTCAGCATCCGGAAGTGAAACCGCAAAGTAATCATACGACACCTTGTCAAAGAGATGCTCTTCCCCATAGGCGATCAGGCGATGAAAAGGCTTTCGGGCTTCTTCCGGATTGCCCAGAGCTTCCCATGCCAGGCCCTGATAATAGATAAAATCGGAAGGCTGCTCGTTGTAATACAAAGCCGGACCCGGCTCCTTTTCCCCCAAAGTGGCCTGTCTGAAAAATTCTTCTGCCTGCTTTTTCCTGTTCCCGCGCTGACAGGCAAGCCCCATATAATAGTACGCCTGATTGTCCGGAACATTGGGCAGCTTTCCTTCGCCCAGGCTGGCCGGATAATGAAGGGTCCTCTTCAGCAGCCCGATTGCTTTCTCATACTCCTGCACTGCCATTGCCTGTTTTGCCAGATGAATCAGTGAAAACCGATACTGAGCGCTGACTCTGCCTTCCCCGCCTTCCCAGGGATGAAACTTATGATGCAGCAGGCCGTCCAGCGCCTTTTCATATTCCCCGCAGCAGTTGAGAAGCATGATGTACCGCAGGTACAGATCATCCCGGCTCTGAACAAGATCCAGGCGTTGTTTCAGTACCGACAGGCGGTTTTCCACGGAATCCCCGCTTTTTGCCGCAAGCTGATCCCGTTCCAACCAGAAGCGGGGATATTCCGGATCCAGAAGGCAGGCCTGCCCGATTGCCTAAGGAAGGAAGTACTGTTCAAATGTCTTTTCCTCATATGGCTTCAGCCAGCTGAAGTCCGGCTGATTTTCGGTGAACACACCCGTCATCAGCTCGATGTAGGGGCCGTCCGCATCCGTCAGATTGCGGTCCCAGGAGCGGCCGAAATCCCCGCTTCCCCAGGTCCACTGCTTCTTGCCGGGAGCAATATGATGATCCGCCACATGAAGCATTCCGGCCTGAAGGCTTTCATCATAATTTCCGATAAAGTCGAAGTCCGAGTGATCCGCCATGTAGGAGGTCGGAACCTTTATATTTTTGTAGCGGGAGATATCAACCCCTGCTGAATAGTCGGCCTTGTAATACTCCCCGGTTGCGATGGGAAAGGTGGAGACAGCCCTTCTGCCATGATCCATCACCGCATGGACATCCGGCGGAAAAACCGAGTAGGTATGATCGTTGACCGGAACTGCGGGATTGGCCCACCAGAGAAATGTCTGGGGAACATCTGTGGGATTGTACAGCTGCCCCTTGATTTCAATATAGGCCTTTCCCGGATAAAGACTGATTTTTGCCATCCCTTTGGTACCGTACATCTTGTCGGTTTCTCCGACAAAGACGGAGCAGGACCCATCGGGATTCCGGGTGTAACAGGAATCCACGGGAGAAAAAGTGGTCGGACGGTGATGCTGCGGCCAGTTCAGCTCAATCCCGCCGGAAATCCACGGGCCGGTCAGGCCGACCAGGGCAGGCTTGATGACATGATTGTAATAAATAAAATCGTAACCGTTGGTTTTGTCATATGCCCTCTGAATTCTGCCGCCAATTTCCGGCAGAATCATCACAAGCAGATACTCGTTTTCCAGAAAGACCGCGCGATAAACCACATCTTCCCGCTCATCCGATATTTTTTCCGTTACCGGCAGGGGATAAACCTTGCCGGTGCTTCCCTGATAAGCTCTTTTTTCGATGAATAATGGACTTTTTTCCGGAGGATATGCTTTATAAGTGGGTATTGTGACACTTTCCTCCCTTACGCTGACAATGTTCCCGTACGACATGAAATGGCTCCTTTTCTCTGATTTTCTCTATCAAGTGATCCGGATCCAATTGTCATTCTACCATAGTCAATGCAAAACAGAATACACTATATTTCCTGTTCATGGACTTTCTTTCACAATTATGCTAAACTATTCTCATGGAAATGATTGATTCAGAAGCAAAAAAAAGAGATGGGTTCAAGGGCGAACGGATGATTGTACTGCCTACCGAGACCTTTTCCGCCTATGCGGCACACCCCCTGGTCCGGCGCATGTATCTGACGGACATCGGCTTTTTTCCGCAGGCAAGGCATCACTACAGGGAACGAAGGAAGGGAATTGAGGAATATATTTTCCTGTGCTGTACCGCCGGGGAAGGAACCGTACAGATGAAGGGGAAAGAATTTGTCCTTCGGCAGAACGAAGCGATTTGCATCCCACATTTTACAGGGCACCGTTATTATGCCTCCGCGCAAAATCCATGGAGTATCCTGTGGGTTCACTTCAAGGGGGAGGATACTGCCCTTTTCCCTTTGGAGGACTGCCAGGTAATACATTTCGAGTCCCAATCTGCGGTAGAGCGCATTATGCATTTATTTGAACTTCTTTTTCAAGTCCTGGATGGAAACTATACAGAAGGAAATTTCGTCTATATCTCTCAGGCCCTGATGCTGATTCTGTCAGAAACCTATTATCGGGAAAAACGAAATGACACGGAAAAGCAGAACAAACAAGTCACAAAAGTGATTCGCTACCTGTACAAAAATCTGGATACCAATCTCTCACTGGAGGATCTCACCACGGAATTCAATCTATCGAAAACCTACCTGAACGGAATCTTTCAAAAATACACGCAGCATGCGCCCATGGACTTCTATCTCCATCTGAAAATGAATCATGCCTGCAAACTGCTGCGCTTAACCGACCTGTATGTTTATGAAGTGGCACAAAAACTCGGTTATCAGGATCCGTACTACTTTTCCAGGATCTTTAAAAAAATGATCGGTTGTTCTCCCAGGGATTATCGCCACAGAGACGGATCCCCTGCTCCTTTTCCGCCACAACTTCTGTAATCCTGTCACTTTCTGTCTTCCCGGCATCATTGCTGAGCTTTGTTCAGATTATGTAAACCTAATTTCATATAGGAACAAAACCCGCTGTTTGACAGGCGGTTGATTTTTAAAACAGGCCTGTAAGTTGCTGCGCTTAGCAGACCTGTATGTTTATAAAGTGGCA
>ENA-UOOI01003113-UOOI01003113.1-fermentation-metagenome-genome-assembly--contig:-NODE-3113-length-13035-cov-4.955162_pt1 | contig 13035 bp, 12 predicted proteins | sample MGYA00245779_ERZ724027 | MGnify/ENA primary metagenome ERZ724027 (study PRJEB28704, sample SAMN03018318) | fermentation metagenome | biome: anthropogenic terrestrial biome; feature: soil; material... | reverse complement strand
ACGATGACGCCGCTCATGCTGAACAGCGGCAGCCACGCGCCGAGCGAAGACCACTTCGCCTCGCTGTCCGGCGTGAAGTTCGGCCTTGCCGGGATGTCCGGCGGAAAGAAGAAACACTCGAGGATGTGCACGTACCGCTGGTTGTAATCGTACAGAAGCGCGTTCCAGCCGTTCGGCGGGTCGTTGACGCGCGGATTCTGGATAATGGCGAGCACCGTCGGCAGCAGCACGAAGCACGAGCCCAGCACGCCGATGACCGCCTCCGCGAACAGCAGCAGGAAGTCCCGCACGCTCATCGACCAGTTGCCGGAAAGCGTCCGCACCGCCCAGTACAGGATCAGGAAGGTGACTTGTCCCACAAAGAAGTAGTAGTTCACCGTGCAGCACAGGCAGACCGTCAGGGCGAAGACGCCGCGCCTGCGGTGGTACATGTATTCGTCCATCGCCCAGAGCATCAGCGGGAAGAAGACGATCGCCTCGTGAAAGTGGTTGAAAAAGATGTTGTAGACGGAAAAGCCGGAAAACGCGTACAGCAGCGCGCCCACGACGGCGTAGTCCGGGTGGCGGACGTACCGCTCCATCCAGATGTAGGAGGTCAGCGTGGCGCAGCCGAATTTCAGGATCAGCAGCGGACCCATCAGGTGCGGGACCATCCAGCTCGGGAACGGGATGGTCAGCCAGAAAAACGGGCTGCCGAGCAGATAGAAGGAATAGGAGCCGACGAAGTTCGCGCCGAGGTCGGTGTTCCAGTTCCAGCCCCAGTCCCCGCTGCGGACGGCGTCGTGGGCCATCTGGTAGAACGGGATCTGCTGCACGTTGTAGTCGCCGTAAAAGAGGAAATACCCGTTGTCGAACACGATGAACGGGATGAAGATCAGGAACGCGAGAGCCAGTCCGAACAGGAAAGCTTTCCGGTAATAAGAACGGCCGGACCTGTCGGCCGGAAGGTGATGAAACTCGGTCACTGCGCCGCCTCCCAATTAGAGGATTGGAAATTAGAGATTCAGATATTAGAAAGGGAAAGGACAAGATGAAAATTTTATTACCATATTATATCATAATGTTTTGTCCAAACAATGTATAAAAATGTTTTCTTTTCAGTTTTTCATCTTGCCCGGCGGCGCAAAGCGGGCTATGATGGAAGAAAAGGGGGAAGAAACGCTTCATGTATCATTTTTTTGCCATGCTGTCGCGGATGAAAAACATCAACCGCTGGGGCCTGATGCGCAACACGAGACCGGAAAACCTCTGCGAGCACAGCTTTGAGACGGCGGTCATCGCCCACGCGCTGGCCGTGCTGAAAAACGCGCGCTTCGGCGGGCACGTGGACGCCGAGCGCGCCGCCACCCTCGCGCTTTTTCACGACGCCGGCGAGATCATGACCGGCGACATGCCGACGCCCGTCAAATACCACAGCAAAAAGATCCGATCCGCCTACCGGGAGGTCGAAGAGGAGGCGAAGGGGCGCCTGCTCTCCTTTTTGCCGGAAGACCTGCGGGGCACCTACGCGCCGCTTCTGGGCGCGGGGGAGGAAGCGGACGGCGAACTGCTCAGAATCGTAAAGGCGGCCGACAAGATCTCCGCCATGATCAAGTGCGTGGAGGAAAAGCGCATGGGCAACGCGGAGTTCAGCAGCGCGGAAGAATCCCTCCGAGCGACCGTCGAAGCCATGCATCTGCCGGAGGCGGACTGTTTTCTGCGGGAGTTTCTTCCGTCGTACAGCCTCACGCTCGACGAGCAGGAATGACCGGCGCGGGCTTCCCCTCTATGGACCTAAATTTGACACTTTTTTTCATTTTACTTTCAACCTGACTTGATATATAATGAATGCATTGATTCTGGCAATATTAAAGACGGATTAAATTTTTTGTCTGTGACCTTATCCTGCACACGCCCCGGGGCGGGCTGAGCCTGCGAGGGGCCGACTGTAACCCCGCAGGCCGGGCCGAAACCGCGCGCCGCTCCGCCGGTGCGGATTCTGTCGATCGGGGCTTTTCTGGGACAAGGTACAGGCAACCATACTGCTGAAAGCCATAGCCGGGGGTCAGCCGTAAGCGCCGATTCGGGTGCCGGGAGTTTCCCGGGACTTCCCCGCCTAATAAAGAAAGCTGAAAATTTTCTCCGTGCCAAACGGCGGGCTTGGCCGCGGCGACACGCCGCTGGCACTGCGAAGGAATGATTTTGTGAAAAAAACCAAGACGGCGCTTTTGCGCAACGTGGCCATTCTGATTGTCAGCCTTTTGTTTCTGGTCGTGGGCTCCGGTTTTGTCTATACCGATCATCTGCTCGGCAAGATCAACTATGTGCCGGAGCCGAAAGCGCAGACCGGCCCCCTGTTCGACGGCACCCAGAGCGGCGCGACCGAAAGCGCCAAATCCGGTATGCTCGGCGGCCTTTACCACGACGACGCCGTCACCAATATCCTCCTCCTCGGCGTGGACGATTACCAGGCGCGGGACACGGGCCGCAGCGACAGCATGATGCTCGTTTCGGTCGACACGCGCCATAAAAAGCTGAAGAGCACCTCGTTTATGCGCGATCTGTACGTCGCGATCCCGGGCCGCGGCAGCAACAAGCTCAACGCGGCGTACAGCTTCAACGGGGGCCAGGTGAGCGGCGCGGAAGGCGTCGTTTCCACCATCGAGGCGAATTTCGGCGTCGATGTTGACCGCTTCGTCATCATCGACTTCAAGGCGTTCCCGAAGATCATCGACCGCCTCGGCGGCGTCACCATCACGCTGACCTCGGGCGAGGCGAAGCTCGTCAACGCGTATTCCGACGACAGAAGACACAACCTGACCGCCGGCACCTATAATCTGAGCGGCGCGCAGGCTCTCTATTATTCGCGCATCCGCGCCATCGGGGACGATTACGAGCGCACGCAGCGCCAGCGCAAGGTCTTTGAAAGCATCGTCTCGAAGATGAAAACGTCGAACCTGCCGACCGTTCTCAGCGCCCTTTCCGACACGCTGCCGCTCGTGACCACCAACATGACGAAGAACGAGGTCGTCTCGATGGCGCAGAATTCGCTGACGTATCTCAATTATCCGGTCAGCGGGCACCGCGTCCCCGGCGACGGAGAATTCCAGCCGGAAGCCCTGTCTGTCGGCGAGGTGCTCGTGCCGGACCTCGACAAATGCAAGCAGAGCCTCGCATCGTTCCTCTACGAGAGCGACCTGCCGGACAAGGTCTACCAGTAGGCGGCGGGGTGCCTGCGCGGCCGCAGCCTGCACTTTCGGTTTGCTCGCAGGGACTTGCGTGCATTCCCGGGGCAAGGAGTGAGAAAAATCACAAAGCCTCTTTTGCGCACCATGAGCACGATCCGGTCCGGCGGGGCCTGCCTGTGACCTGAGCACTCAATTGGCTGCGTGTAAACTTGCGTGCAGGCCCTTAGCCTGCTTTTTTAAAAGGGGGCTGGAAACCTTGTCCGCACCGCTGTATTCCGCGCTGGTGCGCCACCGCGAAAAAGGCCGCGCGTCGTTCCACACGCCCGGCCACAAAAACAGCCCGCGCGCTTTGCCGCCGGACCTGTACGCCCTTGATTTTACCGAGCTGCCGGACACCGACAGCCTGTTCGAGGCCTCCGGGCCGATCCTGGAAGCGGAAAAAAGGGCCGCGGCGCTGTTCGGCGCGGCGCGGACCTGCTTTTCGGCGGGCGGATGCACGCTGTGCATCCAGGCCATGCTGCGCCTCGCCGCGCCGCAGGGCGGCCGCGTGCTGTGTTCGCGCGTAGTGCATCGCTCGGCGGTCAACGCCATGGCCCTTCTGGGGATCGAGCCGGTCTGGGCGATGCCCGGGGACATCGCCGCCGAAGTGGACAGGCATCCGGAGATCCGCGCGGTGTACGTTACGAGCCCCGACTACTACGGCCGGCTGCTCGACATCCCCGCCGTCGCGGCGCGGTGCCGCGCGCACGGCATCCCTCTGCTGGTGGACAATGCGCACGGCACGCACCTGATGTTCACCCGGCCGAAGCTGCATCCGCTTTTTCTCGGCGCGTCCATGACCGCCGATTCCGCGCACAAGACGCTCGGCGTGCTGACCGGCGGCGCGTGGCTGCAGATCGGCGACGGGGCGTACGCCGCCGGGGCGAAGAGCGCCATGGCCCTGTTCGGTTCCACCAGCCCGGCCTATCCGGTCATGGCCTCGCTGGACCTCGCGCGCGAATGGCTCGAGACGCACCCGGACGCGTTTGTCAGCTTGCAGGGGGCCGCAGAAGACATCCGCCGCGCGGCGGTGTCGAAAGGGATCGCGTTGCCGGAGGGGTCCTGCGACCCGACCCGCATCGCGCTGGATGTTTCCTCCATCGGCCTGACGGGCACGCAGGCCGCGGAGCGGTTCCGCGCGGCGGGTGTCGAGCCGGAGTACGCGGATTCCTCTTTCGTCGTCCTGATCCCGTCGCCGTTCAACGGGGAGGAGGATTTCATGCGCCTGAAAAAAGCCGTGCTGTCCCTTCCGGCGGGCGCGCCGTTTTCCCACGAGGCGGACCGTGTCCGCGCGCCGTTCCCGCCGATCACGCCGGCCGCCGTGCCCCTGCGCGAGGCGCTGCTGACGGAGACAAAGACCGTCTCCCTGCAGAACGCCTGCGGGGAGATCGCCGCGGAAGCGGCTTGCCCGTGTCCGCCGGGCGTGCCCGCGGTCATGCCGGGGGAGCGCATCGCGAAAGAGGCGGTCGACTTTTTGCGCGGCTATGGCTTTTTTCAGATAAAGGTGCTAAAATAAAATGATCGGAACGCAGCATATTAATAGAGCGGGACCAGAGGAAAGCGGGCCGATGCTTTCGCCGTCCGGCAGCGGGCGGCACGGGCGGGACCGGGCGCCGGGAGGGATTTTTCGATGAAACTGGTAATGGCCATTGTGAGCAGCGAGGACAGCGGCCTGGTGTCGGCTGCCCTGACGAAAGACGGGTTTGCCGTCACGAAACTCGCCACCACGGGGGGATTCCTGAAATCCGGCAACACCACGTTCATCGTGGGCACCGACGACGGCAAGGTCGATCGGGTCCTCGAGATCATCCGGAAGCAGAGCCGCCGGCGCACGCAGGTGGTCCCGAGCAACACCACCATGGACATGGGCATGTTCAACGCCTATCCGGTGGAGGTCACGGTGGGCGGTTCCACCGTGTTCGTTTTGAATGTGGAGCGTTTTGAGAAGATATGAACTGGAAACTGGGAGGCCTCGGGCTGCCGGAGGAGAGCGAAGAAGCCCTGTGCCGGGCTTTTGAGCGGGACCGGCTGCCCCATGCGCTGATTTTGGAGTCTTCTTCGCCCGCGCGGGCGAAGGCGCTCGCCGGGGCGATCGCGAAAGCCGCGGTCTGCCTGTCGCAGGAGGAGCGGCCGTGCGGCGTGTGCGCCGGCTGCGTCCGCGCCGCGGCCGGTTCGCACCCGGATATTCTGACGTTCGACGGCGACGAAAATCCGCGCGCATTCCCCGTCGACGCGATCCGCGGGATCCGCTCGGCGGCGTATGTGAAGCCGAACGAGGCCCGCTGCAAGGTGTTTGTGCTGCTCGGGGTGCAGAACATGTCCGAGATTTCGCAGAACGCCCTGCTGAAGATCCTGGAGGAGCCGCCGGAAGACGTGCTGTTCCTTCTGACCACGGCGAGCGCCACGTCGCTTTTGCCGACCGTCCGTTCCCGCGCGCAGGTCTTTCCGCTGGAGGACGAGGCGCTCTCCGGCGACTGGGAAAAGGCGGAGCAGATCGCGCGGGCCGTGCTGTCTTCGGGGGAGGCGGAGCTTCTGTTCGCTTTGGCGGAGGGAGACAAGGACCGCGCGAAGCTGCGGGGATGGATGCGGCAGTTTTCCGTTCTGCTGCGCGACGCGCTGGCGCTGCGCTCGGGGGGCGTGTGCCTTTCCGGGCGGCGGCAGGCGGCGGAGGCGCTGGGCGGCGGCCTGACGCGCCGCGGCCTTATGGAGATGATGGACGGGACCCGCGACGCCATCGGCGCGCTGGACCGCAATGCGAACCCCGCGCTGCTCGCTACGTGCTGGTGTGCGCACCTGCGCGAGGCGGCGGGGCGGTAGGTCCGCAATTTCTGAAAAGACAGGGAGGGAAACATGGCTGAAGTCATTGGAGTAAGGTTCAAAAACGTGGGAAAAGTCTACTATTTCGATCCGGATGGAAACGTTCTGAAAAAGGGCGATCGGGTGATCGTGGAGACGGCCCGCGGGGTGGAATGCGGCGAGATCGCGATGGAGAACCGCCAGATCGGCAGCGAAAAGCTGGTGCAGCCCCTGCGCAAACTGATCCGTGTCGCGACGGCGGACGACCTGAAAAAGGTGGCGGGGAACCACAGAAAAGAAAAGAGCGCGTTCCAGATCTGCCTGCGCAAAATCGCGGCCCACAAGCTGGAGATGAAGCTTGTGGACGTGGAATATACGTTCGACAATTCCAAGATCCTGTTTTATTTCACCGCCGACGGGCGCGTCGATTTCCGCGAGCTGGTCAAGGACCTGGCCTCGGTTTTCCGCACCCGGATCGAGCTGCGGCAGATCGGCGTGCGCGACGAGGCGAAGATGCTCGGCGGCATCGGCGTCTGCGGCAGGCCGTTCTGCTGCTCGACGTTCCTCGGCGGCTTCCAGCCGGTCTCCATCAAGATGGCGAAAGAGCAGGGCCTGTCGCTCAACCCGGTCAAGATCTCCGGCATCTGCGGGCGGCTGATGTGCTGCCTGAAATATGAGCAGGAAAGCTACCAGGAGATGCTGCGCCTCGTGCCGGGCATCAACTCCGTCGTCATGACCCCGAAGGGGCGGGGCACCGTAACCGACCACAATCTGCTGACCGCCAGCGTCACCGTCCGCCTCGATTCCGCCCCGGACGCGTCGCCTGTGGTGTTCAAAGCCAGAGAGGTCCACATGCTGAAAAGCTCGCGTTCCGGCGTCACGCAGGCGGAGCTCGACCAGCTCAAAAACCTGGAAGAGGAATGACGCCCGGCCGCAACCTCCTGCGCGGCGGGCGGCCGATCCGTCCTGCTTGTAATTTATCAATTATATTATACAAAATGTTTATTATTTTTCGCAAAAGACGCCCTGCGCTCGCCTCTGCGGCGCGCTGAAACAGGGAAGGGGTCCGCCGGGGAGGTGCCCGGCTTCCGGCTGGGAAACGGGCGAAGCCGTGCCCCTGCGGAAGCGGGGCGCTTTGTCGGGGGATGCCGAAAAAAGCTGTTGCAATTTTGCGGTTTTATGTTACAATGAACTATAGATTACAGTGGATGGAGGTGTATCCTGAATGGCATATGTTATCAGTGATGATTGCATTTCCTGCGGTGCCTGCGAGGGCGAATGCCCGGTGGGCGCGATTTCCGAGGGCGACGGGAAATTTGAGATTGACCCTGAAAAATGCACGGAGTGCGGTTCTTGCGCAGGCGTCTGCCCTGTGGGGGCGCCGAAGAAGGCATAAGCCGGCAAGATAGCCTTGAGAAGGGGCGGAGCGCGGAGCGCCCCGCTTTTTTCTTTACGGAGGGAAATCCATGACGGGATCGGTCCAGGCCGGCGCGCTCCGCGGCGGGGAGAGCCTCGAGCCCCTCGCGCGGGGCGTTTCGGTGATCGTCGGCAACGGCCATACGTTCAGTACCGACACGCTGCTTCTGGCCGCGTTTTCCATGCCGCGGCCGGGCGAAGTCTGCGCGGATTTCGGCACGGGATGCGGCGCGATCCCGCTGCTCTGGTGCGCGCGGGCAAAGCCGGGCTTCGTGTACGGCGTGGAGCTGCAGCGGGAAGCCTGCGGCATGGCGCGCCGGTCGGTGGAGCGCAACGGCCTGGCCGGCCGGATCGGCGTGGTCGAGTGCGACATCCGGAGGCTGCGCGAAGAGCGGGCGCTGCCGGCCGGCGGGCTCGACCGCATCGCCTGCAACCCGCCCTACAAGCCCTTGGGCGCGGGCGCCGAAAGCGCCGCCGAGAGCTGCCGGATCGCCCGGCACGAAGCCGCGTGCACGTTCGCGGAGATCGCCGCCGCGGCCTCGTATTTTCTGCGCTGGGGCGGCAGGTTTTTCTGCTGCATGCGGCCGGAGCGCCTGTGCGACACCCTGTTTGCCCTGCGGGAGGCGGGCCTCGAGCCGAAGCGCCTGCGCTTCGTGCAGCAGCGCGCGCAGGCGGCGCCGTTCCTGTTCCTGCTGCAGGCGGGGCGCGGCGGTCGGCCGGGCCTGACGGTCGGGCCGGCGCTGCTGGTCGAAGACGGGGGCGGAAGTCTTTCGGAAGAGATGCTCGCCCTGTACGGGGATTATAAGGCGGTTACCAAGGAGGGACACGGATGAGCGGAAAACTGGTCGTCGTCGGCACGCCGATCGGAAATCTGTCGGATTTTTCGCCGCGCGCGGCGGAGGCCCTCTCTTCCGCCGACTTCATCGCCGCCGAGGACACGCGCGTGACCCGCAAGCTGCTGACGCATTTCGACATCCACAGGCCGCTCGTCAGCTACCACGAGCACAACAAGCGTGAACGCGGCGAAACGCTGTGCGACCGCATGGCGGCGGGCGAGGTCTGCGCCCTGGTTTCGGACGCCGGCATGCCCGCCATCTCCGACCCGGGGGAACTGTTGGTGGAACAGTGCGTCGGGCGGGGGATCCCCGTCAGCGTGGTGCCGGGACCGAGCGCCGCGGTGTCCGCGCTGGTGGTGTCCGGCCTGCCGACGGGGCGCTTCACGTTCGAGGGCTTTTTGAGCGTGAACAAGAAGAGCCGGCGGGCGCATCTGGAAAGCCTGAAGGGCGAGAAGAGGACGATGATCTTCTACGAGGCGCCGCACAAGCTCGCCGCAACGCTTTCCGATCTGTTGGAGGCGTTCGGAGACCGGAGGATCGCCCTCGCGCGCGAACTGACCAAGATCCACGAGGAGGTTGTGCGCACGACCCTTGCGCAGGCTGCCCGGCTCTATGCCGAAAACGAGGCGAAGGGTGAGTTCGTTCTGGTCGTGGAGGGCGCGCCGGAGCCCGCCCCGCAGGTTGTGCCCGCGCGGGATGCGGTCGCCCTGGCGCGGGAGTACCTCTCGCAGGGCGTTTCCGCCGCGCAGGCGGCTAGGCGCGCCGCGGCGGAAACGGGGCGGAAGAAAAACGAGCTGTACCGGGAACTGGTGGACGGCCGGAAAACTCGATGATGGAGCGGGATAGCGTGCAAATCTTTACAAAGCCTTTTTCGGAACAGGGGGCGTTCCTCCTCCGCCGCATGCGGGAGTACCTCGCGCGGGGCAAACGGTATTTCGGCGCGCTCGTCAAATGGCTGCTCCTCGCGGGCCTGACGGGGGCCGTCGCCGGCGGCGCGGGCACGCTGCTTTATTTCTGCATTGCCGGCGCGACGGACCTCCGCCTTCGGAACGGGTGGCTCGTCTGGCTGCTGCCGGCGGGCGGCGCGCTGATCGCCTTCCTCTACCATCTCGGAAAGGCGGACCATCCGCAGGGCACCAATCTGATCATCGAGGCGATCCGCTCGCCCGAGCCGGTGCCGATCAAAATGGCGCCGCTCATTTTCGTTTCGACCGTCGTTACCCATTTGGTCGGCGGGTCCGCGGGGCGCGAAGGCGCGTCGCTGCAGCTCGGCGGCAGCCTGGGGTACGGCATCGGGCGGCTGTTCCGCCTGGACGAACGGGACCTGCACCTGATCACCATGTGCGGGATGTCGGCCTGTTTCGGCGCGCTGTTCGGCACGCCGGTCACCGCCGCCGTTTTCGTCATGGAAGTCGTCACGGTCGGCGTCATGCAGTATTCGTCCCTGGTTCCGTGCACGGTCGCAGCCCTGGTGGGGGTATCCATCGCCCGGCAGTTCCGCGAACCGGCCATGGCCTTTGCCGTGGCGGGCATCCCCGCGGTGGATTTCCTCTCCGTCGTGCGCGTGATCGCGCTCGCGGCCCTGTGCGCAGGGGTCAGTTGGTTCTACTGCAAGATGATGCGCGACTGCCGCCGTTTCTTCCAGTGCCGTGTGCCGGACAAAATCGTCTGCGCGGCGGTCGGCGGCGCCGCGATCGCCCTGCTGACGCTGCCGTTCGGCCGGGATTACCTCGGCGTGGGTTCCGCGCAGATCGCGGCTGCCCTCGGCGGCCGCGCGCAGACCTGGGCGTTTCTGCTGAAGATCCTGTTCACGGCCCTCACGCTCGGCTGCGGCTTCAAGGGCGGCGAAATCATCCCGGCCCTTTTCGTCGGCTCCACGTTCGGATGTGTCGCCGGCGGGCTGCTCGGCCTCGATCCGTCCTTCGGGGCTTCCCTCGGCTTTGTGGCGGTGTTCTGCGGCGTCACCAACTGCCCGCTGACCTCGCTGGTCCTCAGCGCCGAGGTGTTCGGCGCGAAGGGCATCCTGTTCTATCTCCTCGCCGCCGCCGTCAGCTATCTGCTCTCCGGTTATTCCGGCATCTATTCCCGCCAGAAGATCCTTTACGCGAAGGATAAGCCGCTTTTTCTGGGCGCGGTTGCGCCAGCGGGAGCTGCGGGCCAGTCTGCCCATACGGAAAACGTCTCTCCCGGGAAAATTTCGGAGGATTAAAACAGAAGCGCCCCGTAAAGCCGGTTGGCTTTACGGGGCGCCCTCTTGCCGGGGCGATGATGCGGCCGCCGTCAGTCGCCGCCCGAGCGCACGGCGTTTTCGCCGCGCTCCCCGGTGCGGATGCGGACCGCGTCCAGAACGTCGTATACAAAGATCTTTCCGTCCCCGATGTTCCCGGTTTTCGCGGTCTCGGTGATCCTGCCGATGATCTCTTCGGCCTGCCCGTCGGGCACGACCATTTCCAGCTTGATTTTCGGCAGGAAGTTGTAATCGACCTCCGTGCCGCGGACGATTTCCTTCCAGCCGCGCTGGCAGCCGATGCCCATGATCTGGGTCACGCTCATCCCGTTCAGGTTCAGCGGCTTGAGGCTTTCCTTGATGTCTTCGAGTTGCTCGGGCCGGATGATCGCTTCGATTTTTTTCATGGCGCAGATTCTCCTTCGCAAATGTTCGCGCGGGCGCGGGTCAGTCCATCCCGTTGAAAGCGGGATAGGCCTGCTCGCCGTGCTCCGCGATGTCGAGGCCGATCGCTTCGTCCTTCCCGTCCACGCGGATCTTTTTCGTGCAGAGCTTCGCAATGCCGATGGCGATGAGCGTGCCGACGACGGCGACGGCGACGGCCACGCCCACGGCCGCGAGCTGGCGGACGAAAAGCTGGGCGTCGCCGAAGAGCAGGCCGTTCCATCTTGCGGACGGGTTGATGGAACTCTGTGTAAAGAGGCCGGTGGCGATTCCGCCCCAGATCCCTCCGACGCCATGGCATCCGAACACATCCAGGGCGTCGTCGTAGCCGAATTTCGCTTTCACGACGGAGATGAAGAAGTAGGAGATGGGGCTTGCCAGCGCGCCGATCACGAGCGCGGCCCAGACGGGCACGAATCCGGCGCCCGGCGTGATGGCCACAAGGCCGATGACCATGCCGGTGGATGCGCCCACCAGCGACGGATTCCCGTTGCGGACTTTTTCAATTAGCATCCACGACAGCATCGCCGCGGCGGCGGAGGTGTTGGTGGTCAGAAAGGCGTGCGCGGCGAGTGCGTTGGCCGCTCCCGCGCTGCCGCCGTTGAAGCCGAACCAGCCGAACCACAGCATCGCCGCCCCCAGAAAAACCATGGGCACGTTGTGCGGATGATAAGAGATTTTGCCGTAATGTTTGCGCTTGCCGAGGACGATGGCCAGCACCAGCGCGCTGATGCCAGAGGTGATGTGGACCACGTTCCCCCCGGCGAAATCGACCGCGCCCAGTTTCATCAGCAGGCCGCCGCCCCACACCATATGCGCCATCGGGTAATAGACCAGCACCGACCAGATGCCGAGGAAGACGAACAGCGTGGTGAACCGCATCCGTTCCACGACGGCCCCCGTGATCAGTGCGGGCGTGATGATGGCGAACATCATCTGGAAAATGGCGAAGGTCAGCGTGTTGGGGTAAGCCAGGGTCTGGTCTTTCAGCGTGTCGAAGTTCATGCAGAACCAGTTTAGGTCGCCGATCACGCCGCCCCGGTCGCCGCTGAAAGAAAGCGAGAAGCCGATCAGGACCCAGAGAACGGATGCGAGCCCCAGGGTCAGGGAACAGGAGAGAATGGTGTTGATGGAGTTTTTCCTTTTCGTCATGCCCGAATAAAAGAAAGCCAGCCCCGGCGTCATCAGGAAAACGAGGGCCGAGCAGGTCAGCATCCAGGCAAAGTCACCGTGATTCATGCTGTGCTACCTCCCGAAGTGGTTGAAATGGTTCGCTGTTGCGTTACAGAGCTGGAAGCAACAGCAAAAAAATGAGGCCAGAAAGGATCCCGTCAGAAATCCTTGCTGGCCTCATTGCCAATCGAATAGGATCATCATAACATATCATAGAAAAGAAATCAAGTGAAATTGCCTTCATTTTAACAGAGTTATGCATGAAATTCTTACTTCTCAAAGACGCCCCTCCTTTTTCAGCAGAATTTTGGAGGGCATATCCCAGGTTGAAAGCCGGCAGCGGAAAGCTCCCCTTCGACTTTTTGCAGGTGAAAAATCCGATTCCTGCATGGCGCCGTTTGCTGCGGCATGCCCCTGCTTTCGGAGGACTTTTTTGTCTTCCGGCCGCGGATACTTACTTTTCAGGGCGCCGATGATCGCTGCCTTCTCCCGATTCCGGAGAACTTCCTGATCGACGCCGGGGCCTTTTTTTAATACGTTGATGGTCTCCTTCAGGATATCTATTTGCATCCGCAAATCCTCCATTTCGGATTTCAACTCGTTGATTTCCTCTGAGGAGGATGCTGTGCCCGGCACTAACTTGCCACGGGGATCATCCTCTGGATTCATCAGTGCAGTCGTCCCTTTCCGGAGATATTTCCGACGCCACGTGTAAATACTGGCTCGGCTATACCCGATCTCATCTGACACTGATTTTACAGTTTCACCAAGTTCAAAGCAACGGTGGAGAACCGCTTCACATGTTTTAAAGTAAGAAACAGTATTCATAAAAAGCAATCCGTTTTCCTGCATCTGGGTCAGATGTTCTTCTTCACCAAATTTAGCCATTATAAATGCATTTTCATTTCCCATACGAACACCTTTCGTCGTCAAAAAA
>ENA-UOOI01003111-UOOI01003111.1-fermentation-metagenome-genome-assembly--contig:-NODE-3111-length-13044-cov-6.270768_pt1 | contig 13044 bp, 11 predicted proteins | sample MGYA00245779_ERZ724027 | MGnify/ENA primary metagenome ERZ724027 (study PRJEB28704, sample SAMN03018318) | fermentation metagenome | biome: anthropogenic terrestrial biome; feature: soil; material... | reverse complement strand
GTCCCAATGGCTTTTCTATACCTTCAAGAAATTGCGAACTTTATTGTACTCTATCGCATTTTTGTCCGTTTCAATAGGCAGAAAGTGAGGGTTATCGCTCAGTATCATGCTGGCTTTTCGGTTTCGTGTTGTGTCTGTTTCTCAGTAGGCAATGTCTTTACTTACGTTATGATTTCTGCTTTTCGCTCTTGCTCTTTTTGACATAGATTTCGCCCTTATTCGCATATCACCAATGGGAATTGTTCTGGACAATGAAGCGACAATTGCGCGAGAAATCCGCAACTGCATCAAATTAGAATTCGAATTATAGTCGGTATGGAGACTCCTTATGGTGGGGCGTCCCGCCATAAGGAATCGAGAGGAAATTTCCTTCTGTGCAACTGCTTCACAGCTGGATGTCAGGTGTTTCGGACACTAACGGGGCCTTAAGCTAGCAGTCAATGCAAGACCGACGATACCCGCCAATCAAATGATTGCTTCGGCTGCGCCTGAAACAACCGTTCCGCGAGAGGAACAAAAGCTGCAAGACAAAGCAAGACAGGTTTATTCCCTTGCAAAACTACCGCAAGAGAGTTTATCTGCAGAAGTTTTTTGTCTACCAGAGTATACGCGCAATATCCTTGAAAAAATGGCAACAGCAATCAATACAGAAGGTCCAATCAGCAAAAACCTTTTATGTAAAAGAGTTTTGCAGTCCTATGGGATTGCTCGTATGGGTTCACGCTTGGAACGGCGCTTTGACGATCTTTTGAAGAAAATACATGTCCCAACTACAACACATAAAGCGGTAAAATATTTCTGGTCTGCCAATTTAGCTCCGTCCTCTTACCGGATATTCAGGGTTCCTGAAAATGAAGGCGAAAGAAGAACTGCAGGCGACCTGCCTCCGGAAGAAGTGGCATGTGCTGTCTATTATGTTTTACAAAATCAGCTGAGCATGTCCCAAGAAGATTTAGTCCGGGAAGTGTATAAAGAATTGGGATATTCCAGATCCGGGTCTGCGGTAGAACAGGCAATGTTGGATGGCATCGGTTATGCGAAGAAAAACGATAAGATATCCATCTATTCTGACGGGATTGTTTCTTTACAAAATAGAGAAAAAACGTGATCGCGTTCGTTGGCTGCATGATAAGGTACCTATCCTGATTTCTTGCGTTTGCACATCCATATTTTATTCATAAAAAATCCCATGAAACTTCAAATGAGTTTCATAGGCATGTCACACTTTCCCAGTATTCTATAATTGTTCCAAGTGAAAAGAAGCACTGCGCAAGACCTGCGGTGAGGACGGAATACCGGACCACAGGCCCGCAGACAAATTACAAGCGCCTCAGACGAGGTTTAACATAAGCTTTTTCATAATTCCTTCCCTCTAGATGCCGCCCTTGACCGGGCGGCATTTTTACATATTATCGTCATCAGCATGCTCCTAAAAGAAAGCAATTTTTGTTTGTGCAAATATGGCGGGTAGCTCGTCCGTCATTCGTTCGAGTACCCGCCAGTATAGCTCGTCAGTTTCCGGGAGCTGTTGTGACACGGGATTTGATCGAATGATTCGGTTGCTGGGAAGTAGGGAAAGCAGGTTTTCAATCATTGTTTTTCATTTCCGGAAATGATTGAATGGTTCTTTTGCTTCCAAAACAAATAGGAGATGCTGATTAAAATGCAGATGGATGCTGCTGTATAAAAACCAATTCTAAAATCTTTGACAAACAGACTTGAAATTGCAAGAAATGCTAAAAAGATCAGCGTACAGTAGGCACCTGGTTTCCCAAAAATCAGCGGAGATACAAACTTTTCCCTTTGATCTCGAAGTCGAAGCCACCGCAGATAGAGAATCAGATTTATGGCCCAGTTATAAAAGGTGAAAAATGAAGATGCTGAAATGAGATAGTTAAACAGCTTTTCACTGAGTGCGAATGAGACCGTAGCAATCAGCAGAGACAGTACTCCTGTAACGGCCCATGCATTTCGAAAAAAGCCATTCGGCGTCGCTCGGCCAAAGGCTGCCGGGGCTTCTTTTGCCTGAGCAAGAGATGCCAGCACCTGAACACTGCCAAAATAGTTGCCGATCATAACGGAGAGTGCCGAAACAAAAATCACCGCGTTCATGAGGGAAGAGGCCCATCCGATCTTCATCCGTTCAAGGGCCTGCACCATCGGCGAAAGACTTGTGTTTACCGAATTCCAGCTGATGATGCTAACAACCAAAAAGATCGTGATGACATAGATTAAAATGATCCCGGCAGTCATCAGAACCGTTGCTTTCGGAATGTCTTTTTTCGGATGATTTACTTTTGAAACCGCCATGGCGACCGTACTGACTCCGGCGTAGGTAAAGATTACGACCAGTGTTGATTGGAAGAACCCGAAAGCTCCCGTGGGGAAGAAGGTTTGCAAACTGTGAAATGGGAACGGCTTTACAGGAACACCGTTTGAAGAAAGAAAGCGAAACCCGACAATCATGAAAAACAGTACGGTCACGATCTTAACGACTGCCATGCCGGACTCAACCAAACCGAAATCTTCGGTATTCAGTCGGTTGACGGAAATCACTAGGAGAATAACCAGGCAAGAAAGCGGTGCCAAAGAAACCTGCGGAAGCCAGTAACGCAGGAAAATGCCAGCGGCGACTGCTTCTGAGCCGATGGTTAAAATGCTGGAACAAAACAGGATCCATCCGGTCAGAAACCCGAAATATCTTCCAAGGAGCTGTTCGGCATAAACTTTAAAAGAACCCGTGACGGGTCTGTTGACGCTGAGGCTGGTGATTGCCCCCAGCACTTGCGAGAAGAGGACCCCGCACACCAGAAAGGTCAAAATGACAGACGGCCCGGCCTGCCGGACTGAAATGGAACTTCCCAGAAAAAAACCGGAACCGATAATGCTGCCAATTCCAAATCCCGCTAAGCTGTACGCATTTAGCTTTTTTGGGGGTCCGGAATTTTTTTTTGCACTGTTTTTAATACTTTGCATGTTTCAAATGCCTCTCATGATTCAGCCGTTTTCCTTATGATTCCCACCCAAAAGCATTTTTTCCCTTTCTTATCAAATTTTTTAGTGGACAAAACGCGATCTCTTTTGTAGAGCTGTCTGCGGCATCATGCAGAGAAGAGAAAATTGCTGAAATCTTGTGTCCTCTGGAGAATATTGGTTGATTTTACCGAATTAAGGGAATATAATAACAAATAAGAAGCATTTTTCAAATGGAATTCAATTTATTTCCAATAAAAATTTCTCTTGTCGTTTCTCTATACCTGGTAATTGACAGGAAGAGAGGAAGTGTCATTCATGTATGTTGCCCATATCAGCGAAGAAAACAGGCGGCAATCGATAGAAGATCACTTAAACGGCGTTGCAGCTTTGGCAAAAACATTTGCAGAGCCTTTTGGTGCCAGTGATTTTGGCTTCTGTATTGGCAGACTGCATGATGCCGGAAAATATTCCACGGAATTTCAAAAACACATTTTAAACGGCGGTCCAAGCGTCGACCATTCCACCGCGGGGGCAAAAATAATTCTGGACGCTTCGCGAACCGGAGTCGGTCTGATGATGGCTTATTGCATTGCAGGGCATCACGCCGGGCTTCCGGACGGAGGAAGCCCGGCAGATCCCCCGGGTGCTGCCACGCTTTCCGGTCGTCTAAAGCGCACGGTTCCGGACTTCAGCCCGTTTTCCCGTACGGTCAGCCTGCCGGCTCTTTTGCCGAAATCTGTCCCGCCGATCCAAATGATTGGAAAAGGCGGATTTACCGCCGCGTTTTTGATCCGCATGCTGTTTTCATGTCTGGTAGATGCTGATTTTCTGGATACGGAACGGTTTATGTCCGGCGGAACCGCGGAGCGGGGCGGTATGGAAGGCATTCCCGCTCTTTATCAGAAACTGCAAGGGTACCTTTCCCGGTTTGAGTCCCCAATCAGTAATCTCAATCGAAAACGCACGGAGATTCTGAATATCTGTCTGCGAAAGGCTCTCGGCCCGAAAGGCCTTTATACGCTGACCGTTCCGACCGGGGGAGGAAAGACAATCTCTTCCCTTGCCTTCGCTCTTCGGCACGCTGTGGAACACGGGATGCGGCGGGTGATTTACGCCATTCCCTACACAAGTATCATCGAACAGAACGCGGAGGTTTTCCGCCATATTTTAGGAAATGAAAACGTGCTGGAGCATCACAGCAATCTGGTAGAACCGGATGAGGAAGAAAACGAGACAAAAGAGCAGAAAAAGCTGAAGCTTGCCACGGAAAACTGGGATGCCCCCGTGATCATAACAACAAACGTGCAGTTTTTTGAATCCCTCTTTGCAAACCGCACTTCCCGCTGCCGCAAACTGCATAACATCGTAAACAGCGTCGTGATTTTCGACGAAGCGCAGATGATCCCCCGTGACTACCTTCAGCCGTGCATTTGTGCCATATCGGAACTTGTAGCCAATTATGGCTGTACGGCGGTGCTGTGCAGCGCGACTCAGCCAGCGTTGCAGGGGCTGTTCCCGCCGGGAATGAAAAGTGTGGAACTATGCGAAAATATTCCGGAACTGTACCGCAATTTTCGCCGGACCACCTTCCTTCGGGCGGGAGAAAAAGACGATGAAACACTCGCTCAGGAACTCGGCAGCCAAAAGCAAGCGCTCTGCATTGTGAATACAAAAAAGCATGCCCAGGTTCTTTACGCTCGGTTAAAGCGGGATGGCACGTTCCATCTCTCCACGCTGATGACGCCTTCTCACCGGAAACGGAAACTGGACGAAATTCGGCAGCGGCTGAAAAACGGTGAAACATGCCGCGTGGTTTCCACCAGTCTGATTGAGGCCGGCGTCGATGTCGATTTTCCCCTTGTGTACCGGGAAGAGGCCGGTCTGGACTCGGAGATTCAAGCGGCAGGGCGCTGCAATCGGGAAGGAAAACGTCCGGCGGAACAAAGCCGCGTCGTCCTGTTCCGTCCGGAACAGGCTTACTGCGGCCATCTGCCCGATTCGCTGCAGCTTCCGGCTGAAGTCGGCCGGCTTGTCGCCGAAAAATACGCGGATCTCGCGTCGCCGGAAGCGATCCGCTGCTATTTTAAAACAATGTATCATGTTTCCGGTGAGAAACTGGACAAAAAGAAAATCACAGATCAGCTGGAAGACGGTGCGGCCAATAACTTCAGCTTTCCCTTTGCGAAAATTGCGGATCAGTTCCGCTTCATTGAAGAAGACACGGTCTCTATTCTGATCCCCAAGGAAAAAGAAGCCTGCGATCTTCTTCGGCGGTTCCGCACGGGGGAAAAAAGCCGGAAATTATTCCGGGCTGTGGGGCCTTATTGTGTCAGCACTTACCGATCCCATTTTCGAGCGTTGTACAACGCCGGAAAAATCGAGCTTTTGGACTGTGGCATCGCCGTTTTGTCGGATCTGGATCTATACTCGGAAGAAACCGGGCTTTCGTTTTCCGCGGACTCCGGTGTCGCTTGGTTTGTATAAAGGCTTGAAAGAGAAAGGGAGAGAGGAGCTTTTTATGGGCTATGGAGTAAAAGTCGAAGTCTGGGGGCCGCTGGCCCTCTTCTGCCGTCCTGAAATGAAAGCCGAACGCGTCTCCTATGACGTGATGACTCCGTCGGCTGCGCGGGGCATCTTGGAAGCAGTCTACTGGAAGCCGGAGATCCGGTACAGGATCGACCGACTCTATGTCTGCAACCCGATCCGGTTTGCTAACATCCGGCGAAACGAAGTTTCTGAAAAACTGCCGCGCGGCGACGGCCTTGCCGCCCTGAATGGAGAAAAAGTACCGTATTTATATACGCCCACCGTCATTCAGCAGCGGGCTTCCCTGCTGCTGCGCGATGTTCGGTATGTCATTGAAGCTCATTTTGAGCTGACGGGAAAAGGCGGCGAACGCGACTCCGAAGAAAAGCACTATGCCATTCTGATGCGCAGGCTGAAACAAGGGCAGTGCTTTCACCAGCCGTGTTTTGGGTGCCGGGAATTTTCGGCGTCGTTCCGCTTGTTTGAAAGCGAATCGGTTCCGACCGCGCCGGAAAACATGGGCGACCGGGATCTCGGCTACATGCTGTATGACATGGACTATTCCGACCGGGAAAACATCCGGCCGATGTTTTTCCGCGCGGTGATGCATAACGGATGCATTCCCGTCACGGGAAGCGAGGTGAAACGATGATTTTACAGGCGCTGACGCGGTATTATGAAATTCTTGCGAAGGACGGCAGACTTCCCAAGCCGGGCTATGCCGCTGCGAAGGTTTCCTTTGCGCTGAATCTGTCGGAATCAGGGAAACTTTTGAATTTTCTGCCGCTGAAGCAAGAAGAGCAGCGCGGAAAAAAGACAGTGGAGGTTCCAAAGGGAATGATTGTGCCGGAGCCCGTGACGCGGGCGGTCGGGATCCTACCGAATTTTCTGTGCGATAACTCCACTTATTTTTTGGGACTGGATCAAAAGGGCAAGCCGAAACGCTCGCTGCGCTGCTTTACCGCGAGCCGAGATCTGCATCTAAAAATTCTGGACGGCGCGTCTAGCCCGGCGGCAAGGGCAGTGACCGGTTTTTTCCGCTCCTGGAATCCTCTTACCGCGGAGTCAAACGCCGCTTTCCGGGAACGGGAAGAACAGGTCTTAGCCGGCGGAAACTGTATTTTTATGATTGACGGCGGTGAATTTGCACAGGACGATCCGGAACTCTGTCATGCCTGGGAAGCATACCGTAAGTCTCTGGACCAGGGCAGACGAATGACATGCCTCGTCACCGGCAAAGAGGAACCGGTGGCAATTCTTCACGCTAAAATCAAGGGCGTGACCGGTGCCCAGACGGCGGGAGCCAGCCTAATCAGTTTTAATTCACCCGCTTATGAATCTTACGGCCACGATAAAGAACAAGGGCTTAACGCGCCGGTCGGAAAATACGCCGCTTTCGCCTATACCACCGCCCTGAACCATCTTCTTGCCGACCGGGAACATCGAATCAAGGCCGGAGACACCACCGTAGTCTTTTGGGCGGAAAACGGCAAGCCTGTTTATCGGAATATTCTTTCCGCCATGCTCAGCCCCCAGAATGAAGATCAGAACAATCTGCTGAGCAGCATCATGAAGCGCGTTGAGGACGGCAGGCCGATCGCCGAAGACGTCGAACCGGAAACGCCGTTTTATATTCTCGGCCTTTCGCCGAACGCGGCGCGGCTTTCGGTGCGCTTCTTTCTGCACGACAGCTTCGGCCATTTTATCAAACACATCAACCGGCATTACGAAGATCTGGAAATTGTACATGCCCCGCAGGATTTTCCCTATCTGACTCTTTACTGGCTGCTGCGTGAGACGGTCAATCCGAATGCGAGCGATTCCTCATCTTCCCCGCTGATGAGCGGAGAGGTGCTGTATTCCATTCTGATGGGACAGCCGTATCCGCGGGCTCTGCAGAACGCAGTCCTGCTCCGTATCCGCGCCGAACAAGACGACGCCGACCGTCACACGCGGAAAATCACCCGTGGCCGCGCGGCAATTCTGAAAGCCTGTTTGCTGCGGACGCCGGACCATCAAATTGATAAGGAGGTACTCACCGTGTCATTGAATCCTGACAGCAAAAACCGTGCTTACGTTTTGGGGCGCCTTTTCGCCGCACTGGAAAAAACGCAGAGAGATGCCAATCCGGGCATCAACTCCACCGTCAAAGACCGCTATTTTACATCGGCCTGCGCCACACCGGGCAATGTGTTTCCCACACTTTTCAAACTTTATGAAAATCACCTTGCAAAACTAAGAAAGATGGAAAACGGCAAGGGCATTGAAATCCATGACGAAAAGCTGGTCGGCGGCCTGATGGACAAGCTGGATCTCGAGGACGACCCATTCCCGTCCCACCTTCTGCTGAACGACCAATCTATCTTTATTCTTGGCTATTATCATCAGGTGCAGGACTTTTTTACCCCGAGAGCAGACAGAAAAAATACGGAGGAGGAATAAAAAATGGCAGACCCGATTCAAAACAGATATGAGTTCGTAATCCTTTTCGATGTGGAAAACGGGAATCCGAACGGAGATCCGGACGCGGGCAACATGCCGCGCATCGATCCGGAAACCGGTCGGGGTATCGTCACGGATGTCTGCCTCAAGCGGAAGATCCGCAACTATGTGGAGACCGTCAAGGAAGATCAGCCGGGCTACCGTATTTACATCAAAGATACCGTCCCGCTGAACACGGCGGACCAGAGGGCCTATGATGCACTGGGCGTCAAGCCGGACAAGAACGGCAAGGTCAGCAAAAAAGATAACCCGGACATCGACCGGCAGATCCGGGATTTCATGTGCAAGGACTATTACGATATCCGCACATTCGGCGCGGTAATGACGACTTTTGTCAAGGCGGCGCTGAACTGCGGGCAGGTGCGCGGCCCGGTGCAGATTGGTTTCGCTCAAAGCATTGATCCGATTGTCCCCCAGGAAATCACGATCACGCGGGTTGCCATCACCACCGAGGAAGACGCGCAGAAAAAGGGCACGGAGATGGGACGCAAATATATCGTCCCCTATGCGCTGTACCGTGCGGAAGGTTTTGTCTCCGCCAACCTGGCGCGCCGGATCACCGGATTTTCAGACGACGACCTCGCCCTGCTGTGGCAGGCGATCCTCAATATGTTCGAAAATGACCGTTCCGCTGCGCGCGGAAAGATGTCGGTGCGCGAACTGATCGTTTTCCGCCATGACAGCGAGCTGGGAAACGCTCCGGCTTATCGGCTGTTCGATACCGTGACCGTCGAGCGGAAAGACAAGTCCGCTCCGGCGAGACGTTATTCCGATTATGCGGTGGCGGTCCATTCTGAAAATCTGCCCGGCGGGGTCACCTGCACCCGAATGATTTAACGATGGAATATCCGGAAGAAGAATTTCTTAATCTGGCAGGAATTCAGCATTTTGCTTTCTGCCGCCGACAGTGGGCCCTGATCCATATTGAACAGCAGTGGAATGAAAATCTGCGCACGGCGGAAGGACGGATTCTTCACGACAACGCGCACAACCCGTTTTCCGAAGAAAAACGCGGAGATTTGATCCTTTCCCGGGGAATAGCTGTGTCGTCTAAAACTCTTGGAGTCAGCGGGATCTGTGATGTGGTTGAATTCCACGCATCTGAAGCAGGCGTGCCAATTTTCGGCAGGGAAGGGAAGTGGCTCCCTATGCCCGTGGAATACAAGCGCGGGGAGCCGAAGAAATCGGATGCCGACCGGCTTCAGCTCTGCTGCCAGGCCATGTGTCTGGAGGAAATGCTGCTGTGCGGCCGCATTCCGAAGGCCTGTCTGTATTATGGAGAAACAGCCCGGCGGGCAGCGGTGCCTCTCAATGAAGCTCTGCGCACTGAAGTGCGCGGGATGCTTTCGGAAATGCATGAGCTGTACCGGCGGCGGTATACCCCTCGCGTCAAGCCGACCAAAAGCTGCAATGCCTGTTCCCTAAAGAATCTTTGTCTGCCGCGCTTGTACCGTACAGGTTCCGCCGCCGACTATATTCATAAACGGCTGGAGGAAGTTCCATGAGAATTCTGGGAAATACACTGTATGTGATCACTCCTGACGCCTATCTGTCTCTGGACGGAGAAAATGTGGTGATCCAAAAAGGCGGGGATGAACTCCGCCGGATCCCGCTGCACAATCTGGATGGAATCGTTGCCTTCGGGTATACGGGCGCCAGCCCGGCCTTGATGGGGGCCTGTGCCGAACGCGGCATTGCTCTCACGTTTCTGACGATGCACGGACGATTTTTGGCCCGCGTCTGCGGGTCGGAACAAGGGAACATCCTGCTGCGAAAAGAACAGTACCGGGTGTCTGACAATGAGAAGCGCAGTGCGGCAATTGCAAAGAACATGATTACCGGGAAGCTTTTTAACTCGCGTTGGGTGATTGAACGGGCGATTCGAGACTATGCCATGCGCTTGGATTTTAAAAAGTTAAGACACGCTTCTGATTCTATCGCAAAATCACTGAAAATGCTTCAGTCGGCCGTATCGCTGGAGGAGATCCGCGGAATCGAAGGGAAAGCCGCAGTCAGTTATTTCTCCGTTTTGGATGATCTGATCCTGACACAGAAAGAGAGCTTCTCTTTTCACGAAAGGAATCGGCGCCCGCCGATGGACAATGTCAACGCATTGATTTCATTTGTGTACACATTGCTGATGCATGATACTGCCTCGGCTCTGGAGTCGGTGGGACTTGACCCATACGCGGGGTTTCTTCACCGCGACCGGCCTGGCAGACTTTCCCTTGCGCTGGATCTGATGGAAGAATTCCGCTCGGTTCTGGCGGATCGCTTTGTGCTGACCTTGATTAATACCCGCCGGGTTGCCGCCAAAGGCTTCTTAAAAAAAGAGGACGGAGCTGTTTTGATGGATGACAACACACGCAAGGCTGTTTTAACCGCATGGCAGAAAAAGAAGCAGGAAAAGATCACCCATCCAATGCTTGGGGAAAAAATGGAATGGGGACTGGTTCCGTATGTGCAGGCACTTTTACTGGCCCGTTTTCTTCGTGGAGATCTCAATGCCTATCCGCCGTTTTTATGGAAGTAGGTGACTCTTATGTTGGTTTTAATCACCTATGATGTCAATACGGAAACCAGCGCCGGAAAAAGGCGGCTGCGAAAAGTTGCCAAAGTCTGCGTCAACTATGGACAAAGAGTGCAGAATTCCGTTTTTGAATGTGTCATGGATGCCGCTTTATGCTGCACCGTGAAGCACAAGCTGAAACAAATCATTGACCCCCAAAAAGACAGCCTGCGGTTTTACTACCTGGGAAATAATTATAAGACCAAAGTTGAACATTTTGGTGCCAAACCGTCTTTTGACGTGCAGGATCCGTTGATTGTATAGTAGACTAATAAATTGGTGCGAACCCAAAGCACACATGATTTTCCGGGAACCTTCGCACCAAAAGAAAAGCGGAACTTATATATTTTTTAAGAAAATATATAGGTCCCGCTACAAAACAGAACAGATCTATTGTGCAAATTGGTATATGTATCACAGCTTTTTTACTTACTATTAATGCATTTTTGCTGTCGCTCCCCGTGCGGGAGCGTGGATTGAAATTGCTGCGGTTCCGTTCCGGGCCGGGGCCGGGATTACGTCGCTCCCCGTGCGGGAGCGTGGATTGAAATCCTCCGTGAACCCATAGGCGCACATATCTTTGAACCGTCGCTCCCCGTGCGGGAGCGTGGATTGAAATCCGCAAATCTGATTGAGCATTCACCGTTTGCAGCGTCGCTCCCCGTGCGGGAGCGTGGATTGAAATTATTGGAGGAATCACAAATGAACGAAGAACTTAAGTCGCTCCCCGTGCGGGAGCGTGGATTGAAATACCTTGCAAACGTCGTGAAGCAGGCCGCAAATGGCGTCGCTCCCCGTGCGGGAGCGTGGATTGAAATCAAGTTTAAACGTTTCTTCTTGAGTACGCACACCGTCGCTCCCCGTGCGGGAGCGTGGATTGAAATTTTTATTTATTTGCCTTGAAAAACGCCCGGGCGAGTCGCTCCCCGTGCGGGAGCGTGGATTGAAATACATATGCTCTGCACAACGAAACAAAGGAGCTGACAGTCGCTCCCCGTGCGGGAGCGTGGATTGAAATCTCCAATAGAATATGTACCGCCGGGGCGGCCTATGTCGCTCCCCGTGCGGGAGCGTGGATTGAAATCATTTTGGCAATATTTAACAAATTGCATCACTCGTCGCTCCCCGTGCGGGAGCGTGGATTGAAATGTACTTTTCGGCAATCTTTTTAATCTCAGAAGCCGTCGCTCCCCGTGCGGGAGCGTGGATTGAAATGCGTCCGTGATCAGGCCGTCGGCGAACTTCCAGATGTCGCTCCCCGTGCGGGAGCGTGGATTGAAATTCTACGAGCTTGCCACCCCGCAGACGATTACGGGGTCGCTCCCCGTGCGGGAGCGTGGATTGAAATGATTACGGAAATTTTGCCGGAAATTTTGGAGCTAGTCGCTCCCCGTGCGGGAGCGTGGATTGAAATGGTTGGCATCTTCTTCACACGCTCAAAAAGCTCTGGTCGCTCCCCGTGCGGGAGCGTGGATTGAAATGGCTTAAATGCACCCTTAATGCCGTTCCAAATTCGTCGCTCCCCGTGCGGGAGCGTGGATTGAAATGATGATATCCGCATGGAAGTTTACAATCGCTCAAAGTCGCTCCCCGTGCGGGAGCGTGGATTGAAATCGTGGGGCGTATATCTGGAGGCTTATGGGAATTCTGTCGCTCCCCGTGCGGGAGCGTGGATTGAAATGTGAAATTTACAAATTCGCTCCGGCCGGAGGACTTGTCGCTCCCCGTGCGGGAGCGTGGATTGAAATGTCCCCCTCGTTTGAGGACTATATCATTCTGAAGTCGCTCCCCGTGCGGGAGCGTGGATTGAAATGCCTGGAGCTGTGGGAAAAGGCAATGCTTGCGGCGTCGCTCCCCGTGCGGGAGCGTGGATTGAAATTTTCGGCGCGGACGATGTAGCTTATTCCACGGCCCGTCGCTCCCCGTGCGGGAGCGTGGATTGAAATCGCAACGGATTAATATCCGGGTGGACGGCCATCGGTCGCTCCCCGTGCGGGAGCGTGGATTGAAATATTCGTCGCTCGGAACTGCGTGAGGTCCGCTTGAAGTCGCTCCCCGTGCGGGAGCGTGGATTGAAATCGATCATCCCTCAGCCATTTTTCAAGGTATCGCTGTCGCTCCCCGTGCGGGAGCGTGGATTGAAATTCTAATAGAAATAAGGTGATTTTATGAAAACCTACGGTCGCTCCCCGTGCGGGAGCGTGGATTGAAATGGTATATCCGGCGGCGTTGATATCGTGTTGGAGTTGTCGCTCCCCGTGCGGGAGCGTGGATTGAAATCCGGACCGCGCCGTGCGGACGCTTGACCTCGATAGTCGCTCCCCGTGCGGGAGCGTGGATTGAAATAGTTTTTGGAAGTGGTAATTTGGCATTAAGCCACGTCGCTCCCCGTGCGGGAGCGTGGATTGAAATTTGCTTTTCCGGTCCACCATGACGCCGCCGAGCCGGGTCGCTCCCCGTGCGGGAGCGTG
>ENA-UOOI01003110-UOOI01003110.1-fermentation-metagenome-genome-assembly--contig:-NODE-3110-length-13048-cov-4.448241_pt1 | contig 13048 bp, 12 predicted proteins | sample MGYA00245779_ERZ724027 | MGnify/ENA primary metagenome ERZ724027 (study PRJEB28704, sample SAMN03018318) | fermentation metagenome | biome: anthropogenic terrestrial biome; feature: soil; material... | reverse complement strand
GCTCTCGAGACATTGAATATGCTGCTTATTTCTTCGCCAGATACAAAACCGTCACCCTTCTTCAGCAGTTTGAGTATTTCAGATTTCATATTGATATTGGAGTTCAAGTGTTTTTCCATCAATATACGATTCTCCTTTTAAAACGGCAACTTCCGTAAGCCAAAAGCCTATAGAAATATAATAATCCGGTAATTTTCTAACAATATAATAATAGCAAATATCATATCCGCCTTCAAATGCCCCCACCTGCTCTGAGTATATCAAAATCATTTGAAAATATTATTTCCATCGCTAAGATCTAAGTATATAGAGTCTGTAAACTTGTTCAGGGCAGAATCAAAACTTATCTTCGCAGAAGTCTGATTCTGCTAAACGGATTTAAACGATTTAAAAAATATACACATACACAACCAGAGTACCTTCTTCATGTCAATCTAAATATAAAAAAATTATTAATTATTGTTTAACACTTCCAACAACCAATCCTGTGGTAAAGTATTTCTGCAGGAATGGATAAACAGCCAAAATCGGCACCAAACCGAGGAACAATTGGGCTGCCCTTCCTGTTTGTTCATTCATTCTGGATAGCAGAGTATAATAATCCGAGCCTGACTGCCTTAACATATCTCTGAAATTGGTCAAAAGTGTTTGCAAATATGTCTGCAAGGGATATTTTTGGGGGTCATGCATGAAAAGCGCTCCGGTAAACCAATCATTCCAATGATATACAAAGGCGAACAAGCCTACTGTCGCTAAAGCGGGCTTTAGCACCGGCAATAAAATAGAAAACAATATCCTGAAGTGCCCCGCGCCGTCAATCATTCCAGCTTCCTCCATTTCGGGGGGCAGATTTCTCATAAAGTTCATAAGTATTACCATCGAGTAAACAGGGCACGAAAGCGGCAATACCAAAGCCCAGATTGTATTCATAAGCCCAAGATCAGTTACCAGTATATAATACGGAATAAGCCCGCCTCCAAACAACATCGTTATTACGTAGAATGTCATATAGAAATTTCTTGCAGCAAAACGCTGGGTAGTTTTTGACAAGGGATATGCAGTTGTAACCATCATAAATAAGTTAATGCTTACACCCAAAATACATCTTATAACAGAAACTTTAAACGCTTGCAAAAACTTTCCGTTTTCTATTGCAAACTCATAGGACATCAGCGTGAAGCCTTTGGGAATAAAATAAACTTTCCCTGCAGACACAAATCTGGGCGAACTAAATGATACGGCTAAAGTATTTAGAAGCGGAAGAACACATGATAAGCAAACAAGAATTATGAAAATATAATTAAAAACATTAAATATTTTTTGCCCTTTAGTTTTATATTTCATTTTTCTTCTCCTTTAGAACACTTTATAGTTTGCTACTTTGTTCGCTACAAACAAAGATAAAGAAATTAAAATACATGAAACAACTGACTTAAATATACCTACAGTCGTACCTATGTTATATTTGCCATTCTGAAGACCAAGCCTGTAAACAAATGTATCGATTATGTCCCCTTTGGAATACACTACCGGTGAATACAGATTGTAAACCTGATCAAAACCGGCATTTAATATATTACCAAGTGCAAGAACAGTCATCAAAACAATGATTGGAGCGATGGTCGGAATGGTAATATACAGTGTTTGTTTCCATCTTCCTGCTCCATCTATTATAGCTGATTCATAGAGCTGAGGGTCGATTGAAGTAATTGCAGCCAAATAAACAACCGTACCGAATCCAAATGTTTTCCAAACATCAGAAATAATTACCGTCCAGGGAAAAACACTGGGACTTGAAATAAACTGAACGGGATGGATGTGAAGGGCTTCTAGCATTATATTTACTATCCCGTCTGCCGATAAGATGTTGTATAAAATTCCGGCCATTATGACCCAAGAAATAAAGTTTGGAACATAAACAATGGTTTGAAAAAGTCTTTTGGTAAAATTGGAGCTTATTTCATTAAGGAGTAGGGCAAACACGACGGAAGACAGTGTTCCAAAAACCAACTTAAAAAAAGATATAAACAGTGTGTTGTAGATTGTATTCAGAAACTGTGGTTGAGAAAATATCAATCGGAAATTATCGAATCCCACCCACGGTGATTTGAAAAATCCAAGGCCGGGATTATAATCTTGAAAAGCCATAATCAATCCATACATGGGTAAATACGAAAAAATAAACGTCAAAATAATTCCAGGTAGTAAAAGTACATGAAAAGGCCAATCTTTTTTAAGCCGTTTTATCATAAAAAATCACCTCACTAAAAAGTTCGATTAGATAGACGCCGAATAGTCAGGTTGAAATTTGAAGGGTGTTTTCGGTCGGCTTGTGCTTGTAATCTTGCCATTTCCTTCATTAACATTTCAATTCCCTGGCTGATTCAGCGTCTACTTAATATCCGGCATAGAATTCAAAAGATACGGTTATTCCTAATGGTCGACAACGGGGCAATAAATCTATTTGCCGACGTATTGTTTGTTGACAGCGTCTTCCATAATCGTGCCGCCATTTGCATACCAGTCAGATATAACCTTATCGTAATAACTTACGGGCTCTTTACCCATGATGATTTTAGTAAATCCCTGAAGCGCTATATCTATAGTATTGACTGTTTTGTCGAATTCGACGGGAGGAGGCCCCCACATATTTGTTTTTATTATATTGCCCGCATCGATCAACTTTTTACTGTTGTCATATGCACACCCGTCAAATCCCTGCTGCAAATAAGCGCCTAAGCCGCTGGGATTATGATTTTTAATCCAATTTATGGAGTCGCTGTATTTTTTCTTCATGCCTGAAGTGTACAGTTTACTTGTGTCACCTGTCTTCAGCGCTGCAAGAACATGTTCAAACTGAATCATGTCCGCTGTAGGATCAATAATCTCAAATGCACCCGGAGTATGTTCTCTTTGACCATCGGTAAATCCGTGGAACTGTTCATCGGTAAGAACAGTGTTGGGATCGAACATAACATAATCCGTATAACTTAAGAGCTTCATTACCGCTGCGGGATTTTTGCAATCCTTGTTTACAACGATAACTGAACCGTTAGGAAAGCCTATTTGTCCGAGAACCTGGGAACCGTCCACTGTCGGGAACGGGAATGGAATCATGTAAGCATCATTGCTATTTTGTGCCGCAACAAGGTTAGGACCATTGAGCCAGCCTTGCCACTGATAATATGGCTGCATGCCTGTTTTACCGTTAACAATATCTTCATTCATCTTGTTGCTATCGGTATTTGCAAAATCCGGATTAATAATACCATCTTTATACCATTTAGCCCATGTCGCAAGGGCCGTTTTCATCTCCGGATGAGTTATACCTGCTTTAATTCTTCCTGTCGAGTCTTTGTACCAGAAGTAGGAACCGCCGCTTGGAGTGCCCAGATACACTTTAAACATAGGGCCGGTCATGAAAAGCTCATCTAAAGTATTGCTTATGCCTAATCCATAACCACCATGTTTTTTCATGAATGTCTTTGCTAAATTTTCAAAATCAGCAACCGTTTTCAGAGGAGGCTTGTTTGCTGCTTCATACCAGTCTTTTCGTACCCACAAATCTTTTGGATTATCAATTATTCCATAGTAATATCCCGGTATTCCATATATTTTGCCATCTACAGTTGTAAGTTTTATCGTATCAGGATCGGTTTTTTCATAATCTCTGATGCGTTGTGAGGTATACTTGTTATATGCATCTGTTACATCCTGTAAAAGCCCTGCCTGCATAAGTTGTCTAAACTGGATATAGTTACATTTGAATACATCCGGCAAAGTTTTCGATGCAATAGCCATATTCAGCTTCGTATCGTATTGTGAACCTCCTTCATCAATCCATAGATATGTGACCTCGATACCTAAATCCTTTTTCCACGCTCTTATCCATGGATTATTTGCTTCGCTGTCGCCTTTTTCAAATACTTGGTCCGAACCCGTACCTTTTACTGTAGTTATATTAACCATAGTTTTATATGGCTGCTTCCAATTGCCTTCGGGTACAGGTTGAGATTCTCTTGAACCCTTGCCTGGTTTTCCGACTTGAATCACTTCACTGTCGGCACTGTTCGAAGGTGTTGTAGCAGTTTTACCGCCTTTTGAGCACGCAGCACTTGAAATTGACACTGCCAGAGCTAGTAAAAACAAAACAAATCTTTTAATGTTTCTTTTCATAATCTCTCCCCCTTCAAATTAATTGAAATTCTTAAGCACTTCCTGTACATAACAGTTGAAACAGCTTTTACGATAAATCTGCTATTTTAAAAATCCTTTTACAACTTGTACCCGTATTGCAATTAATTGAAATTGCAAACGCGTACCCCATAAAACACTTTGTCCCCTCCTCCCATTGTTCCTTTTCCCATATCAAACAACTTTTGGCGTTATGGAAATTTTATTTTGCCACCGGACGTTTTTCAGCTTTATCTGCGGCGCCTGCATTCTCTTTGGCTGCCACCCTGTCAGCGGACATTTCTTCCACGGTCTTTGTATGTAATCTGGCAGCTCCCTGATAGCCTTCTCTAGTTGGAATCAGCCTACCTGATTTCAATCTTTCTTTCGCCTCTTCGATTTGTCTTGTATACTGTGGCAGCCATTTTTCCTGCGCTACCAGCATCTCATCCACCAGCTGCCAAATTTCCGGGGGATTACAAACCGCACCAACCAATGGGTCCATCATCATTGCCTGCCTCAGAAGAATATCGTCACCATGTACGGCTGCTTCTACGGCCAACCGCTGTACGCTGATGCTGGCATTGCAAACAGCTGCACAACCCAGCGGCAAGTCACCGACTTTTGGTATATTTATTCCATTGGCATCTACATATCCAGGGACTTCCACCACTGCATCATCAGGTAAATTTGTTATTGTCCCTTTATTTATTACATTAAAATGGCCTCTATACAAACGTCCGGTTTCCAATCCTTCCAGTATATACGACCCATGTTCCTTACTCCGTTTTTTCTGTGTAAACTCCATGGGGGATTCCTTAAGCCAGTTGGGAAAATCCGATTCAAACCAATTCCTGCCCTCAGTGCATACCCGGAGATATCCGCCGGTTTCCCCATTGATCCATACGCCTAGATCAATCCAGTCACGAATCTCATCAGGACGCTTTCTGTACCATGGAACATATTCGCTTAGGTGGCCATTAGACTCGGTACTGTAATACCCGAAACGGCGAAGCATATCTATCCTAACCTTTTCGGTCTTGCTGTAAACAGGGTGCTTTTCATACGCTTCAAGCAATTTGCCGGTCATATCCTCGCCATTGTGCTTCACCTGTATGTACCATGTCTGATGGTTTATGCCTGCACATATGATATCCACTTCCTCCTTCTTAAATCCGAGTACTTCGGCTATCTGCTCGTGTCCGCCCTGCACCCCGTGGCACAGGCCGATGGTCCTGACTCCGCCGTACTTGTTGCACGCCCATGTCAGCATTGCATTGGGATTGGCATAATTAAGGAGGAGGCAATCAGGAGATGCAACCTCCCTGATGTCCTTACAGAACTCCAGAACCGCAGGAATCCCGCGTTGCCCGTACATTATACCTCCGGCACAGAGGGTATCCCCCACACACTGGTCGATACCATATTTCAGCGGTATATCGATATCCAGCTTAAACGCATCCAATCCTCCGATCCTAACCACATTGAAAACATATTTAGCATCCTTCAGCATGGCTCTGCGGTCGGTAGACGCCTGTATTTTTATGTTCAACCCGTTGGCATCTATATCCCTCTGGCAAAGCTGCGTAACCATGTCCAAATTGTGTTGATTAATGTCGGTAAAAGCTACTTCAATATTGCTGAATTCCTTTACTGCCAGTACATCCCCCAAAAGCCTCCTTGTAAAGCCTATGCTTCCTGCCCCGATGAATGCAATTTTGAACGACATAAAACAGCCCCCTTTATATGTTGTGGTGGTGATATTATAAGCTAATTACACAAGTAAGATTTATTATTGTAATAATATTCTTTAAATATAAAATATGCATCCATTATATGATATATGATGCATTCAAATAAAATTATTGTATTATCAAAACAGATGTGTTATATTGTTGTTAATAAAAATGATATTATCAGCAGTGATAATATTGCAAATTTATTTCGTATGCTAAATATAAAATTACTGCCAAAGGAGAGATAAAAATGGAATGTAAGATTATTGCCGACAGCAGTTGTGAATTGACTGCTGAAATGAAAAAAAGTATGGGTATAGAGATAGTTCCTCTAACTCTCAGGCTTGAAGATAAAGAATATATAGATGACGATAGGCTTGATGTATTGCAATACATCAAAGATATGAAAGAATGCAAGACTCCTCCAAAAACATCCTGTCCATCTCCTGCAGCTTTTTTAAATAAATTTGAAACCGATAAAAGCATTTTTGTCGTTACATTATCATCAAAAATCAGCGGTACATACCAAAGCGCAGTTACTGCCAAGAACATTTTTACGGAAAAAAGCAAAAACTATATACATGTCTTCGACTCAATGAGCGCATCTGTAGGCGAAACTCTTACATGCATGAAAATAAATGAGCTCGCTAAAAGAGGCATGAATGAAGATGAAATCACACGAAATGTCAATGAATATATAAGCAGCATGAAAACCTATTTTTTGCTTGAAAACTTAGAACACCTCGCAAAATCAGGAAGGATCAGCCATCTGATTGCAAAAGTTGCTTCCGTACTAGACTTAAAGCTTATAATGGGTTCAAACGGAGAAGGCGGCATAAGGCTGGTTGAAAAAGTAAGAGGCTACAGAAAAGCCTTTAACAGATTTCTTGATGCATGCAGCGAAAGTGGAGTCAAGCTTGAAGAAAAAATACTTGGAATTGCTCACTGCAATTGTCCAGATAGAGCGCTTAAATTCAAAGAAGAGGTAAAAAAGAGATACAACTTTAAGGATATTATCATAGTAGAGATGTCCGGATTGACTTCCTCATATGCTGATGAAGGCGGGATGGTAATTGCATTTTAAAGTCATTCAAATCGCCAGGCGGTGTATCATGATAAATGGCGCAATCCGCGCCATTTATCATGATACAATGGGTTCCAGCGATGAGAACGGACTCTGGCCATATGCCTGCTCATTATATATATTCTCATTGTATTCACTCTGATAATAAGAAGACTCAAAGAAAGAAGACTGAAGATAAGTTTCCGTCTGCACAACAGGTGGAGAGACTATAAATGGAATCGGTATTACCCCCAGAATCGTCTGAAAGACCGATCCTCTTCTCAGCAGAATTGATTGTCCAGGTCCGAAAAACAGCGGATTAACCGCAGTCATATTATAAAAACCCCCTGCAAAAAAATCTTCCACTATATATAATATGAACCTTAGTTTAATATGCCTTACCCCAATAGACCATATACTTTGCCTCTCTTCCACAGCAGACACATTTATCAGATATATGCTCCTGCTCAAATGGAATGCACCTCGATGTAGTGCCCGCAATTTCCCTGATTTTATCTTCGCATTCCCTGTCGCCGCACCACATGGCCTTTATAAACCCTAGTTTATTATCGGCAATATCTTTAAACTGATCCATATCCAAAGCCTTATATGTTTTTTCCTCCATATTTGCCTTTGCTTTGTTGTAAAGGGAATCGTGTACATCATCCAGCAGCTCTGCTACCTTCTCTTCAACCTCTTCCATCTTTACAAAAATTTTTTTCCTGCTGTCCCTTCTCACTAAAACCACCTGATCCTTTTCCACATCCTTAGGTCCTACCTCAAGGCGAACAGGTACGCCCTTCATTTCATACTCGCTAAATTTCCAGCCCGGCATCTTATCGCTCGTGTCGATTTTAACCCTTAAAATCTTTGACAATCTATCCTTTATTTCATTTGCCGCTTTTAGCACTCCTTCGATGTGCTGGGAAATAGGTATTATTACAACCTGAACGGGCGCAATTTTAGGAGGAAGTACAAGGCCGCTGTCATCCCCGTGTGCCATGATTATAGCTCCTATTATCCTCGTTGACATTCCCCACGATGTTTCACTTGCATACTTAAGCTTCCCATCCTTATCCGTATACTGTATATTAAATACTTTTGCAAAGTTGTCTCCGAAATTGTGGGAAGTTGCTGCCTGAAGAGCTTTGCCGTCATGCATCATCGCTTCTATGGTATATGTGGCCCTCGCCCCTGCAAATTTCTCTTTTTCAGTTTTCTGTCCTTTAATAACAGGCATCGCAAGGTAATCTTTACAAAAGTCCGCATACAGGTTTAACATTTTTATAGTCTCTTCTTCCGCTTCTTTCGGCAATGCATGAACTGTATGACCCTCCTGCCATAAAAACTCCGTCGTTCTTAAGAATGGCCGCGTAGTTTTCTCCCACCTTACAACTGAGCACCACTGGTTATATAATTTTGGCAGATCATTATAGGACTGAACAATCTTTGCATAATGTTCACAGAAAAGCGTTTCAGAAGTAGGACGAACACACAGCCTTTCCGTTAAATGCTCCGTCCCGCCTTGTGTAACCCATGCGACTTCAGGTGCAAAACCTTCGATATGTTCCTTTTCTTTAGCCAAAAGGCTCTCCGGTATGAACATAGGCATATATACATTTTCATGCCCTGTTTCTTTAAACCTTCTGTCAAGCTCCTTCTGTATATTTTCCCATATTGCATACCCATATGGGCGGATAACCATGCATCCTCTTACGCTGGAATAATCCGCAAGCTCCGCTTTCTTTACTATATCGGTATACCATTTTGCAAAATCTTCATCCATCGATGTTATTGCTTCTACAAATTTTTTTCCTTTCGCCATAATAATTCTCCTTACATAAAATATTAGAAAATATATTTTCCTTTTTTATAACAAATAAAAAAAGCTCCATGTCCCCAAAGGGACCGAAGCTTCGGCGTTACCACCCCAGTTAATATATCATGTATAAACCCAAACAAAATCCACTCTACCCGATATATCCTCTCAAAAATTATAACGGCAAATCCCGCTGCAGATTAAAATCAACCGGTGCAGAGCTCAAAGGTGGGTTCAAAACAAGCTTTTTAAGGTCTCTCAGCAAAAACCCTTTTCTGTAAAAAAGCATTAATCTCTACTATTCCTCTTCACAGCCTATCAATTATTAAAACTTTTTTATTTAATTAATTATACACCATATATCTTATCCTGTTCAATAAGTTATGAAAAAAATTTTTCCCCCTTCCGTTCACAAAACTTTCAGGAGTGCATTTTTGTATTTGAAAATATTGCTAAAACAATCTGCATGCACCCAATTTGCGATTCGCAATATAAACTTATGTCAATGTAATCCTTTTTATGACATTTAACATGTCAAAAAGTTCAAAAGGTTTTTCAACCACTGCCTGATAACTGCCCTTTGATGGAAAGTCACCGGGGCTGTATGCATTACCGGTAGTAATTATAACAGGTATATTCTTTAGTTCTTCACAAGATCTCATATGTTTTATAACTTCTTTTCCTCCAATTCCGGGCATATTAAGATCAATAATAACCGCATCCGGCAAAGGCAGTTCATTTAATCTCTTTAAACCCGCTTTCCCATTATACTCAGCACATACTTCATAACCCTGGTCAGTCAAAAATTCCCTTAAGATCATAACAATGGATGGCTCATCTTCAATCACTAATACCTTTGGCATATTTATTCCTCCTAATGAATACGTTTGCCAGACATCTATAAATTAGAATAGCCTGCCCAGTTATATTCTATAAAAAATACCAAATTCCTGCATTATTAGGATATTTTTGGTATTTAATATCGGCACTAAATTCTGATCTTATTTTATACTTTAGCTGAAGTTTTGGAGTAAGTATAAGGGTATTAATTTATCATGTAAAAAAAATCAGCTTAAAGATTGTCCTGATCAGTGAGGATAACCGGCCCTTCTTTTGTGATAGCAATCGTGTGTTCATATTGAGCAGATAGTTTACCATCGGCTGTTCTTGCAGTCCATCCGTTATCATCTATAGTGACATCGTATACTCCGACATTTATCATGGGCTCAATCGTAATCGTCATGCCCTCTTTTAGCCTTAGACCCCTTTTGGGAATACCATAGTGGGGGACAACAATATCGTCATGCATTATCCTTCCAATACCATGCCCTGTAAAATCCCTTACGACAGAATATCCTTTTGATTCCGCATAAGTCTGGATTGCATATCCTATATCACCTATTCGGTTCCCGACAACAGCTTTATCTATCCCTATATAAAGGCAATCCTTAGTAACCTTTAATAGCTTTTTCGCGCTATCCGATATATTGCCGACGGCATACGACCAAGCTGAATCCGCAAGCCACCCGTTTAAGTTTACAACCATATCTATCGTTACTATGTCCCCATCTTTGAGAGGTACATTATTAGGAAAACCGTGGCAAACCTCATCGTTGACGGATGCACATGTAGCATAAGGATAACCCATGTAGCCCTTTTGTTCAGGAATAGCTCCCCTGTCCCTTATATATTTTTCAACAAACTTATCTATTTCCAAAGTGGTTATTCCCTCTCTGACTATTTTTCTAAGTTCCCTGTGACACGAAGCGAGAATCTTTCCTGCCTCTGCCATATGGGCTATCTCATCCTTACTTTTAATATCAATCAAAATATACACCTCTATTTATAAAATATTCACTCTATTATAATAACATATTTTTTACTTGCAGTAACAATTATTACAAAGATTAATTTTCAGTTTGTAATGGACACATGCAGATTATTTGAAGAATTGCATAAAAACTATAAATCTATCAGACCTTGAATCATATAATAGTTATGTAGAAAAAAGCTGAAGGTGTTTTATAATGTTTGATTTTCTAGCATACAGGCCGATGAATTCATATATGCCAAAACCCCCTGGGGATGACCCTGTATCATTTATAAGAATTATCAATGCTTATAACAGCTCAAAAAAAATCGACGTATACGGGAACGGCCGTATTTTTACAAGATCACTGGGGCAGAAAAAATTTACACCATATATGATCATACAATCAAGGCAATATAGGATAAATGTTTACCGTTCAGGCAAAATGTCAAATCCTGCAGCCGATACTATATATGCTTTTGAACCTGATATGATTTATACGATAGCTGTTATAGGTGACAATAAGGGAGAAATTATTATTATACGAGACACCAAGCCATCTATAGAAAAAGGCAAATCAGGCATAAGGGCAGCGAACTTATGCCAGGACGCCCCGATGGTCGATATGATAACGCATGACGGGAAATATATATTTAACGGCATACTTTACAAGGACACCACCGATTATATAAGTATTGCCCCGTCTAAGTATTCATTTAAAATAAAGCCATCTGGATCAGATGTTAGTATCTATACGATACCCATAAGGGATATACGCCAGGATTGGAACTATACATTTTATATCGTAAAACCCCTGTCTGTTTTAATGCTTATCGACGGAAATACTTATATAAAAAAGGCGAAGCAAGAGGCCAAAAGCTAACTTTTGACCTCTTGCTCCTGATAAATCGAATGCTAAAAACTTCAAGGAAAGAAGCCTACTGTTCATAAAGCTTCACTAAAGCTCCCCTTTAAGTCCTATCTCGGCGGCAGCCGACTGCATTCCCTTTATCGTCTCTTCTATAACCTTTTCCGTGTCCATCCCGAGTTTTTCCGCACCTTCTTTGATTACATTCCTGTTTACACCGGCTGCGAAACTCTTTTGCTTCCATTTTTTCTTTACAGATTTTACTGTTAAATCCAACACGCTTTTGCTCGGCCTCATGATGGCCGTTGCAGTTATAAGGCCTGTAAGCTCATCTATCGTAAAGAGCACCTTTTCCATGGTTTCTTTCGGCTCGACATCACAGCATATTCCAAAACCATGGCTTTGTATTGCCCTTATGTAATCCTCCGGCCAGTTTTCCCCCTCCAATATCTCTTTTACTTTTATGCAATGCTGCTCGGGATACATCTCATAGTCCAGATCATGTACCAAACCTATTATTCCCCATTTTTCAGGATCTTCATTATATAACGACGCGAAGTGGCGCATGACGGATTCGACAGTCAACGCATGCTTTATGAGACTATCGCTCTTGGTATATCGTTTTAAAAGTTTAAATGCCTCTTCCCTCGTCGGAACTGTATTTGTCATAAATATTCCCTCTTTCGTAAACCATTTATAAATAGGTCAGTTTATATAATATTTTACTTTATATTGTTTTTTAAGTTCGCTTATCTTTTTATTGTAAGCTGTTTTTGCCTCATCCTCTATTTGCTTATCGCCCCATGAAGGATATTTTTCAGTTATCCCTCTTAATATTTCATCCATAAACTTCTCTTTCATCCTGCTTTCGGAAACAGCTTTCATATATCCCTTTGGAGCATAATCGGACCAGTATCTGTTATATGTTATGTTTAACCTTTTTGTCAGATCCATTATAGACTTTTTTGTTTCTTTACTGTTATTCTCTTCAAGGATATTCCTCTGGTCTCTTGCATATTCCTTTGCTTCGCTTAAAGTCATGGCAATACCCTGCCTTTGAGCTTCCTGAAACAACAGGCTTCTTTCAATTATTATATCAAGTGCCTGCCTATCCGTCATTTTGTCCACTCTTTCCTGTTTAAAAGATTGTACACCATTTACGGTTATCACAATATTGCCTACTTTCGCTGCAGCATGGCTTGCAGCTTTGTTGCCCATAGAACAGCCTGTACCAAGCAAGAATAGCAACATAAATATAATTAAAATGAGATTGGCATGTCTCATATATAAAATACCTTCTGTCATCTGTTTTATATATTATATCAGACCTGAAGAACCATAACAACTATTTAGAAGTACAGGCTCTTCGATTCGTAATATGAACTTATGTTATTTTGAACACTCATTCGCCAGATTCAAGTTTTGTAAGTTCTAAGGCCAGCCGCCTTAAGAATCCAAGAGCTTTTGAAACTTATCTTCACTCAGACAATCAAAAGCTCTAAGGATTCTTATGCGGCAGCAGGTCAAGAACTTATCAAAACTCTCATAATGCTCATTCGTCGCTCAAAATAACATAATC
>ENA-UOOI01003109-UOOI01003109.1-fermentation-metagenome-genome-assembly--contig:-NODE-3109-length-13049-cov-3.359089_pt1 | contig 13049 bp, 16 predicted proteins | sample MGYA00245779_ERZ724027 | MGnify/ENA primary metagenome ERZ724027 (study PRJEB28704, sample SAMN03018318) | fermentation metagenome | biome: anthropogenic terrestrial biome; feature: soil; material... | reverse complement strand
ACAATACATTCCTTTGGAATAATTATTAATAACTATATCAAATATAATATATAAAAAATCTTTTGTGAACAATAAAATTATTACAAAAATATCACATTTATATATTGATAATTAATTAAAAATATTATATACTAATAATATAATTAACCATTTAGGTAAGAATTTGGGGTGAAATTATTGCAGATAAAATTTGACAATTCCGATGTTGAAAAGTATTTTAATGATTTTTCATTAATGCAAAAAACTATTGGAAGGGACTTGACTAAAACAATCAAAAGACGTTACGATGCTTTAAAATCTGCAAATAATTTCTCTATTTTCTTAGATACAGGACTTGGTAAACCTCACCCATTATATGAAAATCTTAAAGGAATGTATGGAGTGAGCATCTCAGCAAATCGAAGATTAATTATTCAACCAATCTCTGATAATTTGAGTCCTGAAGCGTTAAAAAAATGTGATACGATAATAATAAAAGGAGTGGAAGATTATCATGGCACAAAAAATGAATGGATTATCCCGTGATCTCATTATTCACCCCGGAGAAACTTTACAAGAGATACTTCAAGATAAATGCATGAGCCAAAAAGAATTAGCTATAAGATCTGGTGTTACAGAAAAACATGTCAGTACCATAATAAATGGTACTAAATCAATATCAGTTGCTTATGCAAAAAAATTAGAATATGCATTAGGTATTGATGCGAGTTTTTGGATAAATCTACAAGGGATATATGATAAAGAATTAATGGATTTTGAAGAATTTAATAATATCTCAGAAAATGAGTTATCAATTGTGAAAACACTTAAACCCATTATAGAATTTCTATCACATATTGGCAGAATAAACTCTATTGATAGAGACGAATTTTTAGTTTTAGATCTAAGAAGAATATTAGGTGTCAGTAATCTAACAACAATTACTGACATGACATATAATGCTGCATACAGAGCACAAATTGCAGCTAGTGCAGATGTCTATGTATTGTTTGCGTGGCAAAAGATATGTGAGATTTTAACAGAAAATATTCTTATAGAAAATGAATTAGATTTAAATAAATTAAAAAGTAAATTACCAGTTATAAAGAATTTAATGTTTTCAAATGTCAAAACTATAAGGAAAGAATTGCAATCAATATTTTCCGAATGTGGTATTGCATTTGAAATAGTAAAACATTTTACTGGTGCCCCTGTACAGGGATTTATTAAAAAGACAGAAGACGATAAAATTATAATGTGCATGACTTTAAGAGGTGGTTTCGCTGATAGGTTTTGGTTCACTCTTTTTCATGAAATAGCACATATATTAAATAATGACGTGAAACAAAAATTTATTGATTTCAACTCAGTGAATAGCAAAGTAGAAGAAGCAGCAAATAAATTTTCTAATGAAATATTAATAAATCCTAAAGATTACGAAAATTTTATTAGAAACAAAAATTTTTCCTTAAAGTCTATTAATAAGTTTGCAAAAGAGCAAAAAGTTCGCAACTTTATAGTAATAGGTAGACTTCAACATGATGAAATTATTCCTTGGCAAAAATATTCAAATGAAAAATTAATTTATAAATGGATAAACAAATAAAATTAAATTAGAAAAATCAAACTTTACAAAGTATAATTTTTATATTTACTTTCGAACGATTGTTCTGTATAATATGGCTATAACAATGGAGGTTATAGCCATATGTACTACAATATGCTAAATAAAGCTATTTATTTACTTACCGAATACCAAATCTTTGAATACCCCATAGATAAGGATACAATCGAACAAATAATCTGTGACAGCCATTTGAAGCTGGTGACACTAAACAACCTGTCCTCGACTATTTGTATTAACGACGTTATTTTGGCGCCTAAAACTCAAAATAATGCCTTCCGCGAAAATGTTGTTCATGAAATTGGACACGTTTACTCTCATTCCGGTAATTCCCTGATGAAAAACAAATTAATTGTGGATAAGCAGGAAAAACAAGCTGAAGCTTTTGCAGCTTATTTTCTGATGCCTGTATATGTATTCGAGGAAGCAATGAAGTATTGCAGCAATGATTATGAGTTAGCAGAAGAATTTGGGGTTACGGTTGAATTTGTACAATTCAGAAAGAGATTAACTGAATCCCTTATGCATAATGGATACTTTAATGAAGAATTGACTGAACTATATTTAGCAGAATAACATATATATGAAGCAGGTGATTATATGAAAGAATACTGCATGTATTTAAGAAAATCCAGAGCGGACTTGGAATCGGAGGCTCATGGAGAGGGAGAAACCCTTGCCAGGCATGAACGCATTCTAATGGATTATGCGAAAAAAAATAAAATAAATGTAACTAAAATATACAAAGAACTTGTATCCGGAGAAACAATAGCTTCCCGGCCTGTGATGCAGCAGGTGCTGAGTGAAGTTGAACAAGGTATTTGGACCGGTGTTTTAGTTATGGAAGTGGAGCGTCTTGCCAGAGGTGACACCATTGACCAGGGACTTGTGGCTCAGACTTTCAAGTATTCAGATACACAAATAATTACTCCCTTAAAGATATATAACCCAAATAATGAGTTCGATGAAGAATATTTTGAATTTGGGCTCTTCATGTCCAGGAGAGAATATAAAACAATAAGAAGAAGATTGCGCAACGGTGTTGATGCAGCATCCGAAGAAGGTAAATGGCCGTTTCATACAGCTCCATATGGTTACAAAACAAAAAAGCTAAAAAATGAAAAAGGCTTTACATTAGAAATAATTCCTGAAGAAACCTCCGTTGTAAGAATGATATTTGAATTATATACAATAGGTGAAGAGCAGGAAGACGGAGCTATAAAAAGACTTGGTTCAACATTAATTTCAAATAAGCTGAATGAATTAAACATACCATCATCAGATAATAAAGAGTGGATACCTGCTGTTATATTAGATATTCTAAAGAATCCGGTTTATATAGGAAAGATACGTCGGAACTATAAACCTGAAGTTAAAAAAATGCAGGATGGAATTATAACAAAAGCAAGACAAAAAAACTCTTCCGACAAATGGAAGATTTATAAAGGGCTTCATGAAGCAATAGTTGATGAAGAATTGTTTTCCAAAACACAAGAATTGTTGGAACAAAACAAGCCGAAACCAATACCGGGAAACAGAAAAATAAAAAATCCAATATCCAGCTTAGTAATCTGCGGTATGTGTGGCTCTAAGATGGTTCGCAAACCATATACTAACAGGACTCCGGATTTTATAATATGTCCTAAATCAGGATGCCCAAATATAAGCTCCTATTTATCATTTGTTGAAGAGCGGGTATTAACTTCTCTGCAGCAATGGCTAACAGAATACAAGCTGCAGCTTAGTATAGAAAATAAGCAATTGGTAAGCAATACTGAAATTGAAGTTAAAAAGCAAGCTATAAAGAAATTAGAAGATGAAATATCAGGACTTAATAAACAGCTGAATAATATTCATGACTTCTTAGAGCAGGGAGTATATTCTGCCGAAACTTTTATGGAAAGGTCCAAAATAATCAACGAGAAAAACTAAAAAATGTAATTAAATCACTTGAAGAGGATAATAAGACCTATAAAAATATTGTTGAATTTATTCCAAAAGTTGAGCATGTTCTTGCCGTATATAATTCCGTTGAGGATCCGGAAGTTAAAAATTCGTTGTTGGATGAAGTTGTTTCTAAAGCGGTCTACACAAAAAACAAGAGGGTAGGCAAAGATAAAAACTTTGATGGCTTTGAATTAATAGTCTATCCAAAAATCCCTAAATAGCAACGAATTTTATTACGGATAACTCATATGTACCGAAGAACTTGGGCACATGGAAATGGTAGCTACTTTGTTCAAAAAATTAATCAATGGCGCGACCAAAGAAGAACTAATCCAGGCAGGTATGGGAGGATATTTTTCTAATCATGAAACCTGTCCATTCTTAGTTTCCGCAGATGGCGAGCACTGGGATTCAAAATTTACACAGGCGAAAGGAGATCCTATAGCAGATTTATACAACGATATGGCAGCAGAGCGTGCGACTTTGTAAAGACAACTTTTTTAATTTTTAAATATTAAAGGTCCTTCAGCCAAAAATGGTGAAGAACCTTAAAAATTCCAATGTATTTCAACTGGTACTTCTTTAGTAGTTTCATCACGCTTCCCAACTAAAATGTAGTCTATTAGTTTATCTACTGTTTCTCTATCTAATTCCTCAAGATTTGTATACTGTTCTATAAGCTGTCGGCGATTATCTCCTAATTCCATTCTTTCATTAATATCTAAAATCTGATTTCTATATTCAGTTATCAAATTTTCAAGTTTCTCTTTTTCTGCTGTAAAATTTCTTGAAAACTCTATAAACTGACTTTCTGTTATCACACACTTTACTTTATCTAAATATAGATTCTGTATGCCGATAGAGTATTCTTCTATCTTCTTTTTAAATGTTAAAATATTTTTCTCAAGATTTTCTTTTTGCCTGTTAAAATTATTATTTATCTCTATCTTTCTTTCAATTTCATCTTTCTCAAGATATTTACTTGTAAGCTTATGGAGCTCATTTATAACAATTTTTTCAAGTTTTTTAACAGGTATAAAGGAGCCTATGCATGCATTTTGGGATATATATTTTGTATCACACTGTAGATAAATATACCCGTGATTCCTTGTAGAACGAAGAGTATAATCGCAATACATACAACGGGCCTTTCTTGCAAAGATTCCTATTTCCCCAATTTTAAAAGGCTTAGCCTTTTGTTTTATTAAATCCTGTACTCTATCCCAAAGGTCTCTTTCAATAATAGCTTCATGTGTATTCTCTACAATATACCATTCGTCTTTTGGTCTAGGCTTATTCTTTTTGGTTTTATACGAGACACTTCCATACTTTCCCTGGACCATATTCCCTATGTACATTTCATTAACTAGCATATCAGATATTGCAAAGTATTTCCAGAGTGTGCTATTTTTTGATGCTTGTTTGTATCTTAATCCTTTTTGTCGCTTATATTCTGTCGGATTAGGTATTCCTCTTTCATTTAAAATTCGTGCAATTTTTGTTTTACCATATCCTTGAGAAAATAAAGTAAAAACTTCTCTTACTATCTCTGCAGCTTCCTCGTCAATAATTAAATGCCCTTTTTGTTCCGGGTCTTTTTTATATCCGTATAAAGCAAACGCTCCAATGTGATGCCCTTCTTTTCTTAGGTCTGTAAATACACTCTTTATATCATTAGACAAATCTTCTAAATACCACTCATTTACAAGACCATTTATCTGGCGGGACTTTTTATTACCTTTCACATCAGTATCAGCGTTGTCAACCACACTTATAAAGCGTACTCCCCAGATTGGAAAAAGTCCATGAATATACTTCTCAACGAGCTCTAATTCCCTTGTAAACCTTGCTTGTGTCTTACACAATATTATATCAAATTTTCGATTTTCTGCATCTTTAAGGAGCTCGTTCCAATCCGGCCGGTTTCTATCTGCACCGGTATAATCATCGTCACTATATATTTTATAGATTTCCCAACCTTTATCAAGAGCATATTTGATAAGCATTGACTTTTGATTCTGGATGCTATCACTATCATCTTTTGTATCCTTTTTATCTTTATCTTCTTCAGATAATCGACAGTAAATTGCAACTCTTAAAACTCTATCAATCACAGTCACATATTATATCTCCTTTGCTATTCAAAAGAGATAAAACAAATCATATACATTATATCTTATGTGAAATGACCTGTAAATCCCTTTTATATACTATGCCTTTACCTTTTTCCATTTGATTTATTAATTCTATCAGTTTTTGATTGAATTCTTTTTTCAGAAGCGTTTCGTCAGAGCTTTTAAATACATTTTTACAAGATACTTGTGTATTGTTCGCCATACTATCTCTCCTTTCCCAATATACTATTCTTTTTATAAATGGTTGTTACTTAAAATGCCAATAAAAAACACACTTGGCTTTTACCTTGTGTGTTTTTTAATAATCTTATAAATGAATTACCACCAATATATTAAAACTTATATAAATCTACTACTCTACTCAACATATATATACCCAATACAGTCATCATATTGGCTATAAAGTCTGTAGCAATATTTACATTCCATAATTACATTATCTGGTCGAATACATTTCTCAACTCTATTTTCTTTCCAAATTGTAATTTCTCCACCCGGTATAAATAATTTACAGTAATTCTCTTCTACAATAATGCTGTTTACTTTCACGTCTATAAATAAATCATTTAAGTATAGCGTAAACTTCGCATCATTATAATTAAGTACATCTAAAAACTCGTTATATATGTCAATCTGCCCTTCAAATTCATGCAAATATTTATTTATATCTTTATCTTTAAGTATATCATATGGCTTCATATCCTCATCTAATATTTCAAAACGCATCGAATTAAACCCATAATCATCATCATCTGCATTCTCTAAATCTAAATATAAAGTAATTGATGACTGCCCTAAAATAATATCGGTTATTTTAAACACATGTCCGACATTATATTTTTCCAAGTAATTATCGTCTTTATTATTTATTAGTTTTGCAAACAATTCTTTTTTCATCTTATAATCCTCTTTTCAGATAAGCTTCTTTTTAAATTACTATGGTATATTGACATTCCGTAGTTAAAATATATCTGCCATCATCAAGTTTTATAATTTCAACGAAAGGCTCTTCGACATCCTCTCTATCAATATACCTCCAATAGTTTTGGATGTATCATAGTGAAAAGATACATTTACCCTTTTATTAAAGTTTTCCCTTGCTTTGGGAACAAATCAATTTTGATGTTCTTTTCATATCTCATAAAGTACCACATTTTTAACATAAATTATTATGTTGGTTCTTCTGTTCCAGTGGAACAGAAGTTGAAAAGGCATATTGAAAATTTATCTTTCCATATGCTTTTTCATAATAGATGCATCATTTTTTCTTGCATTGTTTTGATTTCTTGATTTTTCAATCTTTTTATCTAAATCAGCTAACTTCAAGCTTCCTAACATATGTACGTCTTCAGAAACTTTTTTTAATTCAAATTGTTCAATATTACTTCCTTTAAGCATTTTTATAATCGGCTCCCCTTTATTATTAGCCAAATAAATAAAGTCATCAAACCTCAACCTTCCACCTGAAATAAATATATTAATTTGGTCAGGAATCGAATATACCCCTGCAACATCACATTCTTTCTCACTACAATATCTACCGTCATTTAAAATAGGTTCAAGGGAATAATGCTGTCCGTCCTTTGTCCTGTATATTTTTATCCTATTTTTGCTTTCGTTCAGTGCCTTTTCTATCTTAGAAATTTCTTCAAACGAAAACCTCTCAGTGCTGCTCCCAATAAACAATTCATCAGATAACTGCTTTGCTATCTTAACGCTGAGCAAAACATTTTTATCCGCATCAAAATCATCTCTGTATCTTTTTGTAAACTCTTTAACTTTTTCCAACATATCCATAGAACAATTAATACAAATTGTATGTTCAGAAGTCGGAGTATATCTATCAATTTCTTTATTGACGTACTGCCGGTTATAGTAAGTCAATGCTCCGGCAAGTTCACCCATAATTTGCATTGCTATCAAATCATCATTCAGGGTTTTATATGTGCCACACTTCAAACGTGTATTTTCGGAATCGTCAAATTTGCCTTCAATATAGCAGTCAATGTAAATTCCCTCACTACCGCCAAAATTTACTTTGGTAATAAAGTCAAACTCGTAGTTTGTAAGCTCTTGAATCTCATAGCTCTCTGGAAGGAAATAATCCATTATGGCTGCTGCTTTTTCATAACAACCACTTTCCTCAACAAGCTGATGAGTAGCCAGCATCATTGTCTTGTTAGTATCCCTTATCATTTCGATCCTCCCTTTTATATGTATTCTTTATTTATATTATTATGTTAATACTTCTGTTCCATTGGAACAGAAGTATTAACTCTATAATCATTTTTAGGAAATAAAAAAAAACACGCAATTATAATCCTGCGTGCCTAATATTTATCTTTCCCTATCTCTATCCTTATGCCTGTCTGAATGTTCAAAATCATTTTCGCTTCTGATTTCTTCAATACTTTTGAAAATATCATTAATGCTTTTTCTACCGGTTATATATTCCCTATCATTTATTTTTTCTTTCAGTTCAGCATTTTCTTTATCTAACTTCTTTATCTCTTCATATATTATATCAATTTGTTTTTCAAGACTATTATTTTTGTCCATTAATTGCTCTTTTATATGTTCTAGCTCCCTAATAATATTAGCTTGTCTCTCCCAGTCACTTAAAAGAGCTTGAAATTTATCCATATGTTCCTTAAGTTCCTTCTGGTCTTTAGATAAGCTTTCAAAATTTCTTCTTTGATTAATTTTTGATTCCAACAACATTTTATCTACATTATTTATTGCTGCCTGACTATCCTTAACCATTTCTTTTATAGAACCTTGTCCGCTCTTTAAGTCCACATGATCATTTTGAAGCTTTTCCGTTCCTTTCTTTGAATCATACACAATTTTAAAAAGTCCACTAATTACACCTATTATCCCAACTACTACGGCAGCTATTCCCGCATCCATTAATACTTCCTCCCAGCTCATATAATCCTCCTTTTATTATATAATTAAATGGGACATTTTTCAATTTGATATTCTCATGTTCTAATTGAACAGAAGTAAATTATTTTAACAACATAATTATCCACTAAAAAGTTTTTAATAGATAATTATATCGTTAAAAATAGTATTTATGACGGTCTTGCGGACCCATGACCTTTCATTATTCAACATATAATGCTTTAGTCCTCCCCATTCTGATGGCGAGCCGTCCCCATTGCTTCTAACTGTGGCTGGACGGAAGTATCATTATCCCTTATATGCAGGTCATGGCGATTAAAACTGCCGTTTTAAATTTGCAGATACTGATTTTCTTACTGCATTTTATACGCTCAATATAGCTTCATAAACTATACAGTCATGGCGCAGTTCTGCTTTCGCTTTCCCTTGTCGGGCTGCATATGGAATGTATCAAAAATACTTATTCAGCTGTCAAGCTGCTGATTTTTACTAATGCCAACCTTTTTAACTTTTACAAATGCAATTATGCATTTACTTTGCTTACTGAAAAGAAAAAAGGTTTAACTTAACTGCAATAACCAAGATTATAAAATATAGGGGGTGTATTTTATATGTCATTGCAGCTAAATTAATAGTCCTTTGAAGGAATAAAGATGGCTTTTAATATAATTACATATCTTAAATTGTTGAACCTAATTTTTCGGTTAAATATTCTATAGCTTTTTCTTCTGATAAAACATAAAGGTCGTTTTCTTTTAAAAGATATCCTTTTTGTAACAATTCTGGATATGTCTTTTTAAATAATGTTAGTACAGTTGTATGACAATCTTTGCAGACTTCACCTATAGTTACACGTCTCTCAATATTATTTAACTCAAACTCATATACTCTTTTTGCTTTTTTACTTAACTTTTCCATACAAAACCTCTAATTTAATTTATAGGATGTTTATTATGTTTATTGATAAATAATTTACTTTTCTGCAATAATGTGGTAACAGGTATTGAAAAAAAATGATTATGATGATAAAATGTTTTCATCAGGGACTTGCTGGAACAAGTCCCTGTGGGAAAGGTTAAAAAGGTTTTCTAATTTGACAAGAACTTCATAGGATGGATTTCTTTTTAGTGTTTCTATATTTGAGTATGCTGATTTCGTTATACCTATTTTCTCAGCTACCACTTCTTGCGACCATCCATATTGTAACCTTTTGCGTTTCATTCTTGTTGGACACATTTTATTACCTTTCTACATTTTAGTATTCCTATTGAATACCTATTTACATTATAGTATTCAATAGGAATACTGTCAAGGGGTTTTTGTATGAATTTTGATATTTTTTGTAGTAGGCTTAAACTATTAAGGGCAGAAAATAATTTAACATTATTGCAGCTTGGTAATTATATTGGCGCTACTAAGGCTACCATTAGTAACTTGGAAAATGGTAATAAAAAACCAAGTCTTGAAATTATTCTTTCCATTGCTGAATATTTTAATGTATCCCTTGACTACTTAACAGGTCGTTCAGACATTCCTGACATGTTTAATATGAAACAAATGCTTACTGAAGAAGAATTGGAATTACTTGAAGATTTCAGACTTTTAAATAAGTATGAACAAAATATCATTATGGGGAAGATTTCCGAGATGATATACAATAAAAATATTGAAAATAACAACATAGAAGCAGCTGAAGAAATTGCAGAGATAGATTATAAAAGTAAATTGAATAAATAATTAAGTAATATGTTCCTGTAATATTTGTGTTTATGTAATAAGCCTCTGTTCCAGCGGAGCAGAAGTTTATTATAATAATTCAGATCTTTTACTACTTTTGAGGTATAACTGATGAAAAAAATTATATTATTTGCAGTCATAATTTATATGGCTTATAAATTCTATATTTATACGATGGAACCTATGGACTCGTTTACTATAGAATACGGAATTTTTGTTTTAAAATACATATCAAGTAAATCATTATTTCTTCTATTTATTTCTATGGTGTTTATTTTCTTACATAGATATCTGAAAAGAAAATACAATAATACCAGAATTCAAAAACCAATCTGTATTATTCCTAAGATTATTTATATATTCTCTGCTATATTATTTTTTTCATGGTTCTTTTATAGTATAATAAGGCTCGAAAATATTGAATATATATATAATTTCTTTAACGATTTTTACAATGATATTAAAATTACTAATGATGCCATTACTATAAACAATATAGTACAAGCATTATCTGAAAAAGTAGGCATATATAATGACTTACCTGAAAAGTTTAAAGATATTATTACAGCAATTATTGGTATGGGCATAGTTGCAACAGAAATTATAATGTTCCTTTTGCACTTTATCGTTACATTTATATATAAAAATTTATTGCTAATATTTATTATATATTCAACCAAGCTTTTTATAAAAATCATAGACCATTTATATTATTTAATACAATTAAGAATATTTAAATATAATTGGCAAAAAAACGCTCAGTCTGAAGCAGCTATTTCAGCGGAATATAAAGAACAACAGAGCGATTAAAAATGTATATACTCTAATATATCCTGCTTTTCATACGATATCATAATAAAAAGGATTGAACGGCGGATGACTGAAAAAGAATCTTATTTGTTAGAATTGTTTAGAAGTTTGGACAGATATGAGCAGAAGATTATTATGGGGAAGATCAGTGAGCTGATTTTAAATAAAAAAAAAAGAGAAGATGAATTTTAGTTGTGATTGGGATAATGAGGTTAAATATTATCCGATTGTTTTTGTATTTATATTTTGACTTCTGTTCCAGTGGAACAGAGAACATTCGGCAAACCTTTGCACTTTATATATTAATAATTCAATTAGGAGGATTTACCATGAAAAAAAAGAGCTTAATTAAATTTTTAACTTTTTTTATGATTCTCTGCTACATATTCACTATACCTTCATTTGCTCATAGCGGCAGAACTGACAGCAATGGTGGACACAAAGATAATAAAAACAAAAGTGGATTAGGAAGCTATCATTATCATTGCGGTGGATATCCTGCACATCTACATAGCGGGGGAGTATGTCCATATAAAAATTCAAACATTAAAAGTTCAACTAATACTTCTACAGCAAATTCTACAGTCAAAAGTGTTGAAACAAAAAAGTCAGAACCTAAGATAGGCATTATTGCGACAGATATAAAAACATTTATCAACGGTAATGAAATACCCACCTTTCTATACAATGGTGAACCGAATGATACTGTAATAATAGCAGAAGATTTAATAAATTATGGGTTCGATAAATATTGGGACCAGAAACTTAATTCATTGACTATTACTAAAAATGACAAAAAAGAAGTAACTACTATGGATATGGAATACTACAATAAATTAGAAAACGGGCTATTCTTATTTGATACAGTTGTGTCAGAGCTTAAGGTTTTCATGAAAACCGCTGCTGACAGCGAAGAAATTGAAGTTAATAAAATTTATTGTCTTAATGGTTATACCGCAATTTCTACAAGTGAATTAAAAAACTTTGGTGAAGTTGAATGGGACAATGAAACACGTGCGGTTAAAATTACAATAAAGTAAAAAACGTTCAATGTATAAAGATTGACGTCACCATGCCCCGCGCTTGAAAAGCGCGCGGGGCGCACAAAGAATTATATTTTATCATTTTATATTAAATTCGATAATAAGAAGTGTCCGGTGGTGTTTGTGTATATATTTTAACTTCTGTTCCAGTGGAACAGATGAAGTAATATTTTGAACTATAAATTCATAAAAGGTGTGATTAATTGTGGTATTAAATTTTATAATGTGGTTTTTATCCGTTTTATTTATTACAGCAGGGTTGATTGGATTTATTGCACAAGATCCATTACCAGCTTCATTTTTACTTTTATTTGGACTACTTGTAAACCCTAAAATATCTAACAAACTAAAAAGTATACATAGCATTTTCAGTAAAAAGTGGTTTAAGCCTGCAGTATTTATATTGTGTATGTCTTTATTCATTTCCTCAATAAAACCTATAGAAGGAAATGATGCTTCTGTTAATAAGGATAATTTCAATGACACCAAAACACTAGTTGCAAGAACTAACACAAGTTCCCCCGAAGATGTTTTTTCAGAAGTTTTTATTCCTAATATTGAAGAAAATGCAACAATTATTGTAAATTACATTGATGTCGGACAAGCAGACTCAATATTTGTTGAGCTTCCTAACGGTCAAACAATGCTAATAGATGCGGGTAATAACGATGACGGTGAAGCCGTTGTTAATTATATAAGAAACCTAAAATATGATACAATCAACTATGTTATTGGTACACATCCGCACGAAGACCATATTGGAGGTCTAGATACGGTCATAGAAACATTTAATATAGAAAATATTTACATGCCAAAAGTATTACATAATACAACTACATTTGAAGATGTTTTATTTGCGATACAGAA
>ENA-UOOI01003108-UOOI01003108.1-fermentation-metagenome-genome-assembly--contig:-NODE-3108-length-13057-cov-5.033918_pt1 | contig 13057 bp, 9 predicted proteins | sample MGYA00245779_ERZ724027 | MGnify/ENA primary metagenome ERZ724027 (study PRJEB28704, sample SAMN03018318) | fermentation metagenome | biome: anthropogenic terrestrial biome; feature: soil; material... | reverse complement strand
GGATTGCGGGAGCACAAAATGCGGAGCAATCCGTAGGTATCAGGGGGCAAAATACTTTTTGACCCCAACATCATCATATGTATAAAATCATCCATGTCGATAATTAAAATACATACATGAAGGAAGGAGAACGCTATGTTAAAAAAGAGGATTGGTGTTATTGGATACGGAAATATGGGAAGTGCAATTTTGCGCGGTGCAATTGGTACAGATGCTTTTAGCAAGGAGGATTTTGCAGTTTACGATATCCTTTCTGGGCCCATGAAGCGGGCAGAGGATCTGGGCATCAGCACAGCTGACAGCAATGCCCGGCTGTGTGACGAATGCGATATCATACTTCTAGCAGTAAAGCCACAGAATGCAGCCGAAGCACTGGAAAGCTGCAAAGGCCATTTGAAAGGTAAAGTACTGGTTTCCATCGTTGCCGGGCTCTGGGCAGAGCGCATTGCAGCCATGATTGATGAAAATGTACGCATATTGAGAGTGATGCCCAACACTCCCGCCTTAGTTTCAGAAGGTATGTTTGTCCTTTGCTCAGACAACACCTTGAATGAGGAGGAAATTACTCTCATGAGCCAGTTATTTTCCTCCATCGGAATTATTGAATGGCTTCCCGAAAAATTAATTGATGTTGCATGCGGACTAAGCGGAGGCGGTCCTGCCTACACGGCAATGTTTATTGAAGCGTTGGCTGACGGAGCCGTCAAACAGGGGCTGCCTCGTGACACAGCTTACAAACTTGCCGCCCAGACTTGTCTTGGAACATCAAAAATGATACTAGATACAAAAATTCATCCCGGGGCATTAAAAGATATGGTCAGCTCCCCCGGCGGAACTACTATAGAAGGTGTAGAGGCTTTAGAAAAGGGCGGTTTCCGTTATTCCGTTATGAATTGCATCAAAGCCGCTACCGAAAAATCAAAGGAACTGTAAACTGTAAAATTAAAAAATTGTAAAAATGGACAAACCGGGGCCGTCTTCTCTGAAAAAATACAGAAGGAGACGGTCCCTTTTACTTTGCCTGGCTCAGTATGCTCTAATATTCTTCTAATTTTAATATTCTTCCCACCTGCCGTGTGTTCTGCCCGTTCTTCTCTGGCGTGCTCTCTGCTTTTCACGCTGTACTTTTCTTTCTAGACGCCGTTTGTCGCGCTCCATTATCCTGGCCGGGGCGAGAGCTGTCCAGCAAAAAATACGTACAACCATGATCCCGAGAAAGACACCAATGCTGTCAATCCCTACATCTTTGATGGAAGGCCCGCGTCCCTCCACAAAGGACTGATGGTACTCATCTCCGCAGGCAAATCCGACACATATCAGGCCGGCAACCAGTACCAGTCCAAAGCCTCGAAGACCGTACACATAAAACGGAAGAGCTACCGTAACTGCCAGAACAAAATATTCCGTCATATGTGCCGCCTTCCTTACTGGATATTCTATTCTTTGGGCAGCCTCATCAATCTCCCAGTCCTCCAGGTTCTTATCTAACACCTCATTGCCTACCTCCACAAGCTTGTGGCTCACAGTGTAGCTTAAATTTCCGGAATCCATGCCGGACTGAGCAGAAAAACTGAAAATCACATACATCATAATAATTGCAGGAAGAAAAGATAAAGGTTTTAATATAAATAAAATGAGCTTTTTAAGCATCCCATGTCACATCCTTTTCTTAAGTAAATATTTTACTATCATACACTTATGAGAAGACAAAATCAAGTTTGGTTTTAGTACTTCTATAGTATTGATTACAAGTTCAATGTATGCTATGCTTCCAACAGAACAACCGTGTACAGGGTGGTTGCCTCCCGGACTTCACCGAAGAAGGGAGGTGGTGCAGATGAACATACAAGAGGCTATTTCTTTGATAATATCATTCGGGATTTTCCTGATTGCACTGCTTACCTACATAGATAGGATTAATAAGCGAAAATAAAAACTGCCCTGAGACTTTGACGAGCTAGGGCAGTTCATAATAAATGCTTCCGGGAGTCAACCCCTTGTGGGCGGTTGTTCTCTTCATATGTATAATATAACATATCTTCCAGAACTTCGCAACACCTCTGTTTCCAAGTCTTTAGCAATTAACCCAATTAACCAATTAACCATTACTTTATTAGCACACACTTCTGAACGGATAAAATCAAGTTTGGTTTTCATACTTCTATAGTATTGATTACAAATTTAAAAGTATGATATACTTCCAACAGAACAACCGTGTACAGGGTGGTTGCCTCCCGGACTTCACCAAAGAGGGGAGGTGGTGCAAATGAACATACAAGATGCTATTTCTTTAATGATATATTCGGGATTTTCCTGATTGCACTGCTTACCTACATAGATAGGATTAATAAGCGAAAATAAAAACTGCCCTGAGACTTTGACGAGCTAGGGCAGTTCATAATAAATGCTTCCGGGAGTCAACCCCTTGTGGGCGGTTGTTCTCTTCATATGTATAATATAACATATCTTCCAGAACCACGCAATACCTACATGAAATCTCACTTATTTTCTAGTAACAGTTCAGCCATGTGAATTTTCGACAGCGTAGGCAGGAGAAAGCTTGCTTTTGTATGCATATGCTGCCGAAAATTCATATGGCTGAACTGTTACATTTTCCTTATTTTCTTGTTTCATCCTTGACATACCGTTCTTGAAGTTATATATTTATAACATAAAGATATATATTTGTATCATCTGCTTTTAAACTTTCATAATGAGGAGGCAAAATATATGAACAAACATACAAAAAAGAACCCCTTGTCTTATCTGGGATGGCTCGGATTAATTGGTATTATAGGCGTTAATCTATCTGCCCACGGTGCCTGGATACTTCAACTATTTCTTATTTATTTCTTTTTCTTTATTTACCGCAATGTACCTGCTGATGAGCTCTTTTGGTTTAATGTCAAAAAAGCCGGTTTATCATCATTTATTCTGGGCCTGATTATCAATAATATTGTGTTAATTACATTAGCCATATTTGAGAGTATTGGGGGAAATCAAGATGCTACAAAACTGATCATAGGAATGTTTTTAATAAGTTCTTTCATCCCATTATTGTTTTTTATCGGAATTCTGATGTATTATAATCGACAAGAGAAAAAATATGTGGAGAAAGACAATGCTTAAAACAAGGATAAAAGAATATCGTGCAAAATACAATCTCAGCCAGGAAGATCTGGCCAAAAAGGTAGGCGTACGCCGCGAAACAATAGGGCATTTAGAAAACGGCCGGTACAATCCCTCCTTAAAGCTGGCCATGGACATTGCCAAGGTATTTGAAACTACTGTAGAAGATTTATTCAAATATTAGTGTATTCACAACTATATATCAACTGGTTTATTACAGTAGGAAACTGATATCGGACATTACACCAGTTTCCTGCCGAAATAATAAGCCGCCTAAAACATTAGTTCCTGCTGCTCCATCACCTCTATCTGCGACACCACCAGGGTCTCTGGATCATCTCCCCTGAGGTGATCTGCTTTCAGATACTGCATGCCGTTTCTTAAGGATGCAGCTATCAGATTCAATATATAAATATTGTCAAACCGATTGTAGATTGACTCTCCGCCGAGCCCCGTCAGGCAGATGAGCTGTGTATTGGTCTTATCTGCCATATCCATCAGCGGCTTGAGCAGATGGGATGCATTTGTCTGGGCAAAGGGGTTGTCCATAAGCAGAACCTTCCCTTCATTTCTGTCTGCAAAAATGTCGGTGTCGTCTTTTCTCATATAATACAGCAGACTGGACAGGATAACAAATGCAGATAAAAATCCCTCGCCGCCCGAATTGCGGGCCACTTCTGCCCAGGTAATGGGGTATTCCCTCTGTTCCTCAATTTTATAAAGCCGAATCTGTATATTTCCCACCCCGATTACCGCGTCGTACAGATTTCTGGTTGTAATATGCACTCCAAAATATTCCTGTGCATTTTCGTTTTTCTCAAAAAGCTCAATTCCCTTTTTCGTAACCTCATCTATGAAGTCCTGCAGTCGCATCTGATATAGATTTTCATTTTCCTCCCATTCGGGAAGCTGAATTTTCAGCATTTTTATAGGACGTTCACGGATTGTAATTGTAGAGTTGTGATCTATTTTGCCCAGATTCTGATGAACCTCCCGGATATAATCTTCCATTAGCTCCACAATTTTCTTCTTTTCCTTCTCCACCAGGGAAATGTCCACTTCCAGCTTCTCCATCAAGCTGTCATAGGACTGCAAGGTGGTAGAGAGCTGCCGCAGAACCTGAGATGCATCCTCTGTCAGCTCCAGCATGGACTCTAGCGGCTTCTTATAAAACTCCTCCTGAAACCGATCTATGCGCACAATCTGATTTAAAACCTGAACTAGCCTCTCTTTTGTCTCCTGCCTCTCTCGTATATTCTGGTTATAATCCCGGATTAAAATTCCCTTGAAATTGCGCAGCTCACGGCTGTCCATCTCTGCAAAATCCTGCTCCCACACAATCTCTTCCCCAGGAGTCAGTTCATTATATTCCGCCAGCGCCGTCAGGTTCTCATCATAGCTTTGCAGATGGGATTTCAGATGGTCTTCCTGCTTTTGTATCTCTGTTTTCTGATAAAGAAGCTGATTTCTCCTGGCATCAAAATCCTGATCCTGTATCTCCGCTCTGGGCAGAGGCTCTTCCTCCCCACATTCACTCTTTATTTGTTTTAGGCGATCATCCTTCTGTTGAGAAAGAACAGCAACCTGCTTGTCCTCTTCATTCCAAAGCGTTTTCTTCACTTCCAGCTTCTTATTTCTATCTTCTAAAAGAACTTCTCTGTGGGATTCCTCTCTCCGTTCATAGCGAATATCTTCCCAGTCCCCCGGCTTAAGATGATATTTTCCCCCCAGATGCTCCAGTTCGTCCTGGGCCTCTTCATATCTTCTGGCCACTTTTTGCTCCTGAATCTCCAGATCCTGGAGTTCCTGGGACATGCTGGACGTGATAGCCCCATAGCGTGCCTCCACAGCCGTCACGTCGTGCCGGGTCAAGTCCTTGTGTATCTCTGTCTCTTCGTATCTCTGATACTTCTGACAACGCTCTCCGAGAGCACTGCTTTCTCGCTCCAGCTGATCCTGCTCCGCTTCCAGCTCTCTCTGTCTCTCCTGCTGCCGCTCCAGCTGACCCTGTGCTAATTTCTGATTTTCCTGCAGCCGTTTAATATCCCTGCGGCATTTCTCCAAAGACTCCCGATTTTGTTCATAGATTTTATATGCATCACACAGCCGCCGGTAATCCTCCAGCCGCCGGTTCTGGCGGAAAATCTCCTGCTCCGCTTTTTGTATGGCCTTATCAAGGTGCTCCAGTTCCGATTTCAGTTCCGCCAGATCAGACGACACCTTTCTGACATCTTCATCCAGTTTGGACAGCTGCATTCCCAGTTCTTTTATAGCCTCTTCATTTGCTGTAAACTTTTCCCGGCTGACTTCCTGATTTTTAATGATCTCCCGGCGCTCAAAATATTCTTCATATTCTGACTGGCGGATTGAAATTGCCTCTTTCTTTCTCCAGATCTGCTGTTCCTTTTCCTGCACAAGGAGGCGCAGCTTTTCTTCATTCAACAAATTTTCATTGAACAGTACATAGAAACTGACATCGGGAAGCTCAATGATACCTTTGACATCATTATCCTTCTTCTCATCCAGGTTCTCCCTTACAATAATAGGAATTGGAAATGAAGTATAAACAGCCCCCGGGCTTTGAGACAGTTTCTTCATCTCCTGCTCCGAAAGAATCAGGGCATAGGGAAGAAATGGATGGCTGCGGACCAGTTCCTGATTCTCTTTTTCCGTATATCCGTTTTTCTGTAACCACTCCATGCCATAAATGACATGGATTCCCATATTTTGAAGCTCTGTCTCAAATTCCTTGGGCAGGTCCAAAACCTTGCCCTGTGTAAGGCTCTGATACTCCTTTTGCAGCGTATCCTCCTCTTTCTCCAGGTTTCTTCGCAAAGCTGCTATTTCTGCTAGCTTTCTTTCAGAAGTATGAATAATCTTTTCAGTATCATAGAGTGATTTCTCGTCCAAATCCAGGTAGGTCAGAATTACCCTGCGCTTTTCCAGCTCCTGGTTATATTTAGTCTGCAGTTTCTCCTGCTGCTCTTTCTCAAGCTTCTTTTGTATCTGTTCCCGCCCCAGATCTGTCAGGGTGCGCTCCAGCCCTCTCTGCTCATTTTGAGAAGTCTCAAATTGCTTTTTCTTCCGCAGCTTTTCCCGGTTCTCTTCCTCCAGTGTTTTTTCATAGGCTTCACAGCGTATCTCCAGAGTCCCCGGTTCGTAGGTACCTAAAATATTGCGGACAAGGTTTTCTTTATAAAGTGTATTATAATGTTCTTCCTGGTTGCCGTAGGATTCCACTTTACTTTGCAAGGCCCCTTCTGCCGTCATTTTCCTGCGGATTTCCTCTTCCAGTTTAGAAATCTTTTCTTTCTCTGTGCTGATATGCTCTAAAACCTGCTGGTGAAGTGTTTCCTTTTCTTGCCTTTGCTCCTTATTTTTTCCTAAGGCTGTCCCATAATAGCACTTCAGACTGTACCCTAATTGATTTCTCTCCGGCTCTAGATCTTCATCCTTTTTCCGAAAAACCTCCAGCTTCTGACGTACCAACAGAAGCTCCCTCTCTTCCTCTTTCGTCAGTTCCTGTTGTTTTGCACATAACAGCAGATGGAGATATTTTTCTATCCCTGCTGCTTCCCGTTCAAGCTCTTCCTGCTCCATCTCAATCATATCCCGGTTGCTGACATGAAAGCTCTGTTCTTCCTCCAGGCGATAAACTTCACTGGAAAGTTTCTCATATTCCACCCGGGAGACTCCGCGGCTCACTTCTTCCAGCTGCTGCCGGACATCTTGGTATGCAGCTTCTGTATCGTTTCGAAGTCCGTTTAGCTCCCGAATAAAATAGGCGATCCTGTTCTCCTGTCCCAACTTTTTCTGGTCAGATTTTCGGTAGAATTCGGCCTTTTCCTGAATGCGGAGTGCCTCTTCTTTAAATACCCGAATCGTATCCCGGCGTTTGATTTTACTCTGATTATCTTTGTACTGACCAACATATTTCTCTACAATCTTCTGAAATTCTTTCATTCGGTTCTTATCTTTATTCAGCTTGCTTTCCACCGCATCCAGAAACCATTTTTCCACCAGTCCCCGCTCATCTTTACAGTCAGCAAATAAATCCGAAAGACCGGACTCCTTCAGATTCACTTTCTTAATAATCGTCTCCCACTCTTTATCGTTAATTTGGTATTCTTTCAGCTTCTCAAAATACTGCCTGGACTGAGCTGCATTGTTCATATCATAATAAAAAAAGTTCATAGAACGGTCTTTTTTATATGACTCAAACATCTGCCGGCAGGCTGCGAAATTTTTCAGGATAATCTCTTTCTTACTCTTTTCCACAACAGGCAAATGGTGCATATCCTGAAGGCAGGGCTTTTGATATTCACTGATAATATTCACCATTTCCAGATTGTCTCCACCAGTATTTTCTGCATCCTGGCTTCGCCGCACCATCATTCCGGTAAGCACATAGCCCGCTTGCTGATCCAGCACCCACTCCACCAGAATGAAGGAGGGCTTATTTGTCGTAAAATAACTTTCAAAAGGACGGTCCTTCGCGTCACGGTACCTTTTATGGACAAAAGGCGCCGTCATCATCTGCACCAATACAGACTTTCCCCCTCCGTTTCTCAAGGAAAGCAGGGTGCTCTCTCCATTTAAATGAAATGCCTCATCACTGATGCGGATTGCGTTATTGTTATAATTGATATTAATTAGCCTGACACCGTTTATTTTACTCATTCTCCTTCACCCCCAACACCTGCATGACTCTCTGGTAATTATTTTGATTCAGAAGATTCCAGTCCATAAAGTTATCTAGTTTCTTTGTCGTCTTAATCATCTCGTCCTGCTCTACATATTCAATCAGGCCCTGTTTCTGCAAAAAGATTAGAATATAGTGAAGAAATCCTTCTTTTGTTGTCCGGGCCCGGGAACCTCTTTCATCAGAGCGCAGTGCCTCATAGGCCTCAAGCATGTTGGAAAAGGCAATACCTTCCCGTTCCTCCCCCGCCTCGCCTAAGTTCTCTGAGCCTTCCTTCAGCCGGAGGGAAATACAGTTCTGAAGTTCCCCCACACGAATATACTCCCGGGCCTTACTGCTGCTTCCTTGTCCATCAAAAAACTCCACAAGAAGAGTGAGTATGACAAACTGAGACAGATAATAGTCCTTGTCTGTCGCATTAGATTTACAGAGTACTGCTTTAAGCTGAGCCTTGGAGAAACCCAGTAAATTATTTTCTTCGTGGGGTATGAGATAAACCACATTTCCATACCGCTCAATACTGCTCTGGGCAGCCTCTCCCTGGGACTTCACCAGATTTTGAATGGCTTCCTGCTCTGTATAAGCCTTATATAGGAGGTGCTCCTCTTCCTCACGCAGCTCATGATGCTCCAGAAGATAATAAAATATTTCCTGGCTCGTCCTGATTTCTTCTATTTCATATGCCATGTTCTTTTCCTTTCCTTGTTCTACAGTACCCTGATCAGCACGTTGGAACAGCGAATAGCCTTCCTGTCCCCTTCTTCATTCAAAACATCATTAAAAGTAACTGCGCTGCCGTCAGGCATACGATATGTCTCAATCCTGTGCACAGCGCTTCCGTCGGGCAGGGTAATCTCCTTCCTCGGTTCATCCTCTATCAGTTTCAGCAACATTTCGTTGAGCTGAAATTCACCCGGCTTATCCTGGATATATTCGCTTCTCTCTTTCTTTAATGACTCAATATCAATCTCCCGATTTTTAATCAACTCGACCATAACTTCTTTAAACACTTCTACATTAGGTATTAATTTATCTTTATGGGCGGGGAGTGTTTCCGTCTGCTTGCCAATTTCCTCCAAAGAAATTTCCCCGCTTACACATGCCCTTTCCAATAAATATCCCAGGCTGGTCTCATAACGTTTTAGCTTCTCTTTAAGTTTCCGCTCCTGCTGGGCCTGCCAGGCCTCTTCATCAAAATCCAGTTCTTCCTGTGTATCTTCCTCTTCATTTTTCCTCACCGGCTTTTGGTACTGAAATGCTTTATTCAAATTATACACCTTCTCTGCATCCTGATTAAATAGAGGCCGTAAAAAATAATCTAGGTTTTCCAGGGCTTTAGGATGTTCTAATATCTTATCGTACAGTTTTGTACGCAGAGGGAAACGTCTGATGAGAGACATCTGTGTCAAATCTTCCAGCTCCTTAGTATATAAAGCTTTCAAATCAAAATGATTGTTAAGTATTTTCTGATGCTCATCTATAGCGCGGTTCAGATAACTTTCAATTATACGCAAGTGGTTCAGGTTCTCATCCTCTTTGTCACTGAGCCGTTTTATATTGATATTTTCTTCTTCTAGTTCCCTCGCCCGGCTCCTTACCATTTCCCGGTAATTTTGAAACTTCTGTTGTGTATCCCCAATCGTCTCCAGATTCTCCGTCAATACCTCTTCGTAATCCCGCACTGAATAATTCAGGGCGTTGCGCCGTATCTTTCCCATGGCTTCCTGAATCTTCTGCATCTGAATCCGCAGCAGATTAAAAACATTCTTAATCTCATCCACTGCTTTATCATAGCTCTGCTTCTCAAGGTGCATTTGAAAAATCATCTCATGGATGGTCAGCTTCATATTATTTTCAATTTCCAGTGTTCCCAGAAGAAGATTGTAACCGTCATCGGTCAGATAGTAAGACGTGCGTTTCACTTCCTGTTCTACATAAACAATCTTGTTCGCCACGTAACTGATATTCATGATTTGATAAGCATCCTGCTCAAAATTGAATCCGTCAAAATGCATAACTCTTCCATCGTTGGACAAGATGACATTGACAATAAAGTCCCCCAGCTGCCTGCAGTCCTCATAGTTCATGTTTTTATGCCAGTACTGCATATTGAGCGTATCTATGTAGGCACCGATATCGTCCATTGTACAGTTCTCTTCCTTCAGAGATTGCTCCATAATGTAAAGCATCACTGCAAATATAAGATTGAGCTGCTCGTCCGCGGTTAAAAATCCGTATTGCTTCCAGGTGGTCCTCTGGACACTGTTTTGGATCAGCACCGCATATAGCCCCACATTTTTCATTCTTTTTGGAAAATGCTTTAAAAATTCATACTGCATAATTTTTATGTCCTCTTTTTAAAAGTCTGTAATATTCAAAATCTCTTGGGGAATATACTTTCCATACTCCAGGATTTTCTTCATTTTCTCCATATCCGGTTCCTGAAAATATGAGAAAAATGTTTCCTGTATATTGCGGTTTTGCCTTTCCTTCATATCGGGAAGCTGTTTCAATGAGTCTTCCCACTCCGCCGCCCCTGACTTTTCCAGCATCGCCCTGTAAGCAGGTACAAATGGAACAATCCCCCATCTACTGCGAAACATATCTGCCAAGCTTTCATAGATACCGATGCCCTCATAATCCAGGTCCCCAAAATAGTAGATTTTATTTTGACTTTCTTTCATATAAGGCTCTACACAAAGGTCAAAATCCCGGAAAGAACGTAAGATGCCTTTTCCTGCACCATAAATTAATGTTCCTATCGGGATACCCAGTATAGAGTTCTTTTCCTCCAGCAAATGCCGCCGCATACTGTAAAAAGTATCTTTATTCTCAAGAATCAGCAGATTTTGGGGAGTATTTCTCGTGTGTGAGTAATAAGCCAGAGGCTCCGTAGTTCCATATATATTAAGAACCTGCAAATCCAGTTTGCACCGATTCAAAATATGTCTTCCCTGTTCCCTTGTTAAGAACTTCTCCCGCCCCCAAATCTCAAAACTTCTCTCGTTGGCCGATTCCTGAGCTTCCAATTTTTCTTTCCTGTTCTTCAGGTAATCATTAAGCATCAGCACCCAGGGTCTGTCCTGCTCATAAATATCAGGATGAGACAAATAATAATCCACAGAAATCACAGGCAATAGCCGATACTTTAGTTCATCCTCCAGCTCCCTGTAGTCCTTCCTCTTTTCCAGAATCCAATACTCACGGTAGAGAGCCGGCTTCTTGCCATTTGTTCCCGCAGCCTTCAAGGGTTTGATTTTTCCTGCACTTAAGAGTCCCATAATATAGCTGTACTGTGCATTATAAGATAAATTTCCCTGATGCAGAAGAAGTTTTTCAAGAGAAATACGTTTCATAGCCGCCCCTTTCCTATTACATTCAGTCCGATACCTATACTCCAATTTCCTCTTTTCAGGAATAAATCTTTCTCCATTTTCCCGTGCGGTACTGCAGGAAGGAAATCATCCAGTTTACCAGCCAGCCGATAGGAACCGCATACCAGATGACCTGAATGCCAAACCGGGGTGCAAAGCTGACAGAGACAGCTACACGGATGAAAAGATTTACCAGATTCGCAATGGTAAACATCTTCATATCCCCGGCTCCCCGAAGCAGTCCATCCACACACATTTTGAAGCCTATCAGGCAGAAAAACCATCCCATAAAGGTTAGATAGTCCCGTCCCGTAGCAACAGCAATAGCTGTCCCTTCCGCCCCCAGGAAAAGAGAAATAATCTGCCGATGGAAAAGTTCCAGTATCAGGCAGATAATGGCAGCACAGACAAGGACCATTTTGTTGGATACGTGGTAGCCCTCGACTACACGCTCTTGCTTGCGGGCACCGATATTCTGGGCTGTATAGGAAGATACCGCATTTCCGATTCCGGACATAGGAACAATGCAGATTGATTCAACCCTCATAGCAGCAGAAAATCCTGCCAGTGCCTCTGAACCAAAGCTGTTTACAACCGACTGAACCAGCATCATACCGATAGAAACTGTGGACTGCTGCAAAATAGACGGCAGCGCTATTTTAGTCATGTTCCAAAGTTCTGTTTTATCAAAAAACTGCGTATGTCCGCACTCCAGTTTTCTCAGTTCTTTTATAAAAACACTAAATGATAAGATTACGGAAATACCCTGCGCAATCAAGGTGGCCCATGCCACCCCGGCAACTCCCATATTGAAACGAGTTACAAATATAACATCCAGGACTACATTAAAAACAGATGAAAAAATCAGGAAGTACAAAGGTATCCTGGACTTTCCAAGAGCGTTGAACATAGCTGACAATACATTGTACATAAACAAAAAGGGGAGTCCCAGAAAATAGATATTCAAATACACTACCGCCATATCCAGAACATCCGCAGGCGTGTTTAAAAGAAGCATAATCTTCTTACCAAACAGCAGCCCCACCCCTCCCAGAACAATACTAATCAGCAAAAAAGAAATAAAAGATGTAAATACCGCAAGTTTCATTTTACCATATTCTTTTGCCCCATAATACCTGCTTACAATAACCGATGCACCTATACCTCCGCCTATTGCAATACAAATAAATATGTTTGTCAAGGAATACGAAGCCCCAACTGCAGCCAGTGCCTGCTGGCTGACAAACCTTCCTACAACGGCTGAATCTGCCATTGTATAAGCCTGCTGAAACAAATTTCCTATAATGATAGGCAAAGCAAAAATAAACAATGCACTGAATGGTTTTTTCTGTACTAAATAGTCATTCTCCATATATCTTTCTTCCTCGAATATTCCAAGGTGGCTTTTGGTGTGCTGTCTCAATACAGCGCTGCCAAGCAACATCGCAAAAGCACCTATTCTTATATTCTACACCATAATTCGAAAAAAATAAATGAAACAAATCAGGAGTGCAGGCTTGATTCCTTGATTCCCCCATGCGCTACTGTTCACAGGCCAGCCTGCAAACAGTAGCCCTCATGCTGCATATTCTCAGTAAATTATCAGATATATTTAGACGTTAATCATTCTTTTACTATCAAATCGGACATTGACACCAAAAAATATTGATGATAAAATTAATTTGATTCAAATTATTACCTATTGTCACTTTAACACGAAAGCATTTACATAATTATATTTGATGATACCAGGGTCAAAAGGTCATACGTTTCATGCTTGCATGAAAAAGCATGACTTTGGGACCCGCAAAACATGAGAAAGTAGCCCGAGTAGGGCGGATTTCGAATGTTT
>ENA-UOOI01003107-UOOI01003107.1-fermentation-metagenome-genome-assembly--contig:-NODE-3107-length-13061-cov-57.221513_pt1 | contig 13061 bp, 10 predicted proteins | sample MGYA00245779_ERZ724027 | MGnify/ENA primary metagenome ERZ724027 (study PRJEB28704, sample SAMN03018318) | fermentation metagenome | biome: anthropogenic terrestrial biome; feature: soil... | reverse complement strand
GATCCGCGCGGCCGGCCTGACCCCGCACACGGCCGAAGAATACGGGAAAGCGTTCTCCGCGCGTTTTTTCCAGGGCTTCTGTTCCATTAAAAATCACCTCGGGGCTATGGTTCCCAAAGCGCGGGAAAATACCTTTATTTCCACACGGTCCAAACCGTGCGGAACATGATCTTGAGATCGCCCCACACGGAAATATGGCGCAGATACTCAAGATTGTACCGCATCTTTTCCGGCAGGATCCGCTCGATGTAAATTTGCTCGGGGTCGCCGCCGGAGTTGAGCAGCTCATCCTCGTCCTTGAACTCGATGCTCGCGGTCGCGGTGATCCCGGGCCGCACCAGCAGGGTCGCGAGGTATTCGGGCCGGTAGGCGTCGACGTACCGGCGCACTTCCGGCCGGGGGCCGACCAGGCTCATGCTTCCGGAAAGCACGTTCAGAATCTGCGAGAATTCATCCAGGCGGCATTTCCGGATCAGCCCGCCCACGCGCGTGATGCGCGGGTCGCCGCCGGTGGTGAGCGAAAGGCCGATCCGGTCGGCATCCTGCACCATGGTGCGGAATTTGAAGATTTTGAAATCCTGCCCGTACCTGCCGACGCGCACCTGCCGGTAAAAGACGGGGCCCCTGGAATCCAGCTTGATGGCAAGCGCCAGCAGCAGAAAAAGCGGGGAGAGAATCAGCAGGATCAGCGCGGACACCACGATATCGAAAAGGCGCTTTCCAAAAAGCGCGGCTTTCTGTTTTTCCAAAAGATCCCAGTACGGCTTCACTTCTTCTTTTTGCATTACTGGGGGCAAATCCTGATAAGTCACAAACCGTTCCACCATTTCTTTCTACAGCGGTTTGCAATCAGAGAAAAACAATCGTCTGATTGAGAAACCGCCGTATCTTATTAAAATAATCATCTTCCATGATTATTGCACGAAATATCTCTTTTAAACTTTACCCTGCCCAACGCGGTTTGTCAAATCTTTTTTCTTTTTGTCACAGCGCGGCGAAAAGCCGCGGAGCGGAAACAAAAGGCGGGCGGGACGATCCGGCGAAAGGGGACTTTTTGAATGAATTATCTGGGGATCGACCTTGGCGGAAGCAAGATTGCGGCGGGCGCCGTCAACGAAAGCGGGCGGATCCTGGCGAAGGTTTCCCGCCCCTCCGGCATCCCGTGCGCGCCGGAAGAGCTGTGCCGGAGTATGGCGCAAGCCGCGCTGGAATGCCTGGAACAGGCGGGCCTTTCCAGGGACGGAATCGCCTTTGCGGGGATCGGATGCCCCGGCTCCATCAGCCGTAAGACCGGCGTCGTCGAGTACTCCCCCAACCTGTTCCTGAACGATTTTCCGATGGCGGAGCGGATGGAACGGCTTCTGGAAAAGCCCGTCCGCATCGAAAACGACGCCAAGGCGGCGGCTTACGGAGAATACCGCGCGGGCGCCCTGCGGGGATTCCGGAACGCGGCCTGCGTCACACTGGGTACGGGGATCGGCTGCGGGATTCTGATCGGCGGAGCCATTTACGGCGGCGTCAACGGGGCGGCGGGCGAGATCGGCCACACCGTCATCGAGCGCGGCGGGCGGAAATGCCACTGCGGGCGCCGCGGCTGCTGGGAGCGGTACGCCTCCGCGACGGGCCTGATCCTGACGACGCGCGAAATGATGGAGCAGGACCCTTCCAGCGCGATCTGGAGCCTTGTGGGCGGCGACCCGGACCGCGTGACGGGCAAAACCGCCTTTGACGCCATGCGCATGGGAGACCCCACCGCGAAAAAGATCGTCGAGCGGTACGTTTCCGATTTGAGCTGCGGGATCACGAATCTGATCAATACGTTCCAGCCGGACGCGGTCTGCATCGGCGGCGGGATCAGCAACGAGGGGGAAGCCCTTCTCGCCCCGGTGCGCGGGCTTACGGCCCGCGAGCAGTTCGGCACCGGCGCCGCCCCGAAAACAAAAATCCTGCGCGCCGGGCTCGGGAACGACGCCGGCATCATCGGGGCCGCCCTGCTCGGCTGCTGACAGCTCGAGCTTTTCAAAAAAGCCTGCCCCGGAACCGAATCGGCTCCGGGGCAGGCTTTTTTGAAATTTTAAATGGTCAAAGCGAACGGATCGGCCTCGGGAAAACATCCTTCGGGATGCTGCACCGGTACGTCTCGCCTTCCAGGCGCTCGTGGAACTCTTTTTTCGCCTTTTCGATGAGCGCGGGGTTTTCCAGTGCGTCCACCGCGGTGCCGGCGATCGTCTTTGCCGCGAGCATCATGCCCTTATACCCGATGGAGGTTCTGTCCTGCGACACAAGCTGCCACGAATGTTCGGGCGTTCCCATTGCGTAGCACGTCGTCACCACCTGCGCCGTCGGCACGTTCCAGCTGACGTCGCCCACGTCGGAGGACATGGTCATCTGCGCGCTGGGGTTATCCTCATAGAACGGGATCACGATGTCGCACAGGCTCTTCCCCTTCAGCTGCTGCACGCAGCGCCTGAAATCTTCCGGCGGAAGCGTTCCGACACGGTGCAGAAGGTCCTCTTCCCGGGTCTTCGACTGCGGAACCGTTTTGACGATCTCGTTTGCGAACCCGATTTCCTCCGGGGTGTACTCCGGCAGCTTCAGGCTTTTCAGGTTGTCGTACATCGCCTTGGAAAGCGACTTGTTCGGCACCACGTTCGCGCACGCCTTGATAAACTGGATCTCCACCGAGGTTTCCGTCATCAGGGCGGCGCCCTGCGCGATCTTGTTGACCCGCTGGTAGATTTCCTCCACCTGGGAGGTTTTCGGCGCGCGGATCAGGTACAGCACGGAGGCTTCCGGCTGGACGACGTTGGGCGAAAAGCCGCCCGAATTCGTGATGGCGTAATGGACGCGCGCTTCCGGAATGATGTGCTCGCGCAGATAGTTTACGCCGACATCCATCAGCTCCACCGCATCCAGGGCGCTGCGCCCCATCTGCGGGGCCGCCGCCGCGTGCGCGGCCACCCCCTTGAATTTATAAAGGATTTGATAATTCGCGAGGAAGTTGATGTCGAAAATCGCGTTTACGCCCTGCGGGTGCCAGGCAAGGGCGATATCGAGCCCTTTGAACACGCCTTCCCTCGCCATAAACGCTTTTCCGGAGCCGCCCTCTTCCCCCGGGCAGCCGAACAGCTTTACCGTGCCGGGCCGTTTGTTCGATTCCAGATAGGCTTTTACCGCAAGGGCCGCTCCGACGGAGCCGCCCGCGAACAGGTTGTGGCCGCACCCGTGCCCGTTGCCGTTTTCGACAACCGGCTCGCGCACGGCGGAGTGCGCCTTCTGGCTCAGCCCCGACAGCGCGTCGAACTCCGCAAGGACCCCGATCACCGGTTTCCCCGTTCCGTATGTCGCGCAGAACGCGGTCTTGATCTTTCCGACGCCTTCCTCCACTTGAAATCCGTTTTCGCGCAGGACCTTTTCCAGCAGCTCTGCGGATTTGAATTCCTCAAAAGCGGTCTCCGCATAATCCCAGACGTGGTTCGCCACATCGATCAGCGTATCCTGCTTTTGATCCAGATATTCGTACATTTGCGCTTTATCCATTCAAATAAGACTTCCTTTCGTGTATGCAAGACAAGCAAAGCGCCGATTTAATTTTCCGCCGGCTGAGCATCCCGTTTGGCCGACGACTTGTAAATTCTGTCGGAGAAAATCAGTATCGCAAAGGAGATGACAAGAAGGATCGCCTGGAACAGCAGATTGACGCTCAGGCTGCTGTGGAGCATCATGCTGACCGAGATGGGCAGAAGGATGAAGGAAGAAACCGAGCAGAACGAGAAGCCCATCGAGTAGTCGTTCAGAACGGGAGACTTGAAATCGGGGTCGCAGATCTTGAGCAGCATCAGGCCGGTCAGGAACACGCCGCAGCTTGTTCCGAGCACGGTCATGGAGCGCTCGAACCAGTAATCCTGGAAGAAGATTTTGCCGAGGATCATGGTGAGGCCGTAAGTGATGATATAGCCGCCGATGATCAGGACCAGGAGCGGGACGACATACTTCAGGACCGCATGCACCGGAAGGCTCGCGATGGAAGCGACGATCGCGTAGTCGGAGCAGGTGCCGGAAATTCTGGATTTTGTCTGGTCGTCGATCAGGTTGCCGAGCCCTATTTTCTGGATCACGAAGTTGACGCCGAACATGACGATGATCGCGTAGGCCCAGATCGGGATCTCGGTAAGGCCGGGAACCTTATAGAATTTGATCAGGTTCATCAATATGTACGCAAGGCCGCACCCGGTGAGGATAATCGCAAGGTGGAACGTCAGGCTCTCCAGAGAAGAGCTGAACGTGGTCTCCTTGCCGGTGCTCCTCTGTTTCTCGGGTTCCATCTGATAGCCCTTCGCCATGTCGATCGGGATGTCGCTCGGCTTTGTCAGAATCGCGGTCTGGCCTCGCCGGGCGGCGATGTTGATCGAGATGATTCCAAGGATCATGCCGCCCACGATGCCGAACGTCGCGGTGGTGGAGGTAAGGCCCTGAGCGACCTGCCAGTAAGGAAGGTTCAGCCCCTTATAGTAGCTGCCGATGACGCCCGCCGTGCCGGGGCCGCCGGTGTAGCCCTGGGGAAGCTCGTAGCCGAAGGTGGGGTACAGGTTCAGCTGCGGCTGAATCGCGCTGAAAATTCCATTCACGCCGAGACCCAGGAGGGTCTGCGCGAACAGGCAAACCATCATGAGCGCGAAGATTTTGATCACGTTCGTGGTTGTCCTGGTGGCGGCGCTTCCGCCCTTTTTCCCGAATTTCATCCCGAGCGGGACGCTGGCGACCACCGGGACGATCAGAATGCCCGGCAGCGCCGCCCACGTGGTGATCCATTCATCCGGGAACGGGATCCCGCCGGTTTTCCAGATGATCGGCCCGACGAGCAGGCCGAAAAAGCCGCCGATGACGGAGGACGGCAGGAACAGCCTGCGGAAGGCAGGAACGACCGCGCGCAGGAACATGCCGATCAGCAGGAATACGCTGAGCACGCAAAAGCAGTAGAGCAGTTGGGTCAATGCCGCAGAATTCATAAAAATCTCTCCTCACTTTTCAAATGATAAGTCCCGTTTGTTTATTGCTTCACTTGTCATGATAAAAAACACATGACAAGGTTTTCCCTACCATATTCGGGCTAAAAATTACGGAGGAACCACTAAATTCCTCCTGACCAGCCATACCGCACATTTCTTATTTTCCAAATAGGCAAATAATAAAACAGGAAGAAACCCCAACAGGAATAAAACCGGGTAAAAGCCGGACTGTGCGGAAATCCCCATTGGTTTCGCCTCTTTCCTGAAATATCAAAGGTCTTTTCTTTTTTGCCGTGATGGATCATTTTATATCAAATTGTCAAATTTATAACGAAGCTGAAGTTTATTAACAGTTTGATCATATTTGATTTAATTTTACCATACAGACGAAAAAAGTCAACAAAAAATTTGAATAAAATGGAAAGAAAAGTCGAAAACCGATTTACAGCAATTCCACCTATGATTGCGAGCCAGATTTTGTTCCTCCCCCCCGACTCCGGCGGGGGAGGAGCAAAAACAAGTTCTACAATTTTTGTCAAAAAGAATAGATTTCCTTTATTTTTGATTTTATTATAGGAAATAAATCACAGATCATGATGCTCATAAAGAAACAATATTCGATTTCATCATTTTTAATTTTCCGTCCCTTTTCGTGCTGTTTTTTGTTTTTGCAGCGCGGAAAAGGACAGGCGGTAAAATGTCCGGATTCTTTCCTAATTCATATGATTTGGCCGGAAAGAAAATGCCTGGAAGTGCGCTTTCCGGAGGGCCGGTACAGGAAGAACAAAAACCTTAAAGCATAAGCAATTCAATAGGGAACCGTAATCTTTTCCAACCCGGGCCGAAAAATTCAGGGCCGCCCCCGAAAGGGAGCGGCCCTGGCTGTTATTCACATTTCCTGAACTGTTTTACGATCTGGTTGCCGTAAACGGCGGCGCCTGTCACCAGAACGCCCTGGACAACGGAGGCCGCCGAAAATCCCATAAGGCCGACCGAACCCAAAATCCCGAACGCCAAAAGAATAACCGGGATATACTTGTCCGGAATTTTGTCGCTGTCCTTTATGATCGCGCCCAAAATATTGAGCACGGGGATCAGGATCAGCGCCTTATCCACCAAATATTCAAGGAACTCCATAAAAACCCCCATGGCGGGCCTGATTCAAATCCGGCACCCATCCTCATTGTATGCCCGGAACGGGGGGATTGGAACATCTTCTATTTCTTGTCCTTCTGCGACGCGGCCCTTTTCCAGAAATAGAACGCCGCGCCCCCAGCCGCCAGAAGAATCAGCACGATCAGCGTGACATGGGAATAGGTGTTGATATAGCCGACGATCTTTCCCCACGAGGCGCCCGCCAGAACGCCCAGATAAACCAGGACGGTATTCCATATGAGGGTGCCCGCCGTCGTGTACAGCAGAAAGACGGCCAGGTTCATTTTCGTCATCCCGGCGGGAATCGAAATCAGGCTGCGCACGATCGGGATGCACCGGCAGAAAAAGACGGTAAGGCGGCCGCGCTTTCGAAACCACTGCTCCGCGCGCCTGACATCCTGCCGCTTGAAATGGAGGATCCGGCCAAGGCGGCCATCCAGCCAGCCCTCGATGCGCTCTGCGGAGAAGAACCACCCCACGCAGTAGAGCGCGACCGCCCCGGCGACCGCGCCCACGGTGGCGAAAAGGATCACGCCCCAGACCTTCATATCCGTGTAAGTGGTCAAAAATCCCCCGAAGGTCAGAATGACCTCCGAAGGGATCGGCGGAAAGATATTTTCCAGCGCGATCAGCAGCACGATGCCGAGATAGCCGTAATGATTCATCGTCTGAATGATCCAGTCCTGCAACGTTAAAATCTCCTTTTTGACGGGTTTCCCCCGGTCTCGTCTGAACAATCCCCGCCTGCGTCGGGGGAAGAAACAGAACCGGGTTCGCAATCCTAAGCGGAATTTCTGTCAATACTTTTAGAAGTATAGCAGAAAAAAGGGTGCGGAAAATGAAATCCCTGTAAATTTTTCGGGAAAAATGCGGTTTCCCCGGCTGCGGCGGCCCTTTTCACGGTTTTTTCTCCTGCCCGGGCCGCTGTGCAGTACCCGGCGCGGCGCGCCCGCCGCGCGTGGAAACCTTGGGAAGATCGATGGGCGGGGGCCCCATGACCTCCTGCTCGGAAATCCGCTTTTCCTTCAGCTTCAGCTCGGTCTCCTGCCGCAGCAGCGCGTAAAGAACGGAACACGCCGGCACGCCGATCAGGATCCCGGGAATCCCGAACAGGTTGCCGCACACCAGAATCGCGAGCAGCACCCAGATCCCCGGAAGGCCGATGGAGCTGCCCACGACGCGGGGATAAATCACGTTGCCCTCGAACTGCTGGAGCAGGATGAGGAAAATGAGGAACCACAGGCTGTAGATGGGATGAATCATCAGCAGGATGAACGCGCCGAGCGCGCCGCCGAGATACGCCCCCAGAATCGGGATGAAGCTGCCCAGCGAGATGATGGCGCTGATGAGCAGCGCGTAAGGCAGCCGCATCACGGTCATGCCGAGATAGCACAGCACGCCGATGATGGCGGCCTCGGTCATCTGCCCCACGACGAACCCGTAGAAGATCCGGTTGGCGAGCGAGCCGACGGCGATCAGCCGCTGGGCCCGCTCGCGGGGCAGGAACGCGTAAAGGACCCGCCGGACGCTGCGGATCAGCTTCTCTTTGCCGTACAGCATATAAATGGAAAAGATGATGCTGATGATGAACGAGAATACCCCGGAAGCCACGCTGACCGTGATGGAGAGGATGGATGTGACGAAATTGGTGACGGCCTGCGTCAGCCGGTCGATCAGCTTGCTCCAGTCCAGCTTGAGCAGGCTGTCCTGCCCCTTTCCGATCTCGAGCTTGCCCAGAATGCCGGTCAGCCAGTCCGAAAACTGCTTCAGATAGACCGGCAGATTGTCCGAAAATACCCGGAGCGAATCGACCAGCTCGGGGATGATGAAGAAGATGACGAGCGAAAGCAGCACGAGCACCACGGCAAACGCCAGCAGGATGCAGACGCCGCGGCGGATCTTGTCCCAGACCTTCCAGCCCCTCCGGCTGAGCCGGGCGAACACCTTCTGCTCGAACAGCCGGACCAGCACATTGAGCACAAAGGCCACGGCGATCCCCACCAGAAACGGCCCGATCACCGACATGACCCTGCCGCCGACCATCGGAAGCGCATCCAGATGGAACAGAAGGAACGTCAGGATCACGGTGAACGCGACCACCGACAGGAACTTTTTGAGCACCATCTTCCACAGCTTGGGATCGGACAGAATTTCTTCCCATTTCATGCCTCTAAAGCACAACCTTTCCCTGTAAAACCGCCGGCACGGCGGGACATCCCAAAAATTTCCGGGGATTCCCGGGATCGGGCGGATGGATTGAATTTCCTTTTTACCATCATGCTAGCGTAATCTTCCGGAAAAGTCAATGAAAAGCGGCGGGATGCTCTGCAAACCTAGCATTTCCCGCTGCGCCCGCAAAAAAACAGGCCCGAAACGGCCGATGCCGCAAAACGGGCCTGTTTTGGCAAAAAAGTTTTATTCCTGCCGGATCGCCGAAAGCGCGCTGATTTTCACCGCGCGGTTCGCCGGGGAGAACCCGGAAACGAGGCCGACCATCGTGGAAAACAGCAGCGACCCCGCCGCGAGCCACGGCGGGATGATCGAGACGCGCCCGCCCACGCCCATGCCGAGGATGCCTCCCCCGCCGGCCGCGAGCGAGTTGACGCCGAAAGAGATCAGAAAGCTGAGCACGATCCCGGCGACGCCCCCCAGGAACCCGATGGCGCCGGCTTCCATCAGGAACATGGTGCGGATGTCGCCGACCACGCACCCGAGCACCTTCATCACGCCGATTTCCCGCGTCCTTTCATAGATCGACATGATCATCGTGTTGGCGATCCCGAGCGCGGCCACCAGCAGGGAAACGGCCCCGAGGCCGCCCAGGATCATCTGGATCGTGCGGGTCCGCTGCTCCAGCGGCTTGCGGATCTGTTCCATGCTGGAGGTGTTGAAGCCGTATGCCTGAATGGCCTTCTCCACATCCGGAACGGATTTGATGTCCGCAACCTTGACGGCGGCGCCCTCGTACTGGCCCGCCCTGTTCCGGTCCGTTTTGATCCCGTTCAGCTTGTTGTAATCCGCGACCAGCTTTTTCAGGTATCTGACATCCAGAAACACCGAATAGCTCGGCGGCGGATTTTTGCTCCAGTCCTCGGAGAGGACCCCGACGCACTTCAGCTTCACCGGCCTGACCGGCTTTTTGTTTTCCTCATCCGTCTTGTTCAGGACGATCTCCAGCTTGTCGGACATGGGGTCCACGAACGGCTCCGGAACCTTCCCGCTGGAATCGGGCTGTTTATATACCATATTATTGCTTTTCTTTTGGGAGTTATAAAAATTGTAAAGGGCGTCCTCCCCGAACACGGCGGTGTTCTCATCCGGATTTTCCCCCGGAAGGGAGCCCTCTTTCAGCGGATAGCCGAACGCCTCCATCGAATCCAGATAAACGCCGACCAGCTGGCCGCCGTACACATATTTACCGCTTTTGATCTGCACGGAGCCTCCATCCGCGTAATACATCGGCGTCAGCGCCGAAACGCCGGGAATCCGCCGGAACTTTTCCAGCATCGCGTCGTCGAGCGGCTGCGCATCCGGGGAAGGATTGTAGTTGTCGATCTGGATCACCGTCAGGTCGCCCATATCCTTCATCATGTCGTCCATCGTCCGGCGGATGCCCAGGCCGAACGAGATCATCACCACAATGGCGCAGGTGCCGATGACGACGCCGGACACGGTGAGGATCGTGCGCACCTTCCGCTTCATCAGGCTGCCGAGGCTCATGGCAGCCATATCCCGCCATTTCATCTCGGCCCCTCCCGCGGAACCGCGGGTTCCGCCGTTTCCTCCGGCCCCGCCGCGCTTTCGGGCGGGAGGTCGTCGTAATCATCCTCCATGTCCAGCAGAAGCTGCTTTTTCTTCGCCCGCTTTTTCCGGATCACGAGGAACGCCGCGGCGGCCGCTGCCGCGAGGACCGCGACCAGCACAAATTTCCCGGTCCCTCCGCCGGCGCCGCCCGGCACGGGCTCCGCGCCCGAATTGAGCATCCCCTCATCCGGCGCCTGCTGCGCTGTCACCTCGCATGAAAAGTCCTTGACGATCTCCTTTGTCTCCCCGTTCGGGTCCTCATAGGTGAGCGTCGCCGTCCCCCGCAGCGTCCCTTCCCCCTGCGGGGTGAGATTCGCCTCAAAGGAATCGGAGGTTCCGGATTCCACGTTCCCGATGTAGGAATTCATTTCCGGCGCGGTGAAATTCCCCGCCAGAACGACCGAGAGGTTGTAGACCGTGCTTTTCCCCTTATTGACATAGCTGATGCTGAGCTGCCCGTCGGTCCCCACGGAGATGGGGCCGAACAGGTCCGCGCCCGTCACCTCGAAGCGGTCCGGCTGCGTCAGCGGGATGGAGATGGTTTCCGTCGCGGTCAGCGGCTCGTGCTTGCTGTCCGACGCGGACTCGTACTCGAACTTGACGTCGATGCCGTAGGATTTCGGGACGGCATCCGCCTTGGGGTACAGGTCGATCTTTTTCTGGATGCCCGCCCCGGCCCCCAGCTTGGAGACGAAAAAGGTGTTCGAGGAGTTTGCAGGCGTGAAAACGCCGCCGGTATCCTCATCCGCCGCGGAGGAGATCGTGATTTTCAGATTCTGGATCGCCGTGCCTGGATTGGTGTTTTTGAAGTTGAGCGTCAGGCCGAACTCCTTTCCGCCCGTCACCGCGCGGCTGCCGAAATCGTAGCTTTCGATGATGATGACCGGCTTGCTGCCATCCGTGCTTGCCGTGGCCGACACCGGGACGAACGCCTTTGTCACGGCGGCCTCTTCGAGCTCGTCCGCGGTGAGCCCGACGCTGACGATGTAGTTTCCGGTCTCCATTTTGGAAGCCGCCGAAAGCGGGAAGGAAACGGATACGCTTGCCCCGGGGGGCAGGCTGCCCGCCGTTTGACGGTCCAGCGCGCCGGAAACGGTGATGGCCTCGGTGGCAAGGCTGTCGAGCGCGGCCGTCACGTTATGCAAGGTTCGGGCGCCGGTGTTTTTGACGACCAGATCCATGCGGAACCGGCTGCCGGAGTAAACGGTTTTGCGGTCAAGATGGTACGACTCGACGATCAGGCCGCCCTTTCCGGAACTGCTGACACGCACATAGGCGGTCATATCGGCCCCGTCGATGTTCAGCGTGATGGGATAAATCCCCTCCGCCACCGAGGCATCCACCGCAAGCGGCAGGTTCAGGTCCTTCTTTTCCCCGCTTGCGAAGCTCATGGTATAAACCGAGCCGGCGGTGGAAAGGGAGATTTTGTTCTCCGCCGGCACGGTGACCTTGATTCTGGCCTCGCTGACCGGGCCGCTGCTGATCAGCGGGATCGCGACGATCGCGGAAGAGCCGGAGCGGATCGACGGCGTGGCGCTGTTCTCGTCGACGCGGATCAGGCTGCCCGAATCGCTGGAGGCATACGCCACCGTTTTCTGGACGGTGAATTTCCCGTCCGCGATTTTATCTTTTCCGTCCCCGTCGCTGCAGTAGGCGACGGTGAACCGCAGCGTGCCGGAGCCGGGCCCCACATAGGTGAGGTACCGCTCCGGGATATAGAGGTTGTAGTTCAGGCTGTCGGAATCGTCGTCGTCTTCGTCATCGTCAAACTCGGTGACGAGGAATTCCGATTTGCCGATGCGCACGGCGTTGTTCGGGCTGCTCACCCTGATGACGGCGCTCCTGGGCGCCGGGGTAGGGTCATATTCGTGGGAGAAGTGGAAGGTCGCGTCAAACGGATTGCCCTCTTTGATGGAATCCGGGGAAACCGTGACCGTCACCTTCGGGTCCGGGGCATCCGCCGCCGCTGCCGCCCCGTGCGGCATCCCGCCGAAGATCAGGGCACATAAAAGGACAAGGGCGGCCGCCCTTTCCGCCGTTTTCTTTTTCCGTTCCGCTTTTTTCTTCATGCCGTTTCCCCTCCTGCCATATTTCCGGATTCCCCTGCCTCCTTCGGGCCGTCCCCCCCGAAAACGGGCTGGTTTTGGATATCGCTCTGGATGCTCCCGTCCACGATGGACACGATGCGGTCCGCGTACCGGGCGACGTCGCGGTCGTGGGTCACGAGGATCAGGGTCTGCCGGAAGCTGCGCGTCATCCCGACCATCAGCTCCATCACGTCCCGCGTCGTTTTGGTATCCAGATTCCCGGTCGGCTCGTCCGCAAACACGATTTTCGGGTGCGCGACAAACGCGCGCGCGATGCCGACGCGCTGCTGCTGGCCGCCGCTCATCTGCGCGGGCCGGTGCGTCATCCTTTTCCCCAGGTCAACCGCCTTCAGCATGTGCGCCGCCCTTTTTTCCCGCTCCGCCCGGCTTACGCCGCGGAACATCAGCGGCATCGCCACATTTTCCAGCGCCGTCATCGTCGGCATCAGGTTGTAGGACTGGAACACAAAGCCTACGTTTTTCTGCCGGAAGAGCGCGAGCTGCTTTTCCGACAGGGATGTCACGTTTTCTCCGGCGATCCGCACGCTGCCGCGGGATGGCTTTTCCAGCCCCGCCATGATATGGAGCAGCGTCGATTTCCCGGAACCGGATGTCCCCAGGATACAGCAGATTTCCCCCTGCCGCACGTTTAGGCTGATGCGGCTCAGGGCCACCACCTTTTCCTGCCCGACCCGGTAGACCTTGCGGATATCTTTGACGCAGATCAGGTCCATCGCCGTCCTCCACCCCCGCTTGCAACTTCCCGTTTTGGTTTGTCATTCCGCCGAAAGCCCGGAATCGTAAGGGCTTCGGGCTGTGGAAATCAGCCGAAGCGGCATTTCTTTCCATCCCATTATAGCAAGCGGAAATTTCCGATATTTTCCATCCGCGAATATAATTCTTACAGAATCGGTGACAAAAGGGATACAAAGTTGAAATGATTTTCCGTGCCGCGTACCGGGGAGACCCCCGGCGAAGTCTTTCCTGAATTCGGGCAACCTAAAAA
>ENA-UOOI01003104-UOOI01003104.1-fermentation-metagenome-genome-assembly--contig:-NODE-3104-length-13071-cov-4.949524_pt1 | contig 13071 bp, 14 predicted proteins | sample MGYA00245779_ERZ724027 | MGnify/ENA primary metagenome ERZ724027 (study PRJEB28704, sample SAMN03018318) | fermentation metagenome | biome: anthropogenic terrestrial biome; feature: soil; material... | reverse complement strand
ATTACCCTCATAGACAGCAAAAACCGCCTTAACGGACGTTAAGACGGCTTTTGGGGCGGGTTATTTGCTCTATTCGTATCTGCTTATGGCGCAAGCGTTATTTACAAAGTCCTCAACGGCGTAAAACTCCATTGCTTCGCGGATTCTCTGTTGGGGGTCTGCGTCCCCGCTTGCAGGGTTTGGCTTTGATAGCCAATCCTTCCACGCTTGACTTATTTCGCGGCTGATAAGAAAGCTCCGAACGTAATCAAGCCGCCCTTTGGAAGTGTCGATAATGGCGGCGTATGCGACAATTCCATTATCGCAATCAGGAAGCGTTGACGGGGCAATTTTATCAGAGTGAGAAAACGGGGCAATCCCCCACTCCAACGCGCCAAACTTAAAGCAGAAAAAGCAAGCGTCCAGTAAAAAGGTAAGCCGCGTTTCAATCGGTCTGTCCTTTCCATATTCGGCAAGCTCCCGTTCCTTTGCGCTTTCATCGGCTGTCCCATTCTGCATGATGTAAAGGACAAAGTAATTTTTGGCTTCGATATAGTCAATCGCAAAACCTTCCTTGCCCGTTTTCCACCCTTCTGAACAGCGTCCAACGCTCCATGTGCGCAAGTTTACGGTTTTGCGTTCTTCGCGTTCCTGTTTCCGTCCCTCGCGTCTCTCCCCTTCTTCGTCAAAAATTCCCATTGTCCTCTTCTCCCTTAAAACAAGTTTCTGTATTTCTGTTCAAAGTCAGTCTGCATTTCGCGGCTCAAAACCCGCTGAATCGCGTCAATATCGCGTTTGCTTAAATCTTCAAGCTCAAAGTCCCACAATTCCTTTTCCCACGGGTTTTCCCACTTATAGCGCATGAAAACAACTGTTCCGCAAATCCGTTCAATACCCATGTCCGTAGGCAGGAAAAAGTTTGTTGGGAGTTCCCTTATAAGCCCTTCTTCGTCGCACATAAAGCAAGCTGCTTTATCAAACTGAACATACTGAATCGTCATATCTTTGTCGATAAGGTCTTTACAGTCGCAACGGTACTTTCCTGTTACATCAACAATCTGTGCCGCTTCGTTCGGCTTTTTAAGAAGAACCGTGTGTGTCTCTTTTTTCTTTTCGCTCTCACGGTGAGAGTTGTCGCCGTCCTCTTTCGTTCCAACGATTCTGCACCCGTCAAATGCTTTCAGGACAATATCGGTTGTGTCGTATCTGGCGTAAGCGGCGTTGATTCGTTTGTTATATTCTTCCCTGTTCATCGGCTCTTTCATCTTTTCTTTTGCCCACGCAATAAAGGTTTTGGAAAAGGTGTGTGGCAAGCCGCACAAGCGGATATACAAAAGCTCGCCCGTGTCACTGTCCGCAAGAAGAACGGTCAGGGCAAGTCCCATTCCTTCTTCTAATTCGGGGAATGTGATTTTTTGCCCGACGCTCTCATAAAGAGACGGTGAAAACGGGCAATCACTCCATTGCATACCGCCAAACTTAAAGCAAAAATATCCAACGCCGTCAATCTCGGAAAGGCGTGTCTGTATATCCGCTCCCGTATGGAACTGCACAGCTTCGCCAAACTGCGGCGCTTTTAACAAGCAGTAAAGAAGAAAGCCGTTGTCTCCAAATTCAAGAATATACCCGTCCTTTCCTGTTTTCAGCTTATCGTAATGCCCTCCGACATGGTACGATTCATATTCTCTTGTCGCTTCGTTATTCTCCAACATACCAGTCACCCCATCAATCCATTTTGTTTCATCATCTTTTGCGTTTCGTTATAGCCATCTGCGTCGCAGTTTCTTTCACACTCATGGTTTGGATATTTACGCATAAGTGCGTTATACACTCTGCGCCCGTCGTTCGGGTCACATACCGAACCAATATAAAAAAGGAGAGGTGTAGCCTGTCCCACGGGGTAACAACGAACAGAGTTTTTCTGCTCCTGCGCCGCTTTCTGGAAGTCCACAATACTTTTCCGTGCTTCTTTCAAGGAACCGCCTTGACGGAAATTAGCGGCGTTCTCGCCCGCAAGCATAACGGTAATATCGTCGGCAAAGTCAATCAGGCTTTGCCCGTTCAAAACCGCCCAACAATGGTGTACTGGTGCTTGGAATTGAGAAACGAACATCCAACCGACATAAGGTTTTACATCATACCCCCGTTCCGTCAGCGCCGCCACAAGGCGGGTCGTGTTATCATAGCAAAAACCCACGCGGTATTTTTCTTCATCGAACGCCGCAAGCACTTCCCCGTCCTTGACGGGGATAGTGTTTGCATAATTGAACACTTGCGGCGTTCCGTTCAGCGGATAATATTCTGTCGGCGTGACGACGCTATGCAAGAACGCGCCGTTTTTATCGTACAGCTTGACGGCAACCCTGTCTTGGTGGATTCTCGCCGCCGTATCGTACCACATATCACCAACTTCCACGCCCATGTACTGCCCCATATTGTTACCTTTCTCTCCCCAACTGTCTGTCTCTCTCTTGTTTCTCTTTTCGTTCCTGCAAAGCCTTTTCAACCTTCTTCAAAAAGGCACTCCATTCCATTATCGGCCCGCTTGCAAGCGGTAGCGTCGCCGTCCCGCCCACAAAGATACTGGCTCTTGCAAGCGTCGCAATCGTTCCCGCGATTATAGAGCTTGTCCCAATGACCTTCAACTTCCCGCCGCGTGATTCCGTATTCCCGCATATCGTCAGCGGTCAATGGATAAATCCCGTATTCACAGGCGGTTGCCCGTCCGCTCTTAATCCACGCGGGGTTTGTTGCGTCTGTCCCCATATCGTTATCCGCCGTCGCATAGACAACAATGCCCTTATCCCCCGCTGTAACGGTATCGCCATCTTTCAGCTCCTTACCGTTATGAAAATATCTGTACATCGTTAGCGCCCTCCTTATTCTTCACGTCCGCCCATTTCCGTTTCGTTCCATTGAACACAAAACGGAAACTTCTCACGATTCAACCCGCCGCAAGTCACAGCAAGGTTATAATCGTCTTTGTAACGGCTCTTGCCGTTTCCATCGTCGGCGTAGCAAAGCAAGCCGCCGCCGCGTTCCTTCTGAAAGTCCGTCGCTTCCTTCTTCGTTGCAAATCCCTGAAAGTGTGTCAAAGTAAATACCACCCTTCAAATTATGTTGTGTTGCGCTCTTTACCTCTATAATCTATTATAGCACAGTGTACATAAAATGTCAAGTATTAAATTTTAAAAGAAAAAGCGGCGGGAACAAAAGCATTTTGCTTTCTCCCACCGCTTCGTTATTAAAGTGTCGTGTCAAAATGTGCCAATGATGAACCAGACGATGCCCGCCAAAAGCGCGATAAGTCCGACCATCTGCGGCGTTTTGCTGTCATTTTTCTTGCCGACAAGCAAGCAGACGATACCGACAAGAACAATAACAATGGGGGCGACAAACTTCAAGATAATATCCATCGTATTTTTCTCCTTTCGTACTTAATAATGCCGAAAAGTCCTTTATGCTCTCACCGTGAGAATTTAAACCGCCCGTTCAACTTCTTCGTCGCTTGGCACTTCATCAACATTCGTTTCAGCGTCAACGGCGACTGGAAAAGGAAGTTTAAGGCACAATGCGCTCCATTCATCGTCTGTGATGCGGTTTACTTTGGCAATCAGCCCGTTAATGGTATCAAGCAATTCTGGTTCTGTGCTGACGCTCTTTGCGATATTCAAATTTTCCAGAATCCGCTTTTTGGAAAGCTCCGATACGTTAATTCCTTGCGCGTTGCCGTTCAGGATAATGCGCTCGGAATTGTCAAAAATATCATAGTCCACTTTCATTCTCCTTTCTTGAAAAACTGATAAAAGATGATGGTTTTAGACGCGGAACGCGGGAAGGTTTTGACCGTGTTCCGCTGTATAACGCGGCAATCAGACAAACGGGCAAGGCTTTGAATGACAGTTCTTAACGGCGTTTCCGTCGCAACAGAAAGTTCCGCGACGGACAGAGAGCAAACAAGGTTTTCACCGTCGCGCTCCTTCCCATCTGCGGCAACCTCTATTAGCCGCAAATAAAATTGTTTGTGCGCGTAAGTCAACTGTACACTTGTTTTCCTCGCTATTGCCGTTAAGCGGCGAAAGATGATTGTTGAATCAGCAAACTTCTCGCCGCCCAACTACTTATCCTTTCTCGCCGCTTTGATTCTGATAATAGAACGATGAATCCATTTCTGCATGGGCTTCTGCTTCAACGCCCGTATCTTCGCCCTCTCCTTCGTCTGTGTCGCAAGGCTCAAAATCAGAAATGGTAACATAGACATTCTGATATTCGCGCCCGTTCGCCGCCCTCGTCCGCTCGTTTTCAGCCCAACCGTTAATAATGTTGATTGCCTGACCATTTTTCAGCCCCTTTGCCGCTTCAAAGGCGTTGCCGACAAATCGCCCTTCCCAATGAGAAAATTTACGTTCAGGAAGTTCCTTGCCGTCTTTATCAAGCATGATTTCGCCCGTATCTGTGTTTATGCGGGGTCTGCCCGTCTTATGGCTCGTCCGCAAATCCGCAAATAGCACCTTATCGGAAAAAGCGAACCGCATTGTTACATCGCGGACAACAACATATCTACTATTCTGTTCCCCGACATTCAAACTCATTTTTGCAATCTCCTTTCAGTTAATAGCTTTTGTACTCTCGCTTTAGGTTGGTTACATTATAGCACAGTGTCAAGTAAATGTCAAGTTCAATCGGAGAAAAAGGGCAAGAGGGGCGGGTATTATCCCGCCCCTCTGTTGTCACAAAACACTACCGTCTTTTTCCGTAGTAATGTGATATTCCTTCCGCAAGGCTTCGCTTCTCTTGCGGCTTTTTAACTCGGCAGTCATAGGGACGGGGCTTACTTCAAACTTTGGCGCTTCGTATTCCTCTGCCGCTTCTACGCTCCGTTTGCTGTTATCTTGCGCCTTATCTTCTGCCGATTCCTTTTTTTGTTTTCTGAAAAAACCGTCGAATATGCTCACTTGAAAGCCCCCTTACTGCCCGATTTCGCGCTCTGTCTTATGGCTATTGTCGGGCATGGTTTGTTCCTGTCCCCTGTTTTCCTTTTCCGCTTCTGCCGCTTGTGCCTGTGCGTCTCGATACTCGCCAATTTTCTCTTTCCATGTATCAAGCGGCAAGCTCTTGTCCTGCTCCTTTTGTGCGGTTCTCTCGGTTTGCTCCGTTTTTTCCGTTTCAACGCTCGGTATAAAGATTTTATCTTTATACCGTCCCTTTTCATTCAGAGCGTCCGTAAAACTATTGACGATTTCGCCCTTCACCTTGCTTCTTCCCGCAACAGCAGATAGATGGTCGTTAAGGCTCGTCTGTGTTCCGTCGCCAATGTCAACGTGGGTATTCAGCGCCGTAAGGCCGCCCTTGCTATTGGGCATAAACACCGTAATATCGCACTTGGAACAAGGTACATATTCACCGCTTCCGCTTTGTTCTTCTTTCAAGCGCTCTGCTTTTGTCGCCGCTTCTGCCGCCGCCACAATCTTATCCGCAATCTTCGGATGGCAAAGCGTACCGCCCTCAAAGACAGGCTTATCGTCCCATTGTTCGCAGAATCCCACTTCTACAACTGTACCGTTTTTTGCGGCATAATTGCCCAAAACCTCGGCACGGGCGCAAGCCTTATCGACAAACGCTTGTGGATTTGTCCGTAAAAGATTTGCGCATTTACTTGTGATATATTTACTCTTGGCAATGTATTCCATCTGCGGTTTTGTAAGCGCCGCTAACCTCGGATATTGCGCTTTCATTGCTTCAAGCGTTTTCATGGGGCTGTTTTTGTAGTCCTGCCGCAAACCGCCCTTTGCCATATCGGAAGTAATGACAAACTGCTCCGTCAAATTTTCAAATGCGGCATGATTCTGATTAAGGCGCGTAGCGGCACTTTCAAGGCAACTGATACATTCGTCTTGTTTATCTCGGTCTGTTGTACTCTTTAAGGCTTCAACGCCTGTAATGATTCCCTCAATATCAGCTTTTTGCGTTTCAAGATATTCTCGTTGATTTTTCAAAATCTCAATCAATTCAGGGCTATTCTTATTCTGCTCAACAAGTGTCGGCATTTCTTTCAGCGCGTCACAAACGGCAATATCTCTTGTCGTTGCAAGGTCAATGTATTTTGCGCAAAGCGTCTTTACGGTTTTGTCCTGCAAAGATGCTCTGTCTTTTTCGCTCATGTCCAAATTTAGCCCCCGAATATCAAGCTCGGCGCTTATGTCTGCCGTCAGCGCTTTTACCTCTTTGTAAATGACTTCAAGGCTCTTTTGTAATGCCTGTTGGTCTAAACCTTGCGTATAGGCGGCAAGATAGCGAAAACTGCTTGTATCTGTCTCAATACCAAACTGTTTCGCTGTACCGAAAGACACGGCTTCGGCTTGGATTTCCTTCATGGAACGATTGATTTTTTCCTCGCCCATCTGCCGTTGTAGCGCGTCCAGATTCCCGTGTAAATCCGCGTGTCCCATTTCGTGCATAATAACGGAGCATTGTTTTGTTAGCTCAAGGTTCTTGTCAATTACAATAAAACCTTTCGTCATGCCCTCGGCGCTCTCGTCTGTCAGCGTCTTTTCACGGCTAAAATAGCCATATGCGCCGCCCTGTAAATGTTCATCGTCCGCTTTATCTCTGAAAAAGACAGGAACGCTTTTACGCTCACTCGCCGCCACACATGAATCCAGAAGTCTTTCCATCTTCGCGGGGTCTTGCGCTACAACGGAAGTATCAAGGCTTGTCTGATACCGTGCTTTTCTTGCTTCCGTATTAACAATTTTTGTTTCTCCCCTACGGTTTTTAATGGGCTTACCATTTTCGTCCTTTACAATCTCGTCCTTCGTAAAGCCACGCTTTACCCAAAGATATTCAACCTCTTTCGTAGTGTCCTTCGCGTCAAAAACCGTACCAACGGTAAAACCCGTAGGGACTTTACCAATAACATTACGGTCAATAAAGCGCTTAATTTCTTCCTCATTGCCAGAAATATTAAGCTCTCTGCCCTTGTTTTCAATCCCAATAATATGATTTCGGTTCATGGTGAATGTCAATGAGCTTGTTCCTAACTGGTAGGACGCTTTCTGCACGGAAGAACTTTCGGCAAGCTGTTTAACAAGATTAGCTTTTACAATCCTGAAAAGGTCGCCCTTATTTTTTTCGTATGCCATTAGCGGCACAAAAATTTTGATTCCTTTTGCGCCCTGCTGTACTTGTCTGCCGTAGTCCTTCCACGCTTCGTAGCCCATCGTATGTGTTGCGTCTGGACGTTGCAACCAAACCAGAATCGCATTATTAAAGCTATATTGATTTGTGTACATACGCGACGATGTGGAAAGCCAATTTTTAAATGATTCGTCATTCAAAACGTGCTGAACGCCCTCTGTCAGTTGCTTTTGCAGCTTCTCTTTCGGCGTTAAGCCATCATCGGAAGCAGTAAGGGAAGGATTCTCCTGCGCCGTAGGCGCGGGCTTGGTGGCTTCTGCCGCCCGTCTGTTCCTCTCTTGCTGTTCATGGTAGGCATGAACAGCGGTTGTAATTTCTTCGTTTTGATGGTCGGCGTTGGAAAGATACTCGACGGCGTAAACTCGCGCTTTTTCGATTTCGTTGTAGCGTTCAGAGTTTTCAATCCCTTCGCGCCGCATAATGGTTGAAAATGTGCCGTCGCTCATGTTAGCGGCTTCCTGCGCCCGTGTTTCGCCCGCAAGGTTTCTTTCTGGTTCTTGGATTGGCATTTTATCTTCTCTCCCTTCTGCCATTTGATTAAAAAGCGCGGTTAAATCATCGTATGTGTCCGTTCCACGATATTTATTGAGCAACGCCGTCTTATCAATGTTCCCGTCCGCGTCTTTTGGGGCATTATCTACGGCGCTTTTTACGCGAAAATAGCTCTGTGTCTTGATAGCTTCGTTAAGAAGTCGGTTGGCGTTTACCCAATTACCGCTCTCACCGTGAGAGATTTCGTTGGGTGGCAATTCTCTTGCGCTGTTGAGAAAGTCCTCTGTGGTAAGTTCAAAATGAGTGTCATTGCTTGTGGATTGCAGATAAACGGTATCGTCCGAAACATCAATTACCTCAAAAATGTCGCTTGTCCCGCGCCCTTCAAGCTCAAAATATTTATCCTTTAATGCTTCAAAATCCAACGGCCTTTCTTCTTCAACCATCGTATGCGCGTAGGCGCTGTTTACCTGCTGTTCGATTTCCTGCGGGGTCAGGCTCAAAAACTCGTTATAGGGAATTACAAACGCGCCCGTCGCGCTCCGTTCTGCGGTATATTCCTGCAAGGCAAGCAAAATATTATTTTCCTCTCGGCTTGCCATCAGCGTCAGCCCGTCCCGTAAGGTCAGTTCATCGGGATTTACACCGTCCAGAAAGTCTTTTTTTATCTGTGCGTAGGCGGCAAGTTCAGGCGTATTTGCTTCTTCTCTCTGCAACACCGTTTCGACATAACGGGCTTCTTCGTTCCGATTCTCTGCGGGATTCGTCAGGATTTCGTGAATGCGCCGCAAAGCGTCAGGATTCGTTATATACCCGTTTCGTACTTGCGTAAACAGTTCTTCCGCTGTTCCATCAATGTCAAGAGCTTCATCGTAATAGCGTGACAGGGGCGGGGTAAACATCTCTCTTGCCGCACTATGGATAACGGTATCATAATCAACTGGTATCGCGTTATCAATGCCCTGCAAGGCAACTTCCGCTTCCTGCCTATCGGTGTATGTCTGGCTTTCAATCGGCGTTACATGGCCATTTCTAAGGGCAACAAGGCGGTAACGCTCTACAACTTTGCCGTAAGTCCCATCAGCATTTTGCTTGTCAACATCGACGGTATCAGCGTGAAACGCGGTATCGGCATAATCGTCCGTACTTTCAATGGCGACTTGCTCTGTCTGCCATTCGCCGTTTTGCCGCATGATTGCCCCTTGAATTGCTCTTGTGGAATAGCCCGCAAGCTCCGCGTTTCTTTCTCCTTCAACGGCTGTATCGTCTCTTGCGTCAAGCTCTGTATTGAGTGTGTTTTCGTCGAAACGCTGTGCAAGCTGTTCTGCCGCATGATTTCGCACGGCGGTATTCAGTGCCGTTCTTAACATACCCTTCGCATTATGAGACAAAAAAGTGTCTGTCACTTCGTTAATTTCCGCACCCGTCAATCCATTCAGTGCCGCCGCTCTCATGGCTTCGGCGTGAAACTCGTAGTCCGTTGTATGAAAGCGATAGTCAACGCGAGAATCCTTAATTCGCTGTTCAAGGGCGGTTGCTTCTTGCCGTGCGGCAAGTGTTGGTTTTGGGCAATCCTGCAAATAGCTGTTTGCCCCGTCTGTAAGGTCTGCTATAACTGTATCAATCCATTGCCTTCGGTTTTCTTGCCCCTGTACGCCCTTTTCATAATTCAAAGCAGGGTTATAGTTTTCCATAAAGTCAACTATTCTGCCCGCAAGCTCTCGCGTAACGTCCTCTGAACGCCGCACATAGTCGGCCTTATTCCAATCGTCAATTTTATACTGTGCGGCGGCGATTCCCGCCGCCTGTTCTTTCGTGATTCTTCCACCGTTAAGTCCCTCTTGGGAAAAGATATAGTTTGCCGTTGCCATATCAAGATTGCTCGGCAAGCCTAATACAAACGCCCTGTTATCTTCGCTCCCGTTTGTATAATCAAGTGCTAATTCTGCGGTATAATTATCGTGAAAATGTAACTGCACTTCTGCCGCCTTGATTCCATAAGTTTCAATCGCCCGCCGCAAGTTTCGCATTTCCTCGGCGCTCCGCGTCCCGTCGCCAATCATAACGTCCAGTTCGGCGCGGCTCATGCCGTTTGCCTTTGCGTAATGTGTTTGTGCCAACCGTTCAAGAAGTTCGGTGCGGCGAAAAAGTTGTTTATCTCTCTCTGTTGGATTTTCCATAACCGCGCCCATACGGTCAACCTCGGATTCGATGCTTCTTTCAAAAACGCTTCGATATTCTTCAAGTTCCGGCAAATGTGAAAGTGCCATATATCGGTCATACGCGCTATATAGAAACTCTCTGTCGGTATAATTACCGTCCGCGTCAATAACGGGATTTTCAATATTGTTTGCCGTTTCAAACTCCCTTACAGCGTTGTAAACGGCTCGTCTGTTTACATGATGAATGCCCTCGTTGTGGTTCGGATTTGAAAGGTATGCGCTTATTTCGTCGCCTGAAAGAAGTCTTGCGTTCGTCTCGTAAAACTCCGCTATCTTGTTTAAACCCGCGTTTCTCTGCACCATAAAATCAAAAATCGGCTTATATTTAGCGTTTAAAAACTCACGCCGCTCCGCGAATGCTTGCGGCATTTTAAGCCCTTGTCCGTTTTCGTTTTTCCACTCTGCGACTTCATTCAGCGCCGCCCTTTCCGCGCTGATATTCATGTGATTACGAATTTTAGCGTCTAATTCAGGGGTTATAAAATTGTCAGGCAACTGACGTACACCCACGGTATCAAAATAATAAGCATGAATGTCCTGAAGCTCGTTCCGAACAACAACAATATCGCCCATAGAAATACTTGTGCCAATGTAATTCTGCGGGCGCTGTGTGGTATTTGTTTCTTCATAAAGGCGTTCGCAAGCGGCTTGTTGTTCTGCTTCGGGGATGGGACGTGCAAGATTTCGCACATAGGCAATTTCATAGTTTGCCGCGTCTGGTGTAATATTTGCTTTTTCCAATTCTTCCATACTCATAAAGGCAACTGCCCTGCCCGCTTCCGATTCAGAGAGTTGCAATACCGCAATTTGCGGTTCAAAATCATTAGCAAGATTCGCCGCCGTCCACGCTCCATCATAAGTAGTATACAAATTATTGCTATCATTGAACGCTTCGATTGACGGCGTTATCTGTGCTAATAACTCGCTTGCGCGGTTCATTCCCCCGATTCCCTGACGGCGCGGGTTGTTGATAAAGTCAAGCCGCGCAATCGTCTCAATTGGGGCGCTTAAAAAGCTCTCACCGTGAGATTGACTTTGCCCGTTCTTTAAAAAAAGGTCGGCATACTGTTTAGGCAACAGCTTTATGTATTCGTCAAGCGTCGTATCTGCGGCGCGTTCATAACGCTGTACCCTGCCGTTTTCTCCCATAACAGGTACAAACGGGTGTACGCGCTCAAAGCCGATACGCTCCGATATTTCCGCGATATGACGCAAAGCGTTATCGCTGTTGATAATATTTTCCATGCGCGTAAAATCATCGACAAGATAATTCTGCCCGTTTCTCACATGGAGAATATCAGCCGCCGAACCTTCCGTTTCTATGCCAACGGTCAACCGCGCATAAGGAAGCTCTGTCTGCTCGTTAATATCTGTCGGCACATCGTTATGCGGATACATTACTTTGAGTTCATCAAAACGCGCTTTCAGCGCGTCAATGTTGTCAAAGCGTTCAAGTTCTGAACGCTCCGCGTCATTCTTCGCCCATGTCATAAGGTCGGCAATCAAATAATAATGATATGCCTTTGAATTTTCCTGTACTGGCATTTTGCTTTCCTCTCTTTCAATTTTATTGTCGTAGATTTCTTGCCCGTCTTTCATAATAGAAACAATGCCCGCCGCAAGGCTTGTCGGGTCACGGTCATATCTGATTCTATCATGTGTCCAACTGCCCCGCGTGTGATTGATTGCGTTAAGCAATTTGATACCTCTTGCGGGCGGTTGCCAATCATTTAGGTTTTGCGTGTAATCGTCCAAAAGAAAATCATCTGGCCTTACGCCGCCCGCAATGCCCTCTTTTTTATCGCTCCCACAAGGAACGAAAACGCGGTGTGCTTCGTCTATCTGTGGCAAATGGCGGTCAAGCCATTCGTTCTTTTCCTGCAAGGCAAAGGGGCTGTCTGTCAAATATGCGGATAAAATATTGACTTCTATTTCAGGGTGGTTTTTGATGATTTCCCTAACAGCTACCACGACATTTTCGTGTGGTGTTTGGTTGAGAAAATATCCTTTTTGATACAGCATTTCAAGTTCATCAACAGGCGTAAAAACGGCAAGCGTCCCATCCATATCCACGAAAAGCCGTTGCTTGGTATCGTTCGGCATTACAACTCCCGTTCTGTCCCCTTGTCTTTCGGGGGCATTTCATGTTGTCTCTGTTCCTGCGCCTGTGATTCATTGCGCCGCGCCCGTTCAGCGGCAATATCCGCTTGCCATTTGTCCATAGACTGATACCTTGCCGCCCTCTCTCTCGGATTTTCAAAGTCGTTTACAATTTCCTGCGATTCGTTTCTCTGGAAACGCCGAAACTCCTGTACACGCTGTTCGCGCCGCGCCTGTTCCTGCTGTTTTTCTTTCTCTAAAAGGCTGTTTTGGCGTGTCCTGTTAAGTTGTCCCGCAAAATCATAGCCACCGCCCGCATCACGCTCCGTGTCCGCTTTTTCCGCTTTTTCCTTTAACTTGTCCCTGCGTTCCTCGTCGCGCTTATCTTCTTCAAAATCCGCCATACTGCCGCCGCCTTTCCGTTTAATTATCATTATAAAGCCGTTACTGAAACACAATACTTATATGTCATTATTATACCTTGCAAACCCTTAAAAAGCAATAGGTGAAGCCGCCTTTCTTTTGAAAGGCGGTCATACTTTTTCACCACATGATATTATGTTGGCGCTTGATTTCTTCATCAACTGCGTGAAGCTCTTTCAAAGTAAGATTGCTATGAACAATCGTCATATTGCCGTCGCGCAAAAATACGTCATAGCGGACTTTAACCCGCCCTGCTCCACGCTTTGGGTCGTTCAGCCGTTTAACGGTATCTGCCGTATGTCCATGCGCATAACCGTTTGGATAATCATAAATCATTTTGTAGCCACCTTCTGAAAGAAAAAGCGATGAATTGCAGAATAGCAATCCGAACCATCTTCTTCCGTTACCTGACTTTCGGATTTTATCAATTCCGCAATATTACTTGACACAAGATATTCAAGCCGCAAATGCTCATGTTTCCAGTCGCCCCATGAGATTTCAACGCAAACTGCGTCGCCGTCTGTCCAGACTTCCCCGTACAGCTTATTTGCGGTCATAAGCTCCTGTACCCTGCTCTCCATATTATCAGCGTTCATATCACAGCCGCCTTTCAAATATTTGTTGTGTGTTCCTCTTTACAATTACTATTATAGCACAA
>ENA-UOOI01003102-UOOI01003102.1-fermentation-metagenome-genome-assembly--contig:-NODE-3102-length-13076-cov-3.740035_pt1 | contig 13076 bp, 10 predicted proteins | sample MGYA00245779_ERZ724027 | MGnify/ENA primary metagenome ERZ724027 (study PRJEB28704, sample SAMN03018318) | fermentation metagenome | biome: anthropogenic terrestrial biome; feature: soil; material... | reverse complement strand
TGTGTAATTATAGTGATGTGGAGGGGAAAAAGCTTAATAGAAGGCCTCTGAATTTTATACTTGAATTATTTGACAGAGAAAACAAGAAGGGATTTAAAGATCAGCTTGTTGGTCCTTCATCGGAAGCTATAAAAATAGCTAGGGAAGTAAGGCATGTTTTTGGACATAGGAATTTTGGACTTATGTACGACCTCAGCCATATGCTTTTGATTAAAGATAATGATGGCAAAAGTGAGACTCCGGGTGTGTTAAAAGCATTAGCTCCATATCTTTTCCATATTCATATAGGAAACTGCGTAATAGATAAGAACGATCCATATTATGGTGATTCCCATGTGAGCATGGATTATAGAAATGGCGCTGTGAGCAAAAATATATTGAAGGAGTTTGTCAAGGCACTTGTTGAGATAGGCTATAAGGGGATTATTGGGTTTGAGGTTGCAACTGTTAAGGGCGAAGTAAGCGAATCGGTCATAAACATTCACAAGGCGTATTTTGATGATGCTAGAAACAGTGTAATTGTTAATTACGCACTTGGATCATATGCATATGTAAACAGAAAATTTATGCCGGAACAGTTATTCGATATGATAACAGATATAAGAGTTGCTAAGCCTTATGCCATTTATGATGAAGCGAAGGCAAGACGAAAAAGGGAAAACCTTACCCTTGACGGCAAACTTCTGATACTCGCATGCGATCATCCCGCAAGATGTGTGACTTCAGTGGGAGATGATCCTATAAAGATGGGGAGCAGGTTTGAATACCTCGGCAGAATACTAAGGGTATTATGCCATGAGGAAGTAGACGGCGTTATGACAACACCGGATATAATGGATGAACTATTTATAATAAGCGGCATTTTCAGAGAAAAAACAGGTAAAAGTTTTCTTGATGATAAAGTGCTGGTAGGATGCATGAACAGGTCAGGCCTTGCGGGATTCAGATACGAGATGGATGACAGGATGACGGCATATGATGCAGAGACAATTGTAAACATGAGGATGGATGCTGCGAAAATACTTTTAAGGCTTGATAAATATCGCCATAGCAAAGAGTCCATAATGACAATGGATTATTGTGCAAAAGCAATAGATGATTGCAATAAATATGATATCCCCGTTATGATAGAACCGCTGCCGGTAGAACATACGGAGGACGGCTATAAAACAAAAATGGACAAGGATTCTTTGATACAGACCATAGGTGTAGCCTCGGCCCTTGGAAACTCATCGAGAAACCACTGGATAAAAATTCCTTACGTTGAAGGATACAGCGATGTTGTGAAATCAACGACTATGCCTATTCTCATGCTCGGAGGAGCGTCTGAGGGGAGCCCTGTAAATACTCTGGAAAACTTTGAAAGGGGTATGGGAGCAGGCAGGAATGTAAGGGGAGCACTTGTAGGAAGAAATGTTTTATATCCCGGCAATGATGATCCTCAGTCCGTCGCTGTCGCAATATCGAGAATAGTGCACAAAAATTATTCAGCGCAGGAGGCAGTGAAATTTATAAGATGTAACAGGGATAATAATATCAATTTATTAAGGGATATTTTATAATTACAAGGAGGCAGTGTAATGTATATAACTGATAAAGACATTTTGAAAAAAGTTGTAGATGATGCAGTTGACAATGTAAAGATTACAGATGTTCATACTCATCTGTATCCTGGAAGTTTTAAAAATATGCTGCTTTGGGGGATTGATGATCTTCTTACATATCATTACCTTATTGCGGAATATTTCAGGTATTCGGATATCGATTATGATAAGTTCTTTGAGCTTTCAAAAACGGAGCAAGCTGATCTTATTTGGGATGAATTGTTCATAAAGCATTCGCCTGTAAGCGAGGCTCAAAGAGGTGTACTTACAGTACTAAATAAACTTGGACTTGATTTGTCGTCAAGAGATTTAAACAAATACAGAGATTATTTTAAATCATTGACTGTTCAGCAGTATATCGATAAAGTCTTTGAGCTTGCCAATATAAAAGAAGTCGTAATGACAAATGATCCGTTTAATCGCACTGAGAGCAAATTCTGGGATACTATTGGAAACAGCGATAAAAGATTTAAGGCGGCACTCAGGATAGACCCTCTTTTAAATAACTATGACCAATCATTTAAGAGGCTGCAAGAGTTAGGGTATAAAGTAGACGGAAGTCTTGATAAAGCATCTGTCAGTGAAATAAAGAGATTTTTAAAAGAATGGGCATTAAAGATAGATGCATTATATATGGCTGTATCACTTCCATGTGAATTCATGGTTCCTGAAGATTCAGACAGGTCTTTGATAATTGAAAATTGTGTATTGCCTGTGTGCAGGGAATTAGGTATTCCTTTTGCCATGATGATAGGAACAAAGAGGCTTGTCAATTATAAGTTAAGGCTTGCGGGGGATTCTGTCGGAAAGGCTGACATAAAGGCAGTGGAATATCTTTGCAAGAGGTATCCTGAAAATAAGTTCATGGTCACAATGCTTTCAAAGGAAAACCAACATGAACTTGCGGTCACAGCCAGAAAGTTTAGAAATCTTATGATATTCGGGTGCTGGTGGTTTTTGAATAATCCGAGCATTGTCCATGAAATTACAAGGTTCAGGATGGAGATGCTAGGGCTTTCATTTATTCCTCAGCATTCCGATGCAAGAGTTTTGGACCAGTTGATATATAAATGGTCTCATTCAAAGAAAGTCATAGCTAAAGTGCTTCTAGATAAATATGACGACATATATGATACAGGATGGAAAATAAGCGATGATGAAATAAAAAGGGATGTAGAGGACTTGTTTGGCAGGAACTTTTTGAGATTCCTGGGCAAAACAGAGAATAAATAAAATCTAAGAATCGGGAGAATACGAGATTTTTATTGTTTGTATTCTCCTTTTTCATTAAATAATGGCTGCTTGAATTCTGATTGTTTATACTGGGACTCTTCAAAAGGATATTCAGGCAGGAAAAAATTATACAGAAAAAATGCCGATGGATAAAGATATTTACCCCTTATTATTCTGAAATATTGAAGGGGTAGCAATTGAATGGGGAACAATGCCATCGGTTCGTACAATAATTGCTCAGGCATATAGAGCTTTTCCGCCGGACTTTTTTCCGGCGATAATCGCCGCATCTTTGTGCGATTATCCAATGATTTTTTTGGATATAGTATATATGCTGGATATGATAAGAAAAATACAAACAATATAGAATACATTCGATCCTCTTTAATGAAAGACTATGTACGGAGTGGATATTCATTAATATCCACTCCTGGATTAATTAGTAGGCGAAACCTCCACCGTAAGCGGTGCCATGTCCGCCAAATCCGAAGCAGCCTCCGCAAAGTATAAGCAAGAATACTATTATGATGAACAATACGCTGCTGTCGATCCTGTCTCTGTTGAATAAACTTCCGTCAAAAGCTACAGGAGCTCCATCGCAAGTTCCGTCGTCACCGCAACCTTTTCTTGTTGTTACAGGAAGATCTTTCTTGCCGAACTGCAGTACAATGACTATCAGGAGAAGCAGAGCATAAAACCATTTTATAGCTGAACCAGCTCCGCAAGAACCTGTTCCGTACCCTACTGCTCCATATCCTGCTGCGCCGTATGCTCCAGGGCCGTACATTTGCGGATAGCAGCATTCATGATGATGATGTTTTGACATAATTTTTCCTCCCTTATAATTGGGCATTGGAAATGCCATATTTGATGTACAATAATATAAAATATGTGCTATATTTATAATTTACTTAATGATATACCCTTTTCTATTCTTATAATATGTGAATGTGGGTAATGGTGTTACAGTTTGTTATCTGTGAAATTAAGAAAGATGAAAAAAATTATCTTTAAATTATAATAAGATTTTCCGGACAATTTGAATGCATCAAATGCGTCTGCAAAAATAGGGCAACTGCATGGAACTTTATGTTATAATAGATCTGAATTTATCAGAAAAAGCAGGTGTATTTTATGTTTCTTGCGGATTTACATATTCATTCAAAATATAGCAGGGCGACCAGCAGGGACTGCGTTCCCGAAATCCTTGAGTTGTGGGCGCGCCGTAAAGGCCTCGATCTCATCGGCACCGGGGATTTTACCCATCCGGCCTGGCGTGAGGAGTTGAAAAAAAAACTTGTTCCCACGGAGGAGGGTCTTTATACTCTCAAGGACGAGTTTCGCATGCAGGAGGATATAGGGGATTCTCATCGGAAACCGAGGTTTATCGTCTCCGGTGAAATCAGTTCCATTTATAAAAAGAACGGCAAGGTCAGGAAGGTTCATAACCTCATACTCCTTCCAGGGCTTGAGGCCGCAGAGACATTGTCTCACAGGTTGGAAGCCATTGGCAATCTGCATTCCGACGGCAGGCCGATTCTGGGTCTTGACAGCAGGGACCTTCTTGAAATTACACTGGATGTGTGCAAGGATGCCATTTTCATCCCGGCTCATATCTGGACCCCGCATTTTTCGCTTTTTGGTGCATATTCCGGCTTTGATACCATTGAGGAATGTTTCGAGGACCTGACAGGATGCATTCATGCACTCGAAACCGGCCTTTCTTCTGACCCGCCGATGAACTGGCGACTTTCAGCCTTGGATCGCTTTACATTAGTTTCGAATTCGGATGCCCATTCGCCGGCGAATCTTGCAAGGGAGGCTAATATATTTAATACTGATTTATCATATGCGGATATTTCGCATTCGCTAGAGAGCCAGAATACAGATGAATTTCTCGGCACAATCGAATTTTTCCCGGAGGAGGGGAAATACCACTATGACGGGCATCGTCACTGCAAAGTGTGCTTGAAACCTGCAGATACAGATGCTGTTTCAGGTATATGCCCGGTATGCGGCAGACGGATTACCGTTGGAGTGCTTCACCGGGTGGAGGCCCTATCAGACCGAGAAGAGGGCTTTATACCGCCAGGGGCGAAACGTTTTGAAAGTATTATTCCCCTCCGCGAGGTGATTGCTGCCTGTATAGGATTTTCCGCTACAAGCGGCAAGGTCAGGAAAAGGTACGATGATATGATACATACTCTGGGTCCGGAGCTTTTTATCCTTCGGGAGGTACAAATCGAAGATATCAAACTTAAAGCAGGTCCGCTGGTTGCCGAGGGTATCCGCAGACTCCGTGAAAGGAAAGTGGAAGTTCTGCCCGGGTATGATGGCGAATACGGAAAGATTAAGATTTTCGATCGAGGCGAAATCGACCGGCTCTCCGGACAGATGCGTTTTTTTCAGGAAGAGACGAAGAAAGATTCAGTGCCTGAAAACGGTAAGAGTGTGAAAGCTAATGTATCGAAAGCCCTTGATACATCGGACAGTACGGCTGTCATGATACAGGGGAAAACATCGGGTGAGATTAAAAATGTTTCTAAAGATGAATTTTCAGGATTGAACTGTGAACAGATGGAGGCTGTATCCGCTTTAGACCATGCTATCGCGGTAATCGCCGGGCCTGGAACAGGGAAAACGAGAACGCTGGTAAGCAGGATAGTCCGTCTTGTTAAGGAATGCGGCGTATCGCCAAGACAGATCACCGCTGTTACCTTTACCAACCGGGCGGCAGATGAAATGCGAGTCCGCCTTACCGCATATTTCAAAGACAGGCGAACAGTAAATGCCATGACTATCGGGACATTTCACTCCATCTGTCTGAAAATCCTGCGCGAGGGAAAAAAGAATGCAGACCTTACGGTGATCGATGAGCAGGATTCACTCTCCATAGTCGAAGATATATTAAAAAATTTCCGGGTCAAAGCTTCCCCGAGAGATGTTTTGAAGGAGATTTCCCTTGTCAAAAGCGGCGCTAAGCTGCAGGAGGATGCCGATGTTCCAACCAAGGTTTACGAGGCGTATTGCACGCATCTTGCGCAGTATGGTGTGATGGACTATGATGATATCCTTTTGAATTCGCTCGTGCTGTTTGATGACGGAGGTATGGAAAGCAGTGAGAAGAAAAAATTTCAAAAGTCATTTTTAAACCTTCTGGTGGACGAATTTCAGGATATCAATCCCATCCAGTATCGACTTATACAGGCATGGAGCAAAAAAAGCTCCGGGATTTTTGTGATCGGAGATCCTGACCAGTCCATTTACGGGTTCCGTGGGTCGGATTCCCACTGCTTTGATCGGTTTTTTAAGGATTTTCCAGGGGCACGGCAGATCTATCTTAAAGAGAACTACCGCTCGACGCCTGAAATTATCGGGTGTTCCCGATCCGTCATTGCGGGGGATAATGATGCAAAACCTTCTCTTGAGGCGCGGAAGGCCAGCGGGGCCAAAGTGCGCATTATAGAAGCAGACGGTGATTTCCCTGAAGCGATTTTTGTGGCCAAGGAGATAAATCGAATGATCGGTGGCATCGACATGCTCGAGGCCCATGATTCATTGAATTCAAAGAGAAAAAAGTTATCTGATTTGTATGTTAGAAGTTTTTCGGATATTGCTGTGTTGTATAGGACCAACCGTCAGGCAGAACTTCTGGAAGAATGCCTTTTAAAAGAAGGCATTCCATACATAGTCGCCGGACGCGGCGATTTTCTTTCCGACAGCGAAGTCCGCAAGGCAATTGCTTTTTTCCGCTTTTTGCTGGAGCCGGCCGACCTTGTTTCCTTGCATTTGTGCTTGAAGGAGTGGGAAATTGGAGATCGGATACGGAGCGTTATTGAGAAATATGCCAGCTCGGATAAGAGCATTCCGTCCCTCTTAAAAATCATGGAAGAAATTCCAACCAGGATGGAGAAACTTCAAAGATTTTCGGAGCTGCTGAGCAAATATGAGCCTCTCGTCCATAGGGAAAAGCCGCAGAAGCTGATCGAAGCATGGATTGATGATAATGGACTGCAGGATGATCGAAACATTAAGCTTTTTTCAAACATGGCTGTCATGCATGATAAAATGTCTTCCCTGCTGCAGAATTTGCTGCTTGGCCGTGAAGGCGACGTGGTTCGCAGCGGAGCAAAGAGCTATTCACCAGATGCGGTTTCCCTCATGACACTGCACGCGGCGAAAGGCCTTGAATTTCCGGTAGTGTTTATAAGCGGCGTAAGTGATGGCATAATCCCGCTGAAAAATCGCAAAGGTGACTGCGACATCGATGAAGAACGACGGCTTTTTTATGTCGGAATGACAAGGGCGAAGGAAGAACTGATCATCCTAACTTCTTCTGCGCCATCTCCATTCCTTGCGGATTTTCCTGAGGGATTCTGCTCTGAAGGCAATGCCTTTGAACGGAAGAAAGCTCCTGAGTTTGAGCAGATCAAATTTTTTTGATGATAACATTCTTCAAATAATTTTGATTCGTAATATAAGATTATGTTATTTTGAGCACTCATTCGTTGCTCAAAATAACATAATCTAATTTATGCCTGGTTTCAAATTACGAATTGAAGTTTAGATTAAACTTATTAACCGGACAGTTTGTGTTACTATAAAACAAATGACGATGCCTGTTATTGTAGGTACTAAAAACGATATCAATGTCCACTTGATGCTTTGTGTCTCTTTTCGTATCGTCAATAATGTAGTTCCACAAGGAAAATGCATAAGTGAAAACAGCATGACGCAAACTGCTGTGAGATATGTCCAGCCATGAGATACCAGAAGATTTCTTAATTCTTCCAGGCTGCTTAATTCCAATATATTTCCTGTTGCCGTATAGCTCATTATTATAATAGGAACAACAATCTCATTTGCAGGAAGTCCGAGGATAAACGCCATAAGTATATAACCGTCCAAACCAATCAGATTGGCGAAAGGCTGCAGGAAATTGGCTCCGTGGGATAATAGGCTCATATTTCCAACTTGTATATTTGCCATGAGCCAAATAATTAATCCGGCAGGAGCGGCGACTGAAATGGCACGGGTTAACACGAATAAAGTCCTGTCTAATATAGAGCGTACTATTATGCGCCCAATTTGAGGTTTACGGTATGGAGGCAATTCCAACGCAAATGAGGACGGCAAACCTTTTAAAATTGTTTTGGATAATATTCTCGACATAAGCAAGGTCATAGCAACGCCGAGTACGATAACGCAAATCATGGCAATAGTAGAGACCAATGAGTGATAGGCGCTTGATACGGCACTGCCGATGAAAATGGTAGATATAGCTATTAATGTTGGAAAGCGCCCATTACAAGGAACAAAATTATTAGTGATTATGGCAATCAAGCGTTCCCTTGGAGAGTCTATTATTCTGCATCCGATTACACCTGCCGCATTGCACCCGAAACCCATACACATGGTCAGCGCCTGCTTTCCGTGAGCACAGGCTTTTTTAAAAAAATTGTCAAGGTTAAATGCGACTCTTGGCAAGTAACCTAAATCCTCTAGCAGGGTAAAAAGCGGAAAGAATATGGCCATCGGTGGCAGCATAACGGAAACAACCCATGCAAGCGTCCTGTATATGCCTAAAACAAGTACACCATGCAACCAAGCCGGAGAACCGATCCACATAAAAAAATCGGTCAAACGGTCTTCAATCCAAAACAGGAATCTTGCTATAATTTCAGAAGGGTAGTTGGCACCGGTAATAGTAAGCCAAAATACTAATCCCAACAATACAATCATAATAGGGATACCAAATAATTTTGACGTAAGTATGCTGTCGATTCTCCTATCCGTAGCGTTATATTTTTTATTCTCCAATTTAACTACATGGTTGCATATGTTTTCCGCAGTATGGACGATACTGGATACCACATTATCGCGGAATGCATCGGGGTTAATGCCATTATCAACCAAAAATTTTCTTGCGTACTTTAACTTGCTAATAATAATTTCATTTTCATTTAATTTAAAGCCTAAAAAATCATTAAGGGAGCTAAGGAGCGTTTTATCGCCATCGAGTAGTTTTAATGTCACCCATCGGCTATTTATGGTATTCCCGACAATTCCTTTTACATAAGGCTCTAAATATTCTATAGCTTTTTCAATAATATCGTCATATTTTACTTTTAGCGGAGAGGTATTTGCTTGCTTATTCGTTATTTTATAAACCGTCTCCATTAAATCATTTAAGCCTTTGTTATTCCTTGCGCTTGTTCCAATAGCAGGTACGCCAAGTCGCTTTGATAACCCATCTATGTCAATGCTTATTTTCTTTCGCTTGGCTTCATCCATAAGATTTACACATACAACTACTTTGTCGGTGATTTCAAGTGTTTGCAGCACAAGATTCAAGTTACGTTCAAGACAGGTAGCGTCTGTGACGACTACTGTTGCGTCAGGTTTTCCGAAGCATACGAAATCCCTTGCCACTTCCTCTTCAACAGAGTTTGACATAAGGGAGTAAGTCCCTGGAATATCTACGAGTATAAAATCCTTATCCCTATGTTTATAATATCCTTGTGCATTTGTTACCGTCTTGCCCGGCCAGTTTCCTGTATGCTGATTCAGGCCGGTCAAGCTGTTGAAAACGGTACTTTTCCCTACATTTGGATTCCCTGCTAATGCTATAACAAATTCGTTGTCACTATTGCGGCTCACATTAAAAGTTTCTTTTAATACATTTACTCCTGTTGACTGACATGTACAACCCATAGAATAACCTCTCTTTGCTATTTTTGATACTAATTCTCTTCAACAAATATTTTTGATGCTTCTTCGGAACGCAGAGCAATTACAGCACCCCTGATTTGATAAGCCGTTGGGTCCCCTGAAGGACTTTTCTGCATGGCTTCTACCTGGGTATCTATAATCAATCCCAAATCCAGCATTCTACGCCTGGTACTTCCGTCGGCAGTAAGTTCTTTAACTCTGGCAGCACTTCCTATCGGTAAAAGATTTAATGGAATAACTTTACTTTTCATAGATGATATACCTCCTGTAAAAGTTATGTTTATAGATTATTTTATTTTTGTTAGTCGTGGTAAAATGTTTTGCTTATGACTAATATATGTGCAATAAACTAAAAGTGTTACGCATATAATCAATTATGATGAAATATTTAGCAATCTAAAATATAAAAAGGTTGTGGTAATGATGAATGAAAATAGAGAATTTCATACGGTGAGGGGTTATCAGTTGTTAGGACAGGAAAAACGAATCCTGACATCCGCTATGGAGGATTATCTTGAAATGATTTATAGAAATAGTTTGGAAGCCGGCTCGATGCGGATAAATACGCTATCGGAGCTTTTGAATGTGCAGCCGTCATCTGCAACTAAAATGGTGCAGAAACTAACAAAAGCTGGTATGGTAGACTATCAAAAGTATGGCATTATTTTTTTGACGGAAAAGGGTAAGAGGATCGGTGAATTTTTGTATAACCGACATAATATAATAGAAACATTTTTAGAATGTATCGGCATAAGTGAAAATCCTTTCGTAGAAACTGAATTGATTGAACATCATATAAGCCCTCAAACGATTCAAAATATAAATTTGTTCAATTGTTTTATTAAAAAAAATCCGGATTTAAAAGAAAGGTTTGAAAAGTTTAAAAATTCGAGTACGGATTCAAAAGATAATTGATGCTTGCAATGTCTCCTATCCTCTATTCTATGAGAAGATTGCTGATAAATACAGCTTCATCATTATAATCAAGACATGTAAATTATGAAGTTTTAAAAAATTAAAAAGTATGGACTAATTTAAAAATGAATGATAGAATAAACAAAATAAGAATATACGGTGATAAGCTTTTTATAAATTAAAATAAAATGAGGGTGTTTTTATGCTGAAATTATCTGTCAATCATTCAAGAGACGGATTTTTAAGGGGCGGCAGGCCTTTTTTCTATCTGGCTGATACCTGTTGGAGTGCATTTACCAATGCTGCGCCTGATGAATGGGAAGAGTATCTCAACTATCGAAAAGCGCAGGATTTCAACGTACTGCAAATCAATATTCTTCCACAGTGGGACTGCTGCGTGGAGCATCCGGCGGCTCTTCCGTTTGCTATTGGTGCGGATGGAAAATACGATTATTTTAATTTAAATGAGGCTTATTTCGCCAGGGCACAGCAATTCATTCAGATGGCGGTAGAACGTGGATTTGTCCCGGCTCTTGTGGTACTTTGGAGCGATCATGTGCCAGGAACATGGGCGTCACGACGGATGCCGGATCACATTATTCCTTTTGAAGCGGTAAAACCTTATGTTTCGTACATAGCGAAAATATTCTCACGTTTTAATCCAGTTTATATTGTAAGCGGCGACACCGATTTTGAAACGGCCGAAGCTGTAAAGTATTATCTTGCGGCTCTTGAGACGATTAAAAATGTTTCCCCTGAAGCCCTCACCACGCTTCATCTGTGTGGAGCTTTCACCGATCTGCCATCAGAAATTGAAAATTCTCCAAACCTTGACTTTTACATGTACCAGTCCGGCCATGACAGAAGGAGCCAGTACCTTGCCTATGCTATGGCGGAAACTTTTTATAAAAAATCAGTCAAGCGCCCCGTTGTTAATGGAGAACCATGCTATGAAGGGCATGGATTTGGCTGTGAATACGGGCGTTTTAGTTCCTTCGATGTCAGAAAAGCAGTTTGGTCGTCGCTCCTTTCCGGTGCGAAGGCCGGCGTAACTTATGGTGCCCATGGCATCTGGAGTTTCCATAAAAAAGGAAATTCATTCCCGGCAGAGGCCTATTCCAAAACTCCATTTCCATGGAAAGATGCACTTCGTCTGCCGGGAGCATGGGACGTTTCATTTGCCCGTAGCCTTTTTGAAGAATGGAAACTTTACGATCTGGAGCCTGCAGATCTTCTAATCGGTGGTTTCCCGGATATCAGGATGTCTGTTTCAAAAAGCAGGGACAAGGTTGCTATTTATATTCCTTATGCATTGAAAGTAACTATTGGAGCTGAATTCAGGGATTTCGACTGGACGCTTGTAGACTTGGCAAATCGGCGTTTTGCAAAGCCGGATGTAGTCATTTCAGAGGGAAAAACCGTTATCCCCATGTATGACGCCAACGCGGATGCACTGGTTGTCGGAAGGAGGCTGTTGTAAATCCATAATATCCGTATGCCTTACGGATTGGGGTGAAAAGAAGGAGTATTCCCTGGATGAATAATGAGCTACACTGGTGATATATTTCGTTTCAGTCTTGTTGAAGTATGAGTCTGTAATTTTTATGGAAAACATGCTATCCCTCTTTTACAAATTATGTTTAAAAAAATATAGGAGGTTTAATTACAGCTTTTTTGCAACGATTATGAAGCGGTGTTCTGTTCCCTGGATAAACCCTTTTTCCTGAATTTCCATCTGACATTCACAAAGCCTGTCAAAAGAGGTTTCAACGGAGAAGCCAGGGAATTCCCACTCAATAATTTTTGCGAAATAAACTAATGCTCCGACATCAAAAAAGCGGATGGGCGTAAATGTTTCATTGGATTCTATAATTTTAAAGCCTGCATTTTTTAATATAGCAATATTGTTGTCTAAAGTATGTGCAGGAAACAATGGAGTAAAATTCTTAATTAAACGATACGATAGATCATTGTTGTTCTTTCCGCCTACTTGCTGGGTAATAAAATATCCTCCGCTTTTCAGAATACGGTTTACTTCCGATGCATCAAATGACTCATGCCGATTGATAATAATATCAAGACCTTCATGTTGAAATGGAAGTTTGTCGTCGTCGTATGTTTGCCTGACTGTAATACCGAGCGGTTCAAGCTTTTTTTTGCAAAGCTCTACATTAGGAGGATATGCTTCCGTAACCGATGTAAGGGCATATGGATGCTTTAACGACAGCAGAAACTCACCGCCGCCTGTTCCCATATCGAGAAGCTTATCTGTGCTTTTCAAATAGTATAATACTATTTTATGATAGTCCCATGGTAAAATTTCACTTTTCCATCTTCCATTGATATGAGAAAAATCCCATCCTTTGAAAACATGATTTTCTTCGTATAGCCATTGCTCTTTCAACTCATCATAATTCATTTAACTTTACCTCTTATTTTGAAATATACCGATAATTTGAAAACAATAGATAATACTACTTCTAAATTATACCATTGCAAAAATGAAAAATCCATGCGCTGTGTCACTTTAGAGTGATAAAGATTTTTTGAAGAATATTATGGAAAGAGCAATTAGCGGAAAGGCTTTAGAGT
>ENA-UOOI01003101-UOOI01003101.1-fermentation-metagenome-genome-assembly--contig:-NODE-3101-length-13085-cov-4.099233_pt1 | contig 13085 bp, 8 predicted proteins | sample MGYA00245779_ERZ724027 | MGnify/ENA primary metagenome ERZ724027 (study PRJEB28704, sample SAMN03018318) | fermentation metagenome | biome: anthropogenic terrestrial biome; feature: soil; material... | reverse complement strand
ATGGGGCTTCAGAACTTGCAACAATATCCTGAAGCAAGAGCACTACTGTCATCTATTTATCGATACATGAATTCTGGAGAATTTGATCCCAAACAGGAGATATCTATGGATGTAATTGAAATGTTAGTAAAATAGATGTATATCCAGACTTTTTAATCGAAAGGAGACTCTATATGAAAAAGAAAACTTTTGTATCTATAATTATAACAATGATGATAATCTCTATGCTAAGCGCATGTGGGGGATCATCTAAGAATGAATCATCTAACCCACAGCCAAAAGATACTGATCATGCAGGTGGCAATGAAGAAGTAACCCTCACAATTTGGGATTGGGATGAAGCACACCTTACACATATGACTGAATGGTACCACAAGAAACATCCAAATGTAAATTTTAATACATTGGTCGTTTCTAATACAGATTATTTTCAGAAACTACAGAGTGCAGTGGCAAGTGGAAGTGGAGTACCAGATATAATTTTAAGCGAGATGGGTTACAGAGGAAAAGTCTTTGATTTGGGAATTTTGGAAGACTTGTATAAAGAGCCATATAATGTTCAGCCGGATGAAATGTTTGATTTTGCTAATAAGTTAGGAGCTGGGCCAAAAGGGCAGCTTTATGGTGTAGAACAACAGATTTGTCCAAGTGGGTTTGCATATAGAAGAGATTTAGCAAAAAAATACTTGGGAACGGACGACCCCGATAAAATTGCTGATATGATCTCAGATTGGGATAAATTATATGATATTGGTCAGCAAGTTATAGAAGAAGGTGGAGGAAAGGTTACAGTACTTCCTGGAACGACTGTCCTTATGAATAATATTTTGATAAATCAAGACGTAAGTGATTATATTGATGGCGATAATATTGATTTGACATCACGTTACAGAAATGTGCTCGATATTACAACAAAATTTAACGAGGCTGGAATACTTGGAAAGCAGGAAGATGGAACTCCGGCGTTAAGTAATAGTGTTGCTGCAGGAGAAATTCTATTTTATCCGTGTGCTCCATGGAGTCTCAAATGGAACATTGAGACAAATGATCCGGATGGTTCTGGTAATTGGGGGCTTACGAAAGCACCGGGAAGTGGATTTACTTATGGAGGAACTTCTGTAAGTATTTATTCAGGAAGTAAAAATAAGGAATCAGCATGGGATTATATTAAAGATGTTTATTGTACTGGTGAAGGGGTAAAAGAAGCTTATGATCAGTTTGGATTTATGACAGGATTTAAAGCTCCTTATGAGGAAGATAATTCTTACTTCTTCACAGAACCCGGTCAATATGATGAATTTTTTGGAGGGGAAAAATTGGCGGACTATTTTATCAATACCATCGCAATTACTACAGAAGGTCAAGTTCAGACAAAGAATGAGGCAAATGTGAGAAGTGCGCTTAACAGTGTAGCAACTCAGATGACAGGTAATCCATCTATGACCGCAAATGAAGCGTTGAAAATTTTAAAGGAAGAAACTCAGACTTTAGTTCCAAATGCGGTGATAAAATAATTCAGATTAAGAGAAAAGCTTTTATAAGTTGAGCTTTTCTCTTATCATTTTAATATCTAATAAAAGGAGACCAGCTATGAATAAAAAGAAAAACGGAGCGTTAACTAAAACTAATAAATGGCCGTATATTTTTTGTTTACCATTTATAGCAGCATATTTTCTATTCAGTTTGTTTCCAATGCTTTATTCTCTGAAATTAAGCTTTTTTGATTGGAATGGGATTGGAGAAAAGACTTTTGTTGGTATACAAAACTATGTAAATCTTTTTACAAAAGATCCATTATTTTTAAAATCGTTGTGGAACACAATCATTTTAATGGCATTTTCCACACCAATCACAGTCTTTCTGGGGTTGGGAGTTGCATATCTTCTCTTTGATATCCATCGTGGAAAACATATCTATCAAACTGTTAATTTTTTTCCTTACATAACCACTCCTGTTGCCATAGGATTTATTTTTTCTTATTTGTTTGACTGGCAGTCAGGATATATTAACAAAATCTTGATGAAAGTTGGGATTTTGGACAAGCCTTTTTTCTGGTTAGGGAGCGAGATTGCATCAAAGGTAATTATTGTTATCATGGTTGTATGGCGATATTTAGGTTATTATATGACGATTTATCTGGCGGCTATGACCTCTATGCCCATAGAATTGTATGAAGCTGCAGCCGTAGATGGCGCCAGTAAATTTAAGATTTTTACCAAAATTACAATTCCGATGCTTAGTGGGACTACTAAATTTTTAATTATTACCTCGTTGATTGGTGGATTACAGATGTTTGATGAGCCAAAGCTTCTATTCAGTGGATGGGCCTCTCTCGGAAACGGGCAGACAGGAGGACCAGGATATACTGCACTGACAACAGTGTGGAAATTTTACAATGATGCATTCAATTTGGATTCTCGCCTTGGTTACGGATCTGCAATTGCTTATTCTTTATTTGTTATTATCATGTTGTTTTCTGTTATTGGATATAAGCTAAGCAACGGAAGGGGTGAAACAAAATGAATAAACATCCAAAAAAGAGTGCAGGTGCTATATTAAAACAAGTTTTTCTGATATTAATGACCGTTGTTATGTTTTTTCCCTTATATATTGTATTTGTTATGGGAACATATTATAGCGAGGACATTTTTAAGGGACTTCCGATCCTTCCGGGAAACTATCTAATAGAAAACATTAAGATGGTAATTTCAAAAGGATATTTTAAAGCTTATTTTAATTCTGTTTTAGTTTCTGTTTGCTCTGTAATATTAAGTGTTTTAATTTCTTGTATGATAGGGTTTGCTTTGGCAAAATATAATTTTAAATTAAAAAAAATCATTTTTGGATTTATTATGGCCATCATGATGATACCAGGACAGATTGCTATGATTGGATATATGCTTGAAATGAGAAAGATGGAACTCTTGAATACACTTCTTCCTCTTGTTTTTACATGGTCAGCACACCCACTGGGAGCTTTTTTGATGATGCAGTTCATTAGTGATGGTGTACCTGATGAACTCCTGGAATCTGGTCGTTTGGATGGATGTTCAGAACCGGGAATTCTTTTTAGAATTGTAGTTCCTTGTGTAAAACCGGGAATTCTTACATTAGCGATGCTTGTTTTTTTATCATCATGGAATAATTATATTTTACCGGTTATATTAATCAATAAACAGGAATTATTTACGATCCCCTTAATGATCAACAATCTCTCAAATTCATTTCGGAGTGATTATGGTGCAATTATGTGTGCATTGGCGTTTTCTATTTTGCCTATGATTATAATTTTTAGCTTATGTTCTAAAACATTTATCAAAGGAATTGTGGCTGGTGCAGTTAAAGGATGACCTTGTTTAGAAAACCTTCCCTTTTTATTGTGAGTATTAGTTCTGATTAATGTAGCAATTATTAGAAATTCTATGAGCAACTATTTGCAACAAATAATTGAATTGTTTGTTATTATATAATTATAAATCATAGCAATTTTCATCAAGTTAAAGAAGGAGGGTACCATGAACGAAAACATGATAGGTGTAGACATTTGGGAGGAAAAGGTCATAATCCCTACTTATGAGACAGGCGAAGCTGATAAGAATCCAATGTTTTTTGAAAAACGGGTATATCAGGGAAGTTCAGGAAAGGCATATCCTTATCCACTAACAGAAAAGATCTCATATGAGAAAAAGGATAAAGAATACAAAGCAGTTTTCCTGGAAAATCAATACCTGAAGGTAATGATTCTTCCAGAACTGGGGGGACGAATACAGCGGGCCTATGACAAGACAAACGATTATGATTTCGTCTATTATAATCATGTAATTAAGCCGGCACATGTAGGCCTTTTAGGGCCGTGGATTTCAGGGGGAATCGAATTTAACTGGCCGCAGCATCATCGGCCAACGACGTTTCTTCCAGTAGATCATGTAATTCAGGAGAACGATGACGGAAGCAGGACTGTTCTGGTAAATGATGTCGATCAGATGTATGGAACAAAAGGGATCGCTGGATTCACGCTCTATCCGGATAAATCATACATTGAAATCAGGGGGCAAATTTATAATCGAACTGCAATGCCACAAACTTTCTTGTGGTGGGCAAATCCTGCAATTCCAGTAAATGAATATACCCAGACGATTTTTCCACCCGATGTTCATTCCGTCTATGACCATGGAAAACGCGATGTATCGCGCTGGCCGGTTGCCATGGGTACATATTATAAATATGATTACAGTGAGGGGATTGATATATCCAGACATAAAAATATTCCGGTCCCTTCTTCTATGATGGCAGAGGAGTCTGCATATGATTTTGTCGGAGGATATGATTACAGGAAAAAAGCAGGCCTCTTGCATGTAGCTGATCATCATATTTCGCCGGGGAAAAAGCAGTGGACCTGGGGAAATGGAAATTTTGGACACATATGGGATGAAAATCTAACGGATGAAGATGGCCCCTATGTTGAGCTTATGACTGGCATATATACAGACAACCAGCCTGATTTTACATGGCTGAAACCATATGAAGAAAAAACTTTTAAGCAGTATTTTATGCCTTATAAAGCTGTGGGAGAAGTGAAAAATGCAACTACTGATGCAGTTGTTAATCTCACACTTTCTGACAAAGATAAAATTTATGTCTGCGTATACGCAACATCAAAGTACGATGATGCAGAGATTATAGTTACAAATAAAGAAAAAGAGATATTTCATGAATCCGCAAAGATATCTCCTGAGAATGTTTTTGAGACAATATTTTACTGTGAGGTTGAGAAGGAAGAGGACTTAAAGATTCGTGTACTGGATAAGAACAAAGTGCTTGTTGAATATCAGCCGTTGAAGGAGGAAATTCCAAAACTGGCCGAACCGGCCATAGCGGCGAAAGATCCAGAAGAAATTATGACAACAGAAGAATTGTTACTAACCGGACAGCATATTGAACAGTACCGCCATGCAACTTATCTCCCGGATTCCTATTATCTTGAAGGGTTAAGGAGAGACAAAGGAGATCTACGGCTGAACAATGCCTATGGCCTTCTGCTTATGCGCCGTGGTCAATTTGAGGATGCCGAGAAGCATTTCAAAAAGGCATTGGAACGTCTGACAAGACTGAATCCGAATCCATATGACAGCGAAGCATATTATAATCTGGGCGTTACTTTATTCTATCAAGAAAGATATCAAGAAGCATATGATGCATTTTTTAAAGCCACCTGGACGAATGACCAACAGGAGATGTCGTTTTATTATCTGGCCGCGATACAAGTGAGAAACAATGACTATACGTCTGCCCTTGAGCTAATCGATCAATCACTTGTTAAGAATGCTCATAATATAAAAGCGAGGGGGCTAAGGGCACTTATTCTTCGCAGGCTCGGATGGAATCAGGAAGCAAAGAAACAGATATGGGAAAATCTAAAGCTTGATAAATTTGACTATTATTCTATGTTTGAACGGGAATTTGTGTCCGGGGAGAAAACAGATCGTTTTGTCATGCGCAACTTTCATGAAAATTATCTGATGACAGCCAGAGATTATGCGGAAAGCGGAGGCTATGAGGAAGCTCTTAAAGTCTTGTCCGAGTGTACACAGAATCACCCGATGCTTCACTATTATAAAGGGTATTATTATGGAAAGCTTGGAAATATCGCTGGCATGGAAGAAGAATATCATACAGCAAACCAGTGTGATCCGGCCTATTGTTTCCCAAATAAGTTGAATGATATTGCAGTACTAAATGATGCGATTTTAAATGATCCTTTTGAGGCCAAGGCATATTATTATCTTGGGAATCTTTTCTATGATAAACTGCAATATGAGACTGCAATTCAACTTTGGGAGAAGTCAGAAGAGATCGATGATAAATATCCTACCCTTGAGAGAAATCTTGCTCTCGGATACTATAATAAAAGAAATGATCAGAGTGGTGCGAGGAAGAAACTCGAGAAGGCATTTTCTCTTGATAAAAGTGATGCCAGAGTTTTTATGGAATTAGATCAGCTTTATAAGATACTGGGCGTATCTCTTTCCTATCGTCTGAAAATGTATGATGACAATAGGGCAATTATTACAGAACGCGATGATCTTTACACAGAATATGTGACACTTTTAAATCTTGCAGGACGAAATCAAGATGCTTATGATTCGATCATGAATTATGTTTTTCGTCCATGGGAAGGCGGCGAAGGAAAAATATCCACACAGTACAAGATTGCTTTATCTGAATTAGCACAGAGTGCTTTGAAGATAAGAGAATATCAAAGAGCAAAAGAATTGCTACAATCCGCATTGATCTATCCGGATAATCTGGGTGAAGGAAAGCTTGTCGGCACAAAGGATAACGATATATACTATATCCTGGGACTCGCACTGGAAGGTCTTGGAGAAGATTCCGCCGAAATGTATAGTAAGGCTGCCTGTGGAGAATCAATACCAGCAGGGGCGATGTATTATAACGATCAACCGGCCGATATGGTTTATTACCAGGGAAAAGCATTTGCTAAATTGGGAGATGCAGCAGAATCAAATAAAAGGTTTTACATACTTCTTGATTATGGTGAACGTCATTTGAATGAAGAGATGAAAACTGACTATTTTGCGGTATCAGCTCCTGACTTTCAGATCTTTGAAGGCGATTTAAAAAAAAGAAATAAGGCTCACTGCCACTACATTATGGGTCTGGCCTATCTCGGAATGGGAAGGGCGGATAAAGCAAAAGTTAATCTTCAAAAGACATTGGAGATAGAACCATATCATCAAAAAGCAAGAATATATCTTAGAAAGATGAAGTAGATAACGCAGTGCTTGAAAGACTATTCATCTGTAATCGCATTAGCATGGCCCCGATTGTATCGGGGCTATAATTTTACTCTGAATTGAGCGTAGAAGTGCACAAAAAACACAACCGAAACTATAGACAATCACAACAGTTTTTAGTATTCTATACATAAAGTCTATCTTGTATATAGCAAATTTATGATTCGGAGGCACTTCTATGAAAAACCATCTGAAAAAGGATGAAAAAAGTTTCAATTCTGTAAAATTATTGTTTTCATATCTGGTGATTATCCTGGCACCCACCATAGCCATTATTGTAATTTATGCCAATATGCAGCAGGCATTGATTAACATACAGGCAGAAAGAGTAAGGGGTTTGACGAAGGAGGCGGCCATTGTATTCGATAATGAAATTGATCAGCTGACCAACATAGGAAAGTACATTAGTGATGATGGAAAGCTAAAAGAATACATACAAAACAAAGAGAATTTTGATTCAGAAGAAATTTACTATAAAACATATGAGTTAGCAAGAACTTATCCGAATTATTCACTTATGAATCACTTCGTGAAGTACATCTATATACTTCCAGACAATAATTCTTATATTATCCGGATTCCTCAGGTTATTCCTGATAATCCTAGAAAAACCAGTATGTTAGATATCAGCAGTTCCGAAGAAAAGAACAGTAATCTATTAAAAGAAATGTCTGACGGAAAAGCAGAGGGAATTAGATTTTTCTTGGATTCGGACAGAAACGGCAGCATCTGGCTCTCTCATAGCGTAACCTATCGTGAAGGAAGAGCCACTGTTTTGGTTGAAATGGATGCTGCTCAGGTAAAGCAGTGTATGAAAAATATTCTGGGAAAGAACAAAGGAATTGTTTTCCTAAATGATTCGAACGGTAATATCTTTTTTGTTTATGACAATCTGAATGAGAATCCTTTACGACTTAAAAGTGAATCAAAGTGGCATCAATACCTGAATAAGGCCGGGTGGAAAAAGAAAGAAATTAGTGTAAATGCTGTCGGCACGGTACATAATCAATGTGAGTTTATAACGGTGATACCAAAAAAGGTGCTATTATCCGAGGTAGGGAAAACACATTACCAGATATTATTGTTGTGTATTGCTTCTTTGATGGTCGGGGTTCTCATATGTCTCTGGTACTGGCAGAGCAGCCGTCCGGTTGTCAGGAAATTCATGAAGCTGACGGGGCAAGATTCAAAAAAAGATATAGATTTTCATGGAGTGCCAGATATCTGGAAGAAAACGGAGCGGGTTCTAGAAAGAATGGATGTTTTGCAGACTACAGTTGTGAAACAGAAAAAACTTGCTGAGGAGATAATATGGGGCAGGATACTTTTAGGCTCTTATCCCTCTGAAGTTGATTTAAAACAGGAAATGAACAGGGCAGATGTTTCCATTCAGGTGATGTTTCCCTGCTGTGTTGTTGGGATGATTATGGAACCGCTTTTGGATTCCAATATTGAGACTCTGAGAGATGATCTTTCAAAGAAGATGAAAGAGCTTTCAGAAATCTTATCTGGGGAATATAACTTTTACCTTATACCGATGAGTGCCTGGAAGTACACCCTTATTTTATCGCAGGAAGGAGCTGTCAGTATAAATCAAAGGAAAGAATTTGTGGAACGGGTAAACTATGCTTTGTATAGTCAGATGCCTCTTAATATCTATGCGGGAATCAGTGATGAAGCCTATGATCTAAAATCTGTTTCAGAACAATATGAAAATGTTCAAAGAATCTGCGAATATGCGAGGTATCACAAAGTTCGATTGCCTCTTTTCTTAAAGGATATTCCACGAAATCAACATGTCGTATTCACGGTAGACCTAGAACTGCAGCTGGAAAAAGCAATTGAAAGCGGGATATGTGAGCAGCTGCGGATACTCATGGATCAGATTATGGAGAGCAATATGAGACTTCCGGAACAAGGGTGCCAGTCAATGACACATACCGTTGAAATTATTCGAAGTGTCATACTGCGATGCCTGGATCAGGAGTCCTGCAGCCAGGATCGGGATCAGTTGTTTGGCGAGACGCAGCGTGCAAAAACAAGTGAAGAAATAGAAAAAATTGTATTTAAGACTTGTAGTTATTTTGAACAGAAGAAAAAGCTGTTGGAAAGTGATGAAGAAAACCGTTTGAAAAATAAAATCATGGATGTCATCCGTATGGAGTATGTGCAAGAAGGATTTAATCTTACGGCACTCTCCGAGAGAATCCATATATCAGAACAAAAGTTATATCGTGATTTTAAGAAATTGTTCGGGGTAAGTTTTGCAGCTTACCTGGAGATGCAAAGAATCAGGTTTGCTGAGGAGAAACTGAAACAGGGAGAACACGTGCAGGATGTGGCGGAGAATGTTGGATATAATAGTGATTATTCATTTCGCCGGGCTTTTAAAAGAGTAATAGGGGTGACTCCGAGTGAATATCAAAAAATGTATGGGCGATAAAAAAATGTACGTTGTCAAAAATGATTTGTGTCATATATAATAACAGCACAAAATAATTTGCAGAGGCAAACAGAACATGTGTAATGTGTACAGAATAAAGCTTGGTAATTCAGACATCTGCACATCTAAATCTCATTATTTTAAAATTTTAAGGAGGATATGTATGAGAAAGATTTTAAAAAAGGTATCTGTAACAGGGCTGACTGCTGTGTTGTCTATTTCAATGCTGGCTGGATGCGGATCAAAACAAGATGATAACGAGAAGAAAGTGGAACTTAACAAGGCAGGAACTTATCCGATTGTAAAAGACGGAACGATTAATATGACAATGTTCACTATGAGCATGCCGAATGTCGAAGATTTTGCTACAAATGATTTTACAGAATTTATGGAGAAAAAGACAGGGATTAAGATGGAGTTCATCACGGGAGGACGTGATGATTGGTCTGACAAACTGAATATGATTCTGCAGTCGGATGATTATCCGGACATAATCTTTGGAGTCTCTCCGGATATAGCGAAATATGGTGTTAAGGAAGGAATCATTATTCCTTTGGATGATTATATTACGGAGGAAAACGTACCGAATTACCTGCGGGTTATGAAAGACTATGATATGGATATAACTCGCGAGACAGATGGGAAAATATATTCACTTGCCGAGGTAAACGATTGCTATCATTGTAGCTATGGAAGAAAATTGTGGGTAAACAAGCATCATCTGGATGAGATGGGTGTTGGTGTTCCAACTACTACAGATGAGTTTATGGATGTCTGTAAAAAATTCCTGGAGTATAAGCCGGATGGAATTGCGGTTGCCGGAGCTGAACAAGGTTGGTTCTCACGTATGCAGGATTGGCTGATGGGGGCATATACATTCATACCAAGTAAATCGGCTGCATTTACCGTCAGAGACTTTGCAGCGGTGAACATGGATACAGACAAGATTGTGGACGTTGCCACCACAGATGAATATAAGGAAGGTTTGAAGTTTATCAAGCAACTTTATGATATGGGAGCGATATATGATGGGAACTTCACACAAACCGGTGAACAGATGAAGACACTGGTTAACCAGCCAGACGAACCTGTTTTGTTTTTTGCAGATGGGACGATATCCGATTCCATTGATTCTGTTTCCAATAATGAACTTTACAGGCATTATGAGGCAATGGCACCCATTAAGGGACCTGATGGGACTCAGATCGCATGGAAAGAGCGAAATTCCGGATTGAGTTCGGGCGGAGTCTGTATTACAGATAAGTGTAAAAATCCTGAGGCAGCCTTACGTTGGGCAGACTTTTTCTATAGCGAGACAGGTGACCTTTCCTCTCAGTATGGTCCGGAGGAAGGCAAGGACTGGGAGTTAAATCCAAAAGGAAAAGTTGGCATGGATGGAAATCCTGCACTTTACGAAGTTTTAAATGCATATTCAGCAGAAACCCAGAATCATGACTGGCAGGATGTTGGAATTCGTGTCGCTCCCAGGGATTATCGAATGGGGCAGGCGATGGATATAGATGTGGATCCGTATTCTCCGGAAGGTCTGGAAAAACTTCTGTATGATGCGACGAAGGAATTGTATGAACCATATGGCGAGAATACGAATCTGGCTAATATAGAGGTACTGAAAGTAACCGATGAAGAAAGTACAGATATGTCAACGACAGCAGTAGAGGTTTCAAAACTTATTGATGAGAATGCGGTAGCTTTTATGACCGGAGAAAAAGACATTGATTCTGAGTGGGATAAATATCTGGATGCTTTGGATAAGGCGGGGCTTCCGGAACTTATAAAAACATATCAGACTGCCTATGACAGAATGCACTCTCAGAGTAAAGAGTAACTAGCAATTCAAGGCTCTCCGAACATATCAATCGTGAGAGCCTTTATGGGAGGATATTCTATGCAGAAAAAGAGAAAGAAAAAGAGTTCCAACTGGCAGTTTTGGGCTATCATTGCACTGCCTGTCATCTATGCAATTGTATTCGCATATATCCCAATGGGAGGTATCATAATTGGGTTTAAGGATTATAGTATTCGCAAAGGGATACTGGGCAGTGACTGGGTAGGCCTTAAGTATTTTAAACAGTTTCTTACATCTACAAACAGTCTGCTTGTCATAAAGAATACGTTTATTTTAGGCATCTACACTTTGTTTACGTTTCCGGTACCGATTCTTCTAGCAATTGGAATTAATGAAATGCGCAGCAAATGGTACAAGAAAACTGTCCAGATGGTTACATATGCACCGTATTTTATCTCGGTCGTTGTGCTGGTAGGAATGATGATGCAGATGATGGATCTGAGAAGTGGGATCATCAATGTATTACTTGGTAAAGTTGGAATTGGACCGGTAAACTTCTTTGGCAATCCGAAAGTTTTTCGATCGCTTTACGTGTGGAGCGGTGTATGGCAGACGGCAGGGTATTCTTCAATCATCTATGTGGCTGCACTTTCCGGGGTCTCATCGGAACTTGAGGAGGCAGCAATCGTAGATGGTGCAAGCAGATTCCAACGTATTCTGCACGTAGATCTTCCATCCATTTGGCCGACCATTATTATCATGCTGATCTTTAGCTGTGGGAATATTATCAGTATTGGAATGGATAAGATCTATCTGATGCAAAACTCGATGAATGCGTCCGTATCGGAGGTCATCTCAACGTTTGTTTATAAAGTGGGTGTAGTAAATTCCAACTTTGGCTATTCAACTGCAGCAGGTTTGTTCCAGTCCCTTGTTTCCTTCATATTATTGATTGTCGTAAACCAGGTCTGTAAAAAGTTTACAGAAACAAGTCTGTGGTAAGGAGAACAAGATGAAAAAAAGTAAATTTCGTTATATGAGTGCAGGGGATAAAACCTTTACTGTCGCAAATTACGTTTTCCTGACGCTGATATTTGTTGTTATCTTATACCCGCTCATCTATGTAGTTTCCGCCTCTTTCTCTGATCCACAGGCGGTAATCAGCGGTGAAGTTGTTTTGTTTCCGGTAAGGCCGACTTTAAAGGGCTATAAGGCGGTATTTCAGAATAAAAAGATTATAACAGGATTCATCAATTCATTCATTTATTTATTCGCCGGGACTGCATTAAACCTTGTTATGACTATGCTCTGTGCTTACCCCTTATCAAGAAAAGAGTTTAAGGCACGAGGTTTTTTGTCATTGTTTTTTGTATTTACCATGTATTTCAGCGGGGGGATGGTTCCGACCTATATTCTGGTAAATAAACTGGGACTGTTGAATACAAGAGCCGCCATGATTATTCCTTCTGCAATGTCTACCTACAATATGATTATTTGCAGAACCTATATTATGAACACAATCCCGGATGAATTATATGAAGCTTCTCAGTTAGATGGATGTACGCCATTCAGATATCTGCTTTCTGTCGTCATGCCTCTGTCAAAGCCTATCATGGCAGTACTTACTTTATATTACGGCGTGTCCAGATGGAATGACTATTTTACGGCAATGCTTTATCTCAACAAAGATAAACTCCAGCCGCTTACAACGATTATGAGAGAGATTCTGATTATGAGCAAAGTGGATATGACCAAAGTAGCAGATGCATCAGCGGTCTCAAAATTACAGGGAATGTCAGATCTGCTGAAATACTCTACCATTGTTGTGGCATCCCTTCCTGTGATGTTGCTATATCCATTTGTACAGAAATATTTGGTAAAAGGAGTCATGATTGGTTCGGTAAAAGGATGAGCGCGTCCGTGTATCATAAGGGGTCAAATTAATTTTGACCCCAACATCTATAATATGATGATACCAGGGTCAAAAGGTCCTGCGTTTCATGCTTGCATGAAAAAGCAT
>ENA-UOOI01003096-UOOI01003096.1-fermentation-metagenome-genome-assembly--contig:-NODE-3096-length-13103-cov-40.639408_pt1 | contig 13103 bp, 12 predicted proteins | sample MGYA00245779_ERZ724027 | MGnify/ENA primary metagenome ERZ724027 (study PRJEB28704, sample SAMN03018318) | fermentation metagenome | biome: anthropogenic terrestrial biome; feature: soil... | reverse complement strand
GGATTGCTGATCCCGTTGATCCTCGCCAGCTCCTGGTAGGTCGTGTGATATTTGGTGGCGATCCCGGACAAGGTATCGCCGGAGCGGACCGTGTAGGTTGACGTGCCGGAGACAGTTTTTGCCGCGGTCGCCGGCGCGGAGCCGGCGAGGCGGATCACCTGGCCGACATGGATCAGATTGGGGTTTGCAATGCCGTTAATTTTGGCCAGCTGCTGATACGTGGTGCCGTGACGGGCCGCAATGCTGGAGAGCGTGTCGCCGGCCCGGACGGTGTACGCCGCAGCCGAAGATACAGCGGCGGGTTTGGCGGTTTGAGCAGGCTGTGGGGCGGCCTGCGGGGCAGAGGCATAAGCCTTAATCACCGTGTCCATGTCCACGTTGCCGCCGATGCCGTCTACATGCCCCGTGGAGCCGGTCTGCTGGATCGCGCAGCTGGCGTCCGGCCCGCCGGTATAATCCGCCAGCCAGACGTCCCACGCCGCCAGAGTCGCGGCAGAAAAGATATTGCGCCGGTAATCGTTGTTGGTGTAGAGTACGCCGGTATATCCGTCCGATTTGGCCGCGCCCAAAAATGCGTTGACCATCTGATTAATCAGTGTATTGGACGGCGCCGCACCGTGGATTTTGCGGTAATAGTTGTAGCTGTCGTATTCGTAATCCTCGGCTACGAACAGGATATGCGCCTTGTACGGCCCAATGATCTGTTTGCAGACGGTCCACTCTTTGAGCGCGTCCTGCACGCTGTCGGCGTAAGAAAAGTAATAGATTGCCACCCTGAGGCCCGCCTTGACTGCTCCGGAGATGTTGGCCGTGAATTGTTTATCCTGCTGGGATATGCTGTTGCCGTACCCGGCCCGGATGATGGCGCCGGCGATGCCGGATGCCCGGACCTTCGGCCAGTTGATCACGTCATTGTGAGCTGATACGTCAATCCATTTTTCGCTCATGCTAAATACCCCGCTTTCTTCAGCATCTCTTTTTCGGCGGAGATATCGGCGGCGCAATTTACGGCGATCTGCCGCACTTCGGCGATGGCCACGCCTTCGGCGGCCGCCGCCTGCTCGGCTGTTTCCCCGTAGGCAAATGCCTTGATGATCTCAAATTTCTGTTGATTGGTCATGCTATACACCCCATCCTTATAGTACCGGCTGGTCGTCCGGTTGGTTACTTTTGATACGGCGATCGGCATAATTTTAGCCGCCCCGGCTGGGACGGCTACGTTGTGGGCTGTGTTGGATTGTCGGGCTGCATCAACTCGTCCAGCTTCTGGCGAGCCTCTTCCCTTTGCCTGATCAGGTCCGCGTAATCTTCTTTCGTCGCGACCCCTTCGATGATCTTGTTGTCAATGTAGTCGGTATGCGCGAGAAAAGTCTGATAATACATCAGTTCCGCGTTCCGGTCGTCACCGCCAAGCTGCTGCTTCATTTTGTCGAGCGTCGGCATCGTTCCGATCATTGTATTCATCTCCTTTCCATGATCACGGGCCGTATCCGATATGGACGTTACGGCCCCAGATCGAGTAGTTGAATATGACGTCAAGGTTGGTTACCTGGGTCGGAGAAATTACATCGAACTGGAAGGAAGTTTTCGTGACAAGCCTGGGGCTGCAAGGGACCAAATCGCCGGTAGAAAGCGCACCAACATAAATCGATGGTACATATTGATCATTGTCGTTCTCAATTTCAATCGGCAAACCGATTTGGTATCCCTGGAAATGATACATATTTCCCCATGGGACGGTAACCGTCATGTGCGTCTCGTAGGTCCCCCACTGGTGTTGTCTGCCGTCGGCGTATCGGCAGTAATGCTGTGTCGAGTTGTTGAATTTATCAAAATCCGGGAACCAGAACGATGCGTTCGTGCTGGAATAAACTAGCCGCTGCTTGATATCGCCGCACTGATACAGCGAGAATGCGGTCTGTAAAACCCGTGTGCCATCCACCGGCATTACGAGAAGCATAAACGGGTGATATTCCTCCGTCGACAATTTAGGGAAGGGGCTGTCCTGAAAGCCGGCCCCGTTGAGGACCCGATAATATCCAGGCACCGTCACCGTTTTTAGGTTCGGCGTGGTGGATGATTTAATATCCTTCGCGTCGGAATTGTTGAACAGGGAGAACGGGATCCGGAGCTGCTGCCCAACCTTCGGAACGGTCACGCCGCCGAAGGTGGCGGACGTCACCCCGCCGACGATCTGCGAAACGTCCAGCGTCGTCCCCGTGGTGTTCGCAGTCGGAACGCTCGCCGGGATTGCTTTTCCCTGCACCGTCGGCATCCCGGCCCCGAGCTGAAGGTCCGTCAGATTGTCCGTATGGGTGGTCGTGGTGTTGTCCCAGATCACCCCGCAGAACTTTTCCGACCCTGCGGCGCCGCCGGCCGCCGAGCGATAAATGGCCCGGCCGATGCATCCGGCCGAGCCTAAAGGCAAATTTGAAATGACAACCTGTTGAGATTTTGGTGATATGTCGTATGAACTTCTCTTCGCTGCGGGGGAAAAGCCGTTGACGTAATAGGTCCCGTCAAGATTTTTGTATCCGGAGATCAGCACTTCGCGGTAGTGGTAACTCCCCAGCAGATTCCCCGCGGTCCCGGCCGCATACGTCGCCTTGGACGGCGTGGGCTGTTTGGGGCAAAAAGCGATCGGACCGACGTCCGCATTGCCCAGGAAGCCGTGCGCGGCACGGTCGGCGTATGTAATCATTCCCACTGCGACGAAAGCTTTTGCAATCGCCGCCGTAAGGTTCTCCTGGTTGGAATCGTCGCTGCTCGTCCCGTTGTTGGCCATGAACTGGGCGATTGCCGATGCCATGATGGTTGCCTGATGCATCGATTTATTGAAGCTGTACGGGTCGGCCGGCGTGTTGATCTGCGCCCCGTTCATCCGTGTCGTGTCCGAGGTATAATGCTCGTCCGTCGTCATATTGGCGTTTGCAGAATCGAATACTTGAAAATTATGTGTTGCCATTACTTAGCCTCCTTCATTCCCGCGCCGAAAAAATATCTTTTTCTGCTCAATTGCCATTTGATTTACCCCCCAATTTTTATCTCATTGCCTGTCATATGTTTATTTCCACCGTCCCCAAATATCGTAATAATGCTCCGTATGTGCATTTGAAAATGAAGTTGGTGAAAACACATCGTAATGAATGCTGTTGCCGTCCTGCACATTGATTCCGGATGCCCAAGCGTTGGCGCCAGTAACGTATATATTCATGGTGCATGTAGCTGGTCCTACAAGGGCAACTTGCAAGCCAAAGGAATAATCATGAAATCGATATACAGAACCCATGCCAACGGTTATCGACATAGCAACATCAATTCTTCCCCATTGGTGGACTGTGCCGTCTGGATACTTGTGCCAGTGCCTCATTGTGCTCCCGTCGTCCCAATCTTCGTTGTAACATTTAACCCCATGAGTTGTGTCAAGATATAGTCCAGCTTTTTCTATGCCATTTAGAAATACTTCTAAATAAATTTCAGGTGCGCTGTTATCAGCGCCTCCATCAATACCAATTGAACTCCCCGTTATTGGAGTATTTGTTCCATTGGTATTTTCTTCTGTACCAAGGGTTATGCCGTAAAGGCGCTTCCCGCTTTGCTTCGATATTGCTATATAAGGGCCACTGCCATTTTGTGTGCTGATAATAGTTGAATAATACATGTTGTCATAATCGCCGGACTCGCCGGAACCGTGATGGTACGATGAATAAAGAGTACTAAGCAAATTGCCATTGCTATATAGTCCAATGCCGGTGCCTGTTTGTGTTCCATCTTGCGTTTGCAGGCTAAGCTCCCCTATCTTTGCGTAATAATTGCTTGTAGTGTCGTAGATCTTCTGCACTTTAAGTGTGTTGGTGTCGATATTGTCGCCGTTGATGAAAGTGGCGCCGTCGACCGACAAATCCGGATAGGGTGTCCATGCCGTAGGGATATTTCCCTCTTCATATTTGACATTGGCGAGGTAGAAGGTAACGCTTGGTTCCGATGGAGACGAATAAAAGCATAAGGCCCCGCCGCTTCCATTCCAAGTGCCGGTACCGTGAAAATACTGCCATGAGGTAGTCAGGGAAATCGTCGCCGTAACGTTGTCGGAATCCTCATGGATAACGGTAAAAGTACAATTGGAATCGGCTTTCATCCAAGCGCCCCAGGTATATTTTTGATTTGCGATTCTTCCCTGGGGGCGCATATAAACTCCGGCATAGGCTTTACTGGTAACGCCTTTTATGGCATATCCGAACGTATCGTCGGTTATGACCGAAATAATGCCGTTGAGGTTTGTGCTGATGTTTTTCAGCCCATTTGAAAAGTTGGAATTCAGCAGCAGATTCGCCCCGCCGACATTCAGGTTGTTGAAAGTCACATATCCGTTCAGATTCAGCTTTTCGGCGTTGATGCTGATCTCCTCGGCTGACTGATTGATCTCGGAAATGATTGTGGCCTTGTTGGCCTTTCCGGCCATGTCGGTGTCGTAGACCGATTTCTCGACCCGGAGCGCAATTTCGGACGCATTCTGATTGATCTGGGACTGCTGCTGCGTGATCGTCGTGCTGACGGCCGAGACTTTTCCGTCTGTATAGGCTTGCTGGTCCGCGTCGGCCAGGCAGTAATCCGTGGGCTTGGTGCCGATCTCGAATTTCGGCTTCGCAATGTCAATATAGGTCCCGTCAGTGTAGACCAGGTCCTTGATATCGATGGCCCGGATCGACGTGTCGCCCACGGTCGCCGTCGCGTAGGCGCGGTACAGACCGCCGCCCAGGTTCTGGATGGTTGCCTGGACGATATGCTCCGCGGTGTTGTTCGTTTCGAAGAAATCAAAGCTGAATCCCAGCGTGGTGCTGTCCGTCTTGAAATAAAAGCTTTCGGTATAGGTAGCGCCGTGGATCGTATCGACATTTTTGTTTTGCAGGATTTCCGTGACGTCCGTGTTCAGCGGCAACCGGTAATAGCCGTTGCCCTGGTCCTCGGCATCCGTGTTTTCGCTCTCGCTCCACCCGTGCAGCGTGGGAAGTGTCGCGCTATCCAGCAGGAGCTGCACGCCGCCGATCTGTACGCCGTTGATCGCTGTCTGGACGTCCTGCTCCGTGATCTTGGAACTGAGCTCGGTCTTGATATTGTCGATCTGTGTCTGGATGTCCCCGGAGCCGGGCGCCTGATTCAGAAAGGCAAAATAAATCCCGTCCTGCTGAAGGACGACCCGAAGCGTCAGCCGGTCGACCTTGAAATCCGGGACGGCTGTATTCGGCAGAGAAAAGGAACAGGCGTATTCGCCCGGGGACGCCGTCATGTCCGGGGTCACGTCGAACTTGGCGATCCCGGAGAAGGCGTCCATCACGGCACCGTCGTTATAGGCGCCGCTCGGCCCGGCAAAAATTCTCGGCGTGCATCCCGTCAGGTCGACCGGCTTTCCGTCGACATCGAGGAAGATGGCCACAATCGACTGCGGCCAGGAGCTTCCTTGCATGGATATTACATCGGCGGTCCCGATGGGCTGCATCTGCATCGTTATTGCTGCGCTTGCCATATTGTAATAATCACCCCGCTCACACGCTGCGGATGGGGAGCCAGTACCCGGTTCCCCATCCGGAAAATACATCGTTGCCCAGGCGTATCCCCGCGATCCGTCCGCCGCCGTCGCTGGTAACGACATTATGCTGATAAACAGAAACGGGCCGCGCCGTTCCGCTGATTGCCTGCGGCTCGGCGGCCTCGTAGAGAACGGTCACGGGATTCGCTGCGAGCCATGCTTTGAGGGCTTCGACCTTTTGGCCGTCTGTCCAGGGAGCGGCATAATCGACGTATTCCGTCGCGGCCGTCCCCTCTTCAAGCTGGATCTGCGAAAACGTTGCGGATCCGCTTGTGTCCGCGTCGGTCGCATAAAAGACAAGATTGACGATGCCGTCGTCCGGAGCCGTGAAGGTCAGCGACGGGCTGAGCGTGGAAGCGTCTCCCGCTAAAATAGTGGTCCCAGCGCTGTCATAGACCGCAATCCCGCCGCCGGATTCGGCCGTCCTTGTCGAGGTCGCAAAGATACAATATTGCGTGCCCGCTTTCAGATTGAGCTTATAGGTAGCCGCCCCCTGGCTTCCGGTTGCGGTAACGGTGAAGCCGCCCGCGACGGCGTCGGACAGTGTGGCGGCATTTAAGCTTGTCGGCGTTTGCGCGGCGTCAAACAGGTTTTTGCTCCCATCCGACCAGCCGGGAAGGCGGGCCGTCGAGATTGTGATCTGGATACGGGTGCCGTCAACCGAAATTCCTTCCGTCGTCCCGCCCTGATTCCGGCTGATTGAAGCAAACCGATTCGATACACAGTTGATGGCGTCGTAATCGGTCCCCGCCGTATCCGTGGCCGCAAGAAAAATTCGAAGGAAGCCATCTGCGGATGCGCCAAAGGTCCAGTCTTCGCTGCCGTCCAGCGCCCGGTTCTGTATTTTCTGCGTCCCGGTACCGTTCATCACGTCCCACTCGTCCGCCACGCCGCTCGGCAGGCCGTAAAGCGCCTGCGGAAATGTGATCGTCTGCGTCTGGCTCCCACCGTCCGAAATTGTCATTGATGTGGCGCCGGAAAGCTCATATGGGTTATCCGGTGCCTTATCGCCTGAACCGGTTTCGGCGGTATTGCCGGACACGGAAAACGCGAGGACGAGAGTGTGCGGCGCCACGTCAAACTCTGCCGGAGTATCAATCGGCGCTGGCATGTCTTCCGGGTTGGCAAGAGTGCCTTCGGAAAGCGAGTGAGTGTCAAAGCCCCAGGAGAATATCTGGTTGGATGTGACGTTGATCGTCGTTCCCACGCCTTCCGGCCGGGGTACAATCAGACCCTTTTCCAGCTCGTCTTTGATGAGGGACGTCGTCCGGCCGAAGATGATGATGGACACCGTCATATCCTGGTTGTCGATGATGATGAAATACAGGCCGGTATCCCCCAGAACCGTCTGGAACAGGTTGTACAGATTCGGGATGGTTCCGTCGAAGTGCTCGGAGATAATGGTCGCCTTGAGTACGAGACGGTAGTTGTTGTCGTCCATAATCGGCGAGACGCCTTCCGAAGGCTGAAAAGGGAGCCGCCGCGGCCGGCCGAGGATGTCCCCGATCCGGTCGAGCTGGATCCCGACGGCATGGTCAATATCGTACTGGGCCGGAAGGGCGTTCAGAAGGTCCTGTGCGCTCTGGACCGGATCCAGGGCAGATTTGACCCATGCCGCGAACTTCGGACGCGTCCGGTGTTCCGGGATAACGAGGTCCATATAATCCACAGTTTACAGCCCCCCAGTAACAGTCACTTCTCCGGCTTTTGCCACGCCGTCCCAGTCGATTTCGATATTGTCGCCCGCCGCGCCGCCGCCCTTGCTGACGGTCAGCGAAACGATTCGGAAGCAGGGGTTCTTCTGGCTGGGCATGGCGGTCAGGGCCGGAAAAAATAGTGAGGACGCCTGCACCGACGCCCCGATGTCGAGCGTTTCCAGATACTCCTTGACATTGGCGATCATTTGATTCTGCACGTCCTGTGAGTATTCAGAACCCAGCAGAGCCACGGTAATTGCGACATCGACGACGGAATAAGCCGGCCGGGAAAAGTTCGTGCTGCCGCCGACCGAGAACTGCGACGGCAATGTGATCTGCGTGGTCCCGTAGGTCCCGCACCCCATGGTCTTCGCCTTGGCAATCGTCGACGCGATGGCCTGATCGTCCCCACCTTCGACCACTGGGGCAATGGAATGGGACGGGATCCCGTTTGCGTCGGTCGCGTTGGTGTAATTTTCGTACACGCGGGAGCGCGTCACTCCGTCCACGGTCCGGATCGCGGCGGCGGTGGCGTTGAGCGGCGTCTGCGCCGGAAGGTCGACGCTGATACTCTGGCGCGCGCGAAGCTCCAGATCCGTTTCCGTTGGGACGCCCGGGATTGCCGCGGCGGCGTTCGAGACCGAATACCATCCGTATTGTGGGTTGACGATCGTCTGGATCGTCCCGATCCCGGCGACGACGTTTCCGGGGACCTCGCAGGTTGCCGTACAGGACAGCACCCCGGACTCCGGAATCGTAATGTTCGGAGGAAGATCCCACTTGTACTTCGCCGTATCCTGCACAATGCCGTCCGGGATAACCGTGCCGGGTTCCCCGACGCAGGTGATCTGCACCACAGAATAGGTCGCAGGGAGCCGCTGCAGGCCGTTCAGTTTGACCAGGCTGTCCAGCGACGTCCCAATCGCAGTCTGCGGCGATTGGTTGTTGACGGCGAGCTGACAGCACTGCACCGCGTCATACACGGCTTTTGAGACCGCCGCGATATACTGCATGTCCTGGCTGTCGTTCCCCAGGTAGATGTCCTGCCCGAAGATTGACTTTGCCTGGTCGATGAAATAATTCTGGATGTCCTGAAAGGACGGGATATGCAGCCCGTTGACATCGATATAAGGCGTAAAATAGGCCATGCTACAAATTCACCCCCACGGAAACCGCACCGAAAGCCGTGTCGGCGCTGACCGATGCGATATACTTTCTTGCCGGCGTTATTTTGCTCTCGAACGATTTCACCCCGATGACATACGGCGTTTCTAGAATGCGGGACCGGATAACCATATCGATCACGTCTTTGTCGTAGGACCCCGCCATCTGCTGAAAAAAAGGAAGGCCGTCGTCGAGGTCTTCCCAGAATTCATTGCGGAACATTTTCAGCTTTGTTTCGATCGCCTGCCGGACTGCTTCGATGTCTTCCAGAAAGTCCGTGTTGCCGAACCCGAAAACATAGTCGCCGTCCGGGGACAGCTTCCGGTATTTTATGGTGCTCATATTGCATCATCCCCCATCAGTGGGAAATATAGACCCCGTTGCAGAACATGGCCCATTCCGCGTCACGCCGGTGCACAAGGCCGGGAAGGACCTTGCCGTGAGCATGGCAGTATTCCTCGAAATCGGCCTTCAGCGTGGCGCTGGAAGCGTGTGACCGGATGTCCCTTTCCAGTTTTGAACCTTTCAGCCGGCCGGCCCCCAGGTTGTAGACGAAACTGACGAGCGCGTCGAACTCGTTCTGCTTCAGCGTAAAATCGCTGAATATACTTTTTACCGAATTGATGAATGAGGAAAGGTCGCTTTTCAGCATCGCTTCGCCCTGTTCCCTGGTCAGCGGGTTCGGCCCCGTCCAGGGCGGCGTGAAGGTATGCCCGAAACCGATCGTAGGAGTGCCGCCGCTGTCGTTGTAAGGTGTGGCGACCCAACCCTCATAGCTTTCGATAAACTTTACGAGCGCGTCGCTGACGCCCGTGCCGTTATTTGCGGTGGATGCGGTGATCTGCCCGCCGTAGCTTGTGGACTGGCTGACGGTCACGCCGAAGCCGACGATAGCCACGGCGTTTGAAATGTCGTGCGGACGGAGAATCTCCTGATTCTGGGCCGTCGGGGTCCCGGATGCGTTCTGCCCGCCCTGTTTGATCCAGCCCGAAAAATCCTTGTCGCAGTAGATGATCAGCACGGACTGTCCCACGGCCGGGGCAGCTCCGCCAATGGAAAGGTACGGCGTGTCTGGGATCTCCGGCGGGTCCTTCCAGGTGATCTTTCCGTCGCTGCCGACGATCCGGTCGCGGATGATCGGCTTGACTGTGATCAGGCTGTCGCTCCCCACGGCGGTAATGACGCCGATGTCGGCGACGTGCAGGGACGAGAAAATACTGTTTTTCAGCTCGTCGTAGGTGGCCTGCTGAATATTGGTGCGCTCTGATATGGAAAGCACGGGATCACCCCTTTCGGGTATAAATTTAGCGCCGCATTTCTGCGGCGCTAAAATATTCTAAATGCAAAAATAATATCATAAATAAGACGATTTACTGTTGAAAGGTGCTGGAATCCGGATCGACTTCGATTTGACCACCTAATGTTTCACTCTCGGAGTTCTCAGTAATAATGGCAGATTCCGCATAGTTGCCTTCATATTCTTCCTTCGAGGTGTTTGGATCGACTCTGGGCTGATTCATCACATAATTTTTCCCGTCAATCCACAGATAACAGACTAAAAAATGGGACTGATTCGGCGATATTTGAATCCCTGCCTTAATATCATGTTCCCATCCCCCATTATCCAACATTTTACCTGTGACTATGTACTCATTGTTATCCATATTGTTCACAGAAATGGTTTCCTTTTCAAAGGAACCTTCGCTGAAATCCTGGTAATGATTCTGGATATAGCTTTCTGCATCGTCTTGCACTAAGTTGCCCCCACCGTTAGAATTTGGACTTATGATAAAAATAAGGGAAAAGGACACCACGGCCAAAATCAGAAAGGCTGTGAAAACCTTTTTGGAGCTTTTGAATTTTATAAAAGCAAAGACAGTCGATGCAATTGAGATAAAAGTTAATCCAATTACCCAATTACAGATCAGAAGAATTACTGCTATAATCCCAAATATGGCATACGGAACCCAGTTCCTCTTCCTTTTGACTACTCTATGAGGCATGGACGCCGCATCTTCGACTTCCGCGTGGATCCGCTGCTTGCACTCAGGGCAAATCCCCTGATCGTTCAATTCGGCTTCTTTTCCGCAAAGCGCACACTTTCCCATAGCCTTTTATCTCCTCGCATGAATTATACAGATGAATAATAGGCTTATTTCTAATTTTTGTCAATATCAGTTCGCGGTGTAGTTCGGATTCGTCAGCATCGACATCATTTCGCCGCCCTGGTCAACCGCCACAATGTCGGAATACCATTCGTTCCCTCGGGTATCGCCGGTAAACGTAACAGAGCACACGCGGTAAATTCCGTTTGGATCGAGCGTATATGGTGTGGAAATTCCTTGTGAAAATGTCCCTATTTGCACCATCTGTTTTGTAATATACCGGCTTGGAATGTATATCAGCCCATAAGGCATAATTTTAGGATTTAGCAGGCACCGAACCGTTATTCCGTAATTAACTTGCTGCGGGTTTCCAATTAATCCGGTCTGCGGTGTTAATTCAACCGCCTGCTTTAAGTTGTTTGGAAGCTTATCAGCCGAATCAGAATAAGAAAATATATGCAAGGTTCCGTTATCTACAAACCATGTCCCGTTGATCGTCCGCGCAATATCGGACAGTGTCTTTTTGGGCTGTCCGTGGACCGCAGCACCTTTTGAATATATGATTTTATCAAGAATTGGGCTGGTATATCCAAGAGAAATGGGATTTGATGCTTTATTGCAGATATTCTTCACCACTTCCCTCGCTGTCTGCCCTTTTGCATAAGTAAAGGAACAAAAAGAACTATTCAGGAATTGGTCCCCATCAATGGTAAGAATATTCAAAACAAAATCGACGCCGTTCTGTTTGGAGCGGGTACACATAATAACATCGCCATCGAATATTTGACCATAATTGCTCAGGTATCCAGCCTCGACAATGACACGGTATCCCTGCTGAATAATTGCGTTTTCATTGTCGGGAGTGAGGTTATAAATTGAAATAATCGCCTGGTTGGGATAATACAAGGCAACGCGACGAATAGAAAATTGAACTCGTAGATCAGATACGTCAAGAACCTTATCAGTATTTTTTTCTTTAGCAAATTCCTGGTTGTATGTCTTGGCGTCCCCCGTTGTCTTGACCGGTTCAGTATGATGATAGATTTTTACCCGGTAATTTCGCTTCCAGTTCAGAGACGAAGGAAGGGCTTTATTCACCGGCATATAAGTTGTCTTGGTATCCGAATTAGAATCTGCCATTATTGCAACACCCACAATAATTTAAAATTTTGGCCGATATTGGTATCGTCCGGAGCTTCGATCGTCGGGTCCCCCGTATTGACGACGTACAGGCTTCCAATGTTTAAATATTGATATTGTTCCAGCAAATCATGGCCGCACAGAAGGGGAACACCAATCACGATCGGGTTACCATCGTTTCCGTAGATTCCAATTACCCAGTAATGAGCCTGTGCATTCCACGACTGGGTGATGATAAAAGTAATGTTCTGGTCGTCCCCCGGAACTTCAAGCGTGTACGTCTGGTTGGCGATATTCGTGAGATCTATTGTGCTTGTCATTCCATCACCTCACTTCCCATAAGTATTCAGCAGCTGTGCATAGCTTAGTGTTTTCCCATCAATAACGAATTCGGTATTGTTTGTTATTGTGCTATTGATAGTGGGAGTAACAACAAAGTCAGGCACTTCCATAGACTTAGCTTTAAACTTGCCGTGATCGGAAGAATACGTCTGAAAATAGGTGGTCAGCGGAATGCTTTTTCCCTGATATTTTGCATAAGCTCCGCCTAAATAATTTTCTGATATTGTCAGCGTCTTATAAGCCGCTGATGGCGCAGCAGCTTTCGCGCCGGTATTATTTTTTTCTGTTGTCTGCGGATCTGAAGACTGTTTGGCAGTTACCGGAATGTCGGTGGCCGCCGTCACAATGACCTGTTGGAATACGACGGTAGCCTTCATCCCGAACCTCGTGTGCTTGTCCCTCGTAACGACGAAAGATTTGATCAGCATATTCCGGTATTGCTTGAAAGATGTTGTAATCGTGAGAAGCGGTGAATTTTTCCACAGCGATTCCAAAACGTCAAATGCCGCCACGCTGCGCTGGCTCGCTCCATCAAACTGATCGGGGACAAAACTGGTAAGGCAGTCGGACATTCCGACGTCCCAAGTGAAGAGGATGGGCTGCTGGTACACATGATCGTTGATATTCGCGCCGTCCTGCACCGGATTCTGTGTTATCTCGTTCATGTGCGTATGCGTTTCCTTAAAGGTTATATCAAAATAATATGAAATTTGGGTGTTATTGTCCTCGACAAATACGCGCGACATGCTGTCACCTGTCCAATCCTCTTACATCCCGAATGAGGGCACTGTCGTTCAGCGACTGGCCCACGGCTTCCGACGTTTTGTCGGCAATGTCTTGCGCTTCGTCGGAATTCGCATTGACATTGATGGTGGGGGCAACCGTTATTTTCGCTCCTTCCGCATAGTTGGAAAAATAAGAGGCATTCTGCGGGGCGTAAACAGAAGAATCCTTTCTTCCGCCCAGCGTATCCGCCATTTTCCCCTCGATTGCATTCCAACCTTTAAGGACGTTATCAAACAGAGGTGCGAAAAAGTCTTCCACTTTTGCTGTAAGTCCGTTTTTCGC
>ENA-UOOI01003095-UOOI01003095.1-fermentation-metagenome-genome-assembly--contig:-NODE-3095-length-13104-cov-10.294505_pt1 | contig 13104 bp, 11 predicted proteins | sample MGYA00245779_ERZ724027 | MGnify/ENA primary metagenome ERZ724027 (study PRJEB28704, sample SAMN03018318) | fermentation metagenome | biome: anthropogenic terrestrial biome; feature: soil... | reverse complement strand
TATTTAAAGAAAAGCCTTAAAAATCAATGATTTAGGGCTTGACATTATAGGAAGGTTAAATATGTTTTGTGTGGACAGGTCCTCTAAAGAAAGAATTAATAAAATTATCACAAGATCTAAAGGTTGAGAAGCAGGTTCGCTTTTTGAGATTCAGGAATGATGTACCAGAAATATATAAAGTTGCTGATTTGTTTGTATTTCCCTCTTATAGAGAAGGGTTATCACTTTCTTTGATGGAAGCAATGTCTTCTGGATTACCAGTTGTCTAATCTAATATAAGGGGTAATAAGGATTTGATAAAGGATGGCGAGAGTGGTTATTTAATCAACCTTGGTAATATAGAAGGTTTCGGAGAAGCTATTAAAAAATTAGTTGGTAACGATAGTTTAAAAAAATGGAACGATATAATACTACATTGGTAAAAAAATATAGTAAAAATTGCATTATAGAAAAAGGCTGAGCTTTATATTGAATTATTATCTAACTAAAATAGTAATTAAATAATTATATAAGGAGGATATGATGGGGCTTTTATTTATTCATGGTCATGAAAGGCTAAAAGAAGATGTAAAAGGTAACTATTATACAGATGGAAGTTATAATCAAGAAGTATGGGATAGATACTTGAACCTATCTAGTGAAGTAAATGTAATTTTTAAAAAAGATCCAATAAAATATAATCAACAGTATGCATTAGATAATTTCCAGCCTTTTAATAAAAATAAAATAAAATATATAGAAATTCCAGATTTGGTGTCTTCTTATTTGACATTTATAAACCCCTCAAGAAGAAGAAAAGTTAATCAAATTATAGAGAACGCAATAATTCAAAACGATGCATCGATTATACGATTGCCAAGCAGTGAAGGCCTTCGGGCTGTAAAATACTCTATAAAACATAATAAGCCATATCTTATTGAACTTGTAGGATGCCCTTGGAACGCATATTTTAACCATAGCTTTAAGGGAAAAATAGTAGCACCTTTTATGTGGTGTTTGACTAGAAAAATCATAAAAAATGCTCCATATGTTGTTTATGTAACAAATGAGTTTTTACAAAGAAGATACCCATGCAAAGGAGCAAATGTTGGCTGTTCTGATGTTACATTGCCACCATTAGATGAAAGTATATTGGAAAGGCGTTTAGACAAAATCAGGCAAATAGATAAAAGTAAATCGATTATTATTGGAACGACAGCAGCTGTTAATGTAAGGTATAAGGGTCAAGAATATGTTATTAAAGCAATCTCAAAATTAAATAAAGAAGGGTTTAATTTTGAATATCATTTAGTCGGCGGTGGCAATAATAGCTATTTACATACTGTGGCAAGAAAGTACAATGTATTAGATAAAATAAAGTTTTTAGGATCCATACCTCATGAAAAAATTTTTGATTATTTAGATGATATAGATATATATATACAACCTAGTAAGACAGAGGGAATGCCAAGAGCATTGCTTGAGGCTATGAGCAGAGGATGCCCGGCCATTGGATCAGATGTGGGGGATATACCAGAATTGCTTAATAATGATTTCATTTTCCGAAAGAAAGAGACTAATGAGATATGTACACTATTAAAAAAAATAATTAATATGAACATAATGGCTAAAGAGGCGAAAAATAATTTCGATAAAGTAAAAGAATTTAGTAAGAGTTTGTTAGATAATAAAAGAAATAAATTTTATTTGGAATTTAAAAATAACGTCTCAAGCAAATTAATCAAACTACAAAAAAATAAATATTTAGAAAGGCATAAAAATGTTGTTTAGTGTAATCGTACCTATTTATAATGTGGAAAAATATTTATCTCAATGTATAGAAAGCGTATTAAATCAGTCATACAGAGACTTTGAGCTAATACTAATTGATGATGGTTCTACTGATAATTCAAGTATCATATGTGATGATTATTCTAAGAAAGATAATAGAATTCATGTAATTCATAAAGAAAACTCAGGGGTGTCGGAAGCGCGAAATGTTGGTATCTCTATTGCTAAGGGAAAATTTGTTTGGTTTTTGGATAGTGATGATTATATGCTTGAAGGTGCAATGACGAATGTTGTTGATTTAATTACAACAAATCAAGATATAGATATGTTGACTTGTGCGCACAATAATGTATATAGTGAAGGATATTTATATTTGGAAGCATTGCCAGTTAACTCCTCTAAAATTATTTATAGTAGAAATGAGTTTCTATATACACTTTATAAGAACAATGCAGCTTACTGGGCTCCATGGAAAAACATATATAAAATGTCTATTATTAAAGAAATTAATTTGCAGTTTCGTAAAGAAATTATTTGCGCTGAGGATTGTGATTTCTTTATGAATTTTGTTCGATATGGAAAAGCGTTTTCATTTCTTAATATTCCAACTGTTAATTATAGAATTACACGTGAGGGTTCGACAACAAATACCATGTCAAAGCCTGCAATTATAGGGCAACTTATTGTATTTAGCGATAATTATTATTTGTTTAAAAGGAACAGTGATCAAGTTAGTCATTATATGAAATCTTTTTTTGCTAATAAATTTGCAAATACAATTACTCTTCTGTATTATTTATGTGATAAATCAAATTTAGATGTAATTAATGATTTCATAAAAGATCACGATGAAATATTAAAAGATACAAAAGGAATAAAGTATGATATAACTAAATTGGTATGGTTACTATTTGGCTATTATAAGGGTTCTAAAATGTTGAAAATATTGACAAAATGCAAGACAAAAATCACTCATTTAAGGAGAAAATATCGTGATCAAAAAAAACGCCAAAATAATTATTTTGTGTCGAAAATTTCTACAGCCGATACTGATAATTAATATTGCAATATTAATACTTATTTTATGTCATGATGAACCATATAATATAATTGCTTTTCTCCCGCTTTCATATGCGATAATAGATTTTGTATTTGATAATCATATTAAGACTATACAGAGTAATAATTATAATGGTGGCTTTATCTACAAAGTATCATTAATAGTTATTTTTATACGTTATGTTGTTACACCTTTATCTATAGCAATAACAGGAAACTTTTATTATTATAATATATACACATCTAATAAAAGTATTTATTTATCAGTGGCATTAATGATTTTTGAATTATTTTGTGTATATTTAACACTATATGTTGCTAGATGCTACTATTCCAAAAAGAATAATAATGATACAAATAATAATATAGAAACAATAAAAAATAAATTTGTACTGATACTATTTTCTATAATTGCATTAATAATTATTTTAATTGTAGAACCTAATTTAATAATTCCTCGTGATTTTATACTTTTAAGTGAAAGTTATCAAAAAATGCAAATAAATGTTCAACATGATGGCTTTTTTACAACTTTAGCTGATTTGGTAAAACCTGTTATATTTATAGTTTTATTGTCTTTTATTAAGGACAAATATGATATTAAAAGTAGTAAAATATATATTACACTTTCTTTTGTAATAATGATTTTTTTTGTTGGAATGTATACAGGAACTAGCCGTTGGGAAATCTTGTTTTCTGGAATAATTGGGCTATACTTATTAATGGGAATATATAGGAACTTTCCTAAAAGGTTAATCTTAGTAACTGGTTTTGTTATATCAATATCCATATTGAGTATTTCATTGTATAAATTTTCATGGATGGTTAAAGACTCTGTTAATCCAGTAAAAGATATTATTTTTAAAATGTTTGATATGTTTCAAGAATATTTTTCTGGGCCAAGAGCAGTTGCAAATAGTATTGAAATGAAAAATGTATATGGTAAATATATAAATTTTTCTACTTTTTTTAATGATTTTATAGGTAGTATACCAATTGTAGCAGGATTAGTTGATCAAACCAATCGAATTAATGTATATTTTAATTGGTATCATAATGTACATAACAATTCACTTATAATACCAATGGTTGGAATAGGGTATTCATATTTTCCAATATTTCCGCCTATTTTTACTGTAATATTTCAATGGATTATAATTAAAGTTGATTATAAATGTGAAACAAGTAAATCAATCGAATATAAATATTTATATTTATATTTCGGATTATATTTATCTATGTGCCAAGGATTTAATACTCAAATTCTTTTTTCAAAATTAATAATGTCTTTCTTGCCATTATTAATATTATTTAAAGTCAATGAAAAAGTATACTTATTTAAATATTCGAAAAAAAAGAAACATATTAATGTAGTACAAGCTTGCAGCGATGATAAAGTTTAAAAATTATAGGTAAAGGGGAAAAAATGAAAATTAGCGTGAATAAATTATCTCTAAGAAAGATTATGTTAGTAAGATGAAAAAAATTTTTGATTATTGGTTATATGATACATCCAGCAATTAATGTAGCATATTTTATTATGTTTTTAAAGTTTATTTTAAGGCATGAAAAGACATCCTGTAATTTTGGGTCATGTTTAGGGAAATGGGTTGGTATAAAGGTATATTGGTTATTGTACCGTGTAATAGGTATTTTCCAGATGAATACAAGTATGGTAATATTAATAATTATAATGATATTTCACAATGTTTCTACTCTAAAGCATTTGAAAATCCTTTAATTAAAGTAATCCAACGTAGAGAAAAGTGTAAATCTTGTAAAATATATGATTTCTGTAATAGTGGATGTAACAATGTAGCCTTAAATCAAGGTGGAATTGAAAATAAAAGGAGATTTTTGTTTATCATTAATTGAATTATATATATTGAGACTTCGATAAAGAAAATTCAATATAATTCATTAAATGAATCCAGAAATAGAATTAATCCTACAGTTTTGAAACTTCTTAATGATACATGGAAGTCCTTCAAAAAGTCTATGAGCTTCCGAATATCATAAAGTACTTGGAAAAGATAAAAATTATGTCTTTGAAATACAGAATTGGCTTTTGGATGATACGTTATCACAAAATCAAATTGCTGAAAAAGATGAGGGCGTTACTAAAATAAAAAAAGTGAGGTACGAAAAGGATATGAAAAGCAAAGCAACCATGAGAAATGTTTTTACGTCAATGTTATATCAAGTGGTTGCGATGATATACGGTCTTGTTGTACCACGCATTATTTTAGAAACATTTGGTTCGGAAGTAAATGGACTGGTTTCTTCCCTTAATCAGTTTTTGGGTTATATTACGTTGCTGGAGGGTGGATTGACTAGTGTGGTAATGGCTGCGCTGTATAAGCCATTATCGGAGCATAATATTTCAAAAGTAAGCGCAATCATTAAATCAACGGATAGCTTCTTCAAGAAAATTGCTGTGATATTTATTGGTTATTCGCTTGTGGTAGCAGTCGTTTATCCGATGGCGGTAAAAACCAGCTTTGGCTGGAGTTATGTGTTTTCGCTAACACTGATTATTGCAATATCCCTGTTTATTCAATACTTCTTTTCGCTGACATACCGGATTTTAATCATTGCCGACCAGAACGGATATATCGTTTTTCTGGCACAGATTGGTTTTACGGTAGTTAATCTTATTCTAACGGTAGGCATAGTAAAGATATACCCTGAAATCCATATTCTAAAGCTATTTAATGCAATCGCCTATATCGTTCAGCCCGTTGTGTTTAGGCTGTATATCAAAAAACGTTATCCGTTGGAAAAAGATGCAGAACCAGATAAGGATGCTCTAGCACAGCGGTGGGACGGATTTGGACAAAATTTAGCATATTTCATTCATACAAATACGGATGTCGCAGTTTTGACGATCTTTAGTACATTGCTGAATGTATCGGTTTATGCTGTTTACTACATGATCACCAATTCATTAAAGACATTGGTGATGTCCATCTCTACGGCGCTTGTTCCATCACTCGGAAGCATTTTAGTAGGAGATGACGATAAAAAGAAGAATGAAATGTTCGATCTGTATGAGTTTGTTATATCATTCGTGGCTGCCTTTGCTTTCGTGTGTGGCTCCCTACTGATTACGCCGTTTGTAAACGTGTACACAAAAGGTATTACAGATGCTGATTACTATCAGCCGATTTTTGGCTACCTTTTAATGATTGCAGAGGGGATATATTGCTTCAGAGATCCCTATGTGAATGTGGCATATGCGTCCGGTCACTTTAAGCAGACTGCTAAATATGCGTATGTCGAGGCATTTACAAACATTATTATCTCTATTGTTCTGGTGAGCAAATACGGGTTGATTGGCGTTGCGACTGGTACAATGATTTCGATGGTTTATCGAATGATAGCGCACGTTTGGTATTTGAAAAACAATATTTTATTCCGTTCATTCAAAAAGTGGGTAAAGAGTATTTGTGTTTTTAGCGCTGCGTTTATTTTGAGCTTTATAATCGGGAAAGCCTTTTTGATTCACGAAGTTGAAAATTATTTTCAATGGTTTGAAATGGCTATTTGTGTGGCCATTGCTTCAATGATTATTTTTAGTGTGTTTTCGATGTTGTTTTATAAGGAATATTTTATAAAACTGATTGGCAAGATGACAAAGAAAGTCTAAAGGGAGAATGAAACAATGGAAAAGAATATAGATTTGGAACAGTTGAAGAAAATCGAAATTGATATTCTGGATTACTTGGATGATGTTTGTAAAAATAATGGAATCAAATATTTTCTAACAGGCGGCACCTTGTTAGGAGCGGTAAGACATAAGGGCTTTATTCCTTGGGATGATGATATAGATGTGATGCTGTTGCGTGAAGATTACAATAAGTTAATGAAAGTGCTTCAATACAATAATGGTAAGTATGGAGTGATATCAGGAGAAAACAATGACGAATATTTCTACTTATTTAATAAACTAGTTGACAACGAAACTGTTTTGACGGAAGAAGATGTTCCTTATATAAAAAATTACGGAGTATATATTGATTTGTTTCCATTGGATTATCTTCCTAATGATCCGTCAGAAAGAAAGAAAACGCAGAGAAGTATACTCCTCAAAAGGAGATGCCTGGCATATGCGCTGAAAGCCAAACCTTGTCAAGAAACATTGCCCAAAAAAATCTTATCGGACTGTTTAAGTGTAATTGGTTGGAGATATTTTAGGGATAGGTTGCAAAAGCAGTGCGACGAATTGAATAAGGCTACAACGGAGTACATTGATTGTGTTGTAGCAGCAGATAACCAATATCGCACTATAAAAAAAGAATGGTTTGATGAGTGTACATATTTGATGTTTGAGGGAAAAGAATATCCTGCACCTAAATATTATCATGAATATTTGACTAAGCTGTACGGTAATTATATGGAGTTGCCACCTGCCAATAAGAGAATTTCTCATCACCATTTTGTAGCTAACTATAAATAATAATCAAAAATACCTTATGTATGGAGAAAAAATGAAACGAATAGGTACAATCAGTTACAATATATATTGTAATTTTACAAATTATGGTTCTGCCTTACAAACGTGGGCATTACATCAAGCGGTTAAGCAGGTTGGAGAAGGACAATATCAACCTATCTTAGTTGATTATTGCCCCGATATTTTAGCGGACAAAGACCCGCTTAATCCTTTTGCGAATATGTGGGATAAAGATGAAGAGCCCCGCAGAATGTGTGAGATGACACTTCCGGCAATTCGTGTGAACTATGAGAAGTTTGATCGGTTTTATCATGATAGATTTGATCGGACGTCTCAGAAGTATACATCTAAGAATTTTAATGAAGTTGTTCAGAATGAGAAACTCGATGGTTTTGTTTGTGGAAGTGATACGATTTTTTGCCCAGATGAATTTGGATTTGATGATGGTTACTATGCAAACTATGATTGCATGAAGAAGTGTTCTGTTGCATATGCAGCGAGCTTTGGTGATCCGCATTTTACAGAGCAAATGTACAAGATACTAAACCAACGACTTCAAAACTTTAATGCTTTTGGACTGCGAGAAGATTTAATGATTCCATATGTCACGGAACATACAAATGTTGAGGTCATGAAAGTTGTTGATCCAACACTCCTACTAACAAGCAAAGATTATGACACCATTGCAGATGGGCGCATTGAATGTGATAAATATCTGCTGCTATATGCTCGTCGTTACAATTCGAAAATGGAAGCGTACGCTGAAAAACTTGCTGCTGAAAATGGATGGAAGATTATCGAAATTAGTTTGCGTGCAACGAATGCAAACAAGCTGAACCGAAAAATGTTTTATGAGGCAGGCGTTGAAGAATTTTTGTCACTTGTTAAATATGCTGAATTTGTAGTGACCAATTCGTTTCATGGAGTGATTTTCAGCGTACAGTACCAGCGGCCGTTCTATGTATTCTCGCGTGAACAGTGCGATACGAAAATTACAGAACTGTTGGAATTGTTTGGTCTCTCAGGTCGGATGCGTATATCAGGGACTGAAGACAATGTGACTGATATAGATTGGAATGATGTTCATGCAAGGGTTGCCGAGAAACGCAAGGAGTCTATGGAGTTTTTAGGGCGAGAGCTTAGTGATTGGTTGTAATAATGAAGGATGGAGAAGTCATGGTAGGTTACTTGGTAGATAAGACCAAATCAAAATGTTTTGGATGTGAAGCCTGTGTACAAGTATGTCCTAAAGATGCGATTTGTATGGCAGAAGATGAAGAACGATTTTGCTATCCGACAGTAAATGCGAACTTATGTGTGGAGTGCGGATTGTGCCATAAAGTATGTCCATATGAAAATCAACCAGAGAGATATGTGGAAGAAAAAGCAGCGTTTGGAGGCTACTTAAAGAACGGTAGAATACGTGCAGAAAGTACATCAGGAGGAGCTTTTTCAGCCATTGCCGAAGCATATTGCGATGAAAACTATGTGATTTTTGGCGCGGCAGCAGATGGACTTCAAGTTTACCATACATTTATAACCGACAAGAGTTTACTGGCAAAGTTCAGAAAGTCGAAATACTCCCAAAGCCATATGGGGACAGCTTATAAAGATGTTAAAAGGTTTCTTCATGATGGGAAAAAGGTCCTGTTTTCTGGCACGCCATGCCAAATTGCTGGATTAAAAGCATTTTTGCGTGGGTGCGATCAAGAAAGATTGCTGACTGTTGAAGTCATCTGTGAGGGTGTTCCTACGCCGCATTATGTTGATCGCTATAACGAGTGGCTACAAACAAAATATGGTTCGTCGATAAAATCACTGGATTATCGCTATAAGGATGCGCGGTTACTTGAAAGTCCGATTTGGGGAAAATGGGACTTTCAAGTGATGTATACATCACTTAAAAGTAATAAGACTATTAAGAAAGACAGATGGTTTAATCCCTTTTGGTCAATCTGGTTAAGTCATCTCATGAGCCGACCGTCATGTTATGAATGTCCATATGCTACGGTTGATCGTAATGCAGATATATCGCTTGGTGATCTGTGGGGAGTCCATTTATATTGTCCAGAGTTGTATGGGCATAATGCAGGTGCTTCTTTGGTTGTATGTAATAGTAGCAAGGGCCAGCAAGTGCTGAAAAAAGCAGAGCAGTTTCTTTATGGACATGAGCTTGATTTCAAAACAGCATTGAAATATCAATCTCCAATGCGAAAACACATTGACATGAATCCTAATAGGACGGAGTTTATGAAAGATGTACAAAGCATGGAGTATAAATCACTTTGTAAAAAATGGGCAAAGCCCCCCACATTAAAATTGTTATATCAAAAATATATTTGGGGAAATAGGCAAAAGGTTTGGCTGTGGAACCTAATGCACAAAAATAAGAAAGCGGAGGAAATATAAATGCTTAATTTTACGGTTGGTCCAGTAATGTCTGACGAGATGGTCAGGGCGATTGGTGCAGAACAAGTGCCATATTTTAGAACGCCAGAGTTTTCTGCAATTATGTTGGAAAATGAAAGCCTGATGAAGAAATTTGCAAAAGCTGGAGAAGATTCTAGAGTGGTGTTTATTACTGGCTCTGGAACAGCATCCATGGAAGCTGCCGTAATGAATGTTTTTGATGAGAACGATAAAGTTCTTGTAGTAAACGGCGGTAGCTTTGGACATCGTTTTGTGGAGTTATGCCAGATTCACGGCATTTTCTATGAGGAAATCAAACTTGAAGCGGGTAAGGCACTTACTAAAGAAAAACTGGAAATCTATAACGGAAAAGGTTTTACAGGATTTTTGGTAAATGTACATGAAACATCAACCGGCGTGTATTATGACATTAACATGATTAGTGAATTTTGCAAGAAAAACAATATTTTTTTGGTGGTGGATGCTATCAGTTCGTTTCTTGCGGATGAATTTAACATGAAAGAGCTGGGCGTTCAGGTGATGATTACAGGCTCTCAGAAAGCGTTGGCATGCCCTCCGGGAGTTTCGGTCATTGTTTTATCAGCAGAGGCGGTAAAAAGAATTGAGCAGAGAGAGATAAAATGTATGTATTTTAACTTGAAATCTGCGTTAAAGAATGGTGAGCGCGGACAAACTCCCTTTACTCCGGCTGTTGGTACACTGCGTCAAATCAACGCAAGGTTAAAAGAGATTGATGCCGCTGGTGGAGTAGAAAGTGAAACAAAGAAAATTGCAGATTTGGCAAATGATTTCCGCGAGAAAATAAAGGGACTGCCGTTTGAAATTGTTTCGGAATCTATGTCTAATGCAGTTACACCGCTTCATCCATTGAACGTATCTGCGTATGATGTTTTTACAAAACTCAAGGATGAGTATGGGATTTGGATTTGTCCCAACGGTGGAGAACTGGCAGACAAGATATTTAGAGTGGGGCATATTGGTGCGTTAACGAAAGAGGATAATACAACGTTAGTAAACGCATTTAAGGATTTACAAAAATGTGGATTGTTATAATGCAGATGGAGGAAGCAAGGAATGACAAAGGTAATTACATATGGAACGTATGACTTGCTTCATTACGGGCACATTCGTCTTTTGGAACGAGCAAAGGCATTGGGAGACTATTTGATTGTTGGCGTAACGGCGGACGATTTTGATAAAACTCGTGGGAAAATCAATGTCCAGCAGTCATTGATGGAACGTATTGAAGCAGTCAGAGTCACCGGATTGGCAGATGAAATCATTGTTGAGGAATATGAGGGGCAAAAAATTGACGACATCCGTCGCTATGACGTTGACATTTTTACTGTTGGCTCGGACTGGAAATGTAAATTTGACTATCTGAACGAATATTGCAAGGTCGTTTACCTTGATCGCACAGATGGGGTGTCAAGCTCAAAAATTCGATCAGAAAAGAGAAAGGTCAAATTGGGCATGGTTGGGGATTCTCCGCTTGTTCAAAAATTTGCGCGGGAATGTCACTTTGTCAATGGCATAGAGTTGGCCGGAATATGCGCTCATAATACTTCCTATTATGAAGATGGAATATTTGCTACGGACGATTATGATGCGTTGCTTGAACAGGTGGATGCTGTATATATTGTTTCACTTCCGAAACTACACTATGAGCAAATAAAAAAAGCATTACAGAAGAAAAAACATGTGCTTTGTGAATCGCCCATTACGCTGTCCCAAAAGCAAAGCAGGGAGTTGTTTTCCTTTGCAAGAGAGCAGAACTGCATTTTAATGGATTCGTTAAAAACAGCATATGCAACGGCATACTCCCGCCTGTTGCTGCTTGCAAAAGAGGGAAAGGTTGGAGAAATTTATTCAGTAGATGCAACTTGTACGAGTTTAAGAGCAATCACAGAAGATTCGTGGAACAGCATTTGTAGTTGGGGGCCGACGGCAATGCTGCCGATAATGAATCTTCTTGGAACTGTATATAAATCCAAACTAATTACTTCGCATCTCGATAAAGAAGAATATGACAAATTTACTAAGATCAGTTTTGTCTATGACCATGCGGTTGCTTCTGCTAAGGTAGGAAAAGGCGTTAAATCTGAGGGAGAATTGATTATTTCAGGAACAAAGGGTTATATATATGTTCCGGCTCCATGGTGGAAAACGGATTATTTTGAAATCCGCTATGAAGACCCATCACAGAATAAGCGATATTTCTATCAGTTGGATGGTGAGGGAATCCGATACGAATTGGTGGCTTTTACAAAAGCCATAGAAACAGGAAAAAATCTGTCATATATGGATCAAAATGTATCCAATGCAATTTGTAAGGTTATAGAGGATTTTTATAACCGAGTTGATTTTCAGGCGATTTGATTGTTAAGTAGAGGAAATAGATTGAAAAAGTGCATGAACAGGCAAAACTTACACTGATTAAAATGCTGTCTAAAACGAGAAAGAATTTACAACTCTTCCTCCCGTGCTTTGTAGTGTAGCTTCTTGATACTATTATTTCACCGAAGTAGAGGAAAGTGAATACTTTCATTACTATTTATGCCGCCGCTTGGCGGGAGCAATTCTATAAAAGTAGGAAAGACATCATTAGCGAAAGCCATTATTGCAGAATCGGATTGCTATGAAAATAATTGAATATAAAATTATTAGCTGATATATTTGAATACTATTTGTGAAAAGGGAAATGAAGTACAATGGAAAAAAGTAGAGAAAATGAAAATGTTTTTCAGAAAATTAATAAGAGTAGAAAAATGCAAATTATAGTATGTGTGGTTTTAAGTGCTATTGTTATCATTGGATTTCTTGTTCTAAATAGAATTATAGATAGGAATAAATTTTATGAATATTCATTAACAGAAGATAATAATATTATTAAATTAATTGAAGATATCAATATTGTTAATGATAGCATAACGATAGATGGTTATGCATTTATGTTAGAGGCGGATTCGTCAAAAGCATCGATATCTTTATTTTTACTTGATGCTATTAATGATGAGGAGATATGGTTAGACGTTGAACAAGTTGCAAGAGCTGATGTTCAGTCGTATTTTTTGTCTGAATACAATTATGAACAATCAGGTTTTCATGCATCATTAAATGGTAAAAAATTAAGGGAAGATGTATGTTATGAAGTGATTATTAATTTGGATTATACAGATAACAGCTCAAATAAAATAAGAAAGACAGTTTCATCCAATCAGTTTCTACTAAATGGTCAACTTTATGACTATAATCCAATTGAATTTGATAAACCTAATTTAGATATAGATTCAAAATTACTACGTAAAGTATTTATAGAAGGAAAGTTATGCTTTTATCAGAAAGATGCAGGAATGTATGTTTTTCAATATAATGGAAAGCTGTATTGG